>Ga0153916_10000954_pt1 | contig 20218 bp, 26 predicted proteins | sample Opewatmetagenome_FD_109642 | JGI IMG/M metagenome (GOLD analysis project Ga0153916, IMG submission 109642) | Freshwater wetland microbial communities from Ohio, USA - Open water 3 Core 3 Depth 4 metaG | ecosystem: Environmental > Aquatic > Freshwater > Wetlands | place: USA: Ohio, Lake Erie... | reverse complement strand
TAGCCTTGGTTTTCCCTTTGTCACTGCCCTTGGGAAACAAGCTGACTATCTTTTCGGCGTTGCCCATGATATCTCCGGCCTTCGCTTCGATGGTCGCGTAATCTTTCGCTTCCACCGCGGCCTTGATCGCCTTTGTGTTTTCGCTGTTGTTCTTCATGAGCGCCTGCCTCTTGTCCGCCTGAGCGAAGACCTGAGAAGCAAATGCCAGCAACACGAATCCGAACAACACCCCCATCAATGATTTTCCTCGATTCATTATCACAATTCTCCTTTCTTGTTTTAAAGTTTATTTTAGCTACCCTTATTCACCTTTTTAACTTCGCTCAGTAACGTTTCAGTGGAAAGCAGATCTTTTTCGTTGTTGCTCGGCCGGATGTCGAAGTAACGGACAATCCCGTTCTTGTCGATGATGATATAGGCCCGCTTGGCGGTGAGCCTCGGTTCGTCGAAGACGCCGTATTCTTTTAACATCTTATGGACCACCGTGACGTCGCGCGCGCCGCTCAGGAGCGGATAGTTGACTTTGAAGTAGTCGGCAAAAGCTTTCTGAGCGAACATGGTCGTGGCGGTGATGCCCAAAACTTCCGTGTTCTCGGCTTTGAACTTTGCGTAATTAGCGTCCGAACCGGACGCTAGCAGTTGAGCCGCTCACGTGGGATCAAAGTCATTGCGATAGAAATTGATGAGGACGTTTTTCCCCTTGAGATCGCTCAGTTTGAGCTTTCCTCCTTTGGTGCTTTCGAGCTCGAAGTCGGGAGCTTTTTGTCCCACCTCGAGGGCCGGCGCGGACGGAACTGACGCCAGCATGAAGAGAACGGCGAGCATCGAGGTCGTGATTGATTTTTTAATCAACGCCATAACCATCTCCTTGTTCTGAGTTTTTAGCGAATGCCTTTGTACAAACTTCCAATCCATGTCAAATCCCCAAGGAGCCGGCGGCACCGCGCAGCAACCTCAGGGGTTGAGCTTCCGGTAAACCGCATTGGCAACTTTCAGTAACTCTTCTTTTTTTGCCTCGCCGGACAGAGCATAGCTCAACCGGCGGTCGATCCAGTAAAAAACCCCGACGCTGCCCTCTTGGGAAAATCGAAAGGCGGTTTCCCGTTCGGCGCCGGCATCGGTCTTAATGTAGAGGGTCAGACGTTGGCCGTTTTTGTCCTGATACATGAACTGCGCCACCGGCCCTTGTTCTCCCGGAAGCAGCCGCCCGCCGACGAGTTCGTAGCCAAGATCCATGAGATGGGGGGCCTTGAGATCGCCGCCCAGCCGCTTGGAGAGCCATCTGACTAAGTGCTCCTCTTGCTCGGCGGTGACCTCGACGGGGTGGCGGACCTCGGGGCTGTAGACGGCATGCGCGATTGCCGCGCGCCGGGCAAAATCAACGTTCTTACCTGAATTCCCGGCCTGCTCTCCTCGGAGCAGCCAACCCAGCGCGCCTCCCACGACGATCCAAGCCAAGGCCGCGGCGACCGGCCCAAGCCGCCAACTCCAACGCCGGTCGGGAGTTCGCCATTTCGGTGGGATCGGCTCGGCGAGCACCGAATCGAACAACGCATGGAGAGTTTGATTTTGCTCTTGATAGGCCCGCAGTCGTTCCTGTTCCTGAGGATTGGCGGTGAGAAAAGCTTCCACCTCGCCGCGTCGCTCCTCGGCAAGCCTGCCGTCCAAGTAGGCATGCAAGTCGATTTCTGAAACGGATAGCTTTGACGGACTCATTTGACCACCTTGAGTTGAGTGGTTGCGCCGCCCCGGTTCATCAACAGGCGCAGCTGTTCGCGGCCGCGCGATAAGCGCGACATGACGGTGCCAACCGGCAGGCCGAGAATTTTCGCCGCTTCGTCGTAGGACATTTGTTCCAGACCGATCAACAAAACCACTTCCCTTTGCTCGTCGGACAGCCGGCGCAACGCTTTGTTCAGGTCTCTTAAATCCAGCCGGTCTTCCGGTGGCGGTGCGACGGGCGACTTGATTTCAGCGCTATCGGCATCCTGTTTCCTTCTGTTCTGAGCGCTTTTCACCTGATTAACAAAAACGTTGTGCATGATGGTGAAGAGCCAGGCGCGCAGGTCGCTGCCTCGGCGCCATAATCCGAAACGGCGCCAGGCTCGCTCCAGGGTATCCTGAACCAGATCCTCGGCGGCGGAATGATCCCCGGTGAGCGCCCTTGCGTATCGACGCAGAGGCGGAATATGCGCGACTATACCCTCAGTGTCGTTCACGATCGCTAAAACTCCCGAGGCCTTTGAAAGTTCGGTTAGAACCGGGTTCGTAAAAGTGCACTTTGATTAGGTAAACAGCCGGCATGGTCGATTTATTCCACCGTCTCATCATTATCTCGTTTCGTGGCCCGCTTACTTTGGCGGCGTTAGTGTCAAGAGCGGCCAATGGCTCATCTCTTCCGCCGTTCCGTCGAGCTGGAGGTATTTATGACGGCGCCAAAGAGCGGTTTGATCCGCATAGTGGGGGGAGCATGGATGGCCCGACTGCCCGGACGAAAGTATGAAGCCTGCCCCCTGCCGACGGCCAAAGTCGATGATAAACCGGAATGAAGCGCCCACGGTGTGTTGATAGGGATCGGAATGGCGGTAATGGCCGAGATTGATCGTTGTGCCGTCGCCGGGGGAGGAAAAGGGGCCGGCGGAGAGCAGGGGACGCAGGATTTTCAGCCGGCCTAAGAAATGATTGAGCGTCAAACCGTGAATCCTGCCCCAATGCCAACTCTCGACTTCCTCGCCCAGTCTTTGTTGCAACTCATCGCAGGCTTCGCGCAGCGATTGGGCGACCAATTCGCTTCTTGGTCGTTCGGCAAACCACGGCGAAGCGGGATTTTTCAAGATGGCATCGGTGGGCAGAAGACACTGGTTGAGAATCTCAAGGTAAGCTTTAAAGAGATCCTCCCCTAGATCGGGGCGGAGCAAATTGGCCAGCAGGCGCTGATGGAAAACGTGAAAGATCGTCGCTTCGACGCTGCGATCGCCGCACTCGCCGCTCCAGCCAAGCAGCCGATCCGCTACGGCTTTGAGCCGGCTATCGTCATCGAGCATCGTGAGATCGGACCGCAGGCTTTCGATCAGCGTGCGGCCGTGCAGCGAGACGCAATCTCTTTGCATCGCCTCCATGTCCTGGATGGAAAAAGTTTGCTTTGCCGCCAGCAGCTCCTCGATGCGGCGAAAACGATAGGGCGGTTCGAAAAAGCGGGATAGATAATAGGGATAGGCGGAGTCCGCGATGCGATTGTTGGCGTTGGCGATCACGCCCTCGGGCGGATTGTAAATTCGCGGGAGATTACCGAAAGGGATGTAACCTTGCCACTCTTCCTGCTCGCTCCAGCCCGGCAGGGGGAGCAGCGTCGGCGGCCGCGGCCGGATGGGAATGTTGCCGGCGAGGCTGTAGCCGATGTTTCCTTGCCGGTCGGCATAAATATAGTTGAGGGCCGGCGCGCCCTGGTGCGATAAGGCGGCTAAAAATTCCGCCCAATTGCGCGCTCGGTTGACGCCCAAGAGGCAGCGTAGCTCGTTGCTCGGATCATGCGCCGTCCAACGAAACGCCAGCGCCTCGGCGGAGCGGATGCCGGCGTTAAAATCGCTGATCACCGGACCATGGCGCGTCAGGCGCACCCGTCTGCCGATCACGCCGCCGCCTCGGACGCGAATGGTTTCATCGCGCCAAGCCATCGGGCGCCACTGCTGTCCGGCTAAATAGCAGTCGGGCTCCAGACGGTGGATCTTTTCGCGGTAGATCTCGACATCATCGCACAGTGAAGCGGTGACACCCCAGGCGAGCCAGCGGTTGTGGCCCACTTGAATGCCGGGCACTCCGGGAATCGAAGCGCCCCAAGCCTCGTAGCCGTCCGGTTGCGCCGCTTCGGGTTCGCTGCGCAGATACATCAAATACCAGATCACGGGAAGCGTCAGGCGCAAGTGAGGATCGTTGCAGAGTAGGCTGTTGCCGCCGGCGGAACGGCGGGGCGCGACAACCCAACCGTTGCTGCCTTGGCCTGCGCCCAGCCGGTCACCGGCGGCGAAGGCGCCATTGAAAAATCGCCAAAGCCCCTCGGTCGAGTCCCAAAGCGCCCGAGTCGTTGTCGGTTCTCCCTCCGGGTATTCGGGAAGCAGAGAGCGGAGTTTTTCCCTTTGACCATCGAGCCGGGCCGCCAGAGCCAGGGTGTTCAAGCGAGTAAACAACGCCGGTGAAACCAACAGCGAGAATCCCTTGCTGACTATCAGGCTGTCCTCCGGTCGCCACGGCTCGGCGTCGTAGCGCAAAAGGCGAAACTCCCAGGGTGGTTTTTTACCGCAACGCTCGATGTAGCGGTTCACTCCTTCGCTATAGGCATCCAAACAGTCGCGCTCATCTTCGGAGAGCAGTTCGAGGGAGGCAAGCGCGGCCTGTCGGATGCCGATCAATCTCATGAAATAGTCGAAGTCCTCACTATTGCGGCCGCGAAAATGGCTCGTCAGCTCACGCCAGGGCAGCGAAAAACAGCCGAACAGCTCCGCCATCCGGCCGGAGAGGAAGCGGCGGTTCATGTCCATCTGCCAAAGCCGCTCCTGGGCATGGAGATAACCTTGGGCAAAAAATAAATCATGCCCGTCGGCTGCGGAAACATTTGGGATACCGTGGGATTGCCAATGAATTTTAACGCTATGGTGGAGGCCGGGAAGGGGTAAGCTTCCCTCGTATCGCGGCAGCGCGGGCTTGTCGAGTAGGCGAACGAAGGGAGCAACGAGGATCGAGAGAGCGGAAAAAAAGCCGCCGGTTTTTGGCCGCTCCATGTCGGTTGGAATAATGACGAGAAGAGGATTTGCTTAACCTAAAGAATAGCTTTAACCGACGGCCGCGCCTTCATCCTTTCCATGTAGCGCGCGAGACAGGGAAGCGACGGGTCTGGCAGGACGCCAAACCCTTCCAGGCGCGTGAAGCGGGGAATGAGGTCGGCGTCGACCAGTGAAAAATCCCCCATCAGAAACTGTTGATCGCCGATCTCGTCCTCGAAACGTTGCAGTAATTTTTTTAATTCGCTTTTGGCGCCGTCGATGACCGGCTGGCTCTGCTCTTTCGCTTCTTTCATCAGTTCAATGCGCAGTTTCTGGTAAGGCGCGTCGAAGTGCGCCGTGCCGTAATCGATCAAGATGCGCGCCTTCGCCTTTTTGCCCGGTTCCTTGGGCATGAGCGGCGGGTTGGGATATTTTTCCTCGAGATATTCGTTGATAATCAAAGATTCGTAAAGCGCCGTGGAATCGTCGGTCAACACCGGCACCTTGCCATAGGGATTGAGCTTGAGATATTCCGGTGTCTTTTGCTCTTGTTTCCTGAGATCGATGGGGATGATTTCATGGGGGAGCCTCTTTTCCGCCAACACGACTTTGACCCGCTGGCAATTGGGCGACGACTTGAAATCGTAGAGCTTAATCATGACGATATCTCCTTCGCCGTGGAGTTTGCCACAGCTCAAGTTTGACCAGCACTTTTATACTAGGAATCCGGGTAAAGGAAAAGGCCGCAGCGGGTCGCTTGATCGGTCGTCGGTTTGATGTTAAGCGGATAACTTGACCGCAAGACGGACTTCCAATGAACGAAGAATCAGCCGCGCAAACGATTGTGAATGGACTGAAGGCGGCCGGGATCGATTTCATCGCCACGCTGCCGGACATCAACCTCGCCCGGCTGCTCGATGAGATCGAACAGGATGCGGCGGTTACCCACGTGCCGCTTTGCCGTGAGGAAGAGGGCATCGGGATTTGCGCCGGCGCTTATTTGGTCGGGCGCAAATGCGCGGCGCTCATGCAAAACGGCGGTTTTTTCAACAGCAACAACGCGATTGTCAGCACATTGCTGCAATATCAAATCCCGCTGCTGCTGCTCATTTACTACGCCGGCGACATCGGCGACCGGACCTTCGCCACCTCCGGCGCCATGACCGAACCGGTGCTGCGGGCCTTGGGCATCCGGTACTACGTCATGCGCCAGGCGGGGGAGGCCGCGGAGGTGATCAAGCGGGCGCAGGTCTTGGCGGAAGATTCCAAGCGGCCCGTGGCGCTGCTCTTGACCAAGGAAGTGCTTGGGCTGAGAAGCGAACTCGCGTCGTTATGAAAGTTTCGCGACCGTCGCTGAACGACGATTTTGAACTTGTCCCATGAAGCGATTTGACTGCCTGAAAGCGCTTGCCGCCGTAGCCCAGGATGCGTTGATCGTCAGCTCCGCCGGCGCAACGACGCTAGAGTGGAATGGGATTCGGCCCGGCGACGGCAATTTTCGCGTGCGCACGTTGGGACTCTGCTCATCGATTGCGCTCGGAATGGCCTTGGGGCTGCCCCATCGTAGGGTGGTCGCATTGGACGGCGACGGTTCGCTGCTGATGAATCTCTGTTCGCTGCCGACCATCGCGCGCATGAAGCCGAAAAATTTGCTTCACGTTCTTTTCGACAATGAAGTCTATGAGGCCTCCGGGAGTAAAAAGACCGCGACCGCCGCGGGAACCGATCTCGTCGGCGTCGCGCGCGCCGCGGGCATCGAGAAGGCGCGCTGGGCAAAGTCCGTCGAAGAATTCGCTCAGACGGTTGCCGAAGGAATGAAGAGCGACGGCCCCCACTTTATCGGCGCCAAAGTAACCACGGCGCGCACGGAAGTGCCGCCTTATCCGCTCGACGAAGTTGAAAATAAATATCGTTTCATCAGGCATGTGGAAAAAACCGAGAACATAAAGATTTTCCAAACCAACTTGCCGGCGAGTTATAAGTGATCTAGTCGCAGGATCGATGTAAGAACATGCAGATCGACATTGAATTCAACTCCGGCGCGCAACTTCCCATGGACGCCATCCCCGATCTGGCCCGGCTAGCGGAAGCGCACGGCTTTGGCTGCGCTTGGGGCGGAGAGGCGAACAACAAGGATCCGACGGTGATGTTAAGCGCCATCGCCGCCGTGACCAGCCGGTTGAAGATCGGTTCCGCGGTTTATCACATCCTGGGCCGGACGCCGGCGACGCTGGCGCTTCAGGCCGTTGGCCTCGATGAGTTGTCGCGCGGCCGGTTCCTGTTGGGAGTTGGGTCCTCCAATCCGACCATTGCCCGCTGGCATGGTTTGACGATGGACCATCCGGCTGGACGGATTCAAGAATATCTTGAGATCGTTGTTCGGGCGATGCGCGGCGAAAAGCTCGCTTTTGATGGCAAGTATTTTACCTCGCATGCATTCAAAATGGCCTTCAAGCCGAGTTCCACTCCAATTCCCATTTATCTGGCGGCCTTCGGCCCCATTATGACCCGGCTTGCCGGGAAGATTACGGACGGCGTGTTGATCAACATGGCCAATCCGACTGAAATTCGCAGAATCGTTGCCGATGTCAGGAAGGGCGCAGAGGAAGCAGGGAAAAACCCCGCCGAAATGGAGATCATCTGTAAAATCCGTTGCTCCATTGCCCATAGATATGAAACTGCCCGCGAAGCCTTGAGCCATGCGTTGACCTATTATGCGCTTGCGGATTATTATCGCGTCCTTTTGGGGCGCATGGGTTTTGCCGAGGAAGTCGAAGCGATGCGGGCGGCCTGGAAGTCCGGCGGCTTTCACGCCGCCCGTAAGTTGATTACCGACCGGTTATTTAATGGGGTGCCGATGGTCGCCGCGACTTCGGCTCAAGAAGTCGTCGAAAAAATTCAGCCCTTCGTTGACGCGGGCGCGACGCGGATCATCCTCCCCTACGTTGCAGCCTCCGACGACGTCGTCGGCGAAATGAAAAATTTTATCAATTATTGGAGCCCGGCGACGACCGGACTCGGGAAGTAAAAGGGACTTGAGAAAATGCCTTTTGAACTTTTAAATCCAACCGGCCTGGAAACGCCGGTCGGCTACGCCCATGTAGCCAAGATTACGGGGGGAAATATCATCCATGTTGCCGGCCAGGCGCCGTTCGACGAAAAAGGCGGGGTCGTGGGGAAGGGGGATTTCGTCGCCCAGTTCTCCCAGGTGATGCACAATCTCAAAACCGCAGTGGAGGCGGTGGGGGGACGTCCGACCCAGTATGCCGTGCTGACGATTTATCTCACCGACTTGGAGGCGTACTGGAACAATCAGAAGCCGTTGGGCGCCGCCTATCGGGCGGTGTTTGGCAAGTATTTTCCGGCGATCACGTTGGTGGAGGTAAAACGTCTCTACAATCCCGACTGCATGGTGGAGATAGCCGGCGTGGCGGTTATCGATTAACTTGCGAGTTGCGCCACTGGGCGCTTATCCCCTGCCGAGAGCGTCATATATCTGCCGAGAGCCGTCAATATTTGGACAGCAAATCGCTCCCTATAATTCCCTCTGCTTCTTCTAAATATCGCTATTTCAGCAAGTTAGCTGGATGGCACCCGGCTTGCTCCGTCTCGGTTTAAAGCCAGGTTTCTAACTCCCGATAAGAGATATAGAGGAATCAGACGAGCGATTTATGATCAATCACCCGATTCCGATATTAGAGCAGGAACAGGAACAAGATTTCTTCGAGAGCGTCACCGAGGATGAGGTCATCTATCTTTGGCGCTCGATAAAAGGTAAGGGGCTTTCGGAGGATGAAGCCTGGCAAGCTATTGTTACCGGAATCGCCCTCGATATGGCATTCGCCAATAGCAAATCCCGTCTGCTGATCGAACACTGAGCGCCGACAAATCTGCTATCGCCTTGCGAACCTGCTGCAGCGATGCGCTAAACGGCTTAACCCTCGCTAAGAATCGACTGTTATCATTGACTCAACCCGGCAAATCTGTTTCAATTGGGAGCAGTTCAAAAGGAGTTCCCATGTCGCGCATTACCGTGGAAGATTGTCTGGAAAAAGTCGAGAACCGCTTTGAATTAGTGATGCTCGCTTCCAAGCGAGCACGGCAACTGTTCAAAGGGGCGAAGCCATCGATCGAATCGGACAATCGGGAAGTTGTCGTGGCTCTGCGCGAGATTGCGGCCGGTAAAGTTCGTAAAACAACCAACCCAAGTTGAATTTTCTCCGTCCCGTAATCCCGGATCGGCGCTCTTTAACCTGCTGAATTTTCAAGCGGTTTGATTTTCATCTTCTTGCAAACCCCAACGCGACCGGATAAATTTTTTCTTTGGTAGTGAGGGCCGGTTACCGCTCATGGCCGAAGAAGAGAAAAGCTCCGAAAAACGAATTCCGTTTCCCGATATCGATCTGACCGGGTTTGCCGCGGATGATACGGAGTCGAACTCCGCGGGCAAGGCCCTGGTTCCGTTCGACCCGCTTCAGCGCTATCTGGCCGAAATTCGGCGCTTCTCGATATTAGACCGAGAAGAGGAGCACCGGCTCGCCGTCGAATACAAGGAATACGGCAACCTCGAGGCGGCCTATCGATTGGTCACCGCCAATCTCCGGCTGGTGGTGATGATCGCCAGGGAATATCAGAAGGCCTTCAAGAACCTTCTCGATCTCATCCAAGAAGGAAACATGGGGTTGATGGAAGCGGTCAAAAATTTTGACCCCTACCGCGGCGTTCGTTTCCCTTCCTATGCGGTCTGGTGGATTCGCGCCTATATCATCCGTTACATTATGAACGATTGGCGCATGGTTAAGATCGGTACCACGCAGGCGCAGCGCAAGTTGTTCTTTAATTTGCAAAAGGAAAAGGAACGGATCGAAGCCGAGGGATTGACCCCGGGGCCGAAACTTCTGGCCCAACGGCTCAATGTCAAGGAAGATGAAGTGGTCGAAATGGAGCAGCGGCTCGGCAGCCGCGATCTGTCGATCGACATGCCGATCGGCAACGATGACGAGGCCACGCTGCTGCATTTCCTGCCGGACAGCAGGCAAAACCCGGAAGAGCAGTTCGCCGAAAGCCAATACCAACAGCTGCTGCGCGAGAAAATGGAACTCTTCGCCAAGGGTCTTAAGGACAAAGAGCTGGTCATCTATCGCGAACGTTTACTCAACGAAGAGCCGGTAACGCTGAGAGAAATAGGCGAGAAGTACGGCATTAGTCGGGAGCGCGTGCGCCAGATCGAAGAGAGAGTAAAGAAGAAACTCAAATCCTTTCTTAGCAAAGAATTCAAAAACCAAGAGGACGCCGGTCGCGCGGACTAGGCCGACGCCTGCTTGTTGATCGGGTGATTTCTCCAGGGCGGATATCACCCGCTTGATGCTCGTGCGTGCCCGGTCTGGTCGTTTCTGCGGCGCGGCGAACTTCGCTTGCGCCTCAGCCGTTCTTCTGATAGCAAAAAAGGAATAAACCTCGGAGGAAGATTCTTGCAATTTCAAAAGGACATCGAGATCCTCGCGCCGCGCGAGAAAGTTTGGAAGTTTATCTGGGATGTGGACCAATTCATTTCCTGCATGCCGGGGTGCAAAGAAGCGAAAACCGTCGAGGAGGGCAAACGGTATACCGCGACGATGGTCGAAAAAGTCGGTCCCTTCAAGGTGGAATTCCCCACGACCATCGAAATTCTCGAAAAGGAAGAGCTGACGCACATCAAGGCTCAGGCTTCGGGCGCCGACAATAAGATCGGCAGCCGGATGAAGATCGAACTGGATGTGAGCCTTAAAGGGGAAGGGGACAAGACCACCCTGAGTTTTGTCGCCGGGGTTGACATTCTAGGAAAGCTGGCCGCATTGGGTCACGGCATCATCAAAAGAAAAGCCGATCAGGTGCTTGACGAATTCACCCAAGCGGTGAAGCAGCGATTGGAAGGAGACGCATAGATGCTCAGACGATTCCGCTTGGAAGAGCCGGAAAGCGTGAAAGAGGCCTCCGAAGTGCTCGGACGGTTTGGCGAGAGCGCGAAAATCTACGCGGGCGGCACGGAATTGCTCTTGACGATGAAAGAGGGATTGGTGCACTACGAGCATCTGGTCAACATCAAAAAAGTCGGCTTGAATCAAATCAAGCGGGACAACGGCGTGATCAAGATCGGCGCGCTTTGCACCCATCATCAGCTTGAATCCTCGCCGGAGCTGCAAAAATCCCTGCCCGCGTTTGTGCAGATGGAACATAACGTCGCCAATGTGCGGGTGCGGCAAGCCGGAACCATCGGCGGCAATCTTTGCTTTGCCGAACCCCATGCCGATCCCGGAACGTTGCTGATCGCCCTGGGTGCAAAGTTGGTCGCGGCCAAGGGATCGTCGCAGCGGGAGATCACCGCCGAAGATTTTTTTGTCGACGCTTACGAAACCAGCTTGGAGCCGGATGAGTTGCTTACGGATATCCAAGTGCCGGAAGCGAACCGCGGCGTTGCCTATCTTAAATTCGGCTATCTCGAAAGACCCAGCGTCGGCGTGGCGGTGGCGCTTGGCGCAGGCGATGGAAAGCAGTACATCGGCGATATCAAAATCGCCGTCGGTTGCGCCGGACCGGCGCCGAAGCGGATGGCGGACGCGGAAGCGCTGCTCAGGGGCAAGAGTCGAGAAGAAGCGACGCGCAACTTGCCCAAGGCGGGCGAAATCGCCGGCCGCGCGGCGCAAGCGCTCAGTGATCTCCACGGCTCCCAGGAATATAAAGAGCATATCGTCGGGGTGCTCTTGAAACGGGCCTTTCACAGCGCGCTGAGCCAATGTTGAAGGGATGGGAGAATTCATGTCCAAAGCGATGGCTAGACATTCTGACGCTCAAACGATTCCGCTATCATTTACTTTGAACGGCCGGTTGCAAGAAATCGAGGTCGAACCGCATGAACTCTTGCTCGATCTGGTGCGCGAACGGCTCGGCTTGACCGGCGTCAAGCGCTCCTGCGACGTTGAGGTCTGCGGCGCTTGCACCTTGCTCGTGGACGGCCGGCCGGTGAGCGCCTGTACGACGCTGGCCTTGGAGGTTCGGGGACGATCGGTTTTGACCATCGAAGGTCTGGCGGAGGACGGAAAACTGCATCCCCTACAGGAGGCTTTCATCGCGCATGGTGGGTTTCAGTGCGGGTTTTGTACGCCGGGGATGATTTTGGCGGCCAAAGCGCTGTTGGATGAAAACCCCAACCCCACCGAAGAAGAGTTAAAACATTTCATGCACGGCAACATCTGCCGCTGCACCGGCTACAAAAAAATCATCGAATCGATCATGGCCGCGGCAAAAAAGATGCGGCCCGCCGGAAGTAAGTCCTGAGTCGAAAGTCCTGAGTGCTGAGTAGGGGGAGGGGACTCAGGACTCGGCACTCAGTACTCAGTACATCTCAGTCTTCGATCCCGTATTCTTTCCAGCGGCTCGCCACGATATCGAGGTGCTCTTTGGGCGGTAAGGACAATGCCGGATACTCGTGTTTTCTTGTGGCGTCGATGGCGACCCGCGAGCCGATATAGCGGATAGGATGGTGTTGCGGTACTGACGCCGGCGCCTGTGAGGGGTCCAGACCCACGGCTTGAACGTTCGTCTCGATATGGATGTCGCGATCGGGTCTGACATGCCAGCTCAGAGCCCAGTCCACGGCGAAGTCGTCCCAAACGTCGACGTCGTCATCGACGACCACGGTGATCTTGCCGAAGCCGGTACGGAGCGACCACGCTCCGTACATGAGCTGATTCACTTGCCCGTCAAATTGCTTTTTGAGCGAGATCACCAGATAGGCACCGCTGCCGCCCGCCTCTTTGAGGCGCAGATCCTTGATCGGAATATTCAGCGTATCTTTGAGATGCTTGAATAGCGGCCACTCCCGCCCCACGCCGCGAATGCAGCTTGACTCGGACGGCGGCATTTGACTGATGAAGGCTTGATAAAGAGGCTTGTTGCGAAAAGTCATGCACTTGATGTTGAAGAAGGGTTCGTTGCCGGCGGGTCCCATGTAGCCGGTGTATTCACCGAAGGGGCCTTCGTGTTCCAGGGCGTTGGGCGGAATCTCGCCTTCGAGAACGATCTCCGCGGTTGCCGGCACTTCTAACGGCACGGTTTCGCAGGGCACCAGATCGACCGGCGCGCCGCGCAGGGCGCCAGCTACGGCGAACTCGTCGAGGGTTTCCGACATTTTTGAAACCGAGACGTAGCCGATGGACGGATCTGCGCCGATGACGACGGCCACCGGGGTAGGCTTGTTCTGCGCGTTATTTTTTCTGAGATGCCATGACGCGTCTTGATGCTTACCGATGAGAAAGCCGGTCTTGTTCGGACCTTTGACTTCCATGCGGTAGGTGCCGATGTTGCGCATATGGGTTTCCGGATCTTTGGTGATGACATAGGGCGAAGTAAAAAAGGGTCCCGGATCTTCGCCCACGGTCCAGATCGGGACGGGGAGTTTCGTGATGTCGATGTCCTTGCCGTGCAGGATGTTTTCCTTGCAGGGCGCTTCTTTGACCAGGCGCGGCGGGATCGGATGGCCGAGGGCATGGTCCCACTTGCGGTTGATGCCTTCGACCGAATCGGTCTCCAGACCGATAGCGTAAATCTCTCTGGAGGCGCCGAGCACGCCGGCGACCACGGGGATGGAAAAGCCCTTGACGTTTTCGAAAACCAAAGCCGGCCGCCTTTGCGGCGGGATTTTTTTGAACAGCTGGCGGCATACCGCCGCCAGTTCCCAGTCCTTGTCTACTTCCTTCGTGACTCTTCTGAGCTTGCCTTTCTTCTCGAGCATCGCGATGTATTCGCGCAGATCCGCGTAAGCCATTGAGCCTCCTGCCCCTTCGCTGAAAGTTTTCGTATCTTAATCAGAATTAGTTTACATATCAACGATTCGCGCCGAATTCCGCCGTGCCGGCGAACGCCAAGAGCGGGTTTCGTGGGGAGAAGCGCCGCGGAGAGGTCAAAGGCGATTCGAAGGGGTGGCGATGAACAAAAGAGATGGCAGGTCGCCGCGCCGTTTTAGGCGCGGATCTCGGCGCGCATGAAAATGATGTAGGAGATGCCGAAGCAAACGGCCACCAGTCCGAAGAGGGTGGTAATGTGCGGCCAGATCAGATTCAAACTTTGATCGAGCGCGAGCGGCGTGGGTAGAATTCCCTCTGCTTGGCTTTCCAGCGCCAAGCCAAACACCCGCGCCGCCGGGTTCAACAGGATGCTGACGCTTTCGGAAAACAGAGTGCTCGGGGAAATGCGATTGATGAGGTTGACGATATCGGCCTGATAAGCGATCTGCTCGGGCGTCGTAGGCTGGGGCACGATGATCCCCGCGATGGCCTGGCTGAAGATGGAAACGAAAAGCGACATGAACAGCCAGACGGCCATGGAAGCAAGCGCGGCGGTGACGGCTTTTTGGAAAATCAGAGAAAAAAGCATGGCGAGAGCGAGCCAAAAGCCAACGTAAAAAATGCCCACTGTCGTAAAGATCAACATGCGCCAGAGTTCCTCGGCATTGGGCGGGAAGCCGAGCAGCGTGATTCCTAAACCGATTACGAGCAACAAAATCGATCCCCAAAGGACGGCCACGGTGGCCAGGCCGGCGAAAAACTTGCCGTTGATCAAGCCGTCGCGATAAATCGGCTGGGACAGGACGCGGCTAAGAGTGCCGCGGGCGTACTCCCCGCTGATCGAATCGAATCCCAGCGTGATGCCGACCAGCGGCCCGAAGAAACCTAGAAAGGTCGCCAGAGAAAAGACCGTTTCACTGGAGGTCAACAGGAGCAAGAAAACATACTGTGTCGGGATGGTGTCGGTATTCTGGCGGATCGCCTGGCCGGAAGCGTAGGTCGCCCAAAGGCCGATCAGAAGGATGAGCAGTAAAAGAATCATGAAGCGGCGACTGCTGAAGTGATCGGCCAATTCTTTCCAGAAAACGACGGTCATTTTTACGCCTCGCGAAAGTATTTCAGATAGATCTCTTCAAGGGTCGGGTCTTCGGAGCGCAGCTGCAGCAAGGGCAAATTATTGCGCGCGAGCAGGGCCATGACCTCGGCGCGGACGTCGCGCGTGCAACGGAGAAACAGGCCGTGACTGCGCCGCTCGATTTCATCGACGCCGTTGATCCGCCTAAGTTCGCTCTCGAGGCCGTTGGCGGCGCCGCCGACTTCAAGAAGAAAGTTCCACTGCCGCTCTTTGAGAATGGCGCGCCCCAGTTCGTCCATTTGCCCCTGCACGATCAGCCGTCCTTTGACGATGATGCCCACGCGGCTGCAGATTGACTGCACCTGTTGCAGCGCGTGGGAGGAGAGCATGACGGTGAGATTTCTTTCCCGGTTTAAGCTTCTAATCAATTCGAGAATGCGTATGGCCCCGTCCGGGTCGATGCCCAGAGTCGGTTCATCGAGGATGATCGCCAGCGGGTTTTTCACCAAAACCTCGGCGATGCCGAGCCGCTGCTTCATGCCGCGGGAGTATTCCTTTACCAACCGCCGGCCATCTTCGCTCAACCCAACCTGCTCCAAGACTTCCGCCGTTCGACGCCGCGCCTCGTCTTCGGGAATGCGGTTGAGCCGGGCCATGTAGAGAAGATTCTCCCGGGCGCTCAGGTCTTCATAGAATCCCGGATTTTCCGGCAGATAGCCGACCCGTTTTTTAACTTCCAAGGGCTCATGGGTCGGATCGAAGCCGCAGACGGAAACCTGTCCCGAGGTCGGTTCGGTCAATCCCAGGAGCATCAGAATCGTCGTCGTCTTCCCCGCGCCGTTGGGGCCGAGGAAGCCGAAAATCTCCCCCTCTTGAATCGCCAGGGTGAGCTCGTTGACGGCGAGTTTTTCGCGGTAACGCTTGGTCAGGTTGTTGGTTTCTATGACTACGCTCATCTGCGTCCCAGTCGGAAAAAGACCGCGGCCAATCCCAACACTACGAGCGCGACGATGCCGAAGCCGACCCAGCCCCACAGCGACGGCGTCGACACGGTAACCCGAAATTCCACCGACTTGGTGATCTCCGGTGAGTTGGCGGTAAGTGTCAACAGGTAGTCGCCGGCGATGGTGCGATCCGGGGCGAAAATTTCCATCTTGATCTCCCGCACCTCGCCGGGATTCAAGGCGTCGATCTTATCGGGCTTGAACTCCACGGTCCACTTCTCGTTGGGCTTCTTGGTTATGAACGAAAGGTTGCGCACCGGGGCGCTGCCGGCGTTGCCGACGAGAAAATCGACGGGGGTCTTTTTCCCCGCGGTCAGCGCGCTGTTGAGCGTGCCGCTGGAGGAACCCATCTTTAAGTCCTGTTGCCCCTTGAGTGTCACTTTCAAGCTGGCGGAGGCTTCGAAGGCGCCGGCGCGGGCGCGAATCGTCACCGGATGTTCCGCCGCTTCCGCGCGCGCCGGCGAGTCGATTTCGACGCTGAGCGTTTCGGAAGCGTTCTCCTTCAATTGAATCGAGGAAATCTGAGTGTCGCCGAATTGCGGCTTGAAGCGTATGTTCCAGCCGGTGGGCACCTGCGCGCTCAAGGAGGTGGTCAACGGCTTGTTGGTTTCGTTTTTCAAGTCGATGGTGAATTTAAGCGTTTGGCCCGAAGGGGTGCTCAGCACGGGGTATTGACTGGTGAGCTTCAATCCACCGGTCTCGACTTTTTTCGAGGTCACGCGGAGGGTCAGGGTTTCCACGGTCTGGGTCGGGCCGGCGGCGTCTTTTGCGGTAACTTTGATCTGGTAGTTTCCAGGCTTGGTGTTTTCGGGAACTTTTGCTTTGAATTCAACGGTGGTGGATTTAGTCGTATTTGGGTCGCTGCCGGCCACTGTGACGGAACGGATCGGGTAGCTGGGATAGCGCGAGTTGAAGTTCACGTCCCAGCCTTGGGGCACGCCGTCGAGAACCAGGGTCACCTCGACCGGAAACCGCCGCCGGTTGACAATTTCGGCATCCATGGTGACTTCCTGCCCCTGTCCGACGGTGAGATCCTTAAACGGCAAGATCAAATTAAAAGATTCTTTGGATTCGGGGACGGGAGCCGATTCAGCGCCGAATCCAACGGCAGATGACATGCTCGAAAACAAGAAAAACCCAAACAGCAAGGATAAAAAAACCCGCGGGCGAATTGGTAAAGCCCCGATCCTCATAGCTGGCCCCCCTCAGATGTAAAAAATTAGGTAGCTGAAAATAACCATAATAATTTTCAGCGTCAAGAGCTGTCGTGAAAATTAGGTCTTTCCCAGCTGTCGGAGAGCCTCGTAGAGGACGACGGACACGGCGTTGGAAAGGTTTAAGCTGCGCACTCCGGCGCTGAACATCGGAATCCGATAGAAATTTGCCTCATGGGCATCGAGCCACTCTTGCGGCAGGCCGCGGGTCTCCGGACCGAAGACCAGATAATCGTTTTCCTGGAAACGGGCCTCGGTATAGGAGCGGCGCGCCCGTTTGGAAAAGTAAAGTAGGTTTTTGTCCGGATTCGCGGCGAGAAATGCCGGCCAGGATTTGTGCACCTTGAGGTCGACGTATTCCCAATAGTCGAGGCCGGCGCGCTTCAAGTGCTTATCGTCGATCTTAAAACCCAAGGGCTCGATCAGGTGGAGCGGCGTCAAGGTGGCGGCGCACAGCCGGGCGATGCTGCCGGTGTTGGGCGGGATTTCCGGTTCGAAAAGAACAACTTCCATGGATCATGCTTCCAAGATGAAGGTGACCGGCCCGTCATTGGTCAGCGAAACCGCCATTTTCGCCTGAAATTGTCCGGTGGCGACGCGCAGGCCCAAAGCCCTCAGGCGCTCGACGAAGTAGCCGTACAGCCGCTCTGCTTGGATGGCGGGGGCAGCGTCGGTAAAGGAGGGACGGTTGCCTTTGTCGCAGTCGCCGTAGAGGGTGAACTGCGAGACGACGAGGATTTCCCCGCCGGCATCGATCACGGAGCGATTCATCTTGCCTTGTTCGTCTTCAAAGATACGCAAACGGCTCAATTTGTCGGCCAAAAATCCCGCCTTGCTCTCGTCATCCGCTTTGCCGACGCCGAGAAAAACGCACAGCCCGGCGCCGATTTGGCCGACGATTTGATCGGCCACGGCGACGCGGGCGCTCGCGACTCTTTGGATGACTAGGCGCACGGTTTAGTCTGTCGGCTGCTGGCGGAATGAAATCTTCTCTTAAGTAACAGAGAAGCGGCGGCGAAACAATAATTGCAAGAAACGCGTGAATTTCGCCGTCCATTCTGTTAACGTTGATCGCGACAGGAGACAAGCGCTTCGCAGCGATGTATCCCATTCTTTTTCAATTCGGACCGATCACGATCTATAGCTTCGGCGCCTTCATGGCGCTGGCCGCGTTGTCGGCCGCCTGGGTCATCCAACTGGAACTCAAACGAACCGGCCACGACCCCGAGTTGACCTCGGCGATCGTCTTTGCCGGCGTGATCGGCGGCCTGGTGGGCGCCCGCCTGCTGTTTATCGTCGAGGAGTGGCCTGGCTTTTTGCGCGCGCCGTGGAACTATATTTTCACCGGCGCCGGTTTTACCTGGTACGGCGGTTTCTTGGGCGGCGCCCTGTCGGTCAGCTGGGTCGTCCTCAAAAAGAAAATACCCTGGCTCGTCGCGGCGGATATTGCCGCGCCGGCGATTACGATCGCATACGGCGTCGGACGGCTCGGCTGTCATGTCGCGGGCGACGGCGACTGGGGCACGGTAACGAATATGCCTTGGGGAGTAGCCTACACCAACGCGATCATCGGCTGGGTGGACCCGGCGACGGGCATTCCCTATCCGCCCGGCGTGCGCGTTCATCCGACGCCGATCTATGAGTTTATCGAGTCGATCATTATTTTTGCCATCCTTTGGTCGCTTAGAAAAAAGGATTATCCGGCCGGGACGATGTTTTGGCTCTGTTTGATTCTTACCGGGTTGGCCCGCTTCGTGGTCGAATTCTGGCGCGTCAATCCAGCGATCGGCTTAGGTTTGACCGAAGCGCAGTGGTTCGGCTTGGCGATGGCAGCCGTCGGCTTGTTTCAAATCGCCCGCAGCGGCACTAGCAGCCCCAAACGGGCGTCTTGATCCAACCCGTCCCCACGAATCACGGCGGGTTGCCGATGGTCATTGTGAACGTTAGGGACAATTAAAAGGTGCAATTCGAAGGAGGTTGCAATGAGAGCGATGGTTTCTTTTTCGCTGTTGGTAGTAGCGCTAGCCGCGCCTGCGTTGGCGCAGGACGTCACCTATCGTAAGCATATTCAGCCGCTCTGGGAGGCGAAATGTGCGGCGTGCCATGGAGCTAATTCCCCCTATCTCGGCGAATTTGATGAGAACAAAGAAAAATACACGGCCATGAGCAAAGGCCCGCGTATGGATACCTATGCGGAGCTGCTTTTTTATATCGCTTGGCCGGATACGGGGGCTATCATGCGCCGGCTGGATGACGGCAAAAATAATAAGGATGGGAAACCTGGGAACATGTACCTCTACCTCGGCGCCACCGAGGAGGAGCGACAGAAGAACCTCACGCTCTTTAAGGAATGGATCGGCAAGGACGCCTGGATTCTCAAGAGGCGGGACGCCATCACCAAGGAAGATCTGGCTCGGTTCAAGGTAAAATACTAAGCTTAGCGTAGTCGTTCAGATTGGCCCTCCTAGCCTCACGCTGCACCCGCCTTGCGTCGGTTCATGGTTGTTGCGTCTAGCTCTATGTCTGGCTCAGAAGGGCGTGATGATGCCGATTTATTTGTAAAGTCCGCGTCTAGCCACTTCCCGCCGACTCTTAAACAATAGCCCGCCGCATGCTAACCATTTAATCATGGAAATGTATCGACTGTTTGTCGCTCTCCACCTTCTCGGCTCGGCGGTCTGGGTCGGCGGCCACCTCGTGCTCTCGCTGTCGGTTCTGCCGCGCGCGCTGCGGCTGCGTAATCCCTCAATCGTTCAAGAGTTCGAGGAGGGGTTCGAGCGCATCGGGATCCCGGCCCTCCTTGTTCAAGTTGTTACCGGCCTGTGGCTTGCTTACTTTCGGCTGCCTGACGTCGCGAGTTGGTTTTTCCCTTCCTCGCAGCAGGCCATGTTCATCCTGGTCAAATTGGCGCTGCTGATGGCGACGGTTGCACTGGCCGCTCACGCTCGGCTCCGCATCATTCCAAAACTCGACAGCGCGAATCTTCGCTTTCTTGCTTATCACGTGGCGGCGGTCACTCTGTTGGGCGTGGCCTTCCTAATCGTCGGGGTCGCCATTCGCACAGGGGGGATTTGAAAGAAACTTGTCTCGCGAATTTCAAATAACAAATAAAAAAAGGAGGGCATAACAATGGCAAAGGATCCAGTTTGCGGCATGAATGTGGACGAGAAGACGGCGGCGGGTACGGCCGTTCACAATGGCAAAACCTATTATTTCTGCCACCCGAGTTGCAAGGCGCGGTTTGAAAAGGAGCCGGAAAAATATACCAAGAGCTGATGAAGGCGCGGGCGAGGTTGAATGAGATGATCGATCCGGTTTGCGGCATGGATGTGGAGGAGGCCACGGC
>Ga0153916_10000953_pt1 | contig 20227 bp, 14 predicted proteins | sample Opewatmetagenome_FD_109642 | JGI IMG/M metagenome (GOLD analysis project Ga0153916, IMG submission 109642) | Freshwater wetland microbial communities from Ohio, USA - Open water 3 Core 3 Depth 4 metaG | ecosystem: Environmental > Aquatic > Freshwater > Wetlands | place: USA: Ohio, Lake Erie... | reverse complement strand
TGCCAGTGCGCTGGAGAGCCTCGAGGCGATCAATGCGCGGCTGAAAGATGCCGGGGTTCTGCTGCATCTTTCCGAGGTGAAGGGGCCGGTGATGGACCGGCTCGGCCAGTCCGATTTTCTGTCACAGCTCACTGGCCAGGTGTTCCTCAGCCATTATGACGCTATCGCGGCGCTTGCTCCCGAGCTTACGTTTCGGTCCCGTTCTGATAAATAGCCCCTAGTCCTTTCGATCATTAGCGTTATGTTCCGGTTTAGGACGTTTGGGATGTGTGCCATGGGTGCTGACGGGCTTCGGGATCAGGACGTTTCACCTGAAGCGATGGAACAGGCGCTGGAGCGCAGCCAGGCGCATTTGCGTTCGATTCTCGCCGCCGTTCCGGAAGCGATGATCGTTACCGATGCGGCCGGCCTCATCCGTTCGTTCGGCGCCGCGGCGGAAACCATGTTTGGCTATGCCGAAGATGAAGTGCTCGGCCGCAATGTCAGAATATTGATGCCATCGCCGCACCGCGAGCAGCATGACGCATATCTGGCCCGCTATATGCGCACTGGCGAGGCGCGGATCATCGGCATCGGCCGGGTCGTCGAGGCGCAGAAGAAGGATGGCAGCCTGTTTCCGATCGAGCTTGTCGTCGGCGATGCGCGGGTCGGCGACGAGCATATCTTCACCGGCTTCATCCGCGACATCAGCCGTCGCAAGGCGGACGCAGCGCGCATTCGAGAACTTCAGGAAGAGCTCGCTCATTTCGGCAGGCTGAGCGCGATGGGCATGCTGGCGTCCACCCTGGCGCATGAAATGACCCAGCCGCTGACCGCGATCACCAATTATGTCGAAGCCGCTCGCGAGATGATGCGCAACCCGGACCCGGCGCAGAACGAGATGGTCGGCATGGCCCTGGAGCAGACCGTGCAGCAGGCGGCGCGCGCTGCCCAGATCGTCCGGAAGATGCGTGATTTCGTGCGCAAGGGGGAGATCGAGAGACGCCTTGAACCACTGGACGATTTGATCAAAGACGCGCGCCTGCTGGCGATGGTGGGCGCGGAGACCAGGGCCGTCCAGGCGCGGGTCGATCTCGATCCCGCCGCCCGGACCGCCTTTGTCGACCGCATTCAAATTCAGCAGGTGCTCTTGAACCTGATCCGCAATGCCGTGGAAGCGATGAAGTCCGGCGAACGCCGCGAGCTTGGGATCACCACCGTGCTGCTCCCCAACGCGATGGTCGAGGTCCGCGTGTCCGACACGGGATCTGGCATATCGGCTGAAATGGTCGAACATATCTTCGAGCCGTTCCACAGCACCAAGCCATCGGGGATGGGCATCGGGCTTTCGATCAGCAAGATGATCATCGAGGGCCATGGCGGAGAGATCAGCGTGCTTCCGAACGAAGGGCAGGGCACGATCATTCGCTTTACCTTGCCGGCGACCCCGCCCGGAGAGCGGCTGGATGGCTGACGACAAGCTCGTCCATGTTGTCGATGACGATGCGGATGTCCGGGCCTCGCTGAGCTTCCTCCTCGGCGGCGCAGGCTACGAAGTGCAATCCTATCCGTCGGGCGAGGTCTTCGTCGCAGCATTGCCGGAACTCGCGCCCGGTTGTCTGCTGCTCGACATGCGCATGCCGGGGCTGGACGGTTTCGGCGTGCTGGAGGCGCTTTCCGAACAGAAAGCAGACATTCCAGCGGTCGTCCTCACCGGTCATGGCGACATTCCCCAGGCGGTTCGTGCGATGAAGGCCGGCGCCGTGGATTTCCTGGAAAAGCCTTATGAACGCGCCGCCTTGCTGAAGGTGGTCGAGCGCGCCTGTGCGCTGCGGAAGCCGCAAGTGCAGACGGATCATGATGACGGACCGGCCAGACAGATCGCCGCATTGTCGGTACGCGAACGGCAGGTGCTGCAGGGGCTGGTCGCGGGGCTGCCCAATAAATCGATCGCTTATGATCTGAAGATCAGCCCACGCACGGTGGAAATCCATCGCGCTCACATGATGGAGAAGCTTGGCGTTCGCGCGCTTGCCGATGCGTTGCGGATCGCCTTCGCGGCGGGTCTACCCCCGTTGGGGGATGGCGATCCGGGCTGACGCCGTTCCCCTAAGGATATCTCCTTAGCGATCTTGGCTGCGACCTGGTCTAGGGTTCGCGGCATGTGCAGCGAGTATAACTCCAGGGTGGCGAGCGAACCGGTGATCCGAAACGAGTTGCCGATACTGATCGTCGACGACGATCCGGCTGTTCGCCTGTCTTTACAGCTTCTCCTCAAGGCCAAGGGCTACAGCGTTCAGGACTTTCCGAGCGCGGATGCGCTGCTGAAGGCGTTCGACGACACCGAATCCGACTGTCTGTTCGTCGATTACCAGATGCCGGATATGGACGGCCTCGAACTCGTCCGGCGGTTGCGGGCGGAAGGATGGACGGGATGGGCCTATCTGCTGACTGCCAGCGCCGACCCGCAGCTCGAATCACGCTCGGCCGAAGCGGGAATCGATCTGGTGGTCGAGAAGCCGATTTCAGTGGCCCGGCTGCTCGATCTCGTTCATCTTGCGCGGGTACGGATCCGTAATCTACCGTAATTGCGGGCCAGAGACGTGAATGCCCATGCTCATCCAATCAACTGAAGGCGGAGACCAAGATGAAATCGATACTTCTTCATATTCATGAGGATGAGGGGCAGGAAGCGCGGATGCAGGCGGGTCTCGACCTCGCCCGTGCCTTCGAAGGCCATCTCAGCTGCCTCCATGTCACCGCCTTCACCGAATATATGACGGCCGATCCGATCTTTTCCGCTGCCCTTCCGATCGCCGTGACCCAAGCACTCGAAGCGCGTCAGCAGGCGATCCGCGATACCACTGAGGCGCGGCTGAAAAGCGAGGATGTGCCGTGGGATTATCTGCATCTCGACGACGACATCGCGACCGCGATCGTGCGCCATTCGGTGTTCGCCGATATCGTGGTGCTCAGCCGTGCGCTCGCCGCTTTCGAGCGCAACGATCCGCTGCCCATCGTCGCGGAGGTCGCGCTGTCGGCACGCTCGCCGGTGCTCGCGGTGCCGCCCGAGCTGCGCCGCCTCGATCTCGATGCGCCCGTCGTGATCGCCTGGAACGGCTCGCCCGAGGTTTCGGCTGCCATCCGCCTGTCGCTGCCGATCCTCAAGCGGGCCAAGAGCGTTCATCTGGTGACGGTGGACAAGCATGCGCAGGATTATCCGCTCGATACCGCCGCACGCTATCTGTCACGCCATGGCATCAAGGCGGAGATCGACGCGCGCGAGCGCGGATCGTCGAAGGTCGAGCAGGTGCTGCTGGCAGCGGTGCGCGATCTCAAGGCCGGGCTTCTGGTGATGGGCGCCTATGGCCATTCGCGCGTGCGCGAGCGGATATTGGGCGGAGTGACCCGGAATCTTCTGGGTGAGAGCCCGGTGCCGTTGCTGCTGGCGCACTGATCTCCGCGCCATGGGTTTGTTGCGCAGCTTCCTTCTGCTGATTGTCGGGTTCGGTCTGGTTTCGGCGGCGCCGCCGCCGGAGCCGATCGGCTGGACCCGTGCCGATGCCGAAGAGCTGCTGCGGCTGATCGAAACCGTGGGAGCGGAAGGCCTCGACCCCACCGACTATGAACCGGGCCGGCTGCGGTCCGCGCTCCAAGGCAGCGATCCCGCAGCGCTGGACGCGACCGCGACTGCACTGGCGGTGCGGCTGGCAGGCGATTTCGCGGCCGGACATGTCAGCCGTGAAAGCCGCCTATCCTGGCACATCGCCGGCCCCTCCGCCGACCCCGTGCGGCTTCGCGAGGTCGTCGCGAGCTCGGTGACGCAGCGCAGGGTCACAGACGGGCTGCGCGACCTGTTGCCGCGCAATCCGGCCTATCTGGGGCTCCGGACCGCACTTGCCAATCTGGCTCCGACCGATGCCGCCAGCCGCGAATTATTGCGCGCCAATCTCGAGCGCTGGCGGTGGATGCCGCGCGATCTGGGTTCGCGCTATCTGCTGGTCAATGTTCCGGCGTTCACGGTCGATCTGGTCGAGAACGGGTGGTCTATCGCGCAGCATCGTATCATTGTCGGCAAGACCAAGACTCCCACCCCGCAATTCTCGGCCACCGTTATCGGCGTGAACCTCAACCCGTGGTGGAACGTTCCGCAGAGCATCATCCGCGAAAGCGTGGGACGGCTGGTGCGGAATAATCCGGCGCGGGCGCGGGCGCAGGGCTATGTCGTGACCTCGCGCACCGGCGGCGGCATCCAGGTGAGTCAGCGGCCGGGGCCGACAAATTCACTGGGTCAGATGAAGCTGGTGATGCCCAATCCGTTCACGGTCTATCTCCACGATACGCCGGCAAAGACGCTGTTCGAAAAGCCGGTCCGGACCTTCAGCCACGGCTGCATCCGTGTCGACAAGGCGATCGACCTGGCGTCCCTGCTGCTCCGCGAGGTGCCCGGGTGGGACCGCGCCGCGATCGACCGTACGCTCGAGAGCAGGGTTTCGACGAAAGTCGTGTTGCCGGCGCCGATGCCAGTCTATGTCACCTATTTCACGGCCATGCCCGACGGCGCGGGCGGCGTCGCGCGCTTCGACGACATCTACGACCGCGATCAGGCGGTTATCGACGGGCTGACCGACGGCAACGGAGAGGATGTGGAAAGCGCTTTATTGACGCAGCCCGCCGCCGAAACCGAGTGCGCGCTGTCGGCGCGCGCCTGAGCGAGGGCGGTTCCCGTTTCGCCTGAACCGGGCACCACTCTCATCTTATTGATTTGCCGCGCTTCCTGACCGGAAAACCGGTTCCCGCTTTTCCGGGAAGCGTTTTAGACCTTGTCGGCGTAGAGCAGCCGGCCAGGGCCAAGCCGCGCGAGAACCGAACCGAGATCGTCTTCGGAGAAGGCGAAGCAGCCCTCGCTACGACCGAGCTTGCCGTGCTGGCGGACCATGTCCGGACTGACATACCAGGCGCCATGGATCACGATCGCCCGGACCTCGGCATTGCTGTTGCCGGGTTCGAGCCCGGCGAGGCGCATCGAGCGGCCATGCTTGCCGGTGTAATAGTCGCCGGTGCGGTACGCGCCCGCCGAAGAGGCGTTGGAGCCGATCTCGTTGGAGAAGCGCTCAACCCAGCCATTGTGCCTGGGATCCGAGCCACGGCCATGGGCGACCAGGAAGCTGCGGGTGGCGCCGCTCTGGACATCGACCAGATGGAAGCGTGAATCTTTGGAAGGCTGCGCGAAGTCGGCGATGCCGATCACATCCCTGTGCACGATATCGCTCTGATGACGGTTCAGCGCCGCCAGCGCCCGGCGCAACAGGCCCTCGCTGACCGCGCGTTGCCCGGCCGGCATCGCGGGCCGGGTCAGGGGCTTGGCGAGCGCCGGATTGAGCGCGGCGCCTGCGAAAGCGAGAGCTCCGCCCGTAAGCAGCCCTCGCCGATCGAGTTTCAGTTTCGAAGAGTCAGGCAATCGGTATCTCCAGATCCCCGTTCCACTCCCTCACCATGCTGCCTCGCAGCATGATGCCCGTCTAAATTCCGCGTGATGGCCAGGCCATCGCAAAGCCAGCGCAGATCGCGGCAGCCGCGATAAAAAGCGGCAATGCCCCCCGCAAACCCGAGCGCCATCCGCCAAATATAATAACGATGGTTGCTTTGAACAATGTGTTTACCAGCATCGGGGCTGCGAGCAGCAATCCGGCGGTCGATGGATCGATTGCACCTGCGGGCAGATTGCCGATTGTGATGATCGCGGAATCGGCATCGTAGAGGCCGGTGATCGCCAGCAGCGTGACGAGTCCCGCATCGCCATAATGGGCGATGGCCCAGCGCGAGGCGAACATGATCATGGCGACCATCATCGCGAAACCGACTGCCGGCCAGAGTTCGAACGGATTGCGAACCGGCATCGGCTGAGCGTTGAGGTCATCAGCCCGCCAGGCCATGGCCACCGCGATAACGGTCGCCAGCGCGGCCGGCGGGCCAATCACCAGGGTGAAGGTGGGAAGAGCCAAAGGCGCAAGCGCGGCGGTCAGCACCAGCACGCGAACGAGCATCATCGCCGTCGCCGCGGCGATGCCCGCATGGAGGACCTTCGGCGATTCCTGCGCGTTGCGCAGGCGTCGGCCGAGTTCGACGGAGACGGCAGTCGACGAAACGGTTGCGCCGAGTGCCGCCGCGGCCACCGTTCCACGCGCCGCCCCCATCTTCTTGCTGGCCCAATAGCCGGCGAAGGACAGGCCGGTGACCAGCACCACCACCAGCCAGAGGTCGCGCGGATTCCACGCGCCATAAGGACCAAAGGCCCGATCGGGCAGGATCGGCAGGATGACGAACGCGATGATAGCATAGCGCGCGGTCGCCTGAATGTCGGTATCGTCGAGTGTCTTCAGCCATTTGTGCATCTGCGCCTTCATCGACAGCAGCAGCAGGCTCACCGCTGCGCCGGCGACAGCGAGCCGCCCATAACCGAGTGTCGTCAGCATGCCGAGGCACAGGGTGAGGAAGGCAGCGACCGCGCTGGTGGCGGAGACATTGCCCGAGCGAAGCCGAAGGTCGGCGCGATAACCGATGACGAGGAGCGCCATCAGGCCGGCCGCACCGACGACGCCGAACCATGGGGTCAGCTTCAGGCTCAGCAGTCCGAGCACTCCGCCCGCAAACCCGATCAGCGCAAATGTACGAAAGCCGGCGACGCGGTGGCCCTCGGCCTCTTCGCGCATCGTCCAGCCGCGCTCGACGCCGATCAAGAGACCGATGCCGAGCGCCAGTGCGAGATCGCGGTAGAGGGCCAGGGATTCCACGATCCGATTATCCCTTTATCGCCGCCGGTCGCTTGCCATCAGCGGAACCCTAGAGGGGCAGGCCGACATAATTTTCCGCGATCGTCGTCCGCATCGCTTCCGACGTGGCGACATAATCCAGCTCGGCCACCTGCATCCGCCGCTCGAACGGTCCGTCGTCGGGAAACCGGTGCATCAGCTTGGTCAGGTACCAGCTGAAGCGCTCGGACTTCCATACACGGGCGAGGGCCCGGGCCGAATACCCCTCGATACCGGCGGGATCATTGCGTTTGACTGCGGCGATCAGCGCGTCCGACAGATAGGCGACGTCCGACGCGGCGAGGTTCAATCCCTTCGCCCCGGTCGGCGGAACGATGTGCGCGGCATCGCCGGCGAGCAGCAGGCGGCCGTGACGCATCGGCTCAAAAACATACGAGCGCAGCGGCGCGATCGATTTTTCGATCGCCGGGCCGCGCGTCATGTTCGCGGCGGCATCGGGGCCGAGGCGGATCGCCAGTTCGTCCCACAAGCGCTCGTCGGGCCAATCCTCGATCCGTTCGTCAAGCGCTACCTGGATGTAATAGCGGCTGCGGGTGTGCGATCGCATCGAGGCGAGGGCGAAGCCGTGTTCATGGTTGGAATAGATCAGCTCGTGATGGCAGGGCGGCACGTCGGCCAATATACCGAGCCAGCCGAATGGATAGGCGCGTTCATATTCCCGCGCCTGTGCGGCCGGAATCGCACGCCGGGACGGACCGTGGAAGCCATCGCAACCGGCGATGAAGACGCAGTCGATGCGTTGCGGCGCTCCGTCCTTCGAGAAGGTGACGAAAGGCGCATCGCTTTCGACATCGTGGAGAGCGACGTCCCCCGCCTCCCAGATGATTTCCAATCCGCGGCCCGGCGCCGCATCGATCAGATCCTTGGTGAGCTCGGTCTGGCCATAAACCAGCACCCGGTGGCCGGTCAGTGCGGCGATGTCGATGCGGATCTGGCGTTCGCCATCAGCCAGCGCGAAGCCGTCATGCGGCAGGCCTTCCGCCCACATGCGTTCACTGATGCCGATGCGGTCCATGAGATCGGTGGTGGTGCGCTCGAGCACGCCCGCCCGGATGCGGCCCTCGACATGCTCGCGGTTCTGGCGTTCGACGATCACGACGTCGATGCCGGCCTGGCGCAGCAGGTGGCCGAGCAGCAGGCCGGAGGGTCCGGCGCCGATGATTCCGATTTGGGTCCGCATTCCTGTGTCTCTCCCTGAATGCTGTTCTTTTACGATATCCCGCATACTTGGTGCGTTGTCCAAGCGGAACCACTTGTTTGGCTGTGGGTTCAAACCGGATGGATTTTGAAGGCAGGCCACCGGCGGGACAGCGGACTTGCGTGAGATCAATGACGTCATAGCGGCGACTCGATATCGGATCATCGGGGATTTGTTTCGGGTCGCCGATTGCGCATCGGATTCATCGACGCCCCAGCGGTACGAGATCTTGTTTCCGGTGGAACGGGCACCAGATCGGCGGCTTGGTTAACCGACCATTAAAACATCGGAACCAAGATTCGACCTTGCTGCATTGCAGCAAACGTGCAACCATTCAGTTTTTAACGCGTTCCGGGAAAAATAGAGGTCAATCATCGAGTATTTGTTGCAGAAGCGAAAGGACATATGATGACAGAGTTCGCGGCGCTTCCGGCTTCTCATGTGACCATGCCACGCCGTATTGCACTGATCGGCAACTTCGTTCCCCGACAGTGTGGGCTCGCGACCTTCACCACCGATACCTACCGCGCGCTGCGCGAACGCTTTCCGGAAATGGCCGTCGACGTCTATGCGATGAGCGATCCGGGCTTCGATCATGTCTATCCGCCCGAAGTGACCGCGGTCGTCGATCGCGATAATCTTTCATCCTATGTCGCCATCGCGCGCGCGATCGAAGCCTCGGGAGCCGAGGCGATCTGGCTGCAGCATGAATATGGCATCTATGGCGGATCGGCGGGCGACCATATCCTGACCTTGCTCGATCGCGTCACCGCGCCGCTGATCGTGACCCTTCACACGGTGCTGGAAAAGCCGAATGCCGAGGAGCGGCGTGTGCTGGAAGCGCTGCTGCAAAAGGCGAGCCGCATCATCGTGATGGCCGAAAAGGGCAAGGAAATCCTCGCCCGCGTCTATGGCGCACGGACGGACATCATCGCGGTGATCCCGCATGGCATTCCCGACCGGCCGTTCCGGGCTCCCGACGAGATGAAGGAGCGGTTTGGATTCAAAGGCCGCAAGGTCATCCTCACCTTCGGCCTGCTGTCGCCCAACAAGGGCATCGAAACGATCATCGCGGCGATGCCGACGATCGCCGCCACGCATCCGGAAAGCCTGTATGTCGTGCTTGGGGCGACGCACCCGCATCTGATCGCCCATGAAGGGGAGCGCTACCGGGAAAGCCTGCAGGACCTGTCGAAGAGCCTTGGCGTGGAAGACCATGTCACGTTCATCAATGCCTTCGTCGGGAGCGAGGAGCTGCTCGACTATCTCGAAGCGGCGGACATCTATGTGACGCCCTATCTCAACCCGGCCCAGATCACGTCGGGGACGCTGGCCTATGCGGTCGGCCTCGGCAAGCCGGTGGTGTCGACACCTTATGTCCACGCCAAGGAGATGCTGGCCGACGGCCATGGCGTGCTGGTGGATTTCGGAAACAGCGATGGCTTTGCCAGCGCCATTATTGGCCTGCTGGACGACGACGCCATGCGCGAAGCGCTGAGACAGCGCAGCTATGCCCTCGGCCGGACGATGATCTGGCCGCGTCTGGCGGAAGCGGCGATGGACCAGATCGGGCAGATGATCGCTGCGCGCCCGGCCAGGCTGGCCAAGCCGCGGCGGCGCTCGCTTAAACTGTTGCAGCCCGATTTCCGGGGGGTGGAGCGGATGAGCGATGCGACGGGTATGCTCCAGCACAGCATTTTCTCGGTGCCGGACCGTCATCATGGCTATTGCGTCGACGACAATGCCCGGGCGCTCATTCTGGTGACCCAGATGGACAATCTGGACCATGATGTCCGGGACCGCTGGACCACGGTGTACGCCTCGTTCCTCCAGCAGGCCTGGAACCCGGAGAAATGCCGGTTCCGCAATTTCATGAGCTATGACCGCAAGTGGCTTGAGGAGGTCGGCTCCGACGACAGCTTCGGCAGGGCGCTGTGGGCGCTTGGCGTCACCGCCCGGGACGCACACAAGCCCGATCACCGGAGATGGGCGCGTGTGATGTTCGATCAGACGGCAAATCACGCGTTGGAGCTCGATTCGCCGCGATCCTGGGCGTTCACCATGCTGGGCGCTTCGGCGGCGCTGAAGGCGCATCCCGGCCATGCGTTGCCCGAGCGGGTTCTGGAGACCTTCGGCGAACGGTTGCTGTCCCTTGTCAGCGCATCGCGCCGTCCGGACTGGGTGTGGTTCGAGATCGTTCTCGCCTACGACAACGCACGTCTGCCCGAAGCGTTGATCCGCGCCGGAACCGCGCTTGAACGCGCGGATTTCATCGACTGCGGCCTTGAGACGCTGGCCTGGATCATCTCCCACCAGACTGCGGAAGAAGGGCATTTTCGCGCCGTCGGCACCGAAAGCTTCGGTCGCGCGCTGGAGCCGCCGCTGCCGTTCGATCAGCAGCCGCTCGAGGCGCAGGCGGTGATCGACGCCTGCGAGGCGGCCTGGGAGGCGAGCGGCGACCCGATGTGGCTGGAGGAGGCAAGTCGGGCCTATCATTGGTATCTCGGCCACAACGACATGGACGCGGCGCTCGCCACCGCAGCCAATGGCGGCTGTTACGACGGGCTGATGCCCACTGGCATAAACCTCAATCAGGGTGCAGAATCTATTCTTGCGCTGCAGCTTTCTTCCTGTGCAATGGCGCGGCTGAGTCGCCACAGCGCCGACAAGCCGAACTGGGCTGTCGCAGCGGAATAAATTCATAAGGGGGTTTAATGCTGGAGGTATATCACCACCGCCTGCGCTTGCAGGCCGACCCTTCACGGGTGGTGGTGCGGCCGTTCCATCTTGCCTGGCAGGCGAAGGGGACGGGCCCCAGCCGCACGGAGCGGCTGGTCAAGGAAGTTCTCGCACTGGACCTGCGCACGGCGCGTGCCGAGCTGGCGCTGGTGCAGCGCGACTTCGAGGCGCGCCACTGGCAGACGCTTCAGGTGTTCATGACCCGTTATGCGGAGATCGAACAGCAGCTCGGGCTCGATGGCTCGAAAATCCACAACGAGATGAAGCAGCTGGTCGGCGCCTATTTCTGCCATGAATATAGTTATGCCGCAGCCGCCCTGATGAACCCGAGCATTGTTCCGCATCCCGACCAATCGGGCATGTCCGGCGGCTCGGTGCGTGTCCTGATTTCGCTGCGGGCGGTGGGCGAAGGCCATATTTCGTCGGTAGCGTTCCGCGAGGGCATCGTTTCGCCGCAGCGCGAGTTCAGCCTGATGCCGGAACCGCCCTTCGCCACCGCGACCAACGCGGTGGAGCCCGAGGAATATCTCTATCAGGGCCCGGTGACGGTGCACCGCAACGAGAACAGCACATTGTCCGGCACGGTGATCTTCCCGATCACTGCGGCCCAGAGGAACGGGCTGGAGGATCTGAGGCTCGTCCAGTTCCAGCATGATGACGGTTCGTTCGAATATATGGGCACCTATACGGCCTATAGCGGCCGCGAGATTCGATCGGAGCTGCTGCGTACCCACGATTGGCGGGCCTTCCAGTTGGTGCCGATGAAAGGCGGCGCGGCGGGCGACAAGGGCATGGCGCTTTTCCCGCGTAAGCTGGACGGGCGCTACATGATGATCGGCCGGCAGGATGGCGAAAACCTGTTCCTGCTGCAGTCGGACGATCTCGAAACCTGGGACGGCGGCGAGAAGCTGCTCAGTCCCCGCTATCCGTGGGAGCTTGTCCAGATCGGCAATTGCGGTTCGCCGATCGAACTCGACGAGGGCTGGCTGCTGATGACGCACGGTGTCGGCGCGATGCGGAAATATTCGATCGGCGCGGTGCTGCTCGACAAGCAGAACCCGGCCAAGGTGCTGGGCCGGACGTCGCAGCCGATCCTGTCGGCAGCCGACGAGGACCGCGAAGGCTATGTGCCGAACGTCGTCTATAGCTGCGGCGCGATGCGGGTGGGGGACGACCTGTTCATCCCCTATGGCGTCGCCGACAGTTCAGTCGCCTTCGCGTTTGTCCCGATCAAGGGATTGCTCAGCCGCATGTGACGCCAGCGCGGCGTGCCGGACGATCCGGCCGTCGCGGCGGGCCTTGAGCTCGTCGACGATCAACTTGACGTCCTGGGAACGGCTGCGGGGGAGCACGAGCACGGCGTCGGCGGTGGAGACGATAATCAGATCGTGCACGCCGATCGCCGCCACCATCGGTCCGTTCTCGACCCGCACCAAAGAGTTGCTGGAATCGATGCACAGCGCATCGCCGCGGATCGCCATGCCGGCCCTGTCTTTCGCGCTGATCTCCCATAGGGCTTCCCACGATCCGACATCGGACCAGCCCATCTCAACCGGCACCACGGCGGCCCTGTCGGTCTTCTCCATCACCGCATAGTCGATGGAAATCGCGGGCGATGTGAGGAACTGCGCCCTGTCCGGATGGATTTCGCTGCCGTGCCGCCGGCTCATCCGAAAGGCATCGGCAACCGCTTCGTGGATGGCGGGAGCATGCCGCCTCAGCTCCGCCAGATAGGTTTTGGCGCTGAACAGGAAGATGCCGCCGTTCCAGACATGGCGTCCCCCTTCGAGATAGGCCTGTGCAGTCGCGGCGTTGGGCTTTTCGACAAAGGCCTCCACCCGGTGGACCCCCGGCGCGTCGTCAAGGGCGGGTCCGACCTCGATGTACCCATAGCCGGTTTCGGCATGGCTGGCGGCGATCCCGAAGGTGATCAGATTCCCCTGTCTGGCCGGAGGCAGTGCCCGGCTGATGGCCTGGTGGAAGGCGGCTTCGTCGGTGATCACATGATCCGACGGCATCACCAGCATCACCGCCTCGGGATCGGATTCCGCCAGAAAGAACGCCGCCAGCGCCACAGCAGGGGCGGTATTGCGGCCTTCGGGCTCGACGATGACCGTGGCTTCACCGGCAGAACACGCATGCAACTGTTCGGCGATCTGGGCACAGTGCGCGCTTCCGGCGACGATGACCGGCGGCCCGAATCCCGCATCCTTTCCAGCCCGCCCTGCCGTGCATTGCAGCATCGTCCGGTCGGAGGCGATCGCCAGAAACTGCTTGGGTTGTTCTGAGCGTGAGAGCGGCCACAGCCGGGTCCCCGATCCACCGCAGAGGATGACGGGTGAGATACCGTGAAGACCAACACCGCTCATGGGATGCATCATTCAACCATGCCGGAGATCGAGGCAAGGGCCATGGCACCCAGCCGTGTGGGGTCGGCGTCGGGGCGTTGCAAGGATGGTTTCCGGGTCACGAAATCGTCTTCCTATAAGCTTATTCTACATAACATCGCCGTGCGTCAGCGTCCGAACCGTTGTTTTGTTTCAAATCGGGACTCAACATCAGGGTGTAACGAATTGATTGCAGGAATCGAAGGACGTATTTGATGCATTGCAGCGATGCAGGGATTCGCGGTAACATCTGTTTGGATGCCAGCCGACGCCGGCGCCAAACGAGGAAGAGAGTATGACGGTCGTCAAGCCGATAACCGATAGTCCTCGGTTCAGGAGCGCGGCGGCGCATTCCTATAATTTCCCGGCGCGGGACAATATTATCAGGCAATTGCTGAACGGCGAGACCGGAGCGACGGGCTTTCACGAGCTCGAATTCGAACTGGATCAATTCGACAAAATCCTCTGGTGCTATATGCGGCCCTCCGGCCGGCCGAGCTATACGCTCGAACTTATGGACGAAATCGGCAGCCTTCAGTCCGACGTCCGGCAGTTCTTCAGCGAACGCAGCGAGACCGACCCTGCTTCCGCGCCGGTGCATTATTGCGTGATGGGATCGAGGACACCAGGCATCTACAATCTGGGCGGCGACCTTGGGCATTTCGTCGAGCGCATCCGCGCGCGCGATCTCGATGCGATGCGCAATTACGCGCACGTCGCCATCGAGCGCCAATATGACAACTCCAATGCGTTCGGTGCTCCGATCATCACCATCGCGCTGATTCAAGGCGACGCCCTTGGCGGCGGCTTCGAGCATGCGCTGTCGTTGGATGTAATCGTCGCCGAGCGTAGCACCAGGATGGGCCTGCCCGAGGTTCTGTTCAATCTCTTCCCGGGAATGGGCGCCTACAGCTTCCTGTGCCGGCGCCTCAACCGCCGCCAGACCGAAGATTTCATCATGAGCGGCCGTATCTACAGCGGCGAGGAGCTGTATGAATTGGGCGTGGTGGACGTGCTCGCTGAAGACGGGAAAGGCGAGCAGGCGGTGCGCGAATATGTCGCGCAGCACCAGCGGAAGTTCAACATGCACCGGGCTGTCTATGAGGCGCGGCGGCGCGCGAACCCGCTGACCCTGGAAGAGCTTCTAAGCATTGTCGACCTGTGGGCGGAGACGGCGATGACCGTCACCGAGCGCGACCTGCGCATGATGATGCGGCTTTGCGCGGCGCAGGATCGGCGTCTGGCTGGGCATCCTGTGTCAATGACGCTGGTTTAGGCGAACACCCGGTTTCGGCGATCAGCCGGCTGCACGCTTTTCCTGCTTGTGCGCCGACAGCGCCGAGCGGACCCGCTGAAGTTCATCTTCCAGTGCGTGGACATGCTCTTCGGCCTTGGCGGTAAATTCCTGCATGCCGATATGCTGCAAGTGGCCGCAGATCTCCGCCAGCTTCCTTGCGCCGACATTGGCCGCCGAGCTTTTCAGGGCATGAGCGCCATAGCGGAATGTTTCCAGGTTGGACGTCTCGACACTGACCTTGAGCGCTTCGAGAAGCGTCCCCGAATCCGTGACATAGTCTTCCAGCAAATCGATCAGGAATTCCTGGCCACCGATTTCCTCAAGATCACTGATGGCTGACCAGTCGATCGCCGGGACTTCCTGGTGCTTTTGGGGAAACAGCGGTGCGACCACGCCGGCGGGATCGTACATCGGAAGCGTAACCTCCGCCGGCGGGGCCTCCGCGGTCAGATTGTCAATCAGTTGCAACAGGGTCTCGGGTTCCACCGGTTTGGTGATGCAGGCATCCATACCCGCCTCCATGCACCGGTCGGCGGTTTGCTGCGATGCATCGGCGGTGACGGCGATGATCGGCAAATGCGGCTGGCCGAGCGCGGCGAAACGGTAAAGCTTGGTGGTGTCGATGCCGTTCATCACCGGCATGTTGACATCCATCAGCACGATATCGACCTGATCGTCCCGCATCGCGTCGAGCGCCGCCTCGCCATCGGCGACGACATGCACCTGGTGGCCGGCGCGGGTCAGGATCATTCCGAACACCTTCTGATTGACGCGATTGTCGTCCGCCAGCAGGACCCGCCGTGGTTTCCGCGCCGGTCTGTCCTTGCGGGTATTGCCTGCGGGCGTCCCGCCGGTCCGGGCGATGCGAATGGCCCGGCACATTTCCTCCAGGCTCGCGTCGACCGACAGCAACGATCCGAACATCCTTTGCAGCGACGGATCGTCAGTCTGAGCCGTGTCTTCACCGCTGTGCAGGAGGATAGGCAAGGCGCCCGACGGAAGCCGCTCGTGCAGTGTTTCGAGCGAAATCGACAGCCGTTCCAAGGTTCCGGCATCTACCATGACGGCAAAGGGCAATCCCGATTCCACGGCGGCGATCTGCACGCCAAGCTCTTCGGCATCGCGCGCGACTTGAACGACGATGTCACCGGGGATGAGTTTCGTTGCGAGCTGCTCGGCTACCGCATCATCATCCGACAACAGGATGATCCGGGTGTCGCCAACCTCCGCGACGTCGCTGCCAGCCTCTTCATCTTCCTCGACCTTTGCGGTGAACCAGAAGCGGCTTCCCTCGCCAGGCGTGCTGTCGACCCCGATCTCTCCGCCAAGGACGGTTGCCAGGTGCTTGCAGATCGCAAGCCCGAGACCGGTGCCGCCGTAGCGATCCATGATGCTGCGATCGGCCTGCCGGAAGCTTTCGAAGATATGCTGCTGGGCTTCCGGTGCGATCCCGATCCCGGTATCCGAGACGGAAAGGTGAAGCGCGAGATCGCCCGTGGGGGTGTATTCGGCGTGCGCGGCGATGGTGACCGACCCGCGCTCGGTGAACTTCACGGCGTTGCCCACCAGATTGACCAGAATCTCGCGGATATGTTTCTCATCGCCCTTGAGCTTCAACGGCGTCTGCGGCGCGATATGCAGCGCGATCTCGAGTTGCTTGCCGCGCGTGTTCGCCTGCATCAGCTTGCGGATGTCCAAGAGCAGGGCGAACAAGTCGAAGCTCTTTCTCTCCATCGGCGTGCCTTCGGCTTCATGGCGCGAGAAATCGAGAAGCTGGTTGATCAGCGACAGCAGTGAGCGCCCGGCGGAGACGATGGTGGTGGTCATGGTCAGCTGATCGGGATCCAGCTTCGTTTCCTGCAATTGGGTACCGAGCCCGATGACCGCCGTCAGCGGGGTGCGCAATTCATGGCTGACGCTTGCCAGGAAGTAGCTCTTTGCCTGGCTCGCCGCTTCGGCTTCCTGCTTGGCCCTCGAAAGCTTGCGGATCAGCGATCCGGCGTAGGCCGGCAGAATCACGAGCCCGACCAGCAATCCGAAAGAGAGATTGAGCTGGTCCCGCCAGAACGGCGTGGTCGCGATCACGGCCGAGTAGGAAAGGATCGAGGTCGCGACGGCGGCGTAAAGATAGGGCACGCCGAAACGGAAACCGTTGCCGAAGATGACCCAGAGATACACGGGGAAGAACGCGGCGGCATAGGCGCCGTTGGTGTGCATCACATAGGACAGCATGACGATGTCGGTGATCATCACGAGGACGCGACGCCAGACCCGCACCGAGGAATCGACGAGAATATGCACAAAAACCGCGACGCTCGCGACGCAGTAGCTGCTGAGAATCCAGATCGCCTGGGGATCCGGATTGGCCACGACGATGTAGAGCAGGATGACCGAGGCGAAGCCCAGCCTGTTGAAGCTCATCTCATGTTCGCTGTCGGGCCGCCCGCGCAGTCTTGAAGCGAGGCCTTTCAGATCAGCCGGCCAAGCCTCCCGTTTTCCGGTCCCGGGCATGATCAGCCGCGCTTCGATATGAGGCGCTGGGCGGCGGCCGGTTCGGAGGGAGGATTCACGGCGGTCGTGTCGCGGGCCGCGCTATCGCGCACGAGTTGCTCGAATTCTTCGCGGGGCCGGGGCGCGCTCAGATAATAGCCCTGAAGCCGATCGCAGCCCATGGTCTGCAGAAGCAACTCCTGCGCTTCGGTCTCGACGCCTTCGGCCACGACCGTCATGCCAAGATCGCGGCCAAGGCTGGTGATGGCATGGACGATCGCGGTGTCTTTCGGGGAGAACGGCAGCCCGCTGACGAAGGTGCGATCGATCTTGAGGCTGTCCACCGGCAGATCGCGCAGATATTGCAGCGATGAGTAGCCCGTTCCGAAATCGTCGATGGCGATCCGCACGCCAAAGTCGCGGAGGCGCGTGAGCGTATGGGCGACCGCTTCGCGGTTGCGGACGACAACGCTTTCAACGATCTCGAGCTCGAGCGACGACGGATCGAGACCCGTTTCCTCGAGAATCCGCTTCGCAAGTTGATAGACATCCTGCCGCTGGAACTGGAGCGGCGACAGGTTCACCGAAATTTGCGGGATATCGATCCCCGCCTTTCGCCAATCAACGAGTTGCTGACAGGCCTTTTTCAGCACCCAGGTTCCGATCGGGATGATCAGCCCGGTTTCCTCCGCCAGTTTCAGGAAATCTCCCGGATGCAGGAGGCCCTTGACCGGATGGTTCCACCGGATGAGGGCTTCCGCCCCGACGATTTCGTGGGATTTGGCGCTGAACATCGGCTGAAAATGCAGGTCGAACTGTTCCTGCTCGATCGCCGCATGAAGATCAGCCTCCAGCGCGGCGATGATCTGGGCCTGCTGGTTCATCTCCGGCATGAAGAATCGAAACGCGTTGCCGCCCGATTCCTTCGCCTTGTACATCGCGAGATCGGCGATCCGTAGTAGATCATCGGGCAGCGAACTGTCGTCGGGCGCGAGGCTGATGCCAAGGCTGGCGGTCAGCACGACGCCGTGGCTTTCCAGATTATAAGGCTGGCTGAGTGTATGCAGCATTTCTTCAGCCCGCCGCGCCGCGTCGGCGGCGCTGTCGAGATTGGTCTGGATGATCGCGAATTCGTCGCCGCCCAGGCGGGCCGCGCAATCCCCTTCTCTGAGGGTTATGCCGATGCGGCTCGCGACTTCCGCGAGCAGATTATCGCCGGCCTGGTGTCCGCGCGTGTCGTTAATCACCTTGAAGCGATCGATATCGAGCAGGAACACGGCGATAAATTTGCCGCTATGCTTTCTCTTTTCAATTTCCGTCTGCAGGCGCTCGCGGAACAGGATCCGGTTCGGCAGGCCAGTCAGCATATCATGGCGCGCCATGTGATTGAGGTGATCTTCGGCGAGCTTTCTTCCCGAGATGTCGACCGCCGAAGTCAGCACGCCGACGATATTGTTCTCGGCGTCGCGGAGGGGCGCCTTGTGCGTGAGATAGACCAGACGGATGCCGTCGTGTTCGATGACGTCTTCATAAGCGGGGAGCGCTCGTCCCGCCGTCAGCACCATCTTGTTCATCTGACGGTCGCGCAGGGCTCGTTCCTCGCCAAACATCGCCGAGATGTCGGTGCCGACAAGGGCGGCCGGCGTCGTATTGCTGACGGCCGCCTGATGCGCGTTGACGAACAGGCAGCGGCCCTCCCGATCGGTCGCGCTGATCATAACCGGAATAGCTCCGAGAAGCTGACTGAAAACATCCACATCGGAGCCGATCAGCGCAGGGATATTCTGGTGCGTTCGTTCGAGTTGCTGTTCCAGCAGCGCGGCGCGGCTCTTGATCGACAATTGCTGATGCCTAAGGGCGAGCAGATTGCGCGCTCGCGACCGGAATTCCCGCCGGTCGATCGGACTCTGCAGGAAATCCGTCGCGCCAGCCTCAAGGGCGCTCAACCTGAAATCCCGGTCATTATAGGCTGTGATCACGATGATCGGGAGGTCGGAGGCGAGCGGCAGCTTGCGGACCTGGCGCGTGAACTCGGCGCCGTTCATGTGCGGCATGCTGTAATCGACGATGATCAGGTCCGGCGTATGGTCATCCAGCCAGCGCAGCGCATCACGTGGATCGCCATAGGTCTGGACATGAATCTCAGGCCCCAAGGAGCTCGCCAGCTTGGCAAAGATGCTTTGGTTCGTCGGCCGGTCATCGACGATCAGGACATGCTGAGTGGTCATGCCTTGGGTTATCCCGGCATTTACCGAACAAAACGTTAATCATCGGACCGGCGTCGAGACGCTGGTCATGACGTCTGTCGCGCCCTCATTGTTCCCGCCCATCCCGAGGCTAGTGGTGAGCATAAGCACCTGGATTTGCGAACAGATGCGTCCGATGCCGCTTATCACCGATGCCGGTTATATTCCGTAAACCATCCTATAAAGATTATTGAAATCGGGATGGATAATGATCGAGATCAATAAATTGGTGTTGGAGGCGTCAGAAGACGGTCGGCGACACTTCTGCAATCCAAAGGGAAGCGGTGCATATGAGTATTCAGGAAGTGACGTCTCGGATAGAATTCATGGGCATGGAGGCCCGCCAGCGCCAAAGGCTTGCCAAGCTGCAGCCCTTCATCCGCTCGGTAATCGGCCGCGCGCTCGACAAATTTTACGCAAAGGTCAAATCTCATCCCGAAACCAGCGTCTTCTTTCGCAACGACGGGCATATGGCGCAGGCGAAATCGGCGCAGGAAGTGCATTGGGCAAGGATCGCCAGCGGACAGTTCGACCAGAATTACTATGAAAGTGTTCGCCGCATCGGGGCGACGCATGCGCGCATCGGCCTGAAGCCGCGCTGGTATATCGGCGGCTATGCGCTGGTCCTCGAAGAGCTGATCAAGGCGATTGGCCGTCGGTACTCGCCATGGCGACGCCTGTTCGGGCTGCGTCCCGGCCCAAGCCAGGCCGAGGCGACCGCGGCGATCGTCAAGGCTGCCCTGCTCGACATGGAATTGTCGATTTCGGTCTATTTCGATGAAGCCGAGGCTGAACGGAACAAGGCAATCGAGGCGATTGGTGCGGCGCTCGAAAAGCTCGCTGAAGGCGATCTGACCAAAAATCTCGTCGGCCTGCCGGGTCATTTCGCGCAGCTCGAGAGCAGCTACAACACGACGCTGATCCGGATGCGCGGCATGATTGGCGCGGTGATGGAGAGCGCGTCCGGGATCCGGACTGGGTCCGGGGAGATAGCGCAGGCAGCGGAGGATCTGGCGCGGCGGACGGAGAGCCAGGCGGCGAGCCTTGAGCAGACGGCG
>Ga0153916_10000952_pt1 | contig 20244 bp, 13 predicted proteins | sample Opewatmetagenome_FD_109642 | JGI IMG/M metagenome (GOLD analysis project Ga0153916, IMG submission 109642) | Freshwater wetland microbial communities from Ohio, USA - Open water 3 Core 3 Depth 4 metaG | ecosystem: Environmental > Aquatic > Freshwater > Wetlands | place: USA: Ohio, Lake Erie... | reverse complement strand
CTGCGAGCTGAGCATCCGCTTGCCCGGGGCGACCAGGTTGGCGGGCGTGCCGATCAGGCCCTTGCGATCGGTGCGGCCGGGAGCGCGATTGAAGTCGGTCATCTCGTTGTTCAACAGGAAGCCCGCGCCGCGGACCATGACCCGCGATCCAAAGGCGTTCTCCAAAGTGTAGGTATTGGCAACGGCCATGCCCTTTTCGTCGACCACGGAGAAGTGGGTGGTTTCCTCGGATTCGCTCGCCAGGGTGATTTCCGGCGCGAGGGTTTCGCTGGGCGTCGCCCGGGCGGGGTCGATCTGGGCGGCGAGCCTCTTGGCGTAGTCCTTCGCGGTCAGGTGCGGGGGAATCGCGGTGAAATCGGGGTCGCCGAGGTATCGCGCCCGATCGCAGTAGGCCCGCCGCATGGTCTCGATCACCAGGTGCATGGTCTGCGGCGACCAGCGCGAGGGGGACTGGCCGCGGCCCTGCGGGGCGGGATCCTCGGAGAGCTTGAAGTGCTCCAGCACGTTGAGCATCTGGACCAGGCAGATCCCGCCGCTTGAGGGCGGGGGAGGGGCGAAAACGTCGTAGCCGCGGTAGGTGCCATGGATCGGCGCGCGGATCCTGGCCCGGTACGCAGCGAGGTCCCTGCAAGTGATGAGCCCCCCGCCGGCCTTCATCTCGGCGGCGATCCGGTCGGCGATCGGGCCCCGGTAGAAGGCGTCCGGCCCTCCGGCGGCGATCCGATCGAGCGATTGCGCCAGCTCCGGCTGCACCAGCCGGTCGCCCGGCTGCCACTTCGCCTTTCCCGACGGGGGGGCGAAGACCCGCTGCAATTCGGCAAATTGCCGCGACTTGGCCAGGACGCCGTTGAGCGAGCCGGCCAGCGGGCGATCGACGGCGAAGCCATCCCGGGCGAGCCGGACCGCCGGCATCACCAGATCGCGCCAGGCGAGCTTCCCGTACGTGCGGTGCGCCAGGGCCAGGCCGGCAACCGTGCCCGGCGTGCCGCAGACCTTGTGCCCGTCCATGCGCGGGTCGTTCTCGAACATCCTCGGCGTCGCGGCGGCGGGGGCCGTTTCGCGGTACTCGACGCAGACGGGCTCCTGGCCCCGGCCGGGATGGATCATCATGAAGCCGCCGCCCCCGACGTTTCCCGCCGAGGGCCAGGTCACCGCGAGCACGAAGGCCGTGGCCACGGCGGCATCGACGGCGTTTCCGCCCTGCCGGAGAATTGCCAGCCCGGCGTCGCTCGCCGGGGGCGAGACCGAGACGACCATCCCGTGGGTCGCGTCGAGCGGTTTCTCTGCGGCGAGCCCGGCCGGACCGAAGCCAATTGCCACGGCCAGAACCACGAGCGTCATCCCGCTCCTCCCGGCCGAAAGGCGGCAGGGAACACGATCGCATCTACGCCCGGGTGACCCAATCATGGTTTCTTGAGCCGCGGATCAGTTTCGGGTTGGCTGACGGCGGCGGGGGCAGACGGCAGAACCCGCACCGTCAAGCGTGAGGCCAGCTCCCCCGAGCGATAGACCCGCTGGACGCTCTTGCGGAAGTCCGACTCCTTGGCCGTGTAGATGTCGACGAAGGTCTGCGGGTTGCGGTCGACCAGGGGAAACCAGGTGCTCTGGACCTGGACCATGATCCGGTGGCCGGCCCGGAAGCTGTGGCAGACGTCCTGCAACCTGAACCGCACCGGCGTGGGCTGGTTGGGCGTAAAGGGCTCGGGCTTCTCGAAGCTGTTGCGGAACTTGCCCCGCATCACGTCGCCGCGGACCAACTGCTGGTAGCCGCCCATGCGGACGCTGGCGGGATTCGGGCTGGGATCGGGATAGTCGTCGGGGTACACGTCGATCAGCTTGACGATCCAATCGCAGTCCGTGCCCGACGTGGAGACGTAGAGCTCGACCTGGATGGGCCCGGCCACCGCAAAATCCTCCTCCAGGACCTCGCTCTGGTAGACCAGCACGTCGGGCCGCCGGGCGGCAAACCGCTGGTCCTCGACCATGTACTCCGGCGCCATGCCGACGGCGGTCTTTTCGAGGAACGGGACGGGCTTGGCCGGGTCGCTGGTGTACTCGTCGTACGCCGGCTCTGCGCCTGCCGGAGCCGGGTCGGAGACGAGCCGGCCGCCCTCGCGGAAATAAAGCGACTTGGGTCGGCCCTCCCGGGGCGGCCAGGCGTCGAAAGAGCGCCACTGGTTCGTGCCCGTCTGGAAGACCCAGGCCTCGGGATGCTTGAGCCGGCCCTCGTCTTTCAGGCAGAACTCGAACCACGGCAGCTCGATGTTCTCGCGGAAGAAGACCGCGGTCTTGGCGTCGAAGGACACGGCCCCCAAGGACTGGCCCTCGCTCCGGCTCCAGCCGCTGTGTACCCAGGGCCCCATGACCAGGATGTTGAACGTGCCCGGGCTGTTGGCCTCGATCTGCTGGTAGGTCTCCAGGGCGCCGAAGAGGTTCTCCGCGTCGAACCAACCGCCCACGGTCATCACCGCCGGCCGGATGCCCTTGAGGTGCGGGCGGAGGTTCCGCGCCTTCCAGAAGTCGTCGTACGTCCCATGGCGCATGACCTCGTTCCAAAAGGGCACGTCCCCCTTGAAGTACCTGGCGTCCGCGTTGCCCAGCGGACCCATCCGGAGAAAGAACTGGTAGCCGTCCGGCGTCTCGTGGTCGAAGGTAAACTTGGACTTCTTGATCGGCTCGGGGCGCGGGCGGCCGAAGACCGCCATGAAATTGAAAACGTGCGGCAGCATCAATGCGCCGTTGTGGTGCCAATCGTCCCCCACGAACCAGTCGCAGATCGGCGCCTGGGGCGAGACGGCCTTGAGGGCCGGGTGGGCGTCGATCATCCCCGCGGCCGCGTAGAAGCCGGGGTAGGAGATGCCCCACAGGCCCGCGCGGCCGTTGTGGCCCGCCACGTGACGGGTCAGCCACTCGATCGTGTCCCAGGTGTCGCTGCTCTCGTCCACCTCCAGCAGCCCGTTTTTCGCCGGCTTGTGCGGCCGCATGTTGACGAACTCCCCTTCCGACATCCACCGCCCGCGAACGTCCTGGTAGGCGAAAATGTACCCCGAGCGGCCCAATAGCGGCGACGGCCCGAGATCGGAGCGGTACTGGTCGACCCCGTAGGGCTGCACGCCGTACGGGGTCCTCGTCAGGAGGATCGGGTAGCGCAGCGACTGGTCCTTGGGTACGTAGACCGCGGTGAACAGCTTCTTCCCGTCCCGCATGGGGATGCGGTATTCATACTTGGTGTAGCGGGCCTTGACGTACTCCAGCCCCTGCGCCATCAGGTCCTGGGCCCCCATCGCGCCCGTCCAGAGGACCAGCAGGAAACATCGCCCAAGACCGGGGCTGGACACGGGTTTGCACGCGGGACTCATCGGAGGATCTCCCCAAACGCGGCCATCGGCCCGGACGTTGGCCAGGGGGACAGTCCCATTTTCGCTGCGCGAAAATTGGGACAGTCCCCGCTCAGAGATGCCACGGGACGCGCATCTTCGTGGCCAGCAGCTTCGACGCCTCGGGGTCGCCGACGATCCGCTGGCGGGCCGCGTCCCATTTCAGCTTCCGGCCGACGACCGAGGCAATGTAGCCCAGGTGGCCGGGGGTCTGGGAGCGGTGGGCGACCTCGACCGGCGTGAGCGTCCTGGCGCGCGACTTGACCGAGTCGAGGAACTCCCGCTGGTGGCCGGGCGAGTTGACCAGGAGCACCGCCAGGTCCTTCTTCTTCTCCCGCTCGCGGACCTCCTTCTTCCACTCCGGCTTGGAGGCGTCGAGCCGGCCGCGGTCCACCGCGACCCAGCCGTGCTCGCCGATCCACTTCGCCCCGCCGCCGATGTCGCCGTATCCGCCGGCAATGACCAGCTCGATCCCCTTGGGGTACTTGCACTCGATGCGGTACTTCGTCGCCGTGTCCCAGACGGCGTCCTTCGGCGGGAACTCGGCCGTGGCCGAGACCTCCAGCGGGCCGATCCGATCGTCCGGGCCGACGCCGTACTTCGCGTCGGAAAGGCCCCAGTGGGCGATGTCGCAGTGGTGGCCGATCCAGTCCATCAACTGCCCCCCGCCGAAATTGTAGTTCCACCGCCAGTTCTTGTGAAACCGGCAGCGGTTGAAGGGCATCATCTTCGCGGGGCCGACCCAGAAGTCGTAGTCCACCTCCTTGGGCGGATCGGAGTTCGGGCTGGTGTTGCCGGTCCCGGCGAAGTCCGCGTGGCCCGAGGGCAGACCCACTTCGACCCGCTTGACCTTGCCGATGTAGCCGTTCACGACCAGCTCGACCGCCCAGCGGAAGTCCGGGACGCTCCGCTGCCAGGAGCCGGTCTGCCAGACCCGCCCGTGATTGCGCGCCGCCTCGACCATGGCCACGCCCTCGGCGAAGGTGTGCGAGAGGGGCTTCTCGCAGTAGATGTCCTTGTTGGCCTTGGCCGCCTCGATGGCCGGGATCGCGTGCCAGTGGTCGGGCGTGGAGATGCACACGGCGTCGATGTCGTTGCGCCCGAGCAGCTCGCGGAAGTCCTTGTAGGGCTTGCAGTCCTTGTTCTTATAGTGCTCGTTGACCTTGTTGACGGCGCTGGTGAGATGGCCCTGGTCGACGTCGGCGATGGCCACCACGCGGCAGTCGCGCTGGTTGAGGAACGAATTGAGGTTGTCCCCGCCCATCCAGCCGACGCCGATCGAGCCCATCACGATCTGCTTCGACGGCGCGTCGGCGCCCAGCAGGCGCGCCGGAACGAACGCCGGAGCGGCGGCGGCCGCGGCCGCGATCTTAAGAACCTGCCGACGAGTGGTTTTCCGCCCATCTGTCATAGGATGTCGCTCCCTTTGTTGAGTGCCAGGAAGAACGCCTTCGGGAAAGGCCGTTGGCTCGCCGGGCCGCTGATCTGACCGCCCTTCCGGTCCCTGCGGACGACCCGGCCTCCAGGGTGCTATTGTACTCTGCACGCCGCGGACACGGAAGTCAGCGCCGCATGTCTTCGCGGACCGGGTAGAAGACGTCGATCGCCCGGACCGGCTTGTCGCCGGCGATCACCGTGTGGGGCACGCCCCCCGGGATTCGCCAGATCTGCCCCGGCACCACGTGGAACGACTCCCCGCCGATGATGAACTCAAACTCGCCTTCGACCATGTAGCCGATCTGCTCGTGCGGATGGTTGTGCTCGGGGATCACCGCGTGGGGCGCCATCTCGACGATCGACAGGGTCATCTTCTCCGCCTCGGTGGCGAACATGTGGATCCCGGGGAACGGGTCGCGGGAGACGCAATCAGATTGCGTCACGACATAATGCAACATGGTCACAGCTCCCTTCAGTTCCGTTGTGCGTATCAAATCCTCAGGGAAAGACGGAGCACGGCTCTGTTCTGCATAACGGGTCTGCCATCCGCCCAAATGGCGGGGAACATTACCCCGCTCACGGCTTAGGTAAGGATTGGTGCGTCTTCCTGAGCCAACCTCCCTCTTTCGACGAGTGGCGTTTCCTTCACCCCGACTCGACATCAACATACTGCATGGTTAGACTTCGGGTAAACTGCTGCGGACAAACGTCCATAGCCATTCCTGACTACCACTTCAATGGGATGAGGGGCCACTCCTGTGTATATCAGGCGCGTCGTGCTGGAGAACCTTCGCGGGTTTGAGCGGCTCGATTTCAAGTTCGAAAGGCCTGACGGAACCTTGGCCGGCTGGACGGTAGTCACCGGAGACAATGCCTCTGGGAAGACAACTCTTCTCAAGGCCATTGCTTTAGCACTGGTTGGGCCTGACGCCGCGCGCTCCTTGGAGACGAAATTGAAACCGTGGATCCGCAGCGGCAGCGACGAAGCAGTCATTGCGGTCGAGATCATTGCTGACGAACATGATCGGTTTGGCACAGGGAGAAGATACGAGAGGCCTTTTTGGTCGGAACTCCACCTTAAGGAGACAGATGGCCCGGAAGTGGCATTAGAAACCGGGCGGAAGTACACCGGGAAGGGCAAGGGGCCGACACACGGTCCCTGGGCAGAAAACCCGGAAGGCTGGTTCTGTGCGGGCTACGGCCCATTCCGCCGCCTGTACGGAGCATCCGCGCCTGCCCACAGGGTGATGTTTGGGCCTGGTCGGATCGCACGGTTCGCTACGATGTTCTTTGAGGGCGCCACTCTCGGTGAATGCGAAGTCTGGCTGTCGGAGCTGCATCACAAGACGCTGGAGGAGCGCGAAAAGGAAAAGACAATACTTGAACAGGTACTCAAGCTGTTGAACAGCGACTTCCTGCGGCATGGTCTGAGAGTAGAAAAGGTTGATTCGGAGAACCTATGGCTTCGGGACCCGGCAGGTATCGTGCTTCCCCTTAGTGACATGAGCGAGGGGTACCGGGCTGCCTTGGCAACGCTTGTGGACATACTACGCCATATGATCAATGTCTACGGCCATCAGGATTTCCTGACTAACACCGACGGCTCGCTAACGGTAGCTCATCCAGGTGTCGTTCTCATCGACGAGATGGATTCACATCTTCATCCTGAATGGCAGCGGTCGATAGGATTTTGGCTGAAAGAGCGATTTCCACGGGTTCAGTTCATTGTCACCACGCACAGCCCCATAATCTGTCAGGCTGCCGACCAGGATAGCATATTCCATTTGCCCGCACCCGGCAGTGGGCAGGAGCCTTTCCAGATTCGTGGCGGGGACTACACGCAGATCATTACGTCCAAGCTCGACGCCATTTACTTAAGCCCCGCGTTCGGCATGGAACATACTCGCTCGCCGCGCGCGGTTAGTGCGCGACGCGAATACGCGAGATTGCGGGCGAAGGAGCATGCAGGTCGGCTGTCGGACGTGGAAGCCGAAAAGGTAAGACAACTCAGGTGGTGGGTCGACCCGGATGAGGATTAGGATCTCTTGCTATGCGAAGGATTACCCGAGCCGCTCTGGCGAGAAAGGTCCTCTCCTACTTGGCGCGTAAGCAAGCGGAAGTTAATGCCGGGGGGAAAGCACGAAGCTTGTGGCAAAGTGCCCGCAAGACAAGAACGATACGGAAGGTTGCCGACACGCTCTCAAGCATGATTGGTAGCCGCCAAAGGTGCATGTACTGCGAGGATTCCCGCGGCACGCAGAGCGACCATTTTTGGCCGCTGGCGCGATACCCGAAGAAGGCTTTTCTCTGGGAGAACATGCTTTGGCTTTGCGCCGGATGCAATCAGAAGAAAGGCAATCAGTTCGACTTGAATGGAAGCGGACGGCCGTTGTTGATCAACCCGACGGACGAAGACCCCTGGGACTTCCTCTTCTTCGAGCCGGACACTGGAATCATCACCGGGCGAATCGACCCCTCGAGCGGAATCGCTCATCGGAAAGGAGAATACACCACCGACCCGGCCGTCTTGCCTCTGAACATCGAGCCAGTCACCGACGGGCGAAGACGCACCTATCGGAGTCTCTGCCGCGCCGTACAACGATTCCTGGACGGCGCGCGGCAGACTGCTGATGCAACGATCGCGAGGAACCAGCTTCTTGGAGAAATCCGGGATCATGACGATTTTGGGCTGGTTGACTGGTATTTCCGCAAAGATGGTGGCAACGAACCCCCGTTTTCGACACTGCGAGAACGGCACGCAGAAGTCTGGCGAGCCATCGCCGGGCAACTACCAGTGGCGTGACGCACACCCTTTCCTCGGCTGACTTCGCGAGCGCATGACGACGCCATCGCACGAAGTGGACGTGAAGCCGAAGCAAGTGGCTCACCACCAGCCGCTGGTGATCGTGGCGGTCGCGGTCTGCGCGGGGATCGTGGCCGATCGCTATGCGGCGCTGCCGGGGGGGCTGTGGTGGGGGGCGGGCTTGGCCGCGTGGATCGCCTGGCTGGTGTTGCGGCGCCGCCGGTGGGACCGGCTCTCCGCGGCGGTGCTCCTCGTGGCGGTGGCTGCTTGGGGAGGAGCTTGGCATCATTGCCGCTGGTCCCTGTTTGCCCGCGACGACGTCGGCTTTTTTGCCCGGGCCGAGGACCAGCCGATCTGCGTCGAGGCCGTGGCCCTCAGCGGTGCCCGGCGGCAGCCCGTGCCCAAGCCGAATCCGATGCGAGCTATGCCCGTCGGCGATCGGACCCGGGTGGAGCTGGCGGTCGTCGCCGTCCGCGACGGGGCCCAGTGGCAGGAGGCGTCGGGCCGGGCGAGGCTGATGCTCGACGGCCTCCTCAGCGGAGTCCACGCCGGCGACCGGCTGCGGGTCTTTGCCCAACTGCGTGCCCTTCGTCCGCCCCGGAATCCGGGCGAGTTTGACTTCGCCGGCCACGCCCGGGCCGACCGCAGCCGCGGCGTGCTGCGGGCCGAGGTCCCCGACTGCGTCTCGGTCGTCGCTCCCGCCGGCCTCGGCAGCCTCCGATGGTGGCTGGACCAGGTCCGCACGGCCGGCGATCGACTCCTTTGGGAGCACGTTCATCCCGATCGCTCCGGGCTGGCCGCGGCCTTGCTGCTCGGGATCCGGGAGGAAGTTACCGCGGAGCAGACCGAGGCGTTCATGGAGACCGGGACGATCCACGTCCTTTCCATCTCCGGTCTTCACGTGGGGCTTTTGGCCGGGGCAATGTTTCTCGTCGTGCGAATGCTGATGGTGCCGCGGAGGCCAGCCGCAGTCCTGGTGGCGGCCGTCACCGTCTTCTACACGCTCCTCACCGACGCCGAGCCGCCGGCCGTTCGGGCGATGATCCTGGTGCTCGTGGTGTGCGGCGGGTACGCCCTGGGACGCCGGCCGCTGGCCGTCAACTCGCTGGCCGCGGCGGCCCTCGTCGTGCTGGCCGTCAACCCCGCCGACCTGTTCCGCGTCGGGGTGCAACTCTCGTTCCTGTGCGTCCTGGGCCTGAGCTGGTGTAACGCGTCGCTTCTGCGGGCGAGTGGAAGCGAGGCCGCTTTGCGGAGGCTCGTCATCGCAAGCCTCCCCTGGCCGCTGCGCTTTCTGCGTCACGCTGCCCGGTGGCTCTGGCACCTGACGCTCTTGGGTGCGGTAATCTGGCTGCTGACGCTCCCGCTGGTCATGGCCCGGTTTCATCTGCTCTCCCCGGTGGCGCTGGTGTTGAACACTCTTTTGTGGCTGCCGATTCTCTTGGTCCTCTGGAGCGGATTCGGGGTGCTCGCCTTCGGAACGATTGTCCCACCGATGGCCGCGGGGTTCGGCTGGTGCTGCGACAAGACCCTCGAGTTGCTCGAATATGGCATCCAGGCGGCGCGGGGCTGCCCGGGAAGCTACTTTTGGGTTTCCGGGCCGGCGGACTGGTGGCTGGCCGGATTTTACGGCGGGCTGGGCCTTTGGGCCGCGTTTCCGCGGATTCGCCCGCCGCGCCGCTGGTGCCTGGCGCTGGCGGCCGGTTGGACGGCCTTTGGACTTGCGCCCGGGCTCCTCCAAGGTGTGTCGCCGGCAGAGTCACCCCGTTTGGAGTGCACGTTCCTGGCCGTCGACCACGGCTGCGCGGTCGTGCTGCGGTTGCCTTCCGGGGCGACCGTTCTTTACGACGCGGGAAAATTCGCCTCGCCGGAGGGCGGGACCCAGTCGATCGCCGGGGCCCTCTGGGCAATGGGCATCCGGCACCTGGACGCGGTCGTTATTTCCCACCCCGACACCGATCACTACAACGCCCTGCCCGGCCTGCTGGAGCGGCGATTCTCCGTCGGGGTGATCTACGTCTCGCCGATCATGTTCGACAGGGAGGGGCCGGGGCTGGCCGCGCTGCGGGAGGCCATCGAGCGAGCTGGCATCGCGGTGCGACCGGTTCGGGCGGGAGACCGACTTCAGGGGGGGAAGGATTGCCGGATCGAGGTCCTCCACCCCATCCGCCGTGGGGTGCCCGGCCGCGATAACGCCAATAGCGTCGTGCTGGCCGTGGAGTACCTCGGCCGGCGGATCTTGTTGCCGGGCGACCTGGAGCGGCCCGGGCTCGCCTACCTGCTTGCCGAGGAGCCTTGGCCGTGCGACGTGCTCTTGGCCCCGCACCACGGCAGCGCGGCAAGCGACCCCCCCGGATTGGCCCAGTGGTGCCGGCCATGGTGGGTTGTGATCAGCGGGGGTAGCCCCCTCGATCTGCACGAGACCCTCAACGCATACCATTCGATCGGGGCCACAATCGTTCACACCGGCCGGGTTGGGGCCGTTCGGGCGGTGATCGACGCTTCCGGACTTCGGCTGGAACCCCTGTGTGGCGGCCACCGAGACGGTGATGGGACCAACAGAAGTGGCGAGTAGCGGGGAGTAGTCTGGGAGGGCTGGCTGGGATGGGGGGCCGAGAACGGGTCGCAGGGCTGTGTCTACGCCCATAGATGGGTATATAATAACCTGATAGTGGTTTCTGTCCCGCCCGATTCCCGCTCGCCCGTAGCGACCTGGCGACAATTAGCCGTTGAAAAAGAGGGCGGACTTGGTACACTTACGCTTTTGGTGAGTTGGCAACGGTTCAACGTAGGCAGAGTTCTAGCAGAGACGGTGGGAGGATCGTGCTTCGGGAGAAGCACCAGAAGCCGGCCGGACGTGAGGAATTTCGGTAGCAGATGACTATTACGAGAGAGCGGAAACAGGAGTTGATCGGCCAGTTCAAGCGTGGCGAGAACGACACCGGCTCCGCGGAAGTGCAAATCGCCATCCTGACGAACCGGGTCAACGCCCTTACTGAGCACTTGCAGCGGCACGGTAAGGACTACGCCGGCCGTCGGGGTTTGCTGATGCTGGTCAGCCGTCGTCGGAGCTTGTTGGATTACCTCAAGAGAGTCGAACCGCAGCGGTATCTCGACATCATTCGGCGGCTGGACATCCGCAAGTAGTTCGATAGTCTTCTTCTCCGTCCCGGGACGGCCGGATGCCCTCTGGCATCGGCGACCGCCAGGTTCTTCGAGGCTTCTGGCAGCAAGGTATTCGTGCCCGCGGCGGGGCGGATCCGTCTGCAAGTGCCTTCTCCGGGATCGGCTGGGACTTGTCGCAAAGGTGAAGGTAGGGAGAACATTGAAACAGCGCGTCGAAAAACGGATCGGAACAGGGACTCTTTGGATTGAATCCGGAGAGCTGGCAAAGCAAGCGGCAGGGAGCTGTCTGATCGGATATGGGGAGACCGTGGTGCTCTGCGCCATGGCCACGGCTGCCGCGCGACCGGGATTGGATTTCTTTCCCCTGAACTGCGATTATCGAGAGCGGGTGGCGGCCGCCGGGCGATTCCCCGGCGGGTTTCTCAAGCGCGAGGGCCGGCCCACGGCCAAGGAAACCCTCACCTCCCGCCTCATCGACCGCCCCATCCGCCCCATGTTCCCCGAATGGTTCCACGCGGAGGTCCAGGTCCAGGCCTTCGTCCTGGCCAGCGACCGGCAGACGGACGGCGACTTCCTCGCCATGAACGGCGCCTCGGTGGCCTTGAGCCTGTCGCCGATCCCCTTCCTGGGACCGATCGGCTCGGTGCGGCTGGGATACCTGGACGGGAAGCTCATCCCCTTCCCCACCCAGGACGAGTTGGAGGTCAGCGACCTGGACCTGATCGTCTCCGGCACCAGGGACGCGATCGTGATGATCGAGGGCTTCGCCCGGGAGCTCCCCGAGGACGTGATGGCCGAGGCGATCCTGACCGCTCATCGGCTCATCCAGGAGATCTGCGAGCTCCAGCGGGAGCTGATCGAGAAGGTCCAGCCGGTGAAGGCGACCTACGAGATTCCGCCGCCCAGTCCGGTGTACGACCGGTTGAAGGAAAAGTACTACGAGGCCTTCCGCGCGGCGAAGCAGACGCCCGGCAAGCAGGCCCGGGCGGAAGCCGTCGCGGCCCTTCGGGAACAGGCGCTGGCCGAGATCGTCCCCGATCCGCTGGCGGAAGGGGCGGTGCCCGTCGAAGCCTTCAACAAAGTCTGGCACAACCTGGAGCGGCGGGTCGTCCGCGACCTGATCCTCGGCGGCAACCGGGCCGACGGACGCAACGCCGACCAGATCCGCGAGATCACCTGCAAGGTCGACGTGGTCCCCCGGGTCCACGGCTCGGCCTTGTTCCAGCGCGGGGAGACCCAGGCCATGATCACGGTCACGTTGGGGACCACGCGGGACGAGCAGCGGGTCGACGGGCTGATCGAGGAGTACACCAAGAAGTTCATGCTGGACTACTACTTCCCCCCGTTCTCCGTGGGGGAGGTGCGGCCGATCCGCGGCCCGGGACGCCGCGAGATCGGCCACGGGGCCCTCGCCGAGCGGAGCGTCAAGCCGGTGCTCCCCGACCCCGACGAGTTCCCCTACACCATCCGCATCATCTCCGACATCCTCGAATCGAACGGCTCCAGCTCGATGGCCAGCGTCTGCGGCGCCACCCTCGGTCTGATGGCCGCCGGCGTGCCGATCAGCAATCCGGTGGCGGGGATCTCGATCGGCCTGGTCAAGGAGGAAGACCGCTGGGTCCTGCTGACCGACATCCTCGGCGACGAGGATCATTTCGGCGACATGGACTTCAAGATCGCCGGCACGCAGAACGGCATCACCGGCATCCAGACCGACCTGAAGATCTCCGGGATCAGCGAGGAGATCATCCGGGCGACCCTCGATCGCTCGCGCGAGGCGCGGAAGGAAATCCTCCGGAAGATGCTCACCACGATCCCGCGGCCGCGGGCCGACATCTCCGTCTGGGCCCCGCGGCTGTTGCGCACCCGGATCGACCCGGAGAAGATCGGACTGTTGATCGGCCCGGGCGGCAAGATGATCCGCAGCATCCAGGAGGCCACCGGCGCGGTGATCGAAGTCGACGACGACGGCACGGTGACCATCGCCTGCGAAAAGATGGAAGGCGCCCAGGCCGCCCTGGAGCAGGTCGAGGCCCTCACCGCCTCCGTCGAGATCGGCAAGATCTACAACGGCCGCGTGACCAGCGTCAAGGATTTCGGGGCCTTCATCGAGATCCTCCCCGGCAAGGACGGGCTGTGCCACATCAGCGAATTGTCCGACGAATACGTCTCCAGCGTCGGCGACGTCTGCAAGGTCGGCGACCGCGTGCTCGTGAAGGTGATCTCCATCGACGACCAGGACCGCGTGAAGCTCAGCCGCCGCAGCGCCTTGCGGGAGCGGGCCGAGAAGGAAGGAGCCGCGGCCGGCGGGTCCGACAGCGGCGAGCGCCTCAGCGGCGAACGCCCCAGCGGCGGCAACCGCGAGCGCGACCGGGACCGCGACCGCGATCGAGGCCGGGATCGCGATCGGGACCGTGACCGCGGCCGCAGCCGCGAGCGCAACTAGGGCCTGGAGAGCAACAAGTCGTACCGTCGAATCTCGTGCGAGGGGAGATCCTGGAAAAGCCAAGGACGCCGCGCCCTTGCCTTTTCGTCCCCCGGCGAGAGCCCCATGCCCCTTGCGGCAAGCCCCGACGCGTCAGGGCGGATCGATGGCGGAAAGCGTCAACCAGAAGCTCGTCGACCAGTACACCGAGATCGCCCGGCTGGCCGGGGGCCTGGCCCACGAAATCAAGAATCCCCTCTCCACGATCCGGCTGAACATGGAGCTCTTGGCCGAGGACTTCTCCGCCGAGCCGGACCACCCGCTCCATCGCCGGGCCCTGGCCAAGGTGAAGATCGTCCAGCGGGAGTGCCAGCGGTTGCAGGACCTCCTGGACGATTTCCTCAACTACGCCAAGGTCCGCCGCCTGAAGCTCGAGCCGGCGAGCCTCAACCAGCAGGTCAGGCGGGTGCTGGGTTTCTTCGAGCCCAAGGCCAGGCAGTCGAAGATCGAGCTGATCGACTACCTGGCCAGCGATCTGCCCACGGTCCTGCTGGACGCGGAGGCCTTCCACGGGGCCCTGTTGAACCTGGTGCTCAACGCCCAGCAGGCGATGCCGCAGGGGGGCCAACTGGTGGTCCGCACGTTCCCGACCGCCGACGGCGTGGCCTTGGAGCTGATCGACACCGGCTGCGGGATGGACGAGCACACCGTGGGTCACATTTTCGACGCTTTTTTTTCCACGAAACCGGGCGGCTCCGGGCTGGGCCTCCCCACCGCCCGCAAGATCATCGAGGCCCACGGCGGCCAGATCGGCGTCCAGAGCGAGCCCGGCCGCGGCACCCGCTTCACCGTCAAGCTCCCCGTTCCCGCCCGGCTCCCCGCCGGCCCCGTGATCCAGCAAATCCCCAGCAACCCCGGGGATTGACGCGCGCCTTGCCGTGATCGGCGTTCTTGACTCGCTCCGCCGCGATTCTTAGGATCGTGGTTTGCGGAATCGGGACCTGGTTCGGCCAATCCGCCCCCTTCTCCTCCCCAGCCCCTTCAGGGGCGGAACTGTAGGACCGCAGCGATCCTTGACGTGCTCCGCGGCAGGCCCTAGGATCCGCTCGTAGCGGAGGCCTGTCATCAGGCGAGCCAAACTTGGGAGTAGCGAACCATGGCAAATGATCGTGCGGCGTGCAAGGGCTGCCTGAATCGGCGGGTGTTCTTGGCGGGGGTGGGGGGCATGGCCGGGGCGGCGGGAGCGGCCGGATTGGGGGCGCTGGGAGGGGGCTGGATCCTCGCCGCCCCGCAGGCGGCCAGCAGCGCGAAAACCAAGGTCCGCCTGGTCTTCTCCCATCATCGCGTCGACGCGCAGGGAAAACAGAGCGAGCCGGGCTGGCCGTATCTCGGCTACGATTGCGAAGCAGCCAAGCGGGAGATCCTCGAGAAGCTCAGGAAGAGCTGCCCGGCGATCGAGTTCCTCCCCACCACCGCCTACAGCGCCGAAGACGCCAAGAAGATCCTCGCCGGCGACAAGGAGGTCGACGGCTACCTGGCCTACATGATCGGGGGCTGGGCCACGGCGGGCCAGACGATCGCCGCCGCCGGCAGGCCGGTGATCTACGTCGGCGACCTGTACGGCGCCTCCGGCGAGATCCTCGTGGCCATCGCCGAGGCCCGGCGAAAGGGGCTCAGGGCCTTCGGCGTCACCTCCTCGCGCTTCGAGGACGTGGTCGACGCCCTGCGGTGCTTCGAGACCCTCAAGAAGCTCAAGTCCTCGGCGATCGTCGTAGTCGGCGGCGACCAGGGCCCGGTCGGCAAGGCGATCGAGGACGTCTTCGGGACCAAGGTCGTGCCGGTCCCCTTCTCCGAGATCAACGCGGCGTACCAGAAGGCCGACGCCGGCCAGGTTCGCCATTGGGCCCAGAAGTGGACCCGCGAGGCCCAGAAGGTCGTCGAGCCTCCGCCGGAGGAGATCGCCAAGTCGGCGGCGATGTACCTTGCCCTGAAGGAAGTGATGGAAAAACACCAGGCCCAGGCAATCACCATGAACTGCCTCGGCGGCGTCTACAGCGGCCAGACCCACGCCTATCCTTGCCTGGGGTTCTTCCAGCTCAACAACGACGGGCTGGTGGGGGCCTGCGAGGCCGATCAGCAGTCGGCCCTCACGATGCTGCTGATGGGCTACCTGGTGGGCCGGCCCGGCTACATCTCCGACCCCGTCGTCGACACCGCCACCAACCAGGTGATCTACCTCCACTGCGTCGCCCCCAGCAAGGTCTTCGGCCCCGACGGGCCGGCCAATCCCTACGAGATCCGCTCGCACGCCGAGGATCGCAAGGGGGCCTCGCTGCGGTCGCTCATGCCGCCGGGCCAGATGACCACCACGATCCAATTCGCACCCACGCGGCGCGAGGTGATCCTCCACCAGGCCAAGACGACCGGCAACGTCGACGATCCGAAGGACTACCCCAAGAGCTGCCGCACCAAGCTGATGGCCGAGGTCAAGGGGGACGTGAACAAGCTGTTGAGCCAGTGGGACCTGTGGGGCTGGCACCGGGTCACGTTCTACGGCGACCACAAGCGGGCCGTCGAGCAGATCGGCGCCCTGGCGGGCTTCAAGCTGATCGAGGAGGCCTAAAAGCGTGTCTGAAAAGGGCTGTCAGCTCTCAGCCATCAGTCGTCAGCCAGGTGCCTGCATGGGCTTGGCGGTGTTTCTAGCGGGGTGTGGTGTCCGGATTTGTGAAGCTGAAAGCTGATAGCTGACGGCTGATAGCCAGCAGGAGACATACGCCGCGTCGGGCGCGGCGGGCTACTCGCCCGCCAAAAGGTCCCGCACCGGCTTGGCGGGCCCGCGGAGCCGGTGCCGCGGCTCGTCGAGCCAAAACGTCAGGACCGTGCAGACAAGCATCAGGCCCGCGGTCGCCACGGCGATCGTCCGGAAGCCGAGCACGTCGACCAGCCAGCCGATCGGCGGGGCCAGCAGGTAGGGGGGCATGATCGCCAGGTTGACGATGCTCACGTAGCGGGCGTGCTCCGCCGGCTGGCACATCTCCAAGGCGTAGTTGATGAGGATCGTCGGCACCAGCGGGGTCAGGGCCAGGGGAATCCAGACGATCCAGAAGAGGTGGCTTGCCAGCTCGCCGGGCCTGGCCGGGAGGCAAAGGACGTAGATCGGCGCCAGCGCCGCCCCCAGCATGAGCGTCCGCAAGGTCAGCCGGTTGCCCCAGCGGTCGGCGACCGGCCCGACCAGCAGGCTGTACACGCTCACGGCGGTCGTTTGGGTGATCACCATCAGCACCAGGTCCTTGGCCCCCAGGCCGAGCCACGTCTTGGCGTAGTTCTGGTAGTGGGGGATGGTCACCAGGCCGATCCCGAACAGGAAGATCACCCCGACCAGCCGCCGCAGGTTGGCGTCGCAGCGGAAGATTTGCCAGGTCTCGCGGAGGCTGCTCTTCGGCTCCTCCCGAGCGGCCGGGCCGTCCTCCGCCGGCTCCGCCAGCAGGCACACGACGATCGCCGAGAGCACGAACGACGTGCCGACGAAGAGGAACAGGTAGCTGTAGCCGGGGACCGCCGGGTCCAGCCAGCCGGGCATCAGCCACCGGCAGAAGAAGACCGTGGGAAAGAGTCCCCAGAACGTGGAGCCCCAGAGGAGCTGTCCCCGCCGCGTCGAACGGATCAGCTTCCCCTGGACCGTGCCGAGCGACACCTGATAAAGCCCGTAGAAGACGAAGAACACGAAGTGCAGGGCCAGGAACGCGGCCGCCATCCAGGCCGCCTTCCGAGCCCCGAAGTGCCACCAGATGCCGGCCAGGGCGAGATACGGCCCGCCGATCAGCCCGGCGAACAGGGCCAGGGCCCATTTCTTCCTGCGGGTCGCCCCGAGGAGCCCCGCGGCAAACACCGGCGGGATGCTCTGCCCCAGCCGCGCGATCATCGGCAGACAGCCCCGCAGCCAGCCGGCCTCGGCCACCGTGTCGAGGAAGGCGGGAACGAGGATCTGCTCGGTCTTGAAGGTCCAGCCGATCCGCAGGACGATCTGGTGCAACGCCAGGGTCAGCAGGTTTCGCGTCTCGCGGGCGGGGACTGCCGGCGCGGCGACATCCGGCGGGCCGGCATCGGCGGGCGGGCGGGGATGCTGTTGGCTCGCGCAACTCATGGCCTGAGTATAGCAACCCCCACCCGGTCCGGCGACCCGCCCGGGCGTGGATCGCGCGACGTAGATCCGCCCCCATCGACCCGCTACAATCTTGGGTCGATCCGCATCTCCCAACAACACGCTCACGGAGCAAACGGGATGACAGCTCCTCCGGGGTCCGGCCGATCGTGGGGCTTGGTCGTGGGAACCTTCAGTCTCCTTTCGATCCCCGCCGCGCTTTGCGCTGAGGGCGGCGGCGATTGGCCGCAGTTCCACGGCCCGGGGCGCGACAACATCTCCCGGGAAACCGGACTACTCAAAGAGTGGCCGCCTGGCGGGCCGCAATTGCTCTGGACCGCCAAAGGGCTGGGGCACGGCTTCGCCACCGTCTCCATCAGCCGGGGGCTGATCACCACCTGCGGCAACGTCGAGGACAAGACGGTGATCACCGCCCTGGACCTGGAGGGCACGACCCGCTGGCGGTTCGAAAACGGCGGGGCCTGGCTCGGTTCCCAGCCCGGTGCCCGCGGAACGCCCACGATCGACGGCGACCGCCTGTATCACGAAAACCCCCTGGGCGACGTCGTCTGCCTGGAAGCCCGCTCGGGCAGGAAGATCTGGGGACTGAACATCCTCGAGAGATTCCACAGCCGCAACATCATGTGGGCGTTGGCCGAGTCGCTCCTGGTGGACGGCGATCGGGTGATCTGCTCGCCCGGCGGGCCCGAGACGGCCATGGTCGCCTTGAACAAGCTCACCGGCCAGACGGTCTGGAAATCGCCGAGTGCCGCCGGCGACCTGGCCGGCTACGCCTCCCCTTCGCTGGGCGAGCACCAGGGCCTGCGGATGCTCTTCACCCTCACCTCCAAGGCGGCCATCGGCGTGAACGCCGACGACGGAGAGCTGCTCTGGCGCTTCGAGCACGTTACCCCGTTCGAGGAGATGATCACCATGCCGCTGTACAACGACGGCCACGTGCTGGTGAGCACCCGGACCACCGGCACGGTGCTCCTGAAGCTCGAAGTGGACGGCAAGAAGGCCTCGGTCCGCGAGGTCTGGCGGACCGGAAACCTCGACAACCAGCACGGCGGGGTGATCCTCCTGGACGGATTCCTCTACGGCGCCTGCCACATCAACAACAACGCCCGCTGGGTCTGCCTCGATTGGAAGACCGGTGCCCAACAGTACGCCGAGCACGGCATCGGCAAGGGCTCGCTCACTTACGCGGACGGGATGTTCATCATGATGAGCGAGTCGGGCACGGTCGGATTGGTCAACGCCACTCCCTCGGCGTACCAGCTCGTCAGCCAATTCAAGCTCCCCCGTGGGGGCGAAGGACCGACCTGGGCCCACCCCGTCGTCTGCGGCGGACGGCTGTACGTCCGGCACGGCGATTTCTTGTACGTCTACGAGGTGGGAGAAAAGCGCTAAGCAGCGGCGGGCGCAAGGATTACTTCTTCTCCCCCGGCTTCGGCGGCCGGACCGAGATCGGCGTAATCGCCAACTCGTCCTTGGCCGGCAGCGGCGGGAACTTGGCGTGCGGCTCGGCCTGGTACCACGTGGCCACCGAAGCGATGTCATCCTCCAGCGGCAGGTACCGCCCGCCCGACTGCCAGCCCAGCGCCTGGATCGTCACCTTGAGGTCCTTGGTGAACCGCACCGGGTCGACGATGTGCCAGCGGTAGAGGCCGAACCGCTGGCCCGGCACGTAGATCAGCTCGGGCGGGAGCACCTGGGCCAGGCCGCTGTAGGGCGTGCTGAAGGTCTGGTAGCGCCGGGTATCGCGGTTCTCGAAGTTGTAGGAGCCACAGAAGTAGTCCTCCGTGCCGGTGCCGCAGATCGTGGGGAACTCCTGGTCGCCGTCGAGGAAGAACTTGATTTCTCCCTCGCCCCACCAGCCCGGACTGCGGACCTCCCAGGCCAGGTAGGTGCCCACGTACTGCCCGCGGCCCTGCACGCCGTCGAGGATCGTGTAGACGCTCTTGGCCGGCAGCTTGCCGACGCGGCGGAACTGGGCGTGGAAGCAGGCCGCGTCGTCGGGCACCTGGGTCAGGGTGTAGTTGATCTGGTAGTAAAGGACCATGTCCCGCTCGTCGAGGTTCTCCATGGTGATCTTGGCCTTCCTGCGGAAGGGCATGGCCCAGTAGCAGTTGAACGCGCTGCCGGGATTGACGCACACGGCCAGCGAGTTGATCTGGCAATACTTCCCCCACCCGCAGGCAAAGAAATCGCCCAAGGGCACCTCGACCGACGGCTCGGCCTCGCCGTCCCAATAGAAGCGGAGGATGTTGAAGCGGGTCTTGTCCAGCGGCGCCGGGGTCATCCAGATCTGCTGGATCGCGCCGGGGCCTTCGATCTCGGCCAGGGTGAACGTCGAGCGGGCCTTGATCCTTACCGACGGCGAGATCTTCCAGCCCTGGCCCAACTCGCGGGCCGCGTTCTTGCCGGTCCCTTCGGTGGCCATCCCCGCCTTGCCCTTCTCGCCGGTGAAATTCTCCGGGCTGATGGAGCGGGTTTGGGCCTCCGACAGCCGGTAGAGGTTCCCCAGGCCCATATTCAGGCCATTGAACCTTCCCGGCCCCTGCCCGTACCCGAGCATGCCCCACCCAACGGTCGCCGCAACCGCCCAAACCAAGGTTCCCCAGCGCATCGACTTCTCCTTTCTCGTGTGACCAAAGGCATTGCCGAATTTGTATGCTTCCGGCGGCCGAGGATCAAGGCAGCCTTGCCCGAGCAAGGGCCAGCTTCGCCAACACCTCCATGTCCGGCTCGGCGCCGATGCCCGGGTCGGTCCACAGGGGCACCCTGAGCGACCCGTCGGATGGATCTTTCACGGCCGCGGGTGGCGGCGCCAGGTCGGTTTCCAGGAGTTCCGCCGCGGGGAAGTAGTCGGCCGGGTAGGTGCAGTTGGCCTTGGCGGCCAAGGCCAGGCCGAGGCGCGTGCCGATCGCGCTTT
>Ga0153916_10000950_pt1 | contig 20257 bp, 21 predicted proteins | sample Opewatmetagenome_FD_109642 | JGI IMG/M metagenome (GOLD analysis project Ga0153916, IMG submission 109642) | Freshwater wetland microbial communities from Ohio, USA - Open water 3 Core 3 Depth 4 metaG | ecosystem: Environmental > Aquatic > Freshwater > Wetlands | place: USA: Ohio, Lake Erie... | reverse complement strand
TCTAGGATGGCAATGGCCGTGACTCACAGCGGAATAGGCGCTCATCATGTCCAAATAGCGCTTACCTTGCCGGTCCCACACGAAGACTCCTTCACCCTTGACCAGCACCACCGGCAGCGGCGCGTAGTTGTGGGCACAGTAACGTCCTTCCAACTCGATGGTGTTAGTCATCGCTATCCCTCCCGGCGACCGCGGCACAAATCAAGCGGCGCAATAGCCTCAGCGTGAGCCGATCCTGATCCACATGCGGGTTGTACTCTGCGATCTCCACGGCCAGCAACTTGGGATCGCCGTGCATGCGCTGCACACTCCGTATCAGATCGCCCGCGGCAATGCCGGCGTTCACCGGCGTACCCACCCCCGGCGCATCCCGCGGGTCCATGCCGTCTAGATCGATGGTGACGCCATAACCGGCCGTACCCTGCGCCACGATCCGCACGGCCTCCGCCCATACCGAATCGAAACCACGCGCGCGCACCTCGTCCATAAAAACGATGCGCACGCCCAAACGTTCCAATAAGGCCTTCTCGCCGGCCTCGAAACTGCGCACGCCGATCAAGCAGACATGCCCCGGGCGCAATTTGGGGGCCGGTCCGGCGAGCGCGGTCAACGCCTGCACCCCATAGCCGAGCAAACAGGCCAGGGGCATGCCGTGCAAGGCGCCGCTGGGACTGGTTTCAGGCACATGGCTGTCCATGTGCGCATCGATCCAAATCAATCCCATCTCTTCCTGCGGCGCCAAGAAAGCACGCACCCCGCTCCAGGTCCCCAGCGCGCAAGAATGATCGCCCCCCACCACCACCGGCAATTCCTTATGCCTGAGCTTGTCCGTCACCAGGGACGCCAAACGACTGTTGAGCACCGCCACGCGGTAAAGGGGGTCTTCAGTCTGCTCTATATCCTGAGCGTGCAAAATTTCAAAGGAAGGGGCGCGCTGCTGCGGGTCCGTCACGCAGTGCAAAATACCCGAAGACTGTAGTGCCTGCGGCCCGTCTTCGCAGCGACGGTCGCGCGCGCCCCACCCCGATGCGACGCCTATGATTGCCACGTCCCGCATATACCATCAATTCAATGCAAGTCCCGCTAGCATATCGTCCGGTTTACGTCCTTCCTGTATTCCCGGCCGATGGTCGACATCGTCTCCTCAATCCACTGCTCCGCCAGCGCGTTGACCTCTTGCGCGCTACGCTCGCGGGTATCAATGGCCGGACCGATCACGATGCGAATGGTGCCGGGATATTTGACGAAACCGCGCCGCGGCCAGAACTCGCCGGCGTTGTGCGCCACCGGCACCGCCGGACAGGCGCTGCGCACCGCCAGCATGGCGCCGCCGGGCGCATAGCGCCCTCTTTGCCCCGGCGCCACACGGGTACCTTCGGGAAAGATCACCACCCAGCGGCCGGCGGCCAAACGTTTAGCGCCGACGTCCAACAACTGCTGCAAGGCCTTGCGCCCGGCCTTGCGATCGATGGCAATGGGTTCCAGCATGGCCAGACCCCAACCGAAAAACGGCACCCACAACAACTCCCGTTTGAGCAGCCATACATGAGGCGGAAAGATGCGCTGAAAGGCCAAGGTCTCGAAGGCGGATTGATGTTTCGCCAAAATTACGGATGGTACGGCAGGAATATTTTCCTTGCCTTCTACTACATAGCGCAGCTTACACGTCACCGCCAGCCACCACAGGTTGAAACTGGTCCATTGCGTGATGACCGCATAGCGCCAGCGATAGGGGAACAGAAACGTCAACAAACCCAGCAGTGCAAACAACACCGTGGTCGGCACCATCCCCGCCATGAACAAGGCGGAACGCCATAGCGAACCCGATGCGGGCGGCATGGATGAAGAAGATTTCGATGACGCGGGTTCCGTCATGCTGGTGCTTGGTTTTTGTTTTCGCCGGATTCCCGCAACAAGACATCCGTCGCGGCGGCGAGGTCGTCATAGATCTCCACGCCCGCCAGGCCTTCTCCCCGACTCACCGTCGCCTCCCCCTTGCCGGTGCGCACCAGGATCGGCCTTGCGCCCACCGCCTGCGCGGCCTGAATGTCACGCAGAGCATCGCCGACGGCAGGCACACCGCGGAGATCCGCCTGCAAGCGCAAAGCAATCTCCCGAAACAAACCGGGCTTGGGTTTGCGGCATTCGCAAGCGTCATCGGGCCCATGAGGACAGAAAAAGATCGCCTCTATCCTCCCGCCCGCCTCCGCTACGGCGCGCTGCATCCTGTCATGAATACGCTGCAGGGTATCCTGATCGAAGAGGCCGCGCGCCAGCCCCGATTGGTTGCTCGCCACCACGACGCTATAGCCGGCCCGTGCGAGACGGGCGATGGCCTCAAGACTGCCGGGGATGGGCAGCCATTCCTCGGGAGACCTGATAAAGCCCTCCGAATCCTCGTTTATCACTCCATCGCGGTCGAGGATAATCAGCTTCATGGCGCCCCTTGGGTAGCGGTGCGGCGGCATCACGCTATTGCAAGCGCGAGAAGTCCGCGGCGCGCAGAAACAAGCCGTTGAGCCGCGCCAACAGCGCCAGGCGATTGCGCCGCAAGCCGCCGTCGTCGGTCATCACCATCACCTTGTCGAAGAAGCCATCCACCGCCTCGCGCAAGCCGGCCAGGCGTTGTAAGGCGGGCGTGTATTGGCCCGCGTCGAATAACGACGTGACCTCCTCGCTCAAGGCCGAGAGTTGCTGATAAAGGGCGTGTTCCGCAGGCTCCACCAGCTGCTTCACCGCCACCTCCGCGGGGATGGTCTCGTCGGTCTGCTTGAGGATATTGCGGATGCGCTTGTTGGCGGCGGCGAGGGGTTCCGCCTCGGGCATCTCGCGAAAGGCCGTGACGGCGCGAATGCGCAACTCGAAGTCATAAGGCCGTGTCGGACGCTGCGCCAATACTGCATCGAACACGTCGTGGCGCGTGCCGGCCTCCGCATAATAGGCGCGCAAACGCTCCATCATAAAATCGAACACCTGCGCCACAACGTTCTGCGCCGCCAAGCTCGCGGGATAAGCGCGCGCCGCATGCATCAGCAGTTCGTCCAAATCCAAGGGCAAGGCGCACTCGATCATGGTGCGCAACACGCCTAACGCCGCCCGGCGCAAGGCGTAAGGGTCTTTGTCGCCGCTCGGCACTTGACCGATGGCGAAGGCGCCCACCAGCGTATCCAACTTATCGGCGATGGCCAGCCCCCGCCCGCTGACGGTGACCGGCAAACGGCCGCCTGCATGACGAGGCCAATATTGTTCGTCCAAGGACTCGGCCAGCTCGGCGGGCAAACCCTCGGCCAGGGCGTAATAGCGGCCCATGATGCCCTGCAACTCCGGAAACTCGCCCACCATGTGCGTCAGCAAATCGCACTTGGATAAGCGCGCAGCCTGGACGGCCAACGCGCGGTCGCCGCCCAGCCGCGCGGCGATCTCTCCGGCCAACGCGCTCAAGCGCTCCGTCTTATCGTACAAGGTACCGAGCTTGGCCTGAAACAATACGGTCTTCAGTTGCTCGCGCCGCTGTTCCAGAGGATGGCGCCGGTCCTGCTCCCAAAAAAACGCCGCATCGGAAAAACGCGGCCGGATCACCCGCTCGTTGCCGGCGCGCACCTGCGCGGGGTCGCGGCTCTCGATGTTGCACACGGTAATAAAGTGGGGCAGCAGCTTGCCCTGACCGTCCACTGCGTAAAAATATTTCTGGTTGCCCTGCATGGTGGAGATGAGCGGTTCGGGCGGCAGCGCCAGAAAACGCGTCTCGAAATTACCGAGCAGGGCCACGGGCCACTCCACCAGGGCAGTCACCTCATCCAACAGCGCCTCGTCGATCACCGCCGTGCCGCCCACCGACTTGGCGGCCTCTATCACCTGACCGCGAATAGCCTCCTTGCGCGCCTCAAAATCGGCTAACACACGGCCCTCGGTTTCAAGCAGCGGCGCATAGGCGCGCGGTTCAGCGATATAAATCGCTGCGGGATGGTGATAGCGATGGCCGCGGGTCTCGCGTCCGGCGCGTACGCCATAGAGTTCGGTGTCGATCACTTCATCGCCGAACAGCATCACCAGCCAATGCACCGGCCGCACGAATTCCACGCGCAGACTGCCCCAACGCATACGCTTGGGCGTGGGCAAATCCGCCAAGGCCTGTTCCACGATGCCCGCCAGCAACTCGCGGGTGGCGACGCCGCGCTGCACGCTGCGGTATACAAGCCATGCGCCTTGCGCAGTTTCAAGCCGTTCCAATTGCTCCACGGCAACCCCGCAGGAACGGGCGAAGCCCTGCGCCGCCTTGCTCGGCGCGCCTTCCTCATCGAAGGCAGCGTTGAGGGCGGGACCGCGCCGTTCCACGCTGCGATCCGGTTGCGCCGCCGCCAGATCATGCACCAACACCGCCATGCGCCGCGGCGTGGCGTAATAATGCAGCTCGCCGTGCGGCAGCTCGGACTTATCGAGCCCGGTTCTCACCCCGCCGGCAAAGGCCTCGGCAAGACGGCGCAATGCCTTGGGTGGCAACTCCTCGGTACCGATCTCCGCTAGAAAATCGCGCTTATCCGCCATGGCGCGGACTCCTCGCTACGCTCTCCTCGGCCTGCTTCACCAAGGGGAATCCCAGGGCCTCGCGCCGCGCATGATAGGCTGCGGCCACCGCACGAGCCAGGGTTCGCACCCGCAGGATGTAGCGCTGCCGCTCGGTCACCGAAATGGCGCGCCGCGCATCCAGAAGATTGAAGGTATGGGAGGCCTTAAGCACCATCTCATAGGCAGGCAAGGGCAGACCCGCTTCGATCAACTTGGTGCTCTCCTGTTCGCAGGTATCGAACCAGGCGAACAAGGCCTTGGTATTGGCATGCTCGAAATTGAAGGCGGACATCTCCACTTCGTTCTGATGAAACACATCGCCGTAGCTCACGCGGCCGAAAGGTCCGTCGGTCCAGGTAAGGTCATAGACGCTCGCCACTCCCTGCAGGTACATGGCGATACGCTCCAAACCGTAGGTGATCTCGCCGGTCACCGGCCAGCAATCCAAGCCGCCCACCTGCTGAAAATAGGTAAATTGCGTCACCTCCATGCCGTTCAACCACACCTCCCAGCCCAGACCCCAGGCGCCGAGCGTGGGCGATTCCCAATTGTCTTCCACGAAGCGGATATCGTGAACCAAGGTATCGAGGCCGAGCATCTTGAGGGAGCCGAGATAGAGATCCTGGATATTGAGCGGCGAGGGCTTGAGCACTACTTGGAATTGATAATAGTGCTGCAGGCGATTGGGATTGTCGCCGTAACGGCCGTCGGCGGGACGGCGCGACGGCTGCACATAGGCCGCACTCCACGGCTCGGGGCCGATGGCGCGGAGAAAGGTGGCGGGGTGAAAGGTGCCGGCGCCCACCTCCAAGTCATAGGGCTGTAAAATCACGCAGCCTTGCGCCGCCCAATAATTCTGCAAGGCCAGGATCAATCCCTGAAAGGTAGAACCATCGGCCCCCTTCGAAGGGGCCGCTGAGGCATTTGGCATAACGACAGCCTTTTCTAAACGCGTTGCACTTCGGCCAAAAGCGGAGATTATAACGCGTGCTGCGGGGGTTTATGTAGCCATGAGCGGCGCCACGCCTAAAAATGGAATGCCGCGGCAATACCCGCCGAGAGAGAATGCCAATGAACTTCGTTCAAGCGCGTCGTGGTCGGCTGCACCTTCCCCGTACCGCTATTGATGGCATTGAGGGTGTCGACGCCGGGATCTCCCGTCCAATCTTGGGATTCGATGCGGGTAATGAAATCCCAGTGCTTAGTGAGGGCTTGAGTCAAGGCCACGCCCGCCACTACACCGATTCCTTGGGTGTCGTGGCGAAAACTCACTGGGTGGTCCAGATCACCGCGGAGATTCCAATCAGCCTCGGCGCTAAAGTCGGCCCGGTGATACTGCAAATCGATGATCAGCGCAGTTTGGTCGCTGGCATCCAAGCGCAGCTTCACACCCAGCCACGGGCCCTTCCACAGGGCGTTATAGCTGCTATTGAGATTGGCGATGGGACCGGTGGCGGGAATGATTTGCACACCGTTATTGATTTTCAGAGACTGCCGATGCTCGGAGTAGCCCACCATCGGCGTGATGTGGGCATAGTGCCCCGCCGAGCGATCATAAACTCGGAAATGCCAGCCCACGCCAAGACTGGCATCGGCTACCCGCCCCCCTGCGTCGCTGTCGGAGCGGAGGAATTCCTGGCTGCGGTTGTCGCCATCATAGTCGGAATCCCGCACCATGCCCTTCTTCACCTCGCCATAATCGGCGCTGCCCTGAATAACTACCCTATCAACTAGACTGACCTGCACGACGCCCGTCACCTGGGCAATCTCCAGCTTACGCCAGATGAGTTCCGACAAGACATTGGGGCCGGTTCCGGCCATGCTGCCGGCGATGTTCCAATCCATCTGGGCGCGACGATAATCCGTCCCCAAAGACAGATCGTAACGCACCATATCCTGCGCTGCGCCGACCGCGGGAAATCCCAACACCGCGGTCAACGCCGCCACCATCCCCCGCATCCGCCCTTGCAAAATCATCCTCCCCCCACAACGTTGCCTCGTTAATAGCCTGCTTACTGAATTTATTATCCGTCCTTTTGAACTCGTTCACACGGCCGATATCTGTAATAACAGGAGGTATCTATGCCTGAACTTGTCATCCGCAGCAGCGCCACCGAAGAATGGCTATCATTGGTCCACGAGGCCGAAGCGGCCGCCGCTTGCCCTCTTGACGAGGAGATGCAAAGTTACCTCGTCTTCCTGTTGATGCGCTTCACCGAAAAGCCGGAATTGGCGGCCAGCGTCCTGACAGTGGAATACCTGCAGAGCATGCAAGCCACGGGGCGGGTCGGCCATGAGCAGCTGCGCGACGTAGGCGACAAATGCCTCCTCTATTCCGGATTATTTCCGCGGCGCGCGGAGCGCCGCCGCGTCAAAATCAGTTATTTCGTGAACCTCGGCCGCAGCGCCTACCAACACCTCTCCGAACAGATGGAACACAGCACCGCCGTCCTATACCACCGCTTGGCCGGCACCTTCGTCTCCCTCATGGACATTTTGCAAACCATGCGCGCCCTCGGCACCCGCTCCGATCATCTCGATGCACTCCAAGCCTTTGAGTTATGGCGAGATACCGGCAGTCGACGCGCACTGCGTATTTTGCACAAAACAAGCCAAGCCACCCCACTGGTGCTCCCCTCCGCCAGCGACAAGCCGCGCCACTGATTTCCTTTCTTCATCGGGGGCTGGCATTACATCCCTCGAAAGTTTTCACGTCTTGATGGATTTTGTTATGCTTGCCGCCCCTGCGTCCGAGCCTTCCCAAGCGCATATAGTAACCTCATGACTACCCAACGCAAAGCTGTCGCCCTCATTTCCGGCGGCCTCGATTCCATGCTGGCCGCCAGGACCATTCTGGCACAGGGTGTACACGTGGAAGGTATCAATTTTTACACGGGATTCTGTGTAGAGGGGCATACCCAGGCCATCCGCCGCACGGACAGTGCCAGGCCCAAACGCAACAATGCCCTGTGGGTCGCGGAACAATTAGGGATCAAACTGCACATCATCGACGTAGTGGAGGAATATAAGGAGGTCGTCATCAACCCCAAACATGGTTACGGCGCCAACCTTAACCCTTGTTTAGACTGCAAAGGCTTCATGGTCCGGCATGCCCATCGCTGGATGCAGGAAAACGGTTTCGACTTCATCATTACGGGCGAGGTATTGGGCCAGCGCCCCATGTCGCAGCGCCGCGATACCTTGCCGGTGGTGGTGCGGGAATCGGGCGCCGGCGACCGGCTGCTGCGCCCGCTGTGCGCAAAGTTGCTTCCGCCCACCCTCCCGGAACGGGAAGGTTGGGTCAAGCGCGAGCAACTCTTCGAGTACAACGGCCGTTCGCGCAAGCCGCAAATAGCCTTGGCAAAGCGCTATGACATTAATGAATATTCCCAACCGGCCGGAGGATGTTGCTTCCTCACCGACCCCAATTACACCAAAAAGCTGGAAGATCTGTGGCGCACACGGGGAGACAAGCGTTATGAACTCGACGACATCATGCTCCTTAAGGTCGGCCGCCATCTGCGCCCGCGCCCTCATTTCAAATTGATCGTCGGGCGGGAGGAAGGCGAGAACAATTTCCTGGAAGGATACCGGCATGCCTTCACCCATTTGCGCCCCCTCAGCCATAAGGGGCCGCTGGTATTGCTCGATGGAACGGCCGACCGGGATGATCTCCGCCTTGCCGCGCGATTGGCCGGTCGATTCAGCCAGGGCCGCGATGCCGCCTCGGTCAACATTAGCATTACCGAAAATAGCGGGCATACTTATGAGCTTGATATACTTCCACTAAGCAACGATGAAATCCCCAAAGAGTGGTACTTATGAGCGAACACACCCTGGATGCCCGAAACTTACTTTGTCCCCTGCCGGTCATTCGCACTCAAAACATGGCAAAGACCCTTGCGGACGGCGATATCCTCAAGGTAATCTGCACCGACCCCGGGGCGCTTAGCGACATCCCCGCGTGGTGCCGCATCAACGGCCATAACCTGCTTGACGCTCAGAAAGGCGATAAGGAACTTATAATCACGATACGGCTATCGAAGCCAGAGGAACGAAACGCATAAGCGCACTCATGTGGTGCAATTAAGCCAGCTGCGCACTTGCTTGGCGCGCGATAATACGGACTCTCACTTCTATTCCTATCTTCAAAAACATTCCATATCATAGACTTTTCTGAATGGCATGCTAAATGCTGTGACTTGGCACCAAAATTTCGGCGCTGCATAATTTTGCAGTTATTTTTTAGAAAAATCGTACCTGCTGGAGGAGTTCACATGTCCCCTACCGACGTATTAAAACTGATCAAAGATAAAGACGTTAAATTTATCGATTTCCGCTTCACCGACACGCGCGGCAAGGAGCAGCATGTCTCCGCTCCAGCGAGCACCCTCGAAGCTGACACCTTCAAAGAAGGCAAGATGTTCGACGGCTCTTCCATCGCCGGCTGGAAGGGCATCCAGGAATCCGATATGGTCCTGATGCCGGACGCCGGCAGTGCGGTAATGGATCCGTTCATGGACGAAACCACGCTGATTTTGCGCTGTGACGTCCTGGAGCCGCATACCATGCAGGGCTATGACCGCGACCCGCGCTCCTTGGCAAAACGTGCCGAGGCCTATTTGAAGTCCACCGGCATCGCGGATACCGCCTTCTTCGGCCCGGAACCCGAATTTTTCATCCTGGACGATGTACGCTGGGGCGCGGATATCAACGGCGCCTTCTACAAGATCGATTCAGAAGAGGCCTCTTGGAACTCCGAGACCGTTTTCGGCGATGGCAACATCGGCCACCGTCCCGGCAAAAAGGGCGGCTACTTCCCCGTACCGCCGGTCGATTCCTTGCAGGATATCCGCTCCGCCATGTGCCTGGCCCTGGAAGAAATGGGCATTCCGGTCGAAGTGCACCACCATGAAGTGGCCACCGCCGGCCAATGCGAGATCGGCACCAGGTTCAATACCCTGGTGCGCAAGGCCGACGAAGTGCTGATTCTGAAATACGTGGTACACAACGTCGCCCACTCCTACGGCAAGACCGCCACCTTCATGGCCAAGCCGCTGGTCGGCGATAACGGCAGCGGCATGCACGTCCATCAATCCCTGGCTAAGGGCGGCCAGAACTTGTTCACCGGCAACAAGTACGCCGGCCTATCTGATATCGCGCTGTACTACATCGGCGGTATTATTAAACATGCCAAGGCGCTGAACGCCATCACCAACCCCGGCACCAACAGCTACAAACGCCTGGTCCCCGGCTTCGAGGCGCCGGTGATGCTGGCCTACTCGGCCCGCAATCGCTCGGCCTCGATCCGTATCCCGCATGTGGCCAGCCCCAAGGCGCGCCGCATTGAGGTTCGTTTCCCGGACCCCATGACCAACCCCTACCTCGCCTTTACGGCCATGATGATGGCAGGCCTGGACGGGATACAAAACAAGATCCATCCCGGCGAGGCCATGGACAAGAATCTGTACGACCTGCCCCCGGAAGAAGAGAAGGAAATTCCAAAAGTCTGCCATTCCCTTGATATGGCGCTGGAGCATCTGGATAAGGGCCGTGAGTTCCTCACGCGCGGCGGGGTATTCTCCAATGACATGATTGATGCCTACATCGAACTCAAGATGGAAGAGGTCACCCGTTTCCGGATGAGCACCCATCCCATCGAGTTCGACATGTACTACAGCCTCTAAGTCCATTTCAAGCTGGGTAAAGCGCAACGCCCCTGGTAATACCAGGGGCGTTTTCTTTTGACAGGACCCCCTCTTTCACGTTACAACATCCCAGTCCGGAACGAGGCCCTGTTATGCGCTTTATCGTTACCCTCCTTTTGTTGTGTATCGCAGCGTCTGCCACGGCGGCGGTCTACAAATTTACAAAACCCGACGGCACAGTTATCTATTCTGACCGTCCGCCAGTAGAAAATGCCGCGCCCACCGAACTCCCCGAGTTGCAGGAAATAAAGATAACGCCCCCGCCCACCTCGTCACCGGAAGACAACACGGATGAACAGGCTAACCAGGAACAAACAGCATCGTATACGAAGCTCGAGATTACCGAGCCGGCCAATGACAGCGCCATCGTTGAAAACTCCGGGCAGATAAACATTAAGCTTGCCCTGGAACCCCCGTTGCAGGATCAACAAGGAGATATCATCTCAATCCTCCTGGATGGCAAACAGATAGGGCAAGGCAAAAGCACCGCCCTTACCTTGTCCAATGTGGATAGAGGCAAGCACACCTTGCGCGCCGTTGTTAAAAGCGCACAGGGCAGCACCCTCATCACCTCACCGGCCGTCACCTTCAATCTGCACCGGGCCTCAGCCCTGCAACGCAAACCTCAAGGAAACCCGCCAACCAATCCTTAGCGCACCAAAGTAGTGCGCTTTCCTCCCATTCGCGTTATTCTTAATCGATTGATGGGTTCTTTCATCCCCCAAGAACCACGAATCGCTGCTGAGGCTTATTCGTAACATCCTGAGTTGAAAATATATTGATCGGCACATTATGTGGCCAAGCCACGCGGGGGGAAGGGAAACACTCCTGTTGGTTTGGTTCTTGCAAAAGGCTAACTATGCCGCCATCACCTGCACCAGAAACAGACCTTATCGCCCGCCGCCTGTTGGAAAACCTGAATACGGCGGTGTTGCTCTTCGACTGGGAATTGCATCTGAGATACCTCAACCCTGCGGCGGAGGTGTTGTTAGCGGCGAGCGCGCGGCAAGCGCGCGGCCTCTCATTGCAAGAACTTCTGGGCAGTCATCAGGAACTCATCGATTCGTTCCGGCGCGCCCTGGAAAGCAACCATCCTTTTACGGAGCGGGATGTCGCCCTTTCCCTGCCCGGCGGCCGTACCATCACCGTGGATTGCACCGTCACTCCCCTCAATGAACCGCAGCATGCCACGGAGCTGTTGGTGGAGGTCTTGCGGGTGGATCATCATCGCCGCATCGTGCGCGAGGAAAGCCTGCTCGCACAACATCACGCCAGCCGCGCCGTGGTGCGGGGCCTCGCTCACGAAATCAAGAATCCGCTGGGCGGATTACGCGGCGCGGCGCAATTGCTGGAACGGGAATTTGCCGACGAGTCTCTCAAGGAATACACCGGCATCATCATCGGCGAGGCGGATCGGCTGCAAAACTTGGTAAACAGGATGCTCGGCCCCAACACCCTCCCCCAACGCCGCCTCACCAACATCCATCAAATCGCGGAACGGGTACGCACCCTGGCCGCTGCGGAGGCGCCGCCCGGCGTCCAGATCATCCGCGATTACGACCCCAGTATCCCCGATTTCATGGCCGATCCGGACCAGCTTATCCAGGCGCTTCTCAATATCGTGCGCAATGCCCTGCAAGCGGTCGGACAACAGGGCGAGATCATCCTGCGCACCCGCAGCCTGCGCCAAGCCACCATCGGCCACCAGCGCCATAAACTGGCCATTCGCCTCGATGTCATCGACAACGGACCGGGCATCCCCCCCGAGATGCTGGAAAACATCTTCTTCCCCATGGTCACCGGCCGGCCCGACGGCACCGGTTTGGGATTACCCATTGCGCAAGACCTGGTGCATCAACACCGCGGCTTGATCGAATGCAGCAGCGAACCGGGCAGGACCGTTTTTACCTTGTTACTCCCCATTGAGACCCACCATGAGCAGTCATAACCATATCTTTGTCATCGACGACGACCGTTCCATCCGCTGGGTGCTGGAGAAGGCCCTCCGCCAGGCGGACATGAACGTTACCTGTTTCGACAATGCCGACGGCGTACTGGAAGAATTGGAGCGCCGCCCGCCCGACGCGATCATCACCGACATCCGCATGCCGGGCATGAGCGGCTTGGCCTTGCTCGACGGCATCCGCGCCCGCTACCCCGACATGCCGGTCATCATCATGACCGCACACTCCGACTTGGACAGCGCCGTTTCCGCTTATCGGGGCGGGGCCTTCGAATACATGCCCAAGCCCTTCGACGTCGACGAAGCCGTCGACCTGGCGCGCCGCGCCATTGACCAACATCGCCGCCGCACCGTCCAGCCCGATGATTCCGCCGCCAAACCCGCCGAGATCATCGGCGAGGCGCCCGCCATGCAGGAGGTTTTCCGCGCCATCGGCCGTCTATCGCGCTCCAACATCACGGTGCTCATCAACGGCGAATCGGGTACCGGCAAGGAACTGGTGGCGCGGGCGCTGCACCGCCACAGTCCCCGCGCCGACCAACCGTTCATCGCCTTGAACACCGCGGCCATTCCCCGCGATCTGCTCGAATCGGAACTCTTCGGCCACGAGCGCGGCGCCTTCACCGGCGCCACCGCCGCGCGCCGCGGCCGCTTCGAACAGGCCGACGGCGGCACCCTGTTCCTGGACGAGATCGGCGACATGCCGCCCGAATGTCAAACCCGTTTGCTGCGGGTGCTCGCCGACGGCGAGTTCTATCGGGTCGGCGGCCAGACCCCCATCAAGGTCGACGTGCGCATCATCGCCGCCACCCATCAAAATCTCGAAGGGCGGGTCAAGGCCGGACTGTTCCGCGAAGACCTGTTCCACCGCCTCAATGTCATCCGCATCCACATCCCGGCGCTGCGGGAACGGCGCGAAGACATCCCCGTGCTCACCCGCCATTTTCTGCAACACGCCGCGCAGGAATTGGAAATGGAGCCCAAGACCCTGCGCCCCGAGGTGGCGGAATACCTGAGCCGTCTCGACTGGCCCGGCAATGTGCGCCAACTGGAAAACACCTGCCGCTGGTTGACCGTGATGGCCTCCGGCCGCGAGATACATCTGGACGATTTGCCGCCGGAGCTAAAAGTCCCATTGGCGCCCGCTGCCGGCGGCAATTCATGGGAAGAGGCCTTGCGTCATTGGGCCGAACGGCGTTTCTTCAGCGGCGACAGCGGCCTGCTCGATACCGCCACGCCCACCTTCGAGCGCATCATGATCGAAACCGCGCTCAAGCAAACCGGCGGGCGCCGCCAGGACGCCGCGCGCCTTCTGGGCTGGGGCCGCAACACCCTCACGCGCAAGATCAAAGAACTGGGCATGGGGGATGACGGGGAAGAAGATTAACCACGGAGAGCACGGAGGACACGGAGATTAATTATTTTCTTTGATTTCTTACCACCGTTTAGATGGCAACAATAGAGTTATAGAGATAATGTTTTCATCTTTTCCAAAAGGAATCTTTTCTCCGTGTCCTCCGTGTCCTCCGTGTCCTCCGTGTCCTCCGTGTCCTCCGTGTCCTCCGTGTCCTCCGTGCTCTCCGTGCTCTCCGTGCTCTCCGTGCTCTCCGTGCTCTCCGTGCTCTCCGTGGTTCATAATATCAATCCATGTTCCATGTCGTCCTCTATCAGCCGGAGATCCCACCCAACACCGGCAATATCATCCGCCTGTGCGCCAACGCCGGCGCCAGCCTGCATCTGATCCGGCCCCTGGGTTTTGAACTCGACGACCGGCGGCTGCGCCGCGCGGGATTGGATTATCACGAATATGCGCGCGTACAGGTACATGACACCTTGGCAGGTTTCGTCGCCGGCGCGAATCCAGCCCGCCTGCTTGCCTGTTCCACCCGCGGCCAAACTTTGTATGGCGACATGCGCTATCAGGCCGGCGATGCCTTGCTGTTCGGCCCGGAAACCCGCGGCCTCCCTGCGGAAATACTGGATGACATTGCTGTTGAACAACGCCTGCGTATTCCCATGCTGCCCAACAACCGCAGCCTGAACCTCTCCAATGCCGTAGCGATTATTCTTTATGAAGCCTGGCGGCAACAGGGATACCCGGGCAGCTCTTGAAACCCCTGTCAGAGCCAGCCGCGGCGTTTGAAGTACCAGTAAGGGCTGAGGCCGCTCAGGATCATCAGCACGATGGCGATGGGATACCCAAACGCCCAACTCAATTCGGGCATGGCGTGAAAATTCATTCCGTAGATGCTGGCGATCAGCGTGGGCGGCATGAAAACCACGGCGGCGATGGAAAAGATCTTGGTGATTTTATTTTGCTCGATATTGATAAACCCCTGGATTGCATCCATGAGGAAGTTTACCTTGTCGAACAAAAAGGACGTGTGCGGCAGCAACGACTCCACGTCGCGCAGTACATCACGGATTTCTTCGACCTTCACCTCGTCCAATCTCGCGTTGCGCAAGATAAACGACAACGCCCGCTGCGTATCCAACAAGCTGAGGCGCGCCTTGCCGCTGATATCTTCGTACTTGGCGATATCGGCAAGCAACAGATCCATGTTTTTATTGCTTTGGCGCAGCACCTTTTCGCTCGCCAGTTCGAGCCTGGTATAGACGGACTCCAAGACATCGGCGAGCCGGTCCACCTTGGTCGCGAACAGCGACAGCAGAATCGCCGTGGCATCGCCGAGCGGCTCCGATTGGCGGCGCGCCCGCAGCCTGAATAGGCGGATGGTCGCGAGCTCCTGCTCGTGGATGGTGAACAGGCGGTTATCCTTCAAGACACAGGCGACCGTAACATTGACCGGCGTATCTTCGAAGTCGTCGAGGAAAAAGGAGTGGATATGCAAACCGTCATCGTCCTTGAAGAACCGGGCGGTTGCTTCGATTTCCTGCATATCTTCGGAATCCGGCAGATGCACGCCGTACATCCGCATGATGTTGGCGCGCACTTCGGCGGTGGGCTCGGCAATATCGACCCACACGGCGTCCGCGGCCAATTCCTCCGACTCCGCGGGTTGAATCTGCTCCAAGCGCCGATTTTGCAACCGAAATGCCGTCAGCATGCCGCACTCCTGCCTTTAGTGTCGTGACCGAGTTTGCTCGGACCGAGGCCTGGGCTCGACCATGCCGCGAGCATCAAAGACGCGAACCGCGGCGGATTATACCGTAAGGCCGGAGGAAGGCGACATCCCGCTCGCCACAGCTTGTAGTCACGGCAGCCTGCCGTACACCAGCAAATGGCGATCGGAGACTTCCTTGACCTCGAGGCTTGCGAGCCCGGCCTGGCGCAATTGCGCCGCCACCTCGTCCGGCACATAGGCGGCCAGCAGGGAATGGAAAAAATCATGGCGCAGGATCGGCGGCTCGTTGGCGGCGTATTCGGCCACCAACGCTTGCGCATGGCCGCGGCTGACGGGACGCCGCAAATCCATGACGAAGACCGGCGCACCGGGCTTGGCATGGGTCTTCACCGCATTCCACAACACCATGGGATCGCGCAGGTGATGCAGCAAGCTGTTGCTGATGACGGCGCTGTATTCGGCCTGCGGCAGCACGACGCCGGGAAGATAGCCGTGAATCAACCGCACCCGCTCCGCCAGCCCTTCTAGCCTTAACCGGTCACGGCCATGGGCCAGCATCGCCTCGGCGCCATCCACGCCATGCATCGCGCAATCGGGATACGCGCGGACGAAGCGCAGGGTGATATCCGCCGGCCCGCAGCCGAGATCGAGCACCGTGCCGCGGATAAGCTCATTGGGAAACGTTTCACGGAATAACTCGACGAATCGAGCGTGGGGCTCCTCAAAGTCGGCCTGGGCATAGGCCGCCGCCTGTACGGCGTCATCCATCAATTCCGTTTCAGGCACCCGCTCCATGGTTAACCCGGCAACAGCCGCTCGCCCGCCATTAAATCCTCAACGCTCTCCCGCGCCCGCACCAGATAAGTCTTCGCGCCGTCCACCATTATCTCCGCCGCGCGCGGCCGCGAGTTGTAGGTGGAACTCATGCTGAAGCCGTAGGCACCCGCGGAACGCACCGCCAGCAGATCGCCGGGCGCGATGCACAAGGCGCGGTCCTTGCCGAGAAAGTCGCCGGTCTCGCACACCGGCCCCACCACGTCGTAGCGCTCCGCCGCGCCCGCCCGCTCCGCCACCGGCACGATAGCCTGCCATGCCTCATACAAGGCGGGACGGATGAGATCGTTCATCCCCGCATCGACGATGGCAAAATTCTTATGCGGGGCATGTTTCAGATACTCAACGCGGGTGAGCAGCACCCCGGCGTTGCCGACGATGGCGCGGCCCGGCTCGATGAGCACCTTCACCTTGCGCCCCTGCAGGCGTCCCCGCAAGGCGTTGGCATAGACTTCCGGACTGGGCGGCGTTTCCGTGTCGTAGGTAATGCCGAGCCCGCCGCCGATGTCGAGGTGCTTGAGCGCAATACCTTGCCCCGCCAGTTGATCCACCAGCGCCAAAACCCGCTCCAGCGCGGCGACGAACGGCGAGACCTCGGTCAATTGCGAGCCGATGTGGCAATCCACTCCAACGATCTCGATATGGGGCATGGCTGCGGCGCGCGCATACAGTTCTGGCGCGGCGGCGATGTCGATGCCGAACTTGTTCTCCTTGAGGCCGGTGGAGATATAAGGGTGGGTGCGCGCGTCCACGTCGGGATTGACCCGCAACGATACCGGCGCGCGCCGTTTCATCTCGCCGGCCACGGCGTTGAGCCGCTCCAATTCGCCCGCCGACTCCACGTTGAAACAATGGATGCCCGCCTCCAAGGCGCGGCGCAGTTCATCGGCGCGCTTGCCCACCCCGGAAAACACCACCTTGGCGGGATCGCCGCCCGCCCGCAGCACCCGCTCCAGTTCGCCCACGGAGACGATGTCGAAACCGGAACCCAGCCGCGCCATCACGTTCAGCACCGCGAGATTGGAATTGGCCTTCACCGCATAACACACCAGATGATCCTGCCCGGCCAGCGCCTGATCGAAGGCGCGCCAGTGGCGTTCGATGGTGGCGCGGGAATACACATAGCAAGGCGTGCCGTATTCGGCGGCGACGGCGGCAAGCTCCACGTCCTCGGCATAGAGCCGGCCGTCGCGATAGTTAAAATAATCCATGGAACATTGATCTTTCGTTTGGCGGTTGAATGCGCCTGCAAATGCTACCATCCCCCGCCCGCCGCTGGCACCACTCTGTGCTGACGAGAAGAAAAAAAGACTCTCTTATCCCCGCCCGACAATATGAGGAGGGATCCAGCGTAGGCTTCAGCTAACCCAGGATAGGAACAGGTGGCGTCAAAGAGACGTTATCAAAGAACCGCGGGGCGTGGCCGTCTTGCCTGACGACTCAAGCCTGATTTTGAATTACCAAAGGATTTGTCCATAATGGGCAACCGCCCGCTACGAATTAGGACTGGCATTCGTGGGTTCCCTGGGGCATGAGTGCCTTACACGCAAGTATTAAAGTGATAGACAGATTCTGTCTTATACACTCTTTGGCTGCAATAGGTCGTGATCATGCCCGTAGACTTCTTTGAAAACGGTCTTTGTTTCTACTGTCACTTGGCGAAGAACGAACTTCTAACATACTCCGACTTTCATTCGGAGACGGAGTTGTCGTGGAAGCAGAAGGACGAGCTGTTGCAGAAAGAGCTGGAATCCATCCTTGAGAAGTATCCAGAGGCTGACCATCAGGACATAGTTGAGAGTCACGGCTGGGAACTACATCTCAACCAGTACAAGTACCCAGATATTCACAGAACAGCGCTTGTGATAGCCATATATGTGTTCCTCGAAGATCAATTAAATGGGCTTTGTGAAACGCTCGGCAAGTCACTGGATACCCGACTTCGCCTTGCCGACCTAGGCGGCAAGGGATTAGAGCGTGCGTTGTTGTTTTTGTCTAAAATTGCCTTGTTTGATCTGGGCACCATTCCGTCTCTGTCTTTCGTTCGACACGTCAACAAATTGCGGAACAAGATGGTACATGCCAGCGGCATCCTACCTAGCGATCCGGCCGACAAGCTAAACGTATTCGTAAAAGATACACTTGGCCTACGCGGTGAACCTGGAGGACGCGTGCATATAGATTCGGATTTCATTGGGCACCTTACTGGCCAACTGGTTAGCTTCTTCGACGAAATGGGCGAGCAGGTTCAACAATTCATGGCGAGAGTCCGACAAGACGCTCAAGCCGATGGCCGCGACTCTGGCGGGTCCGCGGCTTAGCTTGGGCATTATATGCATAAAAGACTTCAACGACGGGCCCGCCAATGCCAAACACTCTGAAGACAATATTTTTCTTGATGCTGTTGCAAGGTACTGCGAGTGCCAGCTTATTAGACGCAACAGAGGACCTAGAGGGCAAGGTGGTGATTTATGCAGGGGAAATCGAACACCTCGAATGCCCCATCGGCGGAAAGTATGACTGTTCTAGTTGGCCAACAACACTATTGAAATTCAAATATAAAGATGTCTGCTTTACATTAGATATCGGCGCTTGTGCGTCGCTTGGCTGCAAGGGCTTTATTGCGGCCGGAAAAGACAAGCAATCGTACTTGTTCACGCTCGAAAGCATTGGCGATGACATTAGGAAGTATTCGGTCAACTATCACCAATGCCCCGAGATGTATTGAAACTTGGTAAGGCATCTGATAAGCACGGCAGGTTGGACTGAATGAAATGAAGCCCAACGTTACGACTATGGTGAGCCAATGTCCGACCTCAACGATCCCAGGGTGTTCTTCGCCGCCGAACGCACGCTGCTGGCGTGGAATCGCACCAGCCTGACCTTGATGGCGTTCGGTTTCGTGATCGAACGCTTCGGCCTGTTATTGCACCTGCTCTCGCCCCAAAAGGGCGAAGGGCTGCAAAGAAGTTTCTCCTTTTGGATAGGCATCGCCTTCATCCTGTTGGGCGCGCTCTGTTCCGCCACCGCCATCGCGCAATACCGTACGGTGCTTCGCACCCTTAAACCCGTCGAGATCCCCGAGGGCTATCGAGCCAACATGGGCGTGATAGCGAACCTGGCGGTTGCCGTGCTGGGTCTTGTCATTACCGTTTACCTCGCTATCCACGGACCCGGCCTATAGATCTATGTTTTGACGGTCGGCTGGCCGCAGTGATTACGGCTATAAAGGTGATTCGCCTAAGCGAATTATTCAAATCAATGAAATGGTGTTTCAGCGCGGCAAGAAGGTGAACAAGGATAAGCGCCGCGCAGCCATAAGACGCGTAATAATGGGTATCACTCAACCAATCGCGCGTCTCCTTGGTCAAGCCACCGATATCCGGGATGGTGATCAGGTCGTATAAGCTCACCGCCTCGCCGTTGGAGGCCACGTAAAAAAACCCGCTGAGCGGGATCACCAGAATGGCCAGCATGAAAAGCCAGCGCACCACGGCGGCGACCCGCCGCTCCCAGACCGCCAGCGTCGGCACATATTCTGGATTGGGACTGAGCACCATCCACCCCAGCTTGAGGGGAAACAGGATAAACAAACTCAAACCCACCGCTTCATGCAGATCCAGCAGGCGCCAATACCAGACATCCTCATCGCTGAGCCTGACCATGTACCAACCCACGCCGATCAGAGCGATCATGATCACGGCGATCAGCCAATGCAATGATTTCGAGACCAGGCCGTAGTCCGTGCTGCTGTTGCGGAAGCGCATGGCTGACAACCGCCTCACTCAGCGGCCGATGCTTGCGCCGCGGCCACCGCGCGCGCCGCCCTGCGCCGTTGCAGACCTTCGCTCAACTTTTCCATCGCCACATAGAAGGCGGGAGTGATATACAGGGTGAGCATCTGTGAAAACAGCAGGCCGCCCACCACGGCGATGCCCAGCGGCTGCCGCGCTTCGGAGCCCAAACCCGTACCCAGCGCGATGGGCAGGGTGCCGAAGATGGCGGCGAGGGTGGTCATCATGATGGGACGGAAGCGCACCAAACAGGCCTGGATGATGGCGTCGCGGGCGGAAACGGCCTGCTCGCGGCGGATCTGCACC
>Ga0153916_10000949_pt1 | contig 20267 bp, 21 predicted proteins | sample Opewatmetagenome_FD_109642 | JGI IMG/M metagenome (GOLD analysis project Ga0153916, IMG submission 109642) | Freshwater wetland microbial communities from Ohio, USA - Open water 3 Core 3 Depth 4 metaG | ecosystem: Environmental > Aquatic > Freshwater > Wetlands | place: USA: Ohio, Lake Erie... | reverse complement strand
CGTGGCGGATTCGAACCGCCGACCAACGGATTAAAAGTCCGCTGCTCTACCAGCTGAGCTAACGACCCGGAAAAGCCGCGAATTTTAAGCGCCGGGCGGGGTTAGCGTCAACGAAATGCGCGCTCAAGCTTCCTGCATGATGAGCCAGTACTGGAATTTCATCGTCGCCGCGGCGCCCGCGACGATCGCCGCGAAAGTGACGATCGAGCCGAGCGCGAGGGTCGAAAAGCCCGAGATCCCCTGCCCGACCGTGCAGCCGAGCGCGGTGATGCCGCCGAAGCCCATCAGCACCCCGCCGATCATGTGGTTGCCGGTGTCGGCGGCGTCGCGAAAACCTTCCCAGCGAAAGCTCTTCGTCGCCAGCGCGTACGCCGCGGAGCCGGCGATCACGCCCGCTGCGGAGGCGATGCCGTAGGTGATGATGCGCGAGGTGTCGGTCCACAGCATCAGGTATTCGAGCGAGAACGCCATCGGCGAGACGAAGGAAAACGATTCCATGCGCCCGGTATTGGTTCCGACGAACGCCTCCTGCAGCGTGTTCGGGTCCTCGGCGATGTAGCCGAGGTGCCCGCTCACGTACCAGCCGCCGACCACCACCAGCCCGGTGACCACGCCGCCCAGTGTGTAGTCGAAGCTCGAGCGGAACTCGCGACTCGAATAGACGAACGCCAGCAGCCCGCCGCCGACGAGCGCGGTGAGGATCGCGATCCAGGTCTTCTTCGCCACGCCGGTGGCCGCCGCGAGCAGCGACGGCAGGTCCTGGCCGCTGCCGAGCGTCACCGACGCCTTCTCCAGCACGTCCACGCGAAACGCGCCGAAAAGGCCGCGCAGCGTCATGTACGCCGCGATGCCGAGAAACACGAAGACCACCACCGACTTCAGGTTACCTGCGCCGATGCGGATCAGGGTCTTGGAGCCGCAACCGGATCCGAGCGTCATGCCGACGCCGAACAGCAGCCCGCCGACGACGTACGAAAGCCAGGTGAAGTTCGGAGTCTGGTAGATCGACTTGGAAAGGTCGACGACGCCGGCGAGGTGCAGCGCGTTGGCGCCGATCACCGCCACCGCGATGGCGAGCAGCCACATGCGCATGCGGCTCGTGTCGCCCATGTTGACCCAGTCGGAGACTGCGCCCATGGTGCAGAAGTTGGTCTTGTTGCCCACCGCGCCGAATATGAACGCGAGGCTGAACGCGCCCCACGTCACATAGGGGACGATCTGGGCCGGATTGACATCGGTCACGCGGGTCTCCTCCCTGCTCCGCACTCGACCGCGGCAATATAGCGCAGCGTCGCGCGCCGCCGGATCGGACGCGCTAACGCGTCCATCAGCGCGGCTGATAGCGGGTGGTGTCGCTGGCGCCGGCGGCCTCGAACCCTGCCTTGCGGATGCGGCAGGCATCGCACGCGCCGCAGGCGCGGCCCTCGGCGTCGGGCTGATAGCAGGTGACGGTATCGGCGGGCTCGACGCCGAGCTCGAGCGCCAGCCGGACGATCTCCGCCTTCGGCAGGTCGATGAGCGGCGCGCGCACCTCGATGCGGCGTCCCTCCGTCGCAGCCCTGGTCGCGAGGTTCGCCATCTTCTCGAACGCCTGCAGGTACTCGGGCCGGCAGTCCGGGTAGCCGGAGTAGTCGACCGCGTTGGCGCCGATGAAGATGTGGCGCGCCCCGAGCACCTCGGCCCAGGCGAGCGCGAGCGACAGGAGGATGGTGTTGCGCGCCGGCACGTAGGTGACCGGGATGCCCGCCTTGACGCCGGAGACCGGGACTTCGATGCCGCGGTCGGTGAGCGCCGATCCGCCGAACGCGGCGAGATCGACCTTCACGCAGCGGTGCTCGATCGCGCCGAGCCGCTCGGCGACGCGCTGTGCCGCGGCGAGCTCGGCCGCGTGGCGCTGACCGTAGTCGACCGTCAGGCAATGGCATTCATAGCCCTCGCGCAGCGCCCAGGCGAGCGCGGTGGCGGAGTCCAGGCCGCCCGATAGCAGTACGACAGCCTTCAGCGGCGCGATCCCGACGCGAGACGTTGCTTGGCGCTCGCCGCAGCGGAGCTGGTGGGATATTTCTGCAGCAGCGCCTCGAGCGTCTTGCGCGCGCCGCTGCGGTCGCCGGAGGCTTCCTGCGAGCTCGCCATGTTGAGCATGGCGTCGGGCGCCTTGCTGCTGTCGGGCCAGGCGGTGAGCAGCTTCTGCTGCGCGGCGATGGCGTTCTTGAAATCGCGCTGTGCGTAATAGGCGTTGCCGATCCAGTACTGCGCCGACGGCGCGAGCGGGCTCGAGGGGTAGGTCACCAGGAATCCCTGGAAAGCCGAGATCGCCATCGGATAGTTGCCGAGCTTGAACTGATTGAGGGCCGCCTCGTAGCCCTTGGTCTCTGCCGGCGAAGCCGACGTCTCGGCGGTGCCCGCTTGCTCCTTCGGCTGCTCGAGCTTGCGCAACCGGGTATCGATGTCGAGGTAGAGATCCTTCTGCCTCTTTTCCGCGGTCTCGATCTGATTGGCCAGCACCTCGACCTGGCCGCGCATGCGCGCGAGGTCGGTTCGCAGCTGGTCGAGCTGGCCCGCGAGATCGAGTATCGCGCGGCGGTCGGCGGCGTTCGCCTCGAGCTTGGCGAGGCGCTCCTCGAGCGCCTTCTGGTTCGCGTCGACCTGGCGGCGAAGCTGATCGAGCTTTTGGTCGTCGCCGAACAGCGCGGCGTGGCTCGCCGGAGACGCCAGCGCGGCGCCGAGCGCGGCGAGCAGCGTCAAACGAGCGAGCCAAGGTCGCATCAATACTCTCCTTTATATAGCATGTCGCTGCGCCGGTTCTGCGCGTAGGCTTCCTCGCTGGTGCCTTGCGCCTTGGGTTTCTCCTCACCCAGGCTCACTGACTCGATCTGGTCTTCCTTGGCGCCGAGCAGCTTCAGCATACCCTTCACCCCGTCGGCGCGGCGCTGGCCGAGCGCGACGTTGTACTCGCGGCTGCCGCGTTCGTCGGTATTGCCCTGTATCAGCATCTTCGCATCCGGGTGCACGCGCAAGTACTTGGCATGCGCCTCGATGAGCGGCTTGTACTCGTCCTTGATGTCGTACTTGTCGAAATCGTAATAGACGGAGCGCTTGGAGAGAATATTGGCCGGGTCCTTGAGGGCGCTCATGGCGCCGGCCTGCGTGCCGGTCAGGTCGACCCCGGTCACCCCCTTGCCCTGTACCCCCTGGCTTTGCGCACCCGGCGCCGCGCCGGGTGAGCGATCCTCGACGGCCGCCGGGGCTTGCTCCCCGCCGGTCCCCGCGCAGGCAGCGAGCAGGGCAGTGAGCGCTACGATCCATATTGCACGACGCATGGCAAATCTCCTTGTCACTTTATGAATGGGCCCCAGGCGGGTTCCCGCACGTCCCCGGCGGTGACCGTAAGGCGCTGCTTGACGCCCCCGTCGACCGAAACCGCGGAAAGCACGCCGCGCCCCCCTATGACGGTGGCGAACAGGATCATGCGGCCGTTGGGCGCGAAGCTGGGCGACTCGTCGCGGTCGCTGTCGGTCAATATCTGCGTCTGCTGGGTCGCCAGATCGAGCAGCGTGACCTGGAACTTGCCGTCGTTGCGCGCGATGTAGGCGAGGCTCTTGCCGTCGGGGCTGATGCGCGGCGACACGTTGTAGTTGCCGTCGAACGTCACGCGCTGCGCGGGGCCGCCGTCCGCCGGCATGCGGTAGATCTGCGGGCTGCCGCCGCGATCCGAGGTGAAGTAGATCCACTGCCCGTCGGGCGAGAACCTGGGCTCGGTGTCGATCGCACTCGAGCTCGTCAGGCGGCGCACGCCGCTGCCATCGGGGTTGATGAGGTAGAGCTGGGAGCCGCCCTCGCGCGACAGCGACACAGCGAGCTTCGAGCCGTCGGGCGACCAAGCCGGCGCCGAGTTGGAGCCCTTGAAGTTCGCCACCACGCGGCGCTTGCCGTCGAGCAGCGAGTGCACGTAGACCACGGGCTTCTTGTTCTCGAACGACACGTAGGCGAGCCGCTTGCCGCCCGGCGACCAGGCAGGCGAGATGATCGGCTCGAACGACGCGAGCGCGGTCTCCTCGCCCGCGCCGTCGGCGTCGGCGATCTGCAGCTCGTAGCGCGAGCCGCGCTTGACCACGTAGGCGATACGCGTCGAGAACACGCCGCGCTGGCCGGTGAGCTTCTCATAGACGTAATCGGCGATGCGATGCGCCGTCGCGCGCACCTGCTCCTTGGCAAGCGTAAAGGCGACGCCACCGAGCGACGTCTGCTTCACCACGTCGTACAGCCGGAAGCGCACTTCGAAACGGCCGTCGGGCCGCGCGGCCACCGAGCCGAGCACCAGCGCGTCGGCGAGGCGCGAGCGCCACTCGGCGTAGTCAACGTTGGAAGCCTCGGTCGGGTGCGGGATGAGGGTCGGCACCTCGAGACCGCGGAACAATCCGCTGCGCTCGAGGTCGGCGCGCACGATCGACGAGAGCCCGGGCGGCAGCGCCGCCTCGCCGGCGAACGGCACGATCGCGATCGGGATGCGGTTCGCGCCGGCGCCCGTGATCTCGATCGAGAGCTGCGCGCGCGCGAGCGGCGCCGCGAGCAGCACGATGAGGGCGACCACCGACGCGACTAAGCGGTTCCAGCGTACGGGCGTTCTCTGCATGGACGGTCTTGTTGCAAGCGATGGGGATCGATTATAGCCAACGATCACGTGACGCCTGCTGTCGTCAGTCGGCGACAGCATCGCTCTCATCGGTCCTCGAAGGGTCGGTACGTGATCTCGAGACGTCGCTCGAATACCTTCGGATCGTCCGGCATCGGCAGCGGCGAGGACTTGCGGATCGCGCGATCGATCGCGTCGTCGAGCACCGCCAGACCGCTGGATTTTTTCTTGTTCACGTTAAGCACCTCGCCGGTGGGCAGCAGCGCGATCTCGAATACCGCCTCAGGATTGCCCTTGATCGCGGGCGGCAGCACGATGTTGCCGCGGATCTTCACCCTGATCTTGTCGACCCAGCTCGCGAGCGCCTTGCTGCGATCGCTCGCCGCCTCGGCGGCGAGCAGTTGCCGCAGCTCGGCGTCCTGTCGCTGCGCGCTGATCGCCGCCTGCTCGCTCTCCAGCTGCGCCTGCAGCTGCTTCTTGAACTCGTCGTCCTTCGGCGGAGCGGGTTTGGGCTTGGGCTCGGGCTTGACGACGGGCTTGGGAGGCGGCAGCTTCGGCTTGGGCGGTGGTGGCTTGGGCTTGGGCGGCGCTTTGACCGCGATGTCGGGCTTCTCGATGCGCGGCTCGGGCTTGGGCTCGGGCTTCGGCGGCGGGGCGGGCTCGACCTTCGGCGCGGGCTTCGGCGGCGGAGCGGGCACAACCGTCGGGGCGGGCCTGGGCGGCGCTTGCCACAGCTCGACCATCATCGACTCGGGCTGGTGGCTTTGCCAGCGCACGCCCAGGAACAGGATCGCGATCAGCAGCAGGTGCACGCCGAACGCCAGGGCGATCGCCCGCCCCAGGCCCGGCTCGTCGCGCTCCTCGAATCCCGCGAACGGCGGCGCGGCGCTCATTTCCCAGGATTGACGAGCAGGCCGACCCTCCGCACGCGCTCGCGCTGCAGCTCGTCCATGACGTTGAGCACCGCTTCGTAGCGCACGCTCTTGTCGGCGGCGATCAGCACCGGCGCGTCGGGGGCCTGCGCCTGGTGCGCGCGCACCAGCTTGGCGAGCTCGCCGCGCGCCACGCGCCGCTCCTGCTCCCTGCCCTGCGCGTCACGGCTGCGCAGGATCACGCTCTGGTCCGCCTTGATCATCACCTCGAGCGGCGCAACCGGCGCGTTGGAGGCCTTCGAAACCGACGGCAGATCGATCACGCCCGGCGTGATCAGCGGCGCGGTCACCATGAAGATCACCAGCAGCACCAGCATCACGTCGACGTAAGGCACGACGTTGATCTCGTGCATGGGACCGCGCTTGCGATGCAATGAAGGCATGCGGCGTCGGCGCTAGCGCACCACTTGGCGGTGCAGGATGTTGGAAAACTCCTCCATGAAGCTCTCGAAGCGGATCGCCAGCCGGTCGATGTCGTGCGAGTAGCGGTTGTACGCCACCACCGCGGGGATCGCCGCAAACAGGCCGATCGCGGTGGCGACCAGCGCCTCGGCGATGCCGGGGGCCACTTGCGCGAGCGTCGCCTGCTGCACGTTCGCGAGGCCCCTGAAGGAGTGCATGATGCCCCACACGGTGCCGAACAGGCCGACGTAGGGGCTCACCGATCCGGTCGAGGCGAGGAACGCGAGATGGCGCTCCAGGTGATCCATCTCGCGCTGGAACGTGGCGCGCATCGCGCGCCGTGCGCCATTCACCATGTCGGAAGCGTCGGTGACCCGCTGGCCCCTCAGCTTCGTGAACTCGCGAAAGCCGGCTTCGAAGATGCGCTCCAGGCTGCCGATCGAGTGCCGATTGTTGAGCGCGCCCTGGTACAGGGAGTTGAGGTCGCTGCCGCTCCAGAACGTGCGCTCGAACTGCTCGGTCTGCGCGCGGGCGCGGCGGATCGCGAACAGCTTGCGAAAGATGAACATCCAGGACATGAACGACACCGCCAGCAGCAGCGCCATCACGCCCTTCACCACCCAGCTCGCGTGCGCGATGAGCGTCCAGATTTCCAGGTCAGACGTGACGGTCATGTCGATTCCAGCACCTTCCTGAGTTCTTCGGGCATGCGCGCCGGCCGCATCCGCTCGCGGTCGACCACCGCGAGCGTGACCTCGGCTTCGACCAGCAATTCGTCGCCGCGTTCCACGCGCTGCCGGAACACCACGCTCGCGTGCCCTATTCTAACCACTTCGGCGCTCACCGAAACGAGCTCGTTCAGGCGCGCAGGCCGGTGATAGCGCACCGCCAGCTGGTGCACGAAGAACATCACGCGCCGCTCGTCCGCGAGGCGCGCAAGGTCGAGCCCCGCGGCGTCGAGCAGCTCGGTGCGCGCGCGCTCCATGAACGCGAGGTATTGCGCGTGGAACACGACGCCGCCGGCATCGGTGTCCTGGTAGTAGACGCGCACCTGGATGCGAAAGGGGTGTCGCATAGCCGGATTAAACGCGCCAGCCGCTCATTCGGGTTAACGCCTCGGCAGATTCTTGAGCGCGGCAAGCAGCCGCGCGAGCTCGTCGGCGCGATCGTCCGCCTGGCGCAGTTTTGCGTCATCGCCATCGCGCAGGCCCTCGGCGAAAAGGGCGAACATGTCGCGCCGCGTCGCGGCGTAGCGCTTGAGCAGCGCCAGTTGCCGCCCGGCGGGCGCAACTTCGGACAAGTCGATCGCCGCGAGGCGACGGTAGGCCGCATCCCAGGGTGCGACCAGCTGGCGGTCGATGCGTGCAGCGGCTTGGGCATTGTCCATCTCGCCCTTCTTCCACGCCGCGAACAGCTCGCCGCCCGCCTTGTTGATGCGGTTCTCCTCCTGCCCGAAGGCATTGATTGCCTGCTCGGCGGATTGCTGCGCCCGGTACGAATACGCCGCCGGCGGCACAGCCGCCCACAGTGCCGCGAACACCGCGAACGCAGCGAGGCCGGCGCCCAGCGCGCGGGCCGCGCCGAGCCGCACGCCGGGCTCGACCGGGCGTGAAAGCGCGAACCCGGCGGCAAGTCCGCCGAGAAAGCCGCCGAGGTGCGAGGCATGGTCGACCCCTGGTTGCACCATGCCGTAGAACACTGCGAATGCGAGGAATACGACGGCGCTGCCGCCGACCTTCTTCAGCACGACGGCGGGGACCGAGTCGCGCTGCGCCAGGAGACAAGCGAAAAGCGCACCGTAGACCCCGAGCACGGCGCCCGAGGCGCCGGCGCTGATGACCTTGTCGCCATTCAGCAGCAGGCTCGTGAACGAGCCGGTGAGGCCGGCGAACAGGTAGAGCAGGAGAAATCTTGTCGGTCCGAACAGACGCTCGACCACCCGCCCCGAGGCCGCCAGCGCCCACATGTTGAACGCTAAGTGCACGACGCCGAAGTGCAGGAATGGGGCGCTACCCAGTCGCCACCACCCGCCCTCCTTGGTCGCGGGACCGAAATTGGCGCCCCATGCGAGATGCACTGCCGGGTGCGGCGTGAGGAATCCGGCGCCCGCGGCGATCATCGCCAGGAAGACCACCACGTTTACGGCGATGAGCGCCGGCGTCGCGCGCAGCCGCGGCTGCAACTGGTAAAGCCGCGCGACGAATGCTTCCGCCGCCAAGCGCCTAGCCGCTCCCGTTGGCCGATGAATCGGACAGCAGGTCGCGCATCGCCGCGGGCGCAACGAGGCCGAAATGGCGATAGGCGCTCAGGGTCGCGACGCGCCCGCGCGGCGTGCGCTGCAGATAGCCCTGCTGGATGAGGAACGGCTCGAGGACGTCTTCGATGGTGTCGCGCTCCTCGCCGATGGCCGCGGCGAGGTTATCGACGCCCACCGGGCCGCCGGCGAATTTCTCGATCACCGCGAGCAGCAGCTTGCGGTCCATCAGGTCCAGGCCCAGCACGTCGACGTCGAGCATGCGCAGCGCCGCGTCCGCCACGCGCCGGGAGACCACGCCGTCGGCCTTCACCTGCGCATAGTCGCGCACGCGGCGCAGCAGGCGGTTCGCGATGCGCGGCGTGCCGCGCGAGCGACGCGCGATTTCGAGCGCGCCTTCGTCGGCGAGCTTGACATCGAGCAGGCGCGCCGAGCGATGCACGATCGTCGAGAGCTCGCCCTCGTTGTAGAACTCGAGCCGCGCCACGATGCCGAAGCGGTCGCGCAGCGGGTTGGTGAGCATTCCGGCGCGCGTGGTGGCGCCCACCAGGGTGAACGGCGGCAGATCGAGCTTGATCGAGCGCGCCGCCGGACCTTCGCCGATCATGATGTCGATCTGGTAGTCCTCGAGCGCCGGATAGAGGATCTCCTCGACCACCGGCGAGAGGCGATGGATCTCGTCGATGAACAGCACGTCGCGCGGCTCGAGGTTGGTGAGGATCGCGGCCAAGTCCCCCGGGCGCTCGAGCACCGGCCCGGAGGTCTGGCGCAGGTTGACGCCCATCTCGCGCGCAATGATGTGCGCGAGCGTGGTCTTGCCGAGCCCCGGCGGGCCGAACAGCAGCACGTGATCGAGCGCCTCGTTCCTCGCGCGCGCCGCCTGGATGAAGATCTCGAACTGGCCGCGCACCTTCGCCTGCCCGACGTACTCGGCGAGCGTGGTCGGCCGCAGCGAGCGCTCGAGCTGCTCCTCCTGCGGGGAGTCGGGCCGCGCGGAAATCAGCCGATCGGTTTCGATGCTCACTTCACGATTTTGCCAGAGCCTTGAGCGCCGCGCGGATGCCCTCGGCCACCGTCGCGCCGGGCGCGAGGCCCCTGATCGCCGCCGCCGCTTCCTTCTCGCTGTAGCCGAGGGCGACCAACGCGTTCAGGATGTCGGCCGGCGCGCTCGGCGGCGCGGCGCCACCGGCTCCGGCCAGGGGCTCGGCGAGCTTGCCCTTCAACTCGAGCAGCAGGCGCTCGGCGGTCTTCTTGCCGATGCCGGGCACCTTGGTCAGGCGCGCGGTTTCCTGGGTCGCCACGGCTTGCGCCAGGTCCGCGACCGACAAGCCCGAGAGCAGCGCGAGCGCAGTACGCGCGCCGATGCCGGAGATGCGGATCAGCTGCCTGAACGCGCTGCGCTCCTCCAGGCTGCCGAAGCCGTACAGCGCATGTGCGTCCTCGCGCACCACCAGATGCGTGTACAGCGTCACGCTGTCGCCGGTCGCCGGCAGGTTGTAGAAAGTGCTCATCGGCACGTCGAGCTCGTAGCCCACGCCGCCCACGTCGACCGTCACCTGCGGCGGGTGCTTGGACGCGAGCCGGCCGACGAGCCTGCCGATCATACGAGCCGCCCCTTCTTCATGCGCAGGCCGCGCGTGGACAGATTGCCGAGGCTGGAGCCATGGGCGTGGCAGATGGCGCACGCGAGCGCGTCGGCGGCGTCGGGACTGGGATCGCCCGGCAAGTCAAGCAGCCGCCTCACCATGTGCTGCACCTGCTCCTTGCCGGCGTGGCCGTTGCCGACCACCGCCTGTTTGACCTGCAGCGCAGTGTACTCCGCGACCGGAAGGCGGGCGAGCACCGCGGCGCAGATCGCCGTGCCGCGCGCCTGCCCGAGCGCGAGCGTCGACTGCGGATTGACGTTGACGAACACCTTCTCGATCGCGGCGACCTGCGGCGCGTGCGCCGCGATCACCTCCGCGAGGCCCTCGAGGATCGCTCTGAGCCGCGCAGCGAGCTCGCCCGCCGGAGTCTTCACGCAGCCGCTGGTCACATAGGCGAGCTTCGCGCCGCGCTTGTCGATCACGCCGAACCCGGTGACCTGCAGGCCGGGATCGATGCCGAGAATGCGCACGCTCGCGCTCAGGCGTCTTCCAGTACCGCGGTGGTGTAGACCTGCTGGACATCGTCCAGGGTCTCAAGCGCGTCGAGCAGGCGCCGCATCTTCGCGGCATCGTCGCCCGCGAGCGCCGCCTCGGTGGTCGGCTTCATGGTGATCTCGGCGAGCTCGGGCTTGAGGCCCGCCTTTTCGAGCGCCGCCTTGACCGCCGTGAAGTCCCCCGGAGCGCAGATCACCTCGATCGAGCCGTCGTCGTTGGCGATCACGTCGTCGGCGCCCGCCTCGAGCGCCACCTCCATCACCTTGTCCTCGCTCGCGCCCGGCGCCAGCACGAACTGGCCGCAATGCCTGAACAGGTACGCGACCGAGCCGTCCGAGCCCAGGTTGCCGCCGTTCTTGGTGAAGGCATGGCGCACGTCGGCGACGGTGCGCGTGCGATTGTCGGTCATGCAATCGACCATTACCGCCGCGCCGCCCGCGCCGTAGCCCTCGTAGCGGATCTCCTCGTAGGCGACGCCCTCGAGCTCGCCCGTGCCGCGCTGGATCGCGCGCTGGATGTTGTCCCCGGGCATGTTGTTCTCGCGCGCCTTGTCGATCGCCAGGCGCAGCCGCGGATTGGTCCCCGGGTCGCCGCCGCCGAGGCGCGCCGATACCGCGACCTCCTTGATGAGACGGGTGAAGATCTTGCCCCGCTTGGCGTCCTGGCGCCCCTTGCGGTGCTGGATGTTCGCCCACTTGCTGTGGCCTGCCATGCGTTAGTATCTGCGCTGAAAAACGAAGGATTTTAGCGCCATGGCCAAGCCCATGCTCGTCGCGAAGCGGGAAAATACGGAGCTGCTGCTGCTGCCTGCGCTCGCCAACCGGCACGGCCTGATCGCGGGCGCCACCGGAACCGGCAAGACCGTCACGCTGCAGACCCTCGCGCAGGCCTTCAGCGGGATCGGCGTGCCGGTATTCATGGCCGACGTGAAGGGCGATCTCGCGGGCATGGCCAAGCCCGGCGGCGGAAACGCCAAGGTCGCCGAGCGCGCCAAGCTGCTCAAGCTCGATTTGAAGTACGAGGCCTGCCAAGTGGTGTTCTGGGACGTGTTCGGCGAGTCCGGCCACCCGGTGCGCGCCACCATCTCCGACATGGGGCCGCTCTTGCTGGCGCGCATGCTCGGCCTGAACGACACGCAGGAGGGCGTGCTCAACCTGGTGTTCAAGATCGCCGACGACTCGGGCCTGCTGCTGCTCGATGCGAAAGACCTGCGCGCCATGCTGCAGTTCGTCGGCGAGAACGCCGGCCAGTTCACCACCGAGTACGGCAACGTGTCGGCGGCCTCGATCGGCGCGATTCAGCGCGGCCTGCTCGCGCTTGAGAGCCAGGGGGCGGACAAGTTCTTCGGCGAGCCGATGCTCGACATCGCCGACCTGATGCAGACCGGCGACGGCGGGCGCGGGGTCGTCAACATCCTCGCCGCCGAGCGCCTGATGAACTCGCCCAAGCTTTACGCGACGTTCCTGCTGTGGATGCTCGCCGAGCTGTTCGAGCACCTGCCCGAAGTGGGCGACCCGGAAAAGCCCAAGCTCGTCTTCTTCTTCGACGAGGCGCACCTGCTGTTCGAGGGCGCCCCCAAGGCGCTGCTCGACAAGATCGAGCAGGTCGTACGCCTGATCCGCTCCAAGGGCGTGGGCGTGTACTTCGCGACCCAAAATCCGCTCGACATCCCCGAGTCGGTGCTCGGGCAGCTGGGCAACCGCGTGCAGCACGCGCTGCGCGCGTTCACGCCCAAGGACCAGAAGGCGGTCAAGGCGGCGGCCGAGACGCTGCGCCCGAATCCGAAGTTCAAGGTGGCCGAGGTGATCACCGAGCTCGGCGTGGGCGAGGCGCTGGTGTCGCTGCTCGACGAGAAGGGCCGCCCGGGCGTGGTCGAGCGCGCGTTCGTCGTGCCGCCGGGCAGCCGGCTCGGGCCCCTCGATGCCGCGGAACGCAAGGCGGTGATCGAGTCCTCCACCGTCTACGGCCACTACGAAAAAGCCGTCGACCGCGAGTCGGCCTACGAAAGACTCAAGGCGCGCGCCGCCGAAAAGCAGGCGGAGGCCCCGGCGAGCGCGAGCGGAGGCGCGGGCGGCATGCTCAACGACCTGCTGTTCGGCAAGACCGGTCCGCGCGGCGGCAAGCAGTCGCGCGGCATCGTCGAGGCCATGGCCACCAGTGCCGCGCGCTCGATCGGCTCGGGCGTCGGGCGCGAGATCCTGCGCGGCGTGCTCGGATCGATCCTCGGCAAGAAGCGCTAGTAGTGCGTTGAACACCGCCGGTTATCGCGCCTGGGGCATCGCCTTCGCCCTCGCAGGCGTGATCGCGTTCTCGTTCCGTCCGGTCCTGATCAAGCTCGCCTACGCGGCCTATCCGGTCGCCCCGGTGACGCTGCTGTTCCTGCGCATGGCGATCGCGTTGCCGTTTTTCGCCGCCATCGCCTGGTGGCTGCGCGGGCGCGAGCCGCGCCTCCGCGCCCGCGACTGGGCGGGCATCGCCGGACTGGGTTTCATCGGCTACTACATGGCGAGCTTTCTCGATTTCCTCGGCCTGCAGTGGGTCGGCGCGGGGCTCGGGCGCCTGATCCTGTTCCTCTACCCCACGCTGGTGGTGCTGCTTTCGCTTGCGTTCCTCGACAAGCGCCCGACCCGGCGCCAGCTCGCGGCGCTCGCGATCAGCTACGTCGGCATCGCGCTGGTGGTGTCGAACCGCTTCGAGGGCCGTGCCGACGGCGGACTGTTCCTGCTCGGGGTCGCGTTCGTATTCGGCTCGAGCCTGTGCTACGCCGTCTACCTGGTGGCCGGCAGCCAGATGGTGCAGCGGGTCGGCTCGATGCGCTTCACCGCCTACACCATGATCGTCGCCACGGTTCCCGCGGTGGCGCAGTTCTTCGTGCTCGAGCCGATGTCGGCGCTCGAGCTGCCTGCCGAGGTCTGGTGGTACGCGATCGTGATGGCAACCTTCAGCACCGTGCTGCCGGTGTTCCTGGTCGCCGAGGCGCTCAAGCGCATCGGCGCCAACCACTTCGCGCTGATCGGCGCGGTCGGGCCGGTCACCACGGCGATCGCGGGCGCCATCGGGCTGGAAGAGCCGCTCAATTGGCTGCAGGCGGCCGGCGGCGCGCTGGTAATCTTCGGGGTTCTGCTCGTTTCGACGAAGAGGAGCTAGGCATGGATCTGGGGATCAAGGGCAGGACCGCGCTGGTGTGCGCGGCCTCCAAGGGGCTGGGCAAGGGTTGCGCGATGTCGCTCGCGCGCGAGGGCGTCAACCTGGTGATCACGGCGCGCGGCAGCGAGGCGCTCGAGGCTGCGGCCGAGGAGATCCGCAAGGCCACGGGCGCGAAGGTGACCACGGTCGCCGGCGACATCACCACGCCGGAAGGGCGGGCACAGGCGCTCAAGGCCTGCCCGCAGCCCGACATCCTGGTGAACAACGCCGGCGGGCCGCCACCCGGGGACTTCCGCAACTGGTCGCGCGACGACTGGATCAAGGCGCTCGAGGCGAACATGCTGACGCCGATCGAGCTGATCAAGTCCGTGATCGACGGCATGATCGGGCGCAAGTTCGGGCGCATCGTCAACATCACCTCGGGTGCGGTCAAGATGCCGATTCCGGAGCTCGGCATGTCGAACGGCGCGCGCACCGGCCTCACAGGGTTCGTTGCCGGGCTGTCGCGCGCCGTGGCGCAGCACAACGTGACGATCAACAATCTGCTGCCGGGACCCTTCGACACCGACCGGCTGCGCTCGAACATGGCGTTCAACGCCAAGAAGCTCGGCAAGACGCCCGAGGAGCTCGCCAGGGCGCGCATGGAGACCAACCCCGCGAAGCGCTTCGGCACGATCGAGGAGTTCGGCGACGCCTGCGCGTTCCTGTGCAGCGCGCGCGCCGGATACATCGTGGGGCAGAACCTGCTGCTCGACGGGGGCGTGTACCCGGGGACCTTCTAGAACGGGGTGTCCGCGCGGGCGTGGCAGCGGTAAGATTTGCGGTTCACCGTACCGGAGGACCCATGAACGCTCCTTCCCGTGCCGGCCTGCCGGCGCTCAATCTCAAGGACCCCAAGCTATTTCGCGAGCAGTGCTACCTCGACGGCGCCTGGATCGCCGCGGACTCGAAGAAGACGTTTGCGGTCGACAACCCGGCTACCGCCGAGATCGTCGGCAGCGTGCCTGACATGGGAGAAGCCGAAACCAGGCGCGCGATCGAAGCCGCCAACAAGGCCTGGCCGGCTTGGCGCGCCAAGACCGCCAAGGAGCGCGCCGCGATCCTGCGCAAGTGGTTCGACTTGATGATGGCGAACCAGGACGACCTGGCGCTCATCCTGACCACCGAGCAGGGCAAGCCGCTCGCCGAGGCGAAGGGCGAGATCGCCTACGGTGCCTCGTTCGTCGAATGGTTCGCCGAGGAGGCCAAGCGCGTCTACGGCGACGTGATCCCGCAGCATCAGGCCGACAAGCGCATCCTCGTGCTGAAGCAGCCGATCGGCGTGTCGGCGATGATCACGCCCTGGAACTTCCCCAACGCGATGATCACCCGCAAGGCCGCGCCGGCGCTCGCCGCGGGCTGCACCGTCGTGGTGAAGCCCGCCGAGCAGACGCCATTCTCGGCGCTCGCGATGGCCGAGCTCGCCGAGCGTGCCGGCATCCCGAAGGGCGTGTTCAACGTCATCACGGGCGATGCGCCGACCATCGGCAAGGAGATGTGCGCCAACCCGACCGTGCGCAAGCTCTCGTTCACCGGTTCGACGGAGGTCGGCCGCATCCTGATGCGCCAGTCGGCCGACACGATCAAGAAGCTCTCGCTCGAGCTCGGCGGCAACGCGCCGTTCATCGTGTTCGACGACGCCGATATCGATGCCGCGGTCGAAGGCGCGATCGCGAGCAAGTATCGCAACGCCGGCCAGACCTGCGTCTGCGCGAACCGCATTTACGTCCAGGACCGGGTCTACGACGCGTTCGCCGCCAAGCTCGCCGACAGGGTCAAGAGCTTCACGGTCGGCGCCGGCACCGAGGCCGGCGTCGTGATCGGTCCGCTGATCGACCAGCAGGGCATGAAGAAGGTCCTGGAGCACGTCGCCGACGCGACCGCCAAGGGCGCCAAGGTGATCCTCGGCGGCAAGCCGCACAGCCGCGGCGGGCTGTTCTTCGAGCCGACGGTCCTCACGGGCGTGACGCAGGCGATGCGCGTGTCGAACGAGGAGACCTTCGGCCCGGTAGCGCCGCTGTACCGCTTCAAGACCGACGACGAGGCGATCGCCATGGCGAACGCCACCGAGTTCGGGCTGGCGGGCTACTTCTACAGCCGCGACATCGGCCGCGTCTTCCGCGCAGCCGAGCAGATGGAGACCGGCATGGTGTGCGTCAACAGCGGCATCCTGTCGACCGAGGTCGCGCCCTTCGGCGGCGTCAAGCAGTCGGGACTCGGCCGCGAGGGTTCGAAGTACGGCATCGAGGAGTATCTCGAGGTGAAGTACCTGCTGCTCGGCGGCATCTGAGCGGCGGCGGCTCAGCCGGCGAAGGCCGCCGCCTGCGCGGCAAGGCGTTCGCGCGCAGCGCGGTATTCGCGCTCGAGCCGGGCGACCGCCTCGGCCGCGGGCGGTACGTCGTCGATGCAGCCCACGCCCTGCCCCGCGCCCCAGATATCGCGCCAGGCCTTCTTCTCGACGTTGCCCGCGGAGCCGAAGTTCATGCTGCTCTTGTCGGCCGCCGGCAGCTGGTCCGGGTCGAGGCCCGCGGCGGCGACACTCTTCTTCAGGTAGTTGCCGTGCACGCCGGTGAATAGCGACGTATAGACGATGTCGCCGGCCGCCGAATCGACGATCATCTGCTTGTACTCTGGCTTGGCATTCGCTTCCTTGGTCGCGATGAAGCGCGTGCCGACGTAGGCGAGATCAGCGCCCGCGGCCTGCGCCGCGAGCACCGCCTCGCCGGTGGCGATGGCCCCGGCGAGCAGGATCGTGCCCTTGAAGAAGCGCCGCACCTCGTGCACCAGCGCGAACGGGCTCAAGGCCCCGGCGTGCCCGCCGCCGCCCGCGCACACCAGGATCAGGCCGTCGACGCCCGCTTGCATCGCGCGCCGCGCGTGGCGCACGCTGATCACGTCGTGGAACACCACCCCGCCCCAGCCGTGCACGCGCGGCACGATCTCGTCGGGCGCACGCAGCGAGGTGATGATGATGGGCGCGCGAAAGCGCTCGCAGACGTCCATGTCGTGCGCCAGCCGCTCGTTGGAGCCGTGAATGATCTGGTTGACGGCGTACGGCGCGACGATGCTTCCAGGATGGGACTGCGCATGGGCGGCGAGCTCCGAGCCGATGCGCTCGAGCCATGCCGCGAGCTGCTCCTTGGGGCGCGCGTTGAGCGCCGGGAACGACCCCACGATGCCCGCCTTGCATTGCTCGATCACCAGTTCCGGATTGGAAACGATGAACATCGGCGCGCCGACGACGGGAAGGCGCAGGCGTCCCTGCAGGACATCGGGTATCGGCATGCGCTCTTTCTCCCTGAATTTTCCGACGCTCTCGATCGCGCAGTATGGCACGACTGCTAGAATGCGATCCTTTAGCAGCCCCTCCATGCCGCGCCCGATCCGCAACATCGCCATCATCGCCCACGTCGACCACGGCAAGACCACTTTGGTGGACAAGCTGCTGCACCAAGCGGGCGCGTTCGCCGCGCACGAGCGCATCGCCGAGCGCGTGATGGACTCCAACGATATCGAGCGCGAGCGCGGCATCACGATTTTCGCCAAGAACTGCGCCATCGACTATGCGGGCGTGCACATCAATATCGTCGACACCCCGGGTCACGCCGACTTCGGTGGCGAGGTCGAGCGCGTGCTCGGCATGGTCGACGGCGTGCTGCTGCTGGTCGACGCGGTTGAAGGGCCGATGCCGCAAACCCGCTTCGTCACCAAGAAGGCGCTCGCCCTCGGGCTCAATCCGATCGTGGTGGTCAACAAGGTCGATCGCGACGGCGCGCGCGCCGACTGGGTCGTGAACCGCACGTTCGAGCTGTTCGACAAGCTCGGCGCGACCGAGGCGCAGCTCGACTTTCCGGTGGTCTACGCCTCGGCGCTGCAGGGCTGGGCGAGTCTGGAGCCCGGCGAGCGCGGCAAGGACATGCGCCCGCTGTTCGAGGCGATCCTCTCGAAGGTGCCGGCCCCCGGAGACGAAGGGGTGGACGGGCCTCTTCAGCTGCAGATCTCGGCGCTAGATTATTCGAGCTACGTCGGGCGCATCGGCATCGGGCGCATACGCCGCGGGCGCCTCGCGCCCGCGAGCGAGGTGGCGGTGCTGTTTCCGGGCAAACCGCCCATGCAGGCGAAAGTGGCGCAGGTGTTCGGCTTTCAAGGGCTGGAGCGCGTGCCGCTCGCCGTGGCGCTCGCGGGCGACATCGTGCAGTTCACCGGGGTCGACGAGCTTTCGATCGGCTGCACGCTGTGCGATCCGGAGCACCCGGATCCGCTGCCCGCGCCCAAAGTCGACGAGCCGACCATCACCATGAACTTTCAGGTGAACTCGTCGCCCTTCGCCGGAAGCGAGGGACGCTTCATCACAAGCCGCCAGATCCGTGAGCGCCTGATGCGCGAGCTGTACACGAACGTGGCGCTGCGCGTCGAGGACACCAGCGACGCGGACGTGTTCCTGGTCTCCGGCCGGGGCGAGCTGCATCTCACGATCCTGATCGAGAACATACGCCGCGAAGGCTATGAGGTCGCGGTGGGCCGGCCACGGGTCATCACGCGCACGGTTGGCGGCGAGCTGCTGGAGCCCTACGAACTGGTGACGCTGGATGTCGAGGAGACCCACCAGGGGCCGGTGATGGAGGCCCTCGCCGTGCGCAAGGGCGAGATGCAGGACATGGTGCCCGACGGTCGCGGCCGCGTGCGCCTGGATTACCGGATTCCGGCGCGCGGGCTGATCGGATTCCAGGGCGAGTTCATGAACCTGACGCGCGGCAACGGCATCGTGAGCCACGTATTCGACGATTACGCGGCCTGGCGCGGCGAGATCCCCGGGCGCAGGAACGGCGCCATGGTGTCCCAGGAGAACGGGGTCGCGGTGGCCTACGCGCTATTCAATCTCCAGGAGCGCGGGCGCCTGTTCGTCAGCCCCGGCGACAAGGTGTACGAAGGCATGATCGTCGGCATCCACAGCCGCGACAACGATCTCGTCGTCAACCCGATCAAGAGCAAGAAACTCACCAACGTACGCGCCTCGGGCAAGGACGAGAACGTGCTCCTTACCCCGCCGGTGAAGCTGACGCTCGAGTTCGCAGTCGAGTTCATCGACGACGACGAGCTCGTCGAGGTGACACCGAAGTCGATCCGCATCCGCAAGCGCCACCTTACCGAGAACGAGCGCCGGCGCGCGGTGCGCGCCGCCGCCAGCGCTCCGGCGGAACTCGCCGCGCCTTGAGCGCGGCCCCGGCTATTTCGGCGGCGCCGGGAACTGAACGTAGGGCGCGGTCGGATTGCCTTGCGGCGGCACGTAGGCCGGGGCCGGCGTTCCCGCCGATCCGAGATGTCGCACGTAGCGGTACAGCGCGCGCAGGTCGCGCTCGCTCAGACCCTGCATGTACAGCCGCAGGTTCGCCGGGTAGCTGGTGCCCCAGGGCCCGCGGTACGCACGATGTAGCGGCCGCGCTCGACGGCGGGATCCGTCCCGTGCGACCCGGCTGCCGGCCACGCCCGTCCCGAAAGCGCCGCGAGCATGCCGGCGGATACGACGAGTGATGTCAATTTCATGTTGTCCTTCCTTGACGGTGCGCGCGGTCTACGTGCCCGGCGAAAAGAACTTTGCCAAATCCTCGCTCACCGTATCCTAAGAATTCATTAACCCGAGCCGGGCGATAATCCCGACTGCCATGCCACCCGCCCCCTTCCCGCGCCTCGCGCGCGCGGCCGCCTTCGCGGCGCTGTTCATCTCCCGTGTGGCCTGCGCGCAGCCATGCCTCGAGCCCGGGGCCTGGTTTTCGACGGCCGGCAGCGAGCCGCGGCGAATCGCCGCATCCGAGGTTCTCGCCGCCATGTCCGGGCGCGATATCGTGTTGCTGGGCGAGCAGCACGACAAAGCCGACCATCACGTCTGGCAGCTGCAGGCGCTCTCCGGGCTGCACGCGCTGCGTCCACGGATGGTGATCGGCTTCGAGCAGTTCCCGCGCCGCGCGCAGCCGGTGCTCGACCAGTGGATCGCCGGCAAGCTCACCGAAAAGCAGTTTCTCGAGAAATCCGACTGGCACAAGGTCTGGAACATGCCGGCCGAGCTGTACCTGCCGCTGTTTCGCTTCGCGCGCATCAACGGCATTCCGATATTGGCGCTCAACGTCGACAAGGAGCTCACGCGGGCGCTCGCGGAAAATGGCTGGGACGGAGTGCCGGCCGGGCTGAAGGAAGGCGTCTCGCGCCCGGCGCCGGCGAGCGACGCCTATCTCGACGCGCTGTTCAGCGTCTACAGGGAGCATCCGCAGAGCGGGCGCACGGGCGAGGCGCAGCGCAGCGACGCCGAGTTTCTCCACTTCGTCGATTCGCAGATCACCTGGGACCGGGCCATGGCCGAGGCGCTGGCGCGCGGCGTGAGCCCCGGGCCCGCGGGAAAGCGGCCGCTCGTGGTCGGCATCGTCGGCAGCGGGCATCTGCGCTACGGCTACGGGGTGCGCCACCAATTGCGCGCGCTCGGCATCGAAAACGTGGGAACCTTCCTGCCGGTGGCCGCCGACAGCGTCTGCGACAAGCTCGGCCAGGGCGTGGCCGACGCCGTGTTCGGCATCCCGGCGGTCCTCGCGCACGACGTGCCGCAACGCCCGCGCCTTGGTGTGCGGCTCGAGCTTGCCGAAGGCGCGGTCAGGATCGTGCAGGTGACGCCGGGCAGCCTCGCCGAAGCCAGCGGCCTGAAGGAAGGCGACCGCCTGGTGTCGCTGGCG
>Ga0153916_10000948_pt1 | contig 20271 bp, 18 predicted proteins | sample Opewatmetagenome_FD_109642 | JGI IMG/M metagenome (GOLD analysis project Ga0153916, IMG submission 109642) | Freshwater wetland microbial communities from Ohio, USA - Open water 3 Core 3 Depth 4 metaG | ecosystem: Environmental > Aquatic > Freshwater > Wetlands | place: USA: Ohio, Lake Erie... | reverse complement strand
CCGATGCGAAGCATCGCCAAGAAGCTCGCCCGTCTGAAAAAAGTGGCGCAAACGCTGCCCCGGATCCTGCGCCATCACCTCTTCGGCTTTGGCTTCGTACTCCGCTCGCATACGTGAGACTTCGCGTTTCGGGCCCTCCACGATCGCCTGCATGACGCGCTCGCGCGCCAACCGGCGCACCTCAAGCTCCTTCGTCTCGAAGTCGGCTTGGACCTTTGGATCATCGGTGAGGGTCTTCCACCTCTCCGCACCGAACAACCCCGACTCCCGTTCGATCAACCGCATGGCTTGCTCGACCGGCGCCGGCATACCGTACGCTTCCGCCAGTCGTTCCTTGACGGCTTCGGGGTGCTCTTGTGCCAGGAGGGCAAGCCGGCGACGCTCGACGGCGCGGAAGTCCACGGCTTTGAGATCGGACGCCGAGATGTAGTAATGATCTCCGAATGGTCCCTTGGTCTCCAAGCGAAAAGCGATCCCGAACGACTTGAGCCGCGCGTACATCTCCTCTGTCACATCAGTACGCGCGAGGTGGGAAACCCATCCCGCGCCGGCTTTCTGGGCCTCCTTCATCGCTGTCAAGTAGATGTCCGTTGCGTGGCCCTTCCCGCCGTAGATCTCCTTGAGTTTCACGTATCCGTAACGCTCGACCATCTCCTGCGGGAAATCGAAGTTCGCGGAGACCCAGACCTTCCCACCCGTCGAGATGTTCTCGTCAAGCTCGATGTGCAGCTTCTCAGGTAGGATCTCATGCGTGAAGATCAGATGCATGTCGTGTGTCGGACCCTCGTTCTTGTACTGTCCGATCTCGGTCGAGACTGGATACTTCGGCTGCGGACCATACAGACCGCTCGGGCCGAAGGTCGCGTCGTAGATCTCCGTCAACGTCAGCGTTGGATGCCGAGACGCGAGAGCCTTGGTCTCCGCGAACAACCGCTTGGCTGCCTCGGGGTCCGACTCCGCAAATGCCAGAAGCGCGTCGTAGATCGGCTTCTCCGTCGGGAGCAGCTTTGTCGGATCAAGTTTCAGGGCCTCGTCGAACGCCTTCTTGTAGTCGGCCGTGACCTGAGCCATCACGGCACGAGAGATCACCTCGGGATTGAGCGTGCCTTCGTTCATGGCGAAGTCGCCCAGGTGCTTCGACTCGAAGACACGCCGCATCTTTTCGATCGGAATGACGATGTGCGCCGCTCCTTCCGTCGTGGCACGATCATACACCGCACCGCCGTCTCCGTAGATCTCCGACGCCACGTCCCGAGGCTTGAGCTTCAGCGCTTCGACCACTTCATTGAAACGATCCAGCGGGAGATGGAAGAATGGATCAGCGCCCGGCTGTGCCGCCATCTCCCGAACCTGCTGCTCGTGCAGGGCCGGGTCATCCACAGCGATCTTAGATTCGAGAAGAGCAGAACGGATGCGCTCCGTCGAATCGACCATCTGCCGCGCCCGCCACATCTTGCCAACATCCGATACCAGCATGTGCGCCGTTCCGAAGAGCGACAAGGGCACGCCGTCCGGGTTGGTGGCTCCGTGCCAGAAAGCCCGGAGCCCAGCCGACGCGTCTCGTGGCTTGTTCGCCCAGGCGAGTCCCAGTTGCTCCGCTTCGGCCGACGTAGCAGCTTGAAGGCCCATAGCGATCTGTCCAGCGAGCGCATCCCAACCTCCCTTGAGCACCAGGGTCCGCGCCAGAGCGAAGCCATTCCGCGATGCCAGGGCTTCGGTCGCCGAACGCGCTACGGCGTTCGCCAGGAGCGGTTCTACACGCACTCCCACGGCACGCCCAAGGGGTGCCCCGAGCATGAGCTTGCCCACCAGCAGAGCCCCAACTGCCGTGAGAGCCAAGGCCGCGAGCGGATCCTCCGACGCTGCCAGGGTCTTCGGGTACAGATCCATCGCCGCGTACGCCGTGTTGAATCCCAACACCCCACGCGTGTACGCGTTCACGGCTGCGCCGGCACGGGTGGCACCACCGACCGCTTTCGCGATCGTTCCACCCAGGCCCATGCCCACAAGCATATCCGCGCTGCTGGCAAACGCCTCCGTCAGCCAACCCGCCGTACGTGCGATCTTCGCCGCCACGTCGGCGTTGTCTTCATCGAAGTGTCCCCGGTAATCCTTGGCCCAGGTCGCGGCCTTGCCGTACACGCGAGCGGCGTTGTCCCAACGTTGAAGATCAGCGACTTGCGCCTCTCGCGAGATGAGTATCTTTTCCGGTACACCGATCTTTCGCAAGAACTCGTTGAGCTTGACGTTTGAGTTGACGACCGCATACCCGAAGTTGGCGAGAGCGGTGGACGGGTTGTTGGTGATCGCATCCCACGCTTCCTGCGCCCAGAACGGAAGGACATACTTCTTGTCCATCGTTCCATCCGGCTGAATGATCGGAGCGAACCCACCCCACACGTTCTGAAGCCCGGTCAGCGAGGCCGAGTCTTGCAGCGATTGCGCGAACGTCGAGGAGTCCTTGAGGTACTTCGCCAGGACGGGGTGCCGCCTGACGATGAGATCAAACGGTATGTTGTCCGCCTGCGCCTCACGTTCGATCTTGTCAAGGTTGTCCACGATGTAGCTGAAGTCGTACTGCGGCTTTACGATCCACAACTGCCGGGCCTTCGCCAGTCGGGGCGCCGGCACATCGCTCAGCGCAGCCGCTTGCGCGAGATACGCAGCTTCCTGTGCTTGATCGAAACTGTCTTGCTTGCGTCCGAACGCGTCTTGCACCTTGAGGGCAAACGCAGCTTGGGCCCCGAGCCCCGAAGGCGTCGGAGTCTCCGTACCGATCGACTGTCGCAGTTCCTCGCGCTGCTCAGGATCGAGACTGGCTGCAACCTCTTGCGCCGTCGTCCGCAAAGTCGCCATGTCGGGCGCGGCTGTTGGATCTTTTCCGTATCCGCTCGGCTCGACGGGCGGGTCTTGTCCATATGGCATGGGATCCCTCAAGGCTTACGGCGAGGCGTCGGATCTTCCGGGGTGTTGTACCACGTCCCCGAAGGCTCGGCGGCGTACTGCTCCGGCGTCAGCGTCTTCACCGTCGGAGGTGGCGTGACTGGTTGAACTTTGATCGCTTGTGTCGTCTCGGGCAGCGCGCCGACTTCGGGAATGCCGCCGCCCTTGAAGGAGCCGTTCCTCTTCAGCGTCTCCGCCATGTTGATGATCTCTTGATTCATCTTGAGATACCAACCCACGTCGCTCGTCTTGCTGGGCGTCTGCTTTCGAGCCTGTAGATGATCGGCCCAACCCTGCTCGGCCGTCGCCACAACCCAGGCCCAGTAGGCGCGCGTCTCCGTAGGGGCCTCTTCCCAGAACATGCGCTTGGTTCCGGAGAGGCGCGTCCAACCGACAGCCCGGCGCGTGCGGGTTTCAAGATCATCCTTGAAGACCTTGTAGTGCACGTCCTGCGAAACGTCGCGCTGCACGTCGCGCTCGTAGAGCTTGAGCGCTTGAGGCCACAGGTGCTTGGTCGGCCCCTGGAACGCTGCGGTGAACGCCCCGGCGGTCGGATACGTGGACGCGAGCTTGCCCGGTGAAGAGGAAAGATCGATCACCTGCCCCAACGGCCCGTAAGCGGCGGGGTCTTCCGCCTTCTCCAACGCCGCACGCAGGTTGCCCTGCTTCGGCCCAAGCGCCGCGTAGGTTCGATTGAACTCCTCGTCATTCGCGCGCAGAGCCTTCATGAGATCGCCGTCGTACTTGGTCGTGGCGCTCTTGTACGCCTTCTCGTACATGTTCCCGATGGCGATGTCGTGAAGCCGATCTCCTTCCGAAACCGCCGACGCGAATTGCGCGCGGGCCTTCCCGATCTCTTCCGGCGCGAATCGCCCAGACTTGAAAAGCTCGGTCAACCGGCGTTCCAGATTGAAGCCGCGCGTCGTCCTGCTCTCTTGGTACAAGACTTCACCAAGATCCGCGCCAACGCGCTCCTTCTTATGGCCCAAGAAGTGATCGATCCACTTGGCCGTTTCGGGTCCGCTGAGCACGGACTTGTCCGACGCTTGTGGATCGTAGCCGATGGTGATGTCCGTTCCAGGCAACTTGCCTTGAAGGAAGGCGAGCCCGGCGGAATAGTTCGATCCATATGCTTCGAGCGCACTTCGCACCATGTCCGACTCAGCCTTTCGGCTGACGCGCTGAATCTCCTCGGGCGGGACCCCACGCCCCTTGAGGTAGTCTTCGATCTGCTTCAAGCCCACAGCGGCTTGGGCTTGAAGATTGAAGAGATCAGTCTGGATGCTGCCGCTGACGTTCCCCGCGCGCCGAACGGCGGCGGCCAGTTGTCCATCTGCCAGCTTCTTGCGCCAGTCGTCGTATAGCTGCTCTCCCGCCACGTCCGCATGACGGAGGGCCGCCTGTACCTGCAACCGCGTGCGGATCTCGAAGTTCTTTCGTGCGAGTGGATCCGTCAACTCCGACCCGACCTTCTCACGAAAGGTTGCGAGATCACTCTCAAGTGCCATCTGCATCCGGCGCATCCCGTCCGTGTAGTTCTCCCCGGGGGCGGGCTGGAAGACCTGCGCCTTGCTCTTGAAGTCCGCGAGCTTCTTGTCGAGGCCCACCCCGAACGTGAGTTCCCGATCGGCTGCGTCGAAGGCGGCCCTCTCACGGCGCTCGTCGATGGCGATAGCACCGATCGTTTGCCCGAGACCTTGAACGGCTTTCCCAAACCCCACCCCGAACGCCTCGGGAGGCGCCGAGACTTCCTGCGGAGGCGTAGGGATCGCTCGAATCCCAACTTGCGGTGTGTACTCGGGCAGCTTCGGCATGACGATCTCCTACTTCCCAAACTTGGGGAAGAGGTTGGAGCCGTAACCCAAACTCATGATGTTTCCCACACCACCAATGATCGTAGACGCCGCGCCGTATGCGCCGGCCAGCCGTGCCATCTCCGCGCTGCCTTCGTAGTTCATCGCCTGCACGCCGTAGCCGCGCCCCTCCATCAAGGCGTTGTAGCGCGTGGTCTGCACGTCGAGGCGATTGAAGAAACGCGTACTCGACAGCACGTCGAGCACGGATTCCGATCCAACATCCACGCCCGAAGCCCCGGCGGCAGCGCGTTGCTTGCCGATCACTTGACTGCCTTGTAGGGTCAGAAGCTCGGCGTTGGATTCCCCGCGCCGAACCGCCGCGAGCGCGTTCTCGCGCATGATCGCTGCGTTGCGGGCGTTCAACCCCGCTTGGTACTCGGCCATGTCCAACTGGCCCTTGGCTGCGATCGCTGTGCCTACGATGCTGAGACCGATGCCGATGATTGGAATTGCGAGGCCCATGATCAGAAACCCTCCATCGTAACGGGATGGAACAACGTCTTGTTGGGCCCAAGAGCCTGCGCTGCGTGAACGGAGAAGCCCAACCGCCGAACCCACCGCAGCGCCTTTTCGTAGCGGGCGTCTACGTGGTTTCCCATGAGCGCGTAACGGTGACGCATCAAATGTAAGATCCTTCGACTGAGCGTGAAGAACGTCTTCGGAAACTGATCAATCACTTTCGTGGTGACCAACCACGGAACGACGTAGCCGGTTAGGATGCTGCACGTCACGATGCCAAACAACGCCGCCGGCTCGCCGTTGAAGCGAACGATCCATACGTCGCCCAAGCTCAGGTGAATCGACTGCATGAGCCCGCCTTCTAGCGTCTCGCCCAACGCCAGTACCTCTTGGCGATCTTCCTCGCGCATCAACTTGGAAAACCAACGCGCGTCTTCCAATGACGCTCGGTCAAAACTAATCGCCACCGACATCGACTTCCCTCCCCAAGCTGAGAATCGTCATCGGCAATGGATCAACCTGTCGCACCACCACGCGTCCCTCACGCGAATAGGCCCCTATGATGTTGACCGAATCTGATCCCGAAAATGTCGGGACGGCGCCGTACGCGTCCGCCACTGCGCGCTGTCTCCACTCTTTGAGATGATCGAAATCAGGCCCGAACCACAGCCCACGCGTATCGATCACTTCAAAGTTGACGCCCGTGACTTGCTTGAGATTCGGCTGGATGTTGATTCCACGAACCTTGAGATCCAACGTTTCGATCTCGGCCTGATAGCTCAGACCCAAGACAACTTTCTCGGCTCCATCAGGAACCGCATCTGAGACATCAACCTGCCCGCTCGACACCACGTATGGCCCGATCACGTTTCCGTCGGCCAACCCCTTGACGGTGCGCCCTTCGAGGTGATCGAGTCCCGTGAAGACCGTCGCCGCCGCGCCGTTATAGCTCAGCGCGGAATCAACGAAGACCGCCAGCCGCACGTCCAGCGTCCCATCCGTATTGCGTGGGATGATCTCCCTCGACGCGAAGCGCTCCACATATCGTTTCCACGACCCGTTGATCAGCCGCTTCACGACCACGTATACGTCATGCTCCAAACCCGAAGCGCCGGGCACGCAGCACACGTCTTCAAAAAGATCAGTGTCGGCGGTGTCATGCCATCCCCACGCGATCAATTCATGCTCGCGCAGGTACGTACAGCCAAGAAGCTTCCCATCACTCCGCGTCGCCCAAAGCATCGAGTACGGCGTTGGCGCGAACGCCCAATTCGTGATCGAATAACTGGAAAACAAATGCCGGGAAAGGATCGTGATGTCATTCCCCTCGAACGAGTCCGTCCCCAAGTTGAAGATCAACTCCCGTACCGTGTTGGTCATCTGCTGGATGTACAGCGCGACGTTCCCCACGGATAACGGCGCCAGATAGGACGACCCGCGATAGCTCTGCGGCTTCGCCTCAATGCTGAAAGGCGTGATCGGGCCGCCCTGAGAACCGGCCAGGGCCCACTCCCCCGCTTGCGTCATCGTGAGCAGGACACGAAGCCCGAGCAGGTTTCTGATCATCTCAAGTTGCTGAGAAGCCAGTGTGAACTGCACGGAATCATCGTCCTTCGGAATCTGCGCCTTGTCGAAGTTGTAGTAATCTCCGATCTTTGAACCCCAGATCGTCTGCGGGTTGTTGTACGTTCCACCAAACCAACGCCGCTGCTGGAAGTACGCCACCACGGAGGGGTAGTCGTTGGCGCCCGGGAAAGGGTTGTTCGCGGTCGGCGGGGTGTCAGAGTAGTCGGGAGGTGATCCGTCATCCATGAATACGGTCGTGCCGGACGCCTCTCCCACGTATCCGAAAATTCCATTTCGACCGCGATAGATCTTGTAGTAAGTCGCATCGGCGACGAAGCTCCAGAACACCCCAATCTGACGATCAGAATGCAGATTGATACGCTCGTTGTTGTTGGGGTTTCCTGTGTCGATGTCCGGTGAAAGCGCCGACGATGGAAGAGACTCGACCCCGGCCTTCACCGAAGTGACCACCCACTCCCAGTTCATTGCAGGACGGTTGGGCGTGTCGAGGTGGTTGAGGGAGGACGTCGGCGTGCCCTCGTCCGACCACCAAGAGCCTATCGTCGTTGTCGGGTCGTGTCCGATGTTGTTGTCTTGAAGCGATCGGTACGTGTGTGGTGTGCCCCCGGCGCGACAGGTGTAGCCGCCCTGGTACGTCGTCGCGGCGTTGTAGTTCAAGCTATTAGAGCAAGGATCTCCACCCGCCACGACGAAGGGCCCAGCCTGCCACGTAGGCGCCGAAGGGCGCGCGAGCGAAACCGTAGAGATCGTCCAGTTGTCGTTGGCGAGACGCTTCAACTCGCGCGGGGCATACCCCGGATGTACGATGGTGATCACATCGCCCATCTGCGAAAACTTGAGCTTGGGGAGATCCGCTTCCGCGTACGGCGTCACTATCTCGTATGGCCATCCTCCCGTAATGACGATCCCACCTTGGTAATAAAACCGCAGGTACGCATCACCAAACTCCAACACGAAGGCTTGATCCGTACTGAAGACAAACGGCACGAGCCGAACCTTCTTGCTGGAAGTCTTCACCTCGTGAACAAAAATCGTTCCCGAACGATTCAGGATCGCACCGTGCGGACTGACGATACAGTTCCGCTGCCGACGCAAGGAGTTGTCGTACTTCGTAAGATCGCGACGCCCGTACAACGTCGGCGCGATCTCTCCACCCGCGAAAGTCTCTTGTCGGATGTCCGGCATCACGCCCTCTCGCGAATCGCTTCCGCCTCGGGGGATGGATCTTCCTGCTCTTGATTGAGCGACGCCGCCCACGCTTCTTTGATCTTCTCCTTGTAGACCTTGCGCGCCACCTCCGCGCGCTCAAGCTTGACATTGAGCGGCATGGCGATCTCGGAAGCGAGCAGCCACGCAAACGCGTCCGCGAAGAGGGGCGGGAACTTCTGAGGGTTGAGGAACTTCGCCGTGTAGAACACCAACGGCGTGTCGATGTCGCACAGCAACACGCTCGAATCGTCGGTGGACGACTTCTCGATCACGTACGGCACGCGCTGCTGCGCTGTGATCATACGCGTCACTCCCGGCTCACACACCTTCCTCACCGCGAGGTAATCATCCGGCAACGCGTAGATCTTCGCCCAACCGTCACGGGCGGGTTCGTCGGCCTTGACCGCCAACGTCTGCCGAAGCGTGGCAAACGACCAAGGGAAGGCGGCAAGGCAACTGTCGCGCAGGGTAGAGTAGAAGACCTTGCAGGTCTCCGCCTCTTTGGTTTCCTCATCGAGATCATCGATGTACTTCGTGATCCCTACGCGAGCCAACGCGAGATTGCAAACACCTGCGTCGCCGGTTGCCATTGTCGCCTTCCCCTTTCAGCCGCGCTACTCCGGTTCCGAGTCGGAAGGACGCGCGCCCTTCTCGATCTTCTCGATCTTCTCGGCACCCTTCGGCGTGAGTGCCTTGATCGTCACTGCCGGAAGCGCCTCGGGATCCACCGGAGGCGCCTTCTTGACCTTCTCGACCACCTCGGCCTTCGACGCTTGCATCTCCTCGGGGATGTTGAAGATCCTGATGGTGTTGCCAGATCTGGCCTTCACGTCATCCCGAAGCTTCTCCAGCGCCTTCCTCGCCTTGGCATCGAGGGGCCGCCAGCGCCGGCTCGGCACCTCGTCGTCTGGGAAGTCGAAGATCTTCGGCTGCGCGGGCCCAGCCTCGTGCAAGACCCCGTTGTAGAAAAAGTTTTCCAGCGCCATGAACCGCATTTTGATCTCCTTTCCAAAGAAGGGGCGCGGCCGATTTGCACCGCGCCCCTAGGAATCACTGCTCTACCCGTATGCGGCCGTGCGCGAATGCGCCTTGACCTGCACGTCCTCCACGAGTCCCGCGATGACGGGGATGTGCGGGCTGGTACCACCGGCCAGCGTGTAGTCGATCCGGTAGTATTGCTTCGGCACCCCTGGCGGGATGCGCCAGGGGAAGACCGTGTTCGACACGGGCGTGATCGTCGGGGTGGTGAACTTGGTCACCACGTTCGTGGACATGCCTTCGTTGTCCGCGCCCTTGAACGCCGCGTTCCACGTGGCGTTGGACACCACCGTACCGAACTGGAACAGCACCCACAGCGGCTCACCCGCGCCGAGATCCCGCGCCGCGCCCATGTTCACGACGTTGGTCGAGACCGCCGTCGCGGTGAGATCCTGCGCCTGCGAGAAGACGAGGTTTGCGTCGAGCATCATATCGCGTTCCTTTCTTTACCGATCAGCCCTAGCTGACGACGGCTTCGTTGGACGCGATGGAGTCCACGAACTTGATCGGGATCCCCATGTAGGCGGGGATCCTTCTCCCGTTCGGGCCGTCGATCCACTCCAGCCAGTTGGCCTGCCGCTTGACAAGCTGCTTGTTGAGCATGTTGTAGCAGGCGCGATTCATGTAGAACACCGGCCGGACGGTCGTGGTGTCGTAGAGCGAAGAGATCATGTCCTGCATGCGCATCGCGATATCCGCGCCTGCCGACAGGTCTTCCTTCCACGCGCTCGTGTCGATGTTGCAGCACCGGGACAGGTAGCGGAAGTCGCGGACGCACAGCCCAAGCTTCCACTGCCACCTCGTGACCCAGGCGAGGAACTGCTTGTTGTTGGCGTCGTTCACCAACTGCTCGCTGAGATCCCTGCTCTGAAGTCCGGCCACCGAGCCCTTCGGGAAGATCCCGAACACCGTCTCGGGACCCCAGCCGATGAGCCAGATCGAAGTCTGGTCGGAACCAGACGCCGTGGCATCACCGATCACCAACTGCGACAGCGACATCGGGTTGGTGATGTCGTTGAGTGAAGTGGAGTTGAGGCGAGGCGTGAAGCCGGTGAACTTCTCCGGAGCCGTGGAGATCGAGTGGTAGAAGAGACCCGTCCCGACTTCCACGTTCATCGCCTGGATGAACGCTTGGTCTTCGGAGAAGCGGTACGCCTGCTCGTTGCCGTTGAGCTTGGCGAGATCCACGTCCACCTTGCTGTAGCCTTCCAGCATCCCGCACGTCTCGTCGTACTGCTCGGTCTTCGACAGGCTGGCATCGACGCCCTGGTTGAACTGGCGCCATGTCAGACCGGGGAGAGCCGATCGACTCACGTACCGGTGCCCGGTGGGCAGGTTGCCCTCCACCCAGGCCATGTCTTCGAGGATCGGAAGGTACTTCGTCAGCACCTCCGCGATCATCGCGATCTTGCCACCCGGTTCCATTCGCTTGGTGACATCCACCAGCGTCGGAAACGTCGATGTGAGAGTTGACATCTACGATCCTTTCTTTACGTCTTTTTCGCCATGGAAGGATACATCACGTCCAGATCAAATCCACCCTCTCCTCCTTGACCGGCGGCGCCCCCGGGAATGGTATCCTCGGAGATCGACTTTCCGATCTTGGAAAAGAAGCGGATCATCTCCTTGTGGTTTCCGAGACCGGACTGGTTCATGAGAGCGACGAGATCCTTCGAGCCAAAACGCTGCATCGCCTTGTTGGCCGCCGCAACGTTCTTGTCCCAATTGGCCCCACCGATCTCCTTGTCAGCCCGAGCCTCTTCCGCCCAAGAAACGATCTGTTCCGCCTGTCGAAGCGTGGCCTCTTCGGTCGCCTTCTTTGCGGAGCCCATGTAGGAATCCGCGAACTTCTGAGCCGCTTCGGGAGCGATCTTGTGCTCCTTGGCAAACTCCGTGAAGGTCTTCAGAAGCCCCTGATCGACAGCGACCCCTTCCGGAATCTTGATCTGGATGTCCGCAGGCGCGGGCTCGATGGCTTTCGCCGCTCCGCTCTGCTGGTCACCCGGAACCGTCGTGGCCGCCCCCGGGGCTGCGGCGCCCGCCGCTGCTCCGGTTCCTGCCGTACCCGCAGCGCCCGCTGCCGGCCCGGCTCCTGCTGCGCCTGCGGCTCCTGCTGCGCCTGCGGCTCCGGTGTCACCCTTCGCCGCTCCTGCGCCTGCCGCGCCTGCGCCCGCTGCCCCTGCCGCCCCGGTAGCTCCGGTGTCACCCTTCGCCCCGAGAACCGTTTCATTCGCCATCTTCGATCTCCCGTTTGGACTGTGCTGCGTCCCGTAGTTTCTTATCCGTCTCCTGATCGCGCATGTGTTCAGCGATCATGAGGATGTAACTCTCCGTTTGGCTTTCTTGAAGCTCTACAACCAACAACGCTCCAACCGATCTCTTCCCTTCATGCCGGTATATCCCACTGTCCTGCGCGGGATACAAGTCCATCAACACACACCTGTTGAAGATCATGTCGTACATGAACCGGCGCCCGGCCGGTATCGCCATGATCTCACGTAGGTCAGCCCGCCGCTGCACTTCAGCAAGCTTCTCCCTATTACGAAGCTTGCCCTGAACGACGGGATCTACCGACGGTCCTTGTCGATCAGCCATCGCCTAAGCCTTTCTCGGTGAGAACCACCGGAGCGTCGGTGAGTAGTACGTCGTGATGTTCCCACCCGTCACGCCAATCCCGTTCGTGACGAACGCGATGCGACCCCGCGCGTTCTGCACATCAAAGATCATCGTAAATCGATTGAGCCCTGCCGCCACCGCAGGGATCACCTGCTCCAATCCGGGTACGAGGCTCCACTCCCCCACGTTCTCATCATACAGATAAAGATCATACTGTCCCGCTACTGGACCGGTGAACGCCTGTCCCGGCTCGCACTCCGACGTGACCGTGAAGGCGTGCACGCCAAGAAGATCAAACCCGTCGTCGGGAGAGGTGGGTGGGCTGCCGGTCGGCGCTTGAACGCTTTTCATAGATCGCTCCGATAGGAAAAACCAAAGCGCCTCATCCGAAGGGATGCTCATGGAGTCGGCCGCCGTCACCGACTCAGTGATCACCTCCACCATCACCAACGACGTTGCAAGCGCGTCGGCTGCGGACACGGCTTCTGTGATCGCCACTGGAATCGTCAATGAAACCGTGAGCGCATCGGCTGCCGTCACCGGCTCCGTGAGCGTTTTGTTGATCGTCAGTCCGGCGGCGAGGGAGTCGGCAGCACTAGTCGCCTCGGAAAGCCCCTCGTTCATCGTCATCACAACAGCCGCCGAATCCGCCGCACTCACGCTTTCGGTGATCGTTTCATTGTAGATCGCACCGCCAGGATGAATCAACTCGTCAAAAAGGGAGTCAGCCGCGCTCGCACCTTCCGAGATGGCGTTGGCGAAGATCGCCGCATCCACCAACGCATCGGCTGCGGTCACTCCTTCACTGATCTGATTTTCGTAGGTTGCCGTCACCCCGAGCGCGTCGGATGCCGAGGCCGCCTCACTGACAACAGCATCCATCGTCAACCCGGCTGCGAGCGCATCAGCCGCCGAAGCTGCTTCGTTGATCGCGTTCACCATCGTCATGACATCTGCCAGCGAATCCGCTGCCGAAGCCGACTCTGTTACTGTCTCGTTGTAAACAGTCCCACCTGCGGGGATCAGTTCATCAAAGAGCGAGTCAGCGACTCCACCGCCACCCGCGCCAAGAATCTCGATCGCATATGCAGTCCAGTAACTTGTAGAGCCGGTGATACCAATGTCCACGTTCCCAGCAGCAGTCGTCGGATTCGTAGTGCGGTCGGTACACATATCCGATCCATCACTCGAATCATTCAACTCGTAATCTTCGGTATTCCCGGTAATCGGACTGACAGGACCGGCTGCGCCGAACCCGATCCCACCAATGATCATCGAACCCATCGACTGCGCGTTGACGGTGCACTTGGCTTGGGCGCTCGTTCCATCTCGCGAATCGGAACCGGCCGCACCAGCCGCTCCGCTGTCGTTGTCAAACACGTAGACTGCGCACTGGACGGAGTGCGTGAATCCAGATCGCCCCGCCGTGACCGTCTCCGAAGTCACGCCGCTCGGCGCGTCCTTGTAGAAGACCGCCGAAGAGATCCCAAAGGTCGCGCTATCCACGCCGCCCTGAAGACTGAAGGCACCAAGGGACGATCCAGACACGGCGATATTCGCGTATCCACCAAAACCGCGCCCGCTAACGACAACCCAGATCCGCTTCCCCGCGCTGACGTTGAAAACAGCCGTTGTGACGGGAGTCGTCGTGCCGTAAGGGTGACTGGCAGTGACCGGAAACCCAGTATGGATCGCCACATCCTGCGACGCGCCCAAAGCCTCCGTGATCGAGTTCTCGAAAGTGACCGCGTTCGCCAGCGAGTCAGCAGCCGTAACCGCTTCCGTGAAACTCTCGTTGTAGACCGCCGGCCCAGGTAGCAACGCGAAAGCAAGACCAGCGATCCCGACCGACGTTCCACCGGAGGCGTAGGAGATCGTCACCGAATCGTTAACAGTAGCCTTTGGCCCGAACTCAAACACCGCCGTGAAACCATCGATCCCAGTAGCATTGTCGGTGGCGTAATCGCTCGTATAGGCGTCTGCCGAGTCTTCCGAAACACCCGTGGCGACGTTATCGGCGTGGTGAGCCGCCAGAAACGAAAGACGATCACTACCGGACACAACGCGACTCAAAGCGATGCTGCTCGCGCCCGCCGCTTGGTTCGTCTGAAGATTCTCGTACGGGTTCCCGCTCGTCGGACAATTCTGGACCGACTGCACAGCCGCCGCATGATGACAAGCCGTGGAGCCGGTCGGCGTCAGCGTCACCGATTGATTTGCCTCAGATCCAGAAGTGGCCCGCCGCCAGTAACAGGAGATCCGTGAGCGGATAGTACCGGTAGTGATGACTGCCGATCCGAGCAGAGTAAAGCCGGTGGGCGTCGAGTGCGTCGGCGTGACGCTGGCGTTCGCACTCGATGCCACCCAGTACAGCAAGATGTCGTCAGTCGCATGCGTCGGGTTCGTCGGGGTCAACGACCCCGTCGTCCCGAAAACGGCTGTGCCGGATGCTCTGACGACTGGAGTTGCCATCTAGATCTTTCAGCAGGTCACGGTCGGGGTGACGTTGAGCGTGTCGCCCGAGACGACGGCGCGGCTCGCGGCGAAATCGCTGACGCTGTACAGCACGCCGGTCGTGCCCGTGTTGGAACTGACGATCGCAGCGCCAGCCACCGTCGCGCTCGAAGTGATGGAGAAGCTGACCGCAGTGGCGGTGTTGCTCTTCGAGGCTGTCGTGCCGAACGTGATCGCCGGACGGTTGCCGGTGTACGGGTTCACTTCCGACCACGCGGCATGCGAGGCCATCGTGTCACCGACAGCCTTGGTGCCGACGCCTGCCAACATCATGTACCACGCAGCGGTGTACGCGCTTCCCTTGAAATACTTATTGAGAAGATCGTTCCCGCCCTCCGTAGTAACGAGGTTCTTGACGATCTCGACCCACTTCAACTTCCCGTTCTTATCACGGCACTCGATCCGGAACCCGAACCTCGGGGCCGCCAGCCTTTCCGTGATCGCACACGATCGCTTCGCCATGTCAGTTCCTTTCAGATGACACGCTTGGGTGGATTGAGCGAAAGGTCCGTCGCAGCGGCGGCTTTCGCTCTCGACCGTCCGCTGACATACGAGTAGATCGACACGGCGACCAGCGCCATGCCAGCCAGGGCCATCTGGGTCTGCCATCCGATCACAACAGCAGCCCCACCGGCAACGGCTCCCGAAATCGCGAAGTAGAACTCCGTCGTGCCGGTGCCGCGCCTCGGCTCCTTCATGACGACTTCACCTCGATCTTGTGCTTGGTGATGATCTCTGCCACAGTACGTTTGACGGCTTCCTTCTCGGCCTTCCTGAGTGGCGCGAGGGCAGGCCACGAGTCCGGGGGCTCGTGATACGCCAACCCAGCCTGGACGGCAGCCATACACAACTGCTCTCGACGTGAACGATCATTCCGCTGTATCCGGATCGTGTACTTCGTGCTCACCAATCCACGCATCGCGCCTCCTAAGCCTGTCCGATGGGCCCACCACCACCACCCGCCGTCTGAAGCAACCGATTGAGCAGGTTGTCCCCACCCAGATCAGCTTGACTCGCGACCTTTGCGCCCTGCACTGCCGCCAACGATGCTTGCCCAGCCGCCGTAGCCTGCTCCTGCTGTGCCCGTAGCTCTCGGATCTTCATGACCACTTCGATTGGATTGATCATATCCGGCGGCACGCCGAGCATCTTGGCGTACTCGATGATCACATTGTCGAAGTTCACGATGTCCAGCACTTCCTTCTTGGCCGCCGAGGTGGAACCGACGAAGGAGACCAACCGCTCCGTGGACGCCGTTCCCAGGAGCTTCTGAGCCTGCGCCATGACCGAGATGTACTCGATCTTGACGTTACGGCCAGCCAGCCTCGCGGGCGGGGGAGGAATCTTACCGCGTCGGAAAAGGATCTTCAACACCCGGTTGACCAGTGGATCGAGAAGCTCATCCTCGTCGCGCTCGACCACAGGCCCAAGCTGAAGCATCTTCTCTTCGTGCCGTTCATTGATCTCTCGGGCCGTGGACGGCTGCTGCCGGTCATCCAAGAGCATCATCATGAAGAGATCCGTGTAGAACGCTCGGCCGATGCGCTTCTCGTGATCAACGATGGACGCCGTTGCGACCGTGACGGATTCCGGCTTCACATCGATCGATGGCTTGAACGCCTCCTGCTGTCCCTCGGTCACGTACGTCGTGTCGCCGGGAAGCAGTGAGATCCGTTGCGTCTTCATGGTCGCCGGGGCCTTCATCGGCGGGCTGACGAGCTTGTCCACAGCCTGAGCTTTGCGGCGCTCCAACGTTTGGATCGCCTTGCAATCCCCCAGTGTATCCATCCCAGGCGATCCCGAACCGTACACGTCTTCTCCGGTGACGTGCCACCTCGCCACCATGAAGGGGAACTCCTCGTAGCCAGAGACGCGGAGCGCCCGCTGATGGGTGGTGTCGGCCGACGCCTCGAACCAGCACGATCGCCAGGGCATGTGCTTGGCATCCGCGTAACGCCGATCACGCCCACGATTTGGTTCGACGACGTGGATCACATCGACCCACTCATCGTACTTCCCCTCAGCGTAACGCTGCTTCACCTGCGGCGTACAATTCTCCGGGCTGAACTCATCCACGAGTTGTCCGACCGTGAAAGAGAACTTCCGGTAGAGCGTGTCGATCCGTCCGCGCGCCGAGGAGGCCAGATAGAACTGTCCGATCGGAAGCACGAAGCCGCGAACGTCATCCTCCTCATCCTCCGCGACGTAGAGCGCCGCCGTGGCGAACGTCGCTTGGACCCCGTACATCTCGTGGAGACAGTTGTACAGGTTGGACTTCGCCATGGTCTCGTAGAACGCGTGTTCCGCGATCAAGAGCCACGACTTGATCTCGTAGTCGTCGGACAGACTTGGATCCGAGACGACGAACCGCAACCACGGCCGGGCCGGTGAAGTGAGCCCCGCCATCTTCCCGGCCGCCAGGATGCGAACCGAGAGCGTCGGGGTGTTGTTGATGATCTTGTCGTTGCGCTTGGTCCCCTTGTTCCTGTCCGTGGTCAGGTAGCGAAACCGCCGGGGAAAGATGTAGTCCGAAAGATCAATCCAGTGCGCAAGCCACGACGATCGTTCGGTGTCCAAGAACGCCAAGCGCTCCAAGTAGCGCTGACGCTGCGGGATACCCGGAGTAGAACTCATCTCTATGGCGGCGATCGTCATGTCAGCGCCCCAGGAGAGTGGTTTGCTGTGTCGTCGGCGGCGCCGTATCGCCCTGCGCACCTGTGAGGAACGTCGTCAGTCTTCCCTGAAGGCCAAGCTGCCGCCGACGCTCCATGAGCTTGGCATTGCGCAAGGCGATGTCCGCCGCGTCGGGCGGGGGAGGAGGCGTGCCCGGCATCGGGGGAAGGGCGGGAGAGCTGCTGAAAATACCCATGATCTACCCCATCTGCTTGAGGAGGTTGACGGAAGTGATCTCCACCCGGATGCCGCTGTTGGGCCGATGACCGCTGGCGTTCACCTTGACCGGCGCGTCCAGGTCGAAGCCCGCCACGTCGAGCCCTGCCAGGACATGATCTCGCGCGTCCGCCGGGAGGGCGTACGCGTGATCCACATCCTGCACGGGAATGGAGCGAAGGTACCGCTTGACCTCTTCAGTCGATCGAGCGATGAAAGACAGGCACCACGACATGTCATACCTCCTTGTATGGATCGTACTCCGTCACTGCGTGATTGATCCCAAGCGCCTCCTGTGTCGAGGCCGGGACCTGTAGCTCGGGGAAGATCGGTTCGGCCCAGGTCAAGCAGAGCGAGTCCGCAAGGTCCGGCGACGCCAGCCCGCGCTTCTTCATCTGCTCCTTGCTCTCCAACTTCAGCTTGCTTCGATCGTTGAAGAAGACCAGCGGACCCGTCAACTCCGTCACAAGCTCGGAATCGTTCGGCAGCGCCAGGGTGGGCTCGCCGCTGTGGCCTTTGATCGCCAGGTGCATTTCCCACCACATCTCGGAACGCTTGTCCGCAAAGCGGTTGTCGCTGGCCGCAGCCCCGAAGTTGACGCCGATCGCCGGCAGGCCAAGCTGCAAGAGTCGGTCCACCACGCCGCCCCCGAGCCCGGTCATGTCGATGAAGATCACGTTCGCCTTCCATCGCGCGAACTCGAAGGCGACCTGGGAACTCAACTCCATCAGATCTTCGATGCGGTAGGTCTTGAAGGGGAAGACGATCGGCCCCTGCCGCCGCGCGATGGCCGACTTGTCCGACAGCAAGGAACGGGCCACGTCCACGCCCATGATCTTCGGCTGGTTGCGCCACAGCGGCTCGGGAACGTGGAGCGCCATGGCGGCACGCACGATGTCGGGGCCCAGAAGCTTGTTGTCCTGTGTCGGCGGGAACTTCCCGAAGACGTTGACGAGCACCCACGGGCTGTCCGGTCCCCACCGATCGATCTCTCCCTGCGCCCAACTCAGCTTGATGCGCGGTGCGCGGCTCGGATCCTTCGGGTCTCCCGTGATCTCCTTGACCCACCACTCGGCCCGGTGCGTGGTGCAGGCCACCCCCAGCGCCCCGTCGAGACGGGTGGGATTGCCGGCGATAAGGGTGATGTGGATCTCCTTCGCGCCCGTGCCCTGCGTGGCATGGTGGGCGAGCCCGGCCGCCAGCACGCCTTCGGGAATGTCGCCGGCCTCGTCCAAGATCACCAGGGTGTGCTGCCCGTGGATGCCGGCCAGGGTGTTGGCCTGCTTGGTCTTGTCCGCGTCCTTGGGCCACGTGCGCGCGGAGCAGAACCACGTCTCGGGCCGTTCCCGCAAGAAGACGCGCTCGGTCTGCCACTCGAATGCGATCTTGAGCAGCGAGGACTTCGCGATCCACAGGGCCAACTCGGTCCACAGGTTGTCGCGAAGGTTCTCTCCGGTGATCGATGCCGCGACGACCTTGGCGTCCACGTGGCAGAGCATGAACCACAAGATGATCCACGCAAGCAGGCACGACTTCCCCGGCCCCTTGCACGCCTTGAGGGCGAACTTCTCGAATCCGGATTCGATCACGGCGTGCAGACACTCGTCCTGCCAGCCATCCGGCTCCGCGCTCAGGCATTCACGAACGAAGAGCCACGGCGCCGGCTTCCACCGCGCGATCAAATCCGTCAGCGTCATCTCCGCCGGTTTGATCTCCTTCTCGGCCTTGGGCTTCGGAGGAACAACGGCGGGCTCAAGGCGCAACGCCGGGGGAATGGCGCCCGCGCCCTGGCCCGCCCCGCTTGAACTCCCCTCCCCCCGTGCCGCGCGCACGGAACGACGGGGTTCGCGCGGAACCAATTCGATCGGTCCCGGGAACTTCCGTTTCTGTGTGAAGGGCTTCTTCACTTGCCCTTTGGAACCTTGCCGGCCGCCTGGGCGACAGCATCGGCGATGCTGATCGATCCCGTGAACTTCGTCTCCTTGACGACCGGCTCGCAAAGCTCCTCGCGCACCGCCACGGCGGCCTTGAGCACCGACGGTGCCTTGCGGCTGTGGATCGTTCCCGCCAAGACCTGCACGGTTCGCTCGAAGCTGTAGCCGGCAACCTCCGTCACCGGGTCGCACAACTTTGGATCATCGAGGTATTCCTTACGCACCCGGAACTTCGCGGCCCGGATGGCCTTGACCGCGCCGTACGGCAGCACGTTCCTCGATCCTGGCGGTCTGCCCGCCCCCGGGCGCGCTCCACCCGAAGGAAGACGCGGCACATCCGGCGGGAGCTTCTTCTTGCGCTCCTTGCCGGTGCTGGTTCGCCTCGGGTCCTTCGGTTTCTGATCGTGTTCACTCATAGTGAAGTACCTCTCACCGAACTCTGTGGATTTTGCCCGAAGGGTCCCCTCGATCGAGGCCCACGGGCAAAACCCCGGGTGCCACCCCCACCCCGTACCCCTTCGCGTGCGTACTGATCGTGTCTCACACCCTCACCCGCTTGGCCGACGCGCTGCGTTCACTGTCAGTCGTCCATCGATCCCCGCCCGCTGCGCTACTCGCGATCCCCTCCACACTGCGCCACTGTGCTATTTTCCGCTCCTGTCGTGCTCTGCACGCTGATGGGGAGTTTCTGGCCCGCCCTCCCTCGGAACGCGGGGAGATGCTGAGCCTGTTAGCAAAGCAGCGCGCAAGGCCCCAAGGGGCAAGGGGAGTCGGATCGGCAAAAACGATCGCGTATCGGTCTTTTTTACTGATACATTACTGATACATACGATATCCATTCACTTTGTGTCAGATGTGTCAGAAAAGAGGCAAAATCAAAGCGTGAGAAGAGATAAAGCCCGACAAATACTCTTTTTTTAGGGTTAAGGTTTGGGGGGGGTTACTGACACATCTGACACATATTCTCTCAGTGAATGCGCTTTTCATTGCGGCACAAGCGAAACGCGCGTATCAGCGTCCGATGTGTCAGGAAAAGGGCCACTGACACACCGATACAGAGCCTAGCTCGCGCAAAGCCTTGCGACGCAGCGATTCCCGTTGCATTTCACGCTGAGCTAACGCGATCCCTACATCCCTCCGGGGCTCGAAACCCGGTCATTACGCTCTGCAATCCTTGCACACCCTGCAATTTTTTCACAGTTATAACTCCCCGCAATCCCTGGTTT
>Ga0153916_10000947_pt1 | contig 20291 bp, 19 predicted proteins | sample Opewatmetagenome_FD_109642 | JGI IMG/M metagenome (GOLD analysis project Ga0153916, IMG submission 109642) | Freshwater wetland microbial communities from Ohio, USA - Open water 3 Core 3 Depth 4 metaG | ecosystem: Environmental > Aquatic > Freshwater > Wetlands | place: USA: Ohio, Lake Erie... | reverse complement strand
CCGTCGGCCGAGAGCTGGGCCTGGCCACGGACCACGGGGGCGACGGCGGTCACGTCCTCCACCTGCTTGGCGATGGCCGCTGCGTCGCTGTCCTTGAGCGTGTTGCTGGAGCCCGCGGCCTGCATGACGAATCCGCCGCCCCCGCCGCGCGTCGAGCCGGGCTGGACGATGATCAGGTTGGAGCCGAGGCCGGCGATGGCGCCCGTCACACGCTGCTGCGCGCCCAGGCCGATGGAGGTCATCATCACCACGGCGGCCACGCCGATCACCACGCCCAGCGAGGTGAGCCCGCTGCGCAGGGGATGGGCGATGATCGCGCCGGCGGCGAAGCGGGCCAGTTCGGCAGGTTTCATGCCGCTCCCCTCTGATCGCCGACGATCAGGCCGTCGCGGAACGAGATGCGGCGGGCGGCCACCGCGGCCACCTCGGGATCGTGGGTGACGACGGCGAGCGTCAGTCCTTCGCGGTTCAGTTCGCTGAAGAGGGCCATGACCTCATTGCCGGTCTGGGTGTCCAGCGCGCCGGTGGGCTCGTCGGCCAGGAGCAGGTCGGGAGAATTGGCGAGCGCCCGGGCGATGGCCACCCGCTGCTGCTGGCCGCCGGACATCTGCGTCGGGCGGCGTCCCTTGCGGGCGCCGAGGCCCACGCGCTCCAGAAGCTCGGCGGCGCGGGCGCGGCGTTCGGCCACCCCGAGACCGGCGTAGATCATCGGCAGCTCCACGTTCTGCAGGGCGGTAAGCCGCGGCAGGAGCTGGAAGGACTGGAATATGAAGCCGATCCGGCGGCGGCGGAAGTCGGCCAACTGGTCGTCGTCGAAGTGAGCCACGTCCTCGCCGTCGAAGCGATAGCTGCCGCTGGTGGGCCGGTCCAGGCCGCCGAGGATGTTCATCAGCGTCGACTTGCCCGAGCCGGAAGGGCCGGTGATCGCGATGCTTTCGCCGCGCGCGATCGTCAGGTCGATTCCCGCCAGGGCGGCGACTTCCTCGTCGCCCATGAGGTAGATCTTGCGAAGGTTCCTGACCTCGATCACCGGCCTAGGTCCGCGCCCGCGCCGCGCCGCCGCCGAAGGGCGTTCGCGCCTGGACCTTGGCCTTGGGGCCGCCGCCAGTGATCACCTGGTCGCCGGGCTTGAGATCGCCTCTGACTTCGGTGAAGGACCCGTCGGTGGCGCCGGCCTGGACCGGAACGGGGGCAGGCTCGCCGTCGCGCAGGACATAGACCACGCCGCCGCTGAAGCCGCCGCCGGCGCGGCCCTGAGCCAGGGTGGCGCGGACGGCGGCGAGCTTCTTCTTCTGCTCGGGCCTGAGCAGGGGTTCGAGCTGGGCGATGGCGGCCTCGGTATGCTTGCGCATCTGCGCGCGCATGGCTTCGCGGTCGTCGCCGGCCGCGGCGAAGGTGGCGGCCATCCTCTGGCGCAGGTCGGCCTGGATCACGGTCCAGCGTTCGCGCTGGGCGGGATCGAGGTCGAGATCCTGAACCAGGCGGCCCCCCAGCATTCCGCGACCTGCAGCGCCATTGCCGCCCTGGGGCCGCGCGCCGACGCCGGGCGGTGGGCCGCCGAAGCCCGGCGGTCCGGCGACCTGTTGGGCGTTCTGGCTGGCGGGGCGCCAACGCAGGGCGGCGGCCGGGACCCTGAGCACGTTCGGGCGCTGCTCGAGGATGATGTCGGCGTTGGCGGTCATGCCCGGCAGCAGCTTGCCTTGCGGATTGTCAGCCTCGGCGATGACCGTGTAGGCGACCACGTTGGATTCCGTGACCGGCTGCTTGCGGACCTGGGTCACGACCCCCTGGAAGTTGTCTTCGGGGAAGGCGTCGACGGTGAAGCGCACCGCCTGGCCCTCGCGCACCTGGCCGATGTCGGCCTCGTCCACCGAGATCTTAACCTGGACCTTGGAGAGGTCCTGGGCGATGCGGAACAGCACCGGGGCCTGGAGGCTGGCGGCGACGGTCTGTCCCGGCTCGATCTGGCGGTCCACCACCACCCCGTCGATCGGCGAGACGATCACGGTGCGGGACAGGTCGACCCGTTGGCTGCGCAGGGCGGCGCGGGACTGGGCGATCTTGGCCCCGGCCGCCTCGACGGCGGCGACCGCGCTCTTGTAGGCGGCTTCGGAGAGATCCAGCGTGGCGTCGGCGTAGATGCCCTTGGCCACCAGGGCGCGCTTGCGTCTCACGTCGGCCTGGGCTGCGGCGAGGTTGGCGCGGGCCTGGTTGAGGCTGGCTTCGCCGGCGGCGATGTCGGCCTGGCCCTGGGCGACGCGGGATTCGTAGGTCTGGGGATCGAGGACGGCGAGGACCTGACCCTTCTTGACCATGTCGTTGAAGTCGACCCGGACCTCGCGGATCTGGCCGGAGATCTGCGAGCCGACCTCGACCGTCACCAGGGCCTCCAGGGCCCCGGAGGCCGAGACCGACTTGGTGATCGCCCCGCGCTCGACGGCGGCGGTGCGGTAGGGATCCTTGGGCGCGCGGTCGCGGGTCGCCCAGAGCCCGACGCTGACGGCGGCCAGCAGGACTGCGCCGCCGAGGATCAGGGCGGCGCGGGATGGTCGGAAGCGACGCTGTGGGCGGGACGGGGGGCTCATGCGGGCAGGATGTCCGGTGGCGAGGTGTGCGAAGCTGGGCTGAAGATCGCGGGGGATCAATCAGAGCAAGGGCCGCTTACGCCGGGATTTCACGGGACGGCCGAGTTCTTGCGGGACGGCAACATAGGGATACACGCCCCTAAATCGGGAGGATCACGCGGGCGGTCAGACCGCCGCCGGAGCGGTTGACGAGGATGACGTCGCCGCCGTGCCCCCGGGCGACGGAGCGGACCACGGCCAGCCCCAGGCCGATGCCGCCGGTCTGGCGGCTGCGCGAGGGCTCCCGGCGATAGAAGGGGTCGAAGACGCGCTCCAGGTCGTCGGCCGGGATGCCGGGGCCGTCGTCGGCGATCTCGACCACGGCGCTCGCGGGTTCGCGGAAGACGCGGGTTCGCGCGCCGCCGCCGTACTTAACCGCGTTCTCCAACAGGTTGGTGAACAGCCGGCGCAACGCCATGGGGTCGCCTTCGATCACCACCTTTTCGCCGAGATCGATCTCGGTGGCCGCGCCGGTCTCGGCCATCTCGTCGCAGAGACTTTCCAGAAGCGAGGACAGCTCCAGCGGCGTTCGCTGGCCGGGCCGCGCGGCGTCGCGCACGAAGGTCAGGGCCGCCGAGATCATCTCCTCCATCTGATCGATGTCGCCGGCCATCTTGCCGCGAAGATCCTCGGGCGCGTTCTCGATGCGGAACCGCAGCCGGGTCAGCGGCGTGCGCAGGTCGTGGGCGATGGCGGCCACCATGGCCGTGCGGTCCTCCACGTAGCGACGCAGCCGCCGCTGCATGTCGTTGAAGGCGCGAACGGCCACGTCGATCTCGGCCGAGCCCTTGAGCGACAGCGGCTGGGCGCGGGGATCGCGGCCCAGGCGCTCGGCGGCGTCGGCGAACAGGCGGATGGGCGCCGACAGCCGGCGCGCGAACAGGTAGGCGATCGGCGCCATGGCGAGCGCCGAGAGCAGGAACCAGAGCGCCACGCGCCTCTGCCACGCGTTCAGGCCGAAGCCCGCCTGAGGCCTGACGACCCGCCAGGCGCCGTCAGGCTGTTGAACACCGACCTCGAAGGGGGTGACGAGGAAATGATCGTCGCGGCCGCCCTCCCGTTCGATCCGGTCGCGGACCAGGCGGAAGACCCGCCGGTCGGAAAACGGTCCGCGGTCGGAGGCGACGGCGACGCGATCGGGGGACACCCCGAGGGTCTCCGCCACGGCCGCGCGGATCGCCGAGCCGAAGCCGCCCTCGATCTCGGGCGCCGGACGCGCGCGGGTGGTCCGGACCTCGAGCGGCCGGCGCTCGGCGAACTCCTGGGGCTTGCCCTGGTAGGCCTGGACGATCTCGCTCAGGCGGTAGAAGTCCGGGACCGGGGGCGGGAACTTGAACAGCAGGAACATGCTGATCGCCTGGGCGGCGATCAGGCTTAGGCCGATTAGGGCCAGCAGCTGGCCGAACAGAGACGCCGTCGGGCGACCAGCGCTGGGAAGCCTCATGTCCGCTTCACCTTGGCGGTGAACATGTAGCCCTCATTGCGGATAGTGCGGATCAGGTCCTGGCCGCCGCCGTCGTCGAGCTTGCGGCGCAGGCGGCTGATCTGGACGTCGATCGCCCGGTCGAAGGCGTCGGAGTCCGGGCCGCGCGCGAAGTCCAGCAGCTGGTCGCGGGTGAGCACCCGCTGAGGCCGCTCGACGAAGGCGCGCAGCAGGGAGAACTCGCCGCTGGAGAGGTTGACGATGACGCCTTGGGGCGAGCGCAGCTCGCGGCGGACGAGGTCGAGCCGCCAGCCGGCGAACTCGCAACCGGCCCTGATGGCGTTCTGGGCGTTGCGCTGGTCGGCCCGGCGCAGGACGGCGCGAACGCGGGCGAGCAGTTCGCGCGGGTTGCAGGGCTTGGCCAGGTAGTCGTCCGCGCCCAGCTCGAGGCCGACGATCCGGTCGGTGTCCTCGCCCATGGCCGAGAGCATGATGATCGGCGGCCCGCCCGCGCCGGCCAGGCGTCGGCAGATGGCCAGGCCGTCCTCGCCCGGCAGCATGATGTCGAGAACGATGAGGTCGACGCGATTGCGATCCAGCGCCGTCTGCATCTCGCGGGCGTCGGCGGCGGTCTCCACGAGGTAGCCGTGCCGGGAGAGGAAGTCAGAGACGACGTCGCGGATGCCCGGATCGTCGTCGACCATCAGGATGCGCGCGTTCTCCACGACCTGGTCTTGTCGGGGTTCCATGCGGGCCATTCTCAGACCCTCGGATGACCTGCAGATTTCATCGCTGAAACGGGCGCGTATCGCCTGGTCAGGCGAGCACGTCATCGGCGACGAAGGGGTTGGTCTTCCGCTCGGCGCCGAACCGCGACATCGGGCCATGGCCGGGGACGAAGGCCACGTCGTCGCCCAGGGGCCAGAGCTTGCCGGTGATGGAGGCGATCAGGGTCTGGTGATCGCCCTTGGGGAAGTCGGTCCGGCCGATGGAGCCCTGGAACAGGACGTCGCCGACCTGGGCGAAGCGGGCCTCGCGGTGGAAGAAGATGACGTGGCCCGGGGTGTGGCCCGGGCAGTGGATCACCTCGAACTCGGTCTCGCCGAGGATCACTCTGTCGCCGTCCTGCAGCCAGCGGTCGGGGGTGAAGCCCTTGGCGTCGAGCATCCCGTAGCGTTTGCCGCTGTCCTCGATCTCGTCGATCCAGAAGGCGTCGTCGCGATGGGGACCTTCGATGGGCGCGCCAGTGGCCGCCTTCAGGGCCGCGGTGCCGCCGGCGTGGTCCAGGTGACCGTGGGTGATCCAGATCTTCTCCAGAGTCAGGCCCTGGTCCTTCAACGCCTGCAGCAGGCGGGGAACCTCGCCGCCGGGATCGATGATCGCGGCCTTGTTGGTCCTGGTGCACCAGACGATCGTGCAGTTCTGCTGCAGCGGGGTGACGGGGGCGATCATCGCGCGGATGGGGGATTCGGCGGTCACGGGGGGTCCTTGGGCTGTGGCGCCTAACATCGGTGTTCGGGGCGCATAAGAAAAGACCCGAGGCTTGCGCCCCGGGCCCTGACTTGGATTGACGCGGCCTCAGTAAGAGCCGGGTGGCGGCGCGCCAGGCATAGGCGGAACCGATTCCGGCGGGATGTCGGGCGACAGCTCCGGCACCTCGACGATGCCCTGGCCGAGATGGCTGTTGCGGTAGCCGTAGAGGAAGTAGACCACCAGCCCGATCGCCGCCCAGACGACGAACATGATCTGGGTTTCGACCGACAGGCTGAAGAACAGATAGACGCAACCGGCCGCCGCGAGCGGGGCGACGACCATCACCGCCGGCGTGCGGAACGGACGCTTGCGGTCGGGATCGGTCTTGCGCAGCACCAGCACCGCGATCGCCACCATGGCGAAGGCGAAGAGCGTGCCGGAGTTGGAGATGTCGGCCAGCACACCCACTGGGAAGAAGGCCGAGAAGGCCGCCACGAAGACCCCGGTGATGATTGTGATCACGTGCGGGGTGTGGAACTTCGGGTGGACCTTGGACAGCCCATGCGGCAGCAGGCCGTCGCGGCTCATCACGAAGAAGATGCGGGTCTGACCGAACATCATCATCAGGATGACCGAGGGTAGGGCCAGGCCGGCGGCGAGGCCGAGCAGGTTGCCGATCTGGGGCCAGCCGATGGTGCGCAGAGTCCAGGCCAGCGCCTCCTTGGAGCAGACGACATGGGTGGAGGCCACTGACTGGCAGGCTGCGGTCAGGGCCGCGCTGCCCGGGCGCAGGCCGTGGCCGGCCGCGTCCATCACCGGCTGGGCGCCGACGGTGCCGATCACGCCCGAGGCGACGAGGATGTAGAAGATGGTGCAGACGCCCAGCGAGCCGATCAGGCCGATAGGCATGTTCCGCTGTGGATTCTTCGTCTCCTCGGCGGCGGTCGAGACCGCGTCGAACCCGACATAGGCGAAGAAGATCGACGCCGCCGCGGCCGATATCCCGCCGACCCCCAGGGGGGCGAAGGGGCTGAAGTTCTCGATCTTCATCACCGGCAGGGCCAGGACGATGAACAGCGTCAGCGCCGCGACCTTGATCGCCACCAGGATGGCGTTGACCGTGGCCGACTCCCGGGTGCCGATCACCAGCAGGGCGGTCACCACCAGGGCGATGCCGGCGGCAGGCAGATTGACCAGGCCCCCGTCCATCGGGCCCAGCACGAGGGCGTTGGGAATATCGATGTGGAAGGCGGCCTCGATCAGCCCGACCACATAGCCCGACCAGCCGACGGAGACGGCGCCGGCGGCCACGGCGTATTCCAGGATCAGCGCCCAGCCGACCATCCAGGCCAACATCTCGCCCATCACGGCGTAGCTGTAGGTGTAGGCCGAGCCCGAGACCGGGACCATGGACGACATCTCGGCGTAGCACAGGGCGGCGACCGCACAGACGAAGCCGGCGATGACGAAGGCCGCGATCATGCCTGGTCCGGCCTTCTGGGCCGCCTCCGCGGTCAGCACGAAGATCCCGGTGCCGATGATCGCCCCGATCCCCAGCATGGTCAGCTGGAACGCCCCAAGTGATCGGTGCAGCGATTTCTTTTCCGCGGTCGCAAGGATCGCGTCGAGCGGCTTAACGCGCCACATATTCCCTCCTGAATGAGCGACCCCCATGCCGCTCCAATTTGGGGGGGAGCGTTGCGTGGTTGTCACGCTTGGGTCAAGCACCTACCCGGCGACGCGGGAACGGCCGGACTTGGCGGGGCCTCGACGCCCGGCTAGACCGCGCAAGATGCTGCCGATCCGCGAGATCCTGCCCGAGCTGAAGGCGGTTTTGCACGCCCGGGCGAGCGCCGTGCTGGTTGCGCCGCCTGGGGCAGGGAAGACCACGGTAGTCCCGCTGGCCCTGCTGGGCGCGGACTGGCTGGGCGACCAGCGGATCATCATGCTGGAGCCGCGAAGGCTGGCGGCTCGGGCGGCGGCTGCGCGCATGGCCCAGACGCTCGGCGAATCGGTCGGCGAGACGGTGGGATTTCGCGTGCGGATGCAGTCCAAGGTCTCGGCGCGCACCCGGATCGAGGTGGTCACCGAGGGTGTGTTCACCCGCATGATCCTGTCCGACCCGGGCCTGTCGGGCGTGGGCGCGGTGATCTTCGACGAGTTCCACGAGCGCAGCCTCGACGCCGACCTGGGCCTGGCGCTGGCCCGCGACGCGCAGGGGCTGCTGCGCGAGGACCTGCGCCTCCTGGTGATGTCGGCGACGCTGGACGGGGCGGCCGTGGCCCGGCTGCTGGACGACGCGCCGGTGATCGAGAGCCACGGGCGGATGTTCCCGGTGGAGACCCGCTATCTCGGCCGCGACGAGGGCTTGCGGCTGGAGGATCAGGTGGTCCGCGCGGTGGAGCAGGCCCTGGCCGAGGAGTCCGGCAGCATCCTGGTCTTCCTGCCGGGCCAGGGGGAGATCCTGCGCACGGCCGAACGGCTGCGCGAGCGTCTGCGGCGGCCAGACGTTGACGTCGGTCCCCTGTTCGGCGCGATGGAGCCAAGGGACCAGGACAGGGCGATCTCGCCGGCGCCGCCGGGACGCCGCAAGGTGGTGCTGGCGACCTCCATCGCCGAGACCAGCCTGACCATCGAGGGCGTGCGGGTGGTGATCGATTCGGGGCTGGCGCGCGTGCCGCGCTATGACCCGGCGAGCGGCCTGACCCGGCTGGCGACGGTGCGGGTCAGCCGGGCGGCGGCCGATCAGCGACGCGGCCGGGCCGGGCGGACCGAGCCTGGGGCCTGCTACCGCCTTTGGGACGAGCCGGAGACCCGGGCCCTGCCGGCCTTCGCCGACCCGGAGATCCTGGACGCGGACCTGTCGAACCTGGCGCTGGATCTTGCCCGCTGGGGAGCGAAGGATTCCTCGGCGCTGGCGTTCCTCGATCCGCCGCCGAACGCCGCCTTCAACGAGGCGCGCGCCCTGCTGGGTCGTCTGGGCGCCCTGACCGAGGACGGCGTGCTGACGGCGCATGGGGAGCAGCTGACCGACTTCCCTCTGCCGCCCCGGCTGGCGCACATGGTGATCAAGGCCGCCGCGACGGGGCAGGCGGGCCGCGCCGCGCGGATCGCGGCCCTGGTGACCGAGCGGGGGCTGGGCGGGCGCGACGTGGATCTGCGCCATCGCCTGGAGCTGTTCGAGCGCGACCGCTCGCCGAGGGCGCGCGACGCTCGCGCGCTCGCCGACCGATGGGCGGGCCTGGCGCCCAGGGCGGGGAAGGGGCCGCCCCTGGATGACGGCCTGCTGCTGGCTTTCGCCTATCCGGAGCGGATCGCCAGGGCGCGCGGGCCGCTAGGGGAATTCCAGCTGGTCAGCGGGCGTGGGGCCTTCGTTGAACCCACCGACGCCCTGGCGCGGGAGACTTGGCTGGCCGTCGCCGAACTGGGCGGGGGCGAGCGACGCGACCGGATCCTGCTGGCCGCGCCGCTGGAGGAGGCCCAGCTGCTGACGGGCTTCGCCGACCAGCTGGAGCGCGAGGCGCGCCTGGAAGAGAGCGGCGGCGGCCGGCTGCGGGCCAAGCGGCTGACCCGGCTGGGCCGCATCGTGGTGCGCGAGGAGATCGACGAGAACCCCGATCCGGAGCTTATCCAGCAGGCCCTGCTGACGCGGGCGCGGACGGAGGGGCTGAAGGGCCTGAACTGGGGGCCGGCGGCCACCGCCCTGCGCGAGCGGATCGGCTTTCTGCGGTCCCTCGGGGAAGATGGCTGGCCGGACCTGTCCGACGCAGGCCTGCTGGCGCGGCTGGACGAGTGGCTGGCGCCGCTGCTGCCGGGTGTGCGGTCCCTGACGGCCCTGAAGCCGGACGCGCTGGACGGCGCGGTGCGCGCGCTGGTGCCGTGGGACCTGCAGACGCGGCTGGACGCGGCCCTGCCCAGCCATTGGACCGCGCCTACCGGCTCGCGCTTGCCCATCGACTACGCGGCCGAGGGCGGGCCGCGAGTGGACGTGCGCGTGCAGGAGGTGTTCGGCCTGGCCGAGCATCCCAGCGTGGCCGGCGGCAAGGTCCCGCTGACGTTGGCGCTGCTATCGCCAGCGCACAGGCCGATCCAAATGACCAAGGACCTGCCCGGCTTCTGGCGCGGCTCCTGGAAGGACGTGCGCGCCGACATGCGCGGGCGCTATCCGAAGCACGTCTGGCCGGAGGATCCGTCGATCGCCACGCCGACGACAAGAGCCAAGCCCAGAGGCGCTTAGCCGCGCCGCGGTCTACGCGTAGCCTTAACTCTCTCGTGCTACTGACGAAGCTGGGGGGCGCATTGGTACAGGTGCGCAAGTGCGTTCATTATTCCAGACTGCGCCACTGGGCGCGCTCGTTGCCCTGTTTCTCGCGTTGGCCGCGCCGCAGCCCGCTATGGCCGGGACGCTCGAAGACGACGTCCTGGCGGAATTGAATTTCGCCCGAACCCAGCCGCGACAGTACGCGCGTGAACTGCAGCGCGAGGCGGCGTCGGCCCGGCGCGAGATCGGCTACGCGGACGAGGATCCCGGGGCGGTGGACGAGGCGATCGCGTTCCTCATGCGCCAGGAACCTCTGCCGCCCCTGCGAGGCGACCGGCGGCTTGCGGATGCGGCTCTGGCCCACGCGCTGAGGCAAGGTCCTCGCGGCGACGTAGGGCACGGCGGCGAGACGGGCGGAGAGAGCCTCGGGCAGCGGCTGCAGCGTAGCGGGGTATGGGCAGGCCTGGCGGCCGAGAACATCTCCTACGGCTACGAGACTCCGCGGGAGGTGATCCGACAGCTGATCGTGGACGCCGGGGTCGCCAGCCGCGGCCACCGCAAGAACATCTTCGGCAAGGCCTTCCAGGCCGTCGGGGTCGGCTGCGGACCTCACCGGACCTACGCCGCCATGTGCGTCATCGACTTCGCCGGCGCGTTCGTGGTGCGCTAGCCTGACCCCGACGGCGGCGCCGTCGGCCAGTCAGGCTTCGCTTTGCGTGAGCGGGAAGGCGCGTCCGGACTTCAGTTGCTCGGCCCCCAGCCCGCCGACGACCATGGCGACCACGAACACCCATGCGGGGGCGCCGCCGAAGCCCAGCAGCACGACTCCGGGGCCTGGGCAGATTCCGGCGAGGCCCCAGCCGAGACCGAACAGGCCGGCGCCCGAGAGCAGGCGCGTGTCGATCGGCAGGCCGCCCGGCACCTCCAGGGGTGCGCCGAGGAGCGCCGTGGACCGCCGGCGCGCCAGGAAGAAGGCCGGCGCGGCGACGGCGATGGCGCCGCCCATGACGAAGGCCAGTTGCGGATTCCAGCGCCCCGCCACGTCGAGGAATCCCAACACCTTGGCCGGATCGAGCATGCCCGAGATCAGCAGGCCGAGGCCGAACACGACGCCCAGGATGGCTGCGCTGAGTACTCTCATGACTGGACGAGCCCCAGCAGCGGCGCGGCATGGCGCACAAGGAAGACGGTGGCTCCGGCCACGGCCATGAAGGTGGCGGTGGCCGCCAGCGATCGTGGCGACAGGCGGGCGAGGCCGCACACGCCGTGGCCGCTGGTGCAGCCGTTGCCGAGCTGCGTCCCGACGCCGACCAGGAGGCCGGCGGCCGCCAGCACGGGCAGGCCGGTCGCCGCGAGTTCGGGGGACGCCTGAATCCCGATGAACCGGGCGCCGACCCCGACGGCCAAGAGGCCGCCCAGGAACGCCCACCGCCACAGGCCTTGCTGCAGCGATGCGGCGTTGAACAGGATGCCGCTGATCCCGGCGATACGGCCGTTGAACAGCAACAGTCCTGCTGCGGCCAGGCCGATCAGACCCCCGCCGATCAGGGATTGGAGGAAGGGATGCATAATCGGCCGGCTCCTGTTCAGTACTTCCAACCGACGCTGAGGCCGATCGAGGTCTCGCCCATGGAAAGGTCGGCCTCGCCGCCGCCCAGGGGGGCCGGGATCGAGCCGGAGCCGCGGACCGTGTGCTTGGGCGCATATAGCGCGTAGCCGCTGATCTCAAGGCCTGACGGCCGGGTCCAGGTCGCCCCGACGGTGAAGTGGTCGGTGACCACGCCGGGCGCGAGGATGTTCAGGAGGGTCTGGCTCTGGGGGACCGGGTTGTCGGCGTGCTCGTACCCTCCGCGCACCTGCCACTGGTCATCGATCTTATAGTTGGCCCCGACCTTGACGACGTCGCTGTCGCGCCAGCCGAAACCGGGACCGTCGTCCGCGGCGAACGGACGCGGAGTGAACAGGCGTTCGAGCGGGGCCCCGACCGAAGCGATCTGGCTGAACTCGATGCGGCGCCAGTCGGCCACGAGGTCGAGCTTGGGCGTCGCCTTGAAGGCCAGGCCCACGCCGTAGGTCGACGGCGCGTCGAAGTCGCCGCCCTCGGCGAACAGACCCTTGTACTTGTCGAACTTTTGGAAGGCGGTCTTCGACTGCCAGAACGCCCCGACCGAGAGCCTGTCGCTGACCTGGCCCAGATAGCCGACGCGCAGCCCGTAGCCGAACGAGGTGTCGATGCCGCGGTTGGTGAAGTCGCCCGGCGACTGGGAGTATCCGGCGAAGGGGCTGATGCCGCGGGCGCGGAAGGTCTGGCCCGCCAGGTTGACGGAGACGCCGATGCTGTGGCGCTCGTTCAAGCGATACGCCACGGTCGGGGAGATGAAGAGCTGCTGCAGCTCGACACCCGCCGCGCCGGTCGCGCCGTAGCGGGCGTAGGGGTTGTCCTTGTACTCGGTGACCATGCCGCCGTTGCCGTAGGCGACGATCCCCACCGCGACCTTGTCGTTGAGCTGGCGCACCCAACCCGCCTCCGGGATAAGGGCGGCGCGCTTTCCGTCCCCGTCGTAGCTGCGGTCGAGCTGCGTGCCGCGATAGCTCGCGCTGCGGGTCGGCACGAAGAGATCGACGCCCACGTCGGCGCGATCGCCCAGCGCCGTCGCGGCGGCGGGATTGGTGGCCAACGCCAGACTGTCCTTGGGATAGGCCAAGCCGGCCCCGGCCAGACCCTTGGACTGCGCGCCGTAGCCGTGGGCGAAATAGCCGTCCGTGGCGTGGGCCGGCGCCGCGGCCAGGACCATGGCGGGGAGCGCGGCGGCCGCGAGCAGACGACGGGCTCCGGCGACGGGCAGACGGGGTGCGAACTCGAACATTGTTAATCCCACAAAAAACGTAGGATTACGAAGCCGAGAGGGACGGGGTTCGCCAATTCAGTTTTTCTGAGGGGGTTGATAGGCGCTCGGGCGCCGTCGTCTCGACCGGAGGCCGACAACACCAGTCCCGTCAACGCTCACGCTTAGATTTCCGACGGGGACGGACGTTCTGGGAGCGATCTAAGAGGGGCGCGACAAATTCGCCCGGCTCGCGCTTACGCCGTCGCCGCGTAGATCATGATCCCGGTGGCCACCGAGAGGTTCAGGCTGTCGGCGCGGCCGCGCATGGGGATCTTGACGTTGACGTCGCACAAGGCGGCCAGCTCCGGTGTCAGGCCCTGCTGCTCGTTGCCCATGAGGATCAGCGTCGGCTTGGCGTAGGTCGCTGCGCTGTGGGTGACGGTGGCGGTGAGCAGGGTGCCGACCACCGAGCCCGGCCAGGATTTCCGCCAGGCGGCGAACTGCGCCTCGCTCGCCTGGACGATGGGCACGGCGAAGATCGAGCCCATGGTGGCGCGCACGGCCTCCACGGAAAAGGGATCGCAGCACTCGCCGACCAGGATCACGCCGCCGCAGCCGGCGGCGTCGGCGGTGCGGATGATGGTCCCGAGGTTGCCGGGGTCGCGGACCCGGTGCAGGGCCACCCAGCAGGCGGCGTCGGCGGGGCGGAGCTTTTCAAGCGGCGTGAAGACCTGGTCGAAGACGCCAACCACGGCCTGAGGATTATCCCGCCGCGAGATCTTGGCCAGGATGTCGAAGGTGACCTCGATCACTTCGCCGCGGGCGGCGAGCGTGGCCGCGATCGCCTTCTTCAGCACCGGGTGATCGGCGGCGTCGCGGGCGAACATCAGGACCTTGGGCGCGCGGCCCAGCTCCACGGCCTCGGTCACGATCTTCAGGCCCTCGGCGACGAATCGGCCCGTCTCCTCGCGCTCCTTTCGCAGGTGCAGGGCGCGGACGGCCTTCACCGTGGGGTTGGTGAGCGAGGAGATCGCCCGGGTCACGAGGACCACCGGGCATAGAAGCTGAGACCGATCTGACGGTCGCCGGCCTCCTCCACCAGCGCCAGTTCGCCCCAGTCGATGCGGCCGCCGCGATCCTGCAAACGCTCGGCGAGCAGGCCCGACAGGGCCGCGCCGGAGATGCGGGCGGCGTAGGCGTTGAGGATCAGGAACGAGGCGCTTTCCGACAGCAGCTCGGCGCAGAGCGCGGCCAGTTCCGGCAGGTCCTCGAAGAGGCGCCAGACCTCGCCGGTGGGGCCGCGGCCGTATTTGGGCGGGTCCAGAATGATGCCGTCATAGCGCGATCCTCGGCGGGCCTCGCGCTGCACGTAGCGGCGGGCGTCCTCGCAGATCCAGCGGATCGGGCGGTCCTGAAGGCCGGACAGGGCGGCGTTCTCGCGGGCCCAGCCTATGGCCTTCTTGCTGGCGTCGACATGGGTGACGGCGGCGCCGGCGGCGGCGCAGACCAGGCTGGCGACGCCGGTGTAGCCGAACAGATTCAGGACCTTGGGGGCCGCGCCGGCAGCCCGGACGCGCTCGTCCAGCCACGCCCAGTTGGCGGCCTGCTCCGGGAAGAAGGCCAGATGGCGGAAGGCGGTGAAGCGGCCGTTGAAGCGGACGTCCTTCCAGGCCAGCGGCCAGGTCTCGGCGGCCTTGTCGCGAAAGCGCCAGCGACCGGCGTCCTCCTCGTCGGTGGGGTCGAAGACGGCGTCGGCGTTGTCCCAGACCTCGGCGGGGAGGCGGGGCGTCCACAGACACTGCGGTTCGGGACGGACGACCGAATAGGGCCCGTAGCGTTCCAGCTTTCGCCCATGTCCGGAGTCCAGCAGGGCGTAGTCGGACCAGCCTAGGGTGCGCATCACGCCTGGGGCGTCGGCGACTTCGGGGCGAGGCGCGCTCATGAGGTGGGCTTAAGCCTATCGCGGCGCGCGCGTCCAGACCCGGGGCGACAGGATGGCGCGGCAGCTTGGCCGTACAACGGCCTGCGACCATGCTACGGACTTGCGGCAGCGGCGGTTTTGCCGTCCCTTTTGATACAGTTTACTGACGGAACGGTCCTTTGACGGTTGCAACGACACCCCCGCGGCGGTCGGCTCGGAAGGCGAAAGGCGACGGACACCTGCGCCGCGCCGAGATCCTTAAGGCCGCCGAGCGCATTTTCGTGGCCGAGGGTTACGAGGGCGCGACGATTCGGAAGATCGCCGACGACGTCGGCGTCTCCTCGACCGCGCTCTACATGCACTTCCAAGACAAGGCCGAAATCCTGCTGGAGATCTGCGAGGCGGCGATCAAGCAGCTTCTGGAGCGCAATTCCGAGATGGCCTCTCGGCCCGTCGACGCCGTGGTGCGTGTGCGCATGATGCTGGACGCCTACATGCGCTGGGGCTTCGAACACCCGAACGCCTATCAGCTGGTGTTCGCCGGAGGCCGGCCGATTTCGAGCGTCTGGCACGAGGGCACGGCCGACCTCAGCACACGCTGCTACGACATCTTCAGCGGCGTGGTGCGCGAGATCGCCGCCTCGGGCCGCCTGCGGACCGGTTCGGAGGACAGCGCGGCCCAGGCGCTCTGGGGAGCGTGCCACGGCGTCGTGCAGCTTTGCAGCGCGCGCCCGACCTTCGGATGGGCGCCGCAGGACGAACTGATCAACGTGACGCTGGACGGCCTGCTGCACGGGCTGATCGCCGACTAGAACAGTTCCGACGACCAGGCTCGGGGTGGGGTCATGTCATTTGCGAAGTGGGTGTTCCGGCTGGCCGGGATCTATGGCGTGCTCGTGCTCACGCCGATGTATTTCCTGGAGTCGCGCATTAGCGCCGGATCGCCCCAGCCCATCACGCATCCTGAGAACTACTACGGTTTCGTCGGCGCCGCCCTGGCCTTCCAGGTGCTGTTCCTGGTGATTTCGACCAGTCCGGCGCGATACCGGCCGGCGATGATCGCGGCGATTCTGGAGAAGGCGTCCTTCGGCGCGGCGGTGATTCCGCTCTGGCTCGCCGGGCGGACGCCAGGCGCCGTGGCCGTGTTCAGCGCGATCGATCTCGTCTGGGGCGCGCTCTTCGTGGCGAGCTTCCTGGAGACTCGGCCGCGCACGCGTTAGGGCGCGGTCGAGGCGGTCACCACCGGTCTGTAGACATAGGCGCCGCGCGCCAGATCCGCCGACAGGCTGATGGGCGCCGAGCCGCCGTTCAGCCGGGCGCGGTAGACCTGCATGCCTTCCATGACCCGCATGACGTAGTTGCGGGTCTCGGAGAAGGGGATGCACTCGATGAAGTCGATGGGATCGGAGCTGGCGCCGCGCGGATCGCCGCAGAAGCTCGACCACTGAGTCGGGCGTCCAGGCCCGGCGTTGTAGGCGGCGATGGCCATCACGTAGGACCCGCTGAACTGGCTGACCATCTGGCCCAGGTAGGACGAGCCCAGGCGCATGTTGTAGTCCGGATCATCGAGCCGGCTGGGCTCGTAGTCCATGCCGAGACCGCGGGCGACGTGCTGGGCCGTGGCAGGCATCAGCTGCATCATGCCGCGGGCGCCGGCGCCCGAGCGGATCAGGGGGTCGAAACCGCTCTCCTGACGGGTGATGCCGAGCACCAGCGCCTGCTCGACGCCCCCGGGCACGTCGGGTGCGGCCCGCATCGGATAGCCCCGCTCGGGCAGGACGAAACCGCGCTGGGCGGCGGTGCGGACCACCTTCATCGAGGTGTCCTGTTCGCCGTAGCCGCGGGCCAGGTCGACCAGGAGCGCCTGTTCCTCGACCGTCGGCAGCACGTCGTCGAGGGACAGGACGAAGGTCCGGAACAGGTTCTTCTCACCGATCTGGTAGAGCAGGCGGGCGGCCCGCACCGTGTCGCGCGCTTCGAACCGCGCGCGATCGGCCTCGGTGATGACGGGATCGGTTCCGAGCACGAGGCGGCGGTCGCCCACCTTTTCCCCGGCGAGCTGGCCATAGAAGGTGGCGCTGTATTTGGACGCGGCGCCGTAGAACTCGCGGGCCGCGATCTGGTCGCCCTGCGCCTCGGCGGCCCGGCCGCGCCAGTAGAGGGCGCGACCCTTGGTGATCGGGGACACCCCGATCCGGTCGATGACGGCGAAGTGGGTGTCGGCGAGGACAGGGTCCTTCAATCGGGTGAGCGCGATCCAGCCGGCATAGAATTCCGCCTCGGTAGCGTCCTGCCCGCGAGTGAGGCCGGTGTTGGCCGCGGCCTTGTAGGCGCCCCGGGCGTCGCCGTTGCGCAACGCTTTGAGGGTCAGGGCGTAGCGTTCGTTCCAGATACGGTCGGCGGCGTCGTCGAACGGGATTTCCGTGGGGAATTTGTCGACCAGCTCCAGGGCCAGCGTGTCGAGCCCTTTTCGCCGCAGATAGGCCGCCCGCTCGAAGGCGAGGCCCCGACTGTCGGTGAGGTTCGCCGGGAGGGCGGCCACCAGGTCGTTGGCGTTGGCGGCGTTGGCGCGCAGCGCGATGCGGGCGTCGGCGAGCGCGCGCTGATCGGCCGGCAACAGGGCCAGCATGTCGCGCGCGGCGGGGCCCTGCGACCCGTAGAGCAGGATGTCCGCGCGCCGGACATGGTCGTCCTGGGTGAGCAGGCTCCCGAAGCGGGCCAGCATGGCGCGCTGGGGGTCGGCTTCGAAGACCCGGTCGCGCCAGAAGTGGCGGACCAGGGCGGCGGCCTCAGAGGCGCGCCCGACAGCCTGATAGGCGCCGGCCAGCGCCATGGCGCCTTCGGCGGTCTGGGGCTCGGCGCCGCCGAACCATTCGATCAGCCGCTGGGGCGGCATGCCCGCGTTCCCGACCAGTTTTTCGGCGGCGATCTGACGCCGCGCGCCGCGCGGCCAGCCGGAGAGGTCGCCCCGGGCCCGTTCGACCTCGAAGAAGCCCAGCGATTCGGCCGCCGCGTCGGTCAGCGCCCAGACGGCGATCTTCCTGGAGATGGGATCGTTCAGTGACGCGATGGCGTTGCGCGCGCCGTTGACGTCTCCGCGCCGCGCGGCCTCGAGCGCCTGGCGCAGGATCTCGGTTTCGGAGCCGGGGACAGACTGGGAATAGGCCGACTGAGGGGTCTGAACCAGCGCGGGAGCGGGCTGCCACGGGGCCGGCGCGGGCGAATCAGAGGTCTGGGCGTCGGCCACCGTGGCCAGCAGAACGAGCGAGGCGGTCGTCAGAAATGCTTTGCGGGCCTTGGGCGGCAAATCGGTCTCCGGACTCGCCCTTTGCGAAACGGACGTTGCGACTTTGGGGCGGGCGGCCATATTGTCCGCCCAAATCCTAAGGCCGCAACACCAAGCGGCGTATTCACGGCTTTTTGCAGACCATGTCCGATCCATTGTTCAGGGGCGTCATGCCGGCCCTTGTGACGCCTTTCCGCGACGGCGCCGTCGACGAGCAGGCTTTCGTTTCCCTCGTCGAGCGGCAGATCGCCGGCGGGGTTCACGGCCTGGTGCCCGTGGGCACCACGGGCGAGACCGCGACTCTGAGCCACGACGAGCACCGTCGGGTGGTGGAACTGTGCGTGCAGACCGCCGGCGGGCGCGTGCCGGTGATCGCCGGCGCCGGCTCCAACTCCACCGAGGAGGCGATCGAGCTCGTCCATCACGCCAAGACCATCGGCGCCGACGCGGCCCTGGTGGTGACGCCCTACTACAACCGTCCGAGCCAGGAGGGCCTCTACGCCCACTACGCGGCGATCAACGAGGCGGTCGAGCTGCCGGTGCTCGTCTACAACGTGCCCTCGCGCTGCAGCGTCGACATCTCCAACGACACCCTGGCGCGCCTGGCCAAGCTGCCCAACATCGTGGGGATCAAGGACGCCACCGGCGACCTGCCGCGCGCCAGCCTGCAGCGGCTGATGTGCGGGCCGGACTGGGTGATGCTGTCGGGCGACGATCTCAGCGCGCTGGGCTACATGGCCCACGGCGGCCACGGCTGCATCTCGGTGACCTCCAACGTGACGCCCGACCTCTGCGCGGCCTTCTTCAACGCCGCGCTGAGCGACGACTGGAAGACCGCGCTGTACTGGCAGGACCGCCTGATCCGCCTGCACAAGTCGCTGTTCACCGACGCCTCGCCGTCGCCCACCAAGTTCGCGCTGGCGCACCTGGGCCTCTGCCTGGAGGACGCGCGCCTGCCGATCGTCCCGTGCTCCGAGGGCGCGCGGGCCGAGGTGCTGGCGGCCATGCGCGAGGCCGGCGTGATCTGATGGCGCGCATCTGATGGCTCGCATCACATGACTGGCAAGCTGATCGCCGAGAACCGGCGGGCGAAGTTCGACTACTTCCTGGAGGAGACCTTCGAGGCGGGTCTGATGCTGACCGGGAGCGAGGTGAAGTCGCTGCGCAACGGCCGCGCCAACATCGCCGAATCCTACGCCGACGTCGAAGGCCGCGACATCGTCCTGATCAATGCCGACATCCCGCCCTATCCGCAGGCCGGACGCTTCAACCACGAACCGCGGCGGCCGCGGAAGCTGCTGCTGCATCGCAAGCAGATCGACAAGCTGATCGGTTCGATCCAGCGCGAGGGCCGCACCCTGGTGCCCGTCAAGCTCTACTGGAACGACAAGGGCATCGCCAAGCTCGAGCTGGCCCTGGCCAAGGGCAAGAAGGCCCATGACAAGCGCGAGGCGGTGGCCGAGCGCGACTGGCAGAGGGACAAGGCCCGCCTGATGCGCGAGCGCGGGTGATCGCGCCCGACGTCATAGAGGCCATAGAGCGGGCCACGGTCGCGGCGGTGGCGCCAAGATCTACGGTCGAGTTCGGAGGCTGGCTGATAGCCATCGACCCCGGCACGATCCGCCGGGCGGCCAGCGCCGCGCCGCTGCGCCACGATCTTCCGGGCGACCCGGCGACGCTCGACGCCATCGAGGCGGCCTTCGCCGTTCATGGCATGGCTCCGGCGTTCCGACTTTGCGACGATCCCCGGCTGGACGGCGTGCGCGCCGAACTGATCCGCCGCGGCTACGGGTTCCAGCAGCCCACCCTGGTCGAGATCGCCGACGTCGCCGACATGCGACGGGTGAGCGCGGCCGAACCGGCCGCCGTGTTGGCGAAACCCGACGACGGATGGGCAGCGGTGTTCACCGGAGAGGGCTTCGATCCGGTCGACGGGGCCAACCGCGTGGCCGCCCTGAGCCGCTCGCCGGACGCGGCCTATGGCGCGGTGCGCGAGGGGGACCTGACCCTCGCTGTCGGCGTCGCGGCCTTCGGTCATGGCTGGGCCAGCGTGCACGGCATGCGCACCGACAGGTCGCGGCGTGGGGAGGGACTGGCCGGACGCGTGCTGGCTGGTTTGGCGCAGGCGGCGGCCGAACGCGGGATCGAGCGCGTGTTCCTGCAGGTGGAGGAGGGCAATGCGCCGGCCCGCGCCCTCTACGCCCGCGCGGGCTTCACGCCGGCGTGGCGGTATTTCTACTGGAGCCGGAGCTGAGGGGGCGCGCCGCCCAAGTGTCCGATCTTCCCGGCGAAGGCCGGGACCCAGATTCATCAGGAGAGCCTGGAGGGTTTCACCTGGGCCCCGGCCTGCGCCGGGGTGAGCGGCGTTCAGGCCGAGCTCCACCGGTCAGGCGGGGCCGGCTGAGCCGGGGTTTCCGCGTTCACGGGGAGGGGCGGGGGAGAGGCCAGGCCCAGGTCGCGCCTGAGGCGCTCGAT
>Ga0153916_10000946_pt1 | contig 20307 bp, 18 predicted proteins | sample Opewatmetagenome_FD_109642 | JGI IMG/M metagenome (GOLD analysis project Ga0153916, IMG submission 109642) | Freshwater wetland microbial communities from Ohio, USA - Open water 3 Core 3 Depth 4 metaG | ecosystem: Environmental > Aquatic > Freshwater > Wetlands | place: USA: Ohio, Lake Erie... | reverse complement strand
CGACCTCTTGAATGCCATTCAAGCGACTGGTGCAGATCTGCCCGCCTTGTCACACGGGTGTCACAAAAAACGCCTAAATCTGCCTAATTCTGATTAACGGTGCTCAAAAGAAAAACGCAATTTTCCCCATATGGAAGCGATTTCCAGGGGAACCCCGATAAAAGTTGGATTGGATTCGAAGTCCACTGCTCTATCCGCTGAGCTACCGGCGTGCGTTGGGTCGTAACGGCCTCTCTACATGATGGGGAGGCCGTGCGGAAGGCAAAAACGGGCGGGAAGGGCGCATGAATATGGGGCCGGGGTCAGGACCGTTCGGCCCGCGTAGGGCCTCCCGGGGGCCTTTCCCGACCTAAGACGGCCGCCCGCCGGGCCTATGCGTGAGGTCGTCGGCCGCTTTCTCAAGGGCCGCAAGTCGGGCCTCAAGTTCGCCCGCGTCGTGCGCTCGAAATGCGAAGGATAGAAGCTCGGACGCCGCATGCCGTCGTTCGGCTTCTCGCTTCGAGTTCAGCAGGGCCGCCAGCGTTTCAACGGCCTTCGCCACTGCCCCGCGCAACACCCCCAGGCCTTCGTTGAAAGCAGCCCGCCGGGCCGCCTCAAGTTCAAGCCGAAACGCAGGCTCGGCTGTCCACCTGTCCAGAGTCCGGGTCGATATGCCAGCCTTTGCCGCGGCGTTCGCCCGAGTCGAGCCCGCAACAAGCTCGGTAAGCACGACCAGCCGACGGCCAGCCCCGGCCGCACTCGGATCGTTCGTTTTTCGTCGCCCTTTGTCGGGAGTATTCATTTTTGCGTTTCCTCTCCCTCGGCCACATCGTTCGCCTTTTCATTCAGTTGCCTGGCCTGGCCGCCGTCGCCGAAGTCAAAACGAAGGACGCGGTCACCTTCGGCCATCTCCGGCCTCGGCATTATGAAAACGGGGGGGGCGCCTTTCTCGCGCACCTGGGCCTCGGACTTCACGCTTAGGGGGTTTGCCCCGTCGCCAAAACGGAAGACAAGCCGGGGCATTTTCTCCGCCGTTCCGCCCAGGCCCGCAATTCGCTTCTCTACGGCTGCAACGCGCCTCTTAAGCATTATTGCCCGTCCTTCGCGGGGGGTGTGGCCTTCATAGCGAGCGGGGTGTGTTTTTCGTCGCGTGTGTGAATGACGCGGATAATTAGCAATTGTTCGCCGGGGGCCGCCTGGGGCTCGGGGTCATCGTCGAAAACTACGATTTCGCGCAATTTCTTTTCCGTCCGCCCACCCAGGCCCGCTAGCCGCTTTTCAACCGCCTGGACGCGCCTTTTTAGCATAGCCGCCCTCTAGGTTTGAATTTGGCAGCTGGGATTCGGGCTACGTTGCGTTTCCTAAGCGCCTGGAGATCGACGCGCACCAGTCGACCCAAACGGAAGGCCGGGATGTTGCCGCGGGCAATCATGTTACGGATGGTCAACAAGTCGAGGTGGGTGTACTCGGCGGCTTCTTGAACAGTGATCCATCTGCGGGCGGGTGGCCGAGTCATGCCGCACCTCCTGGCCCGTTGCCGGAAAGCGCGACCGACGAGCGCCGGACCCTATTGAGTTTGATATTCATCACTAACCGATCTCCTTTCGCACCGAGTTCGCCCATGTCTCAATCTCGTCCAATGACCTAATCACTCGGACCATGTCGACCCGGGCGGGGGATGCGTTGATACGCTGCACTAGCCCGATAGCCTCGACCGCGATAATCGTCAGCTCCTGCCGTACCTTGTCCGAGATGCCCTTCGTTTCTTCACTCATCTTTTCCTCCTCCATTCCGTGGGTCACCCCCCTCGCCCTTATCCGTTGCCGATCGGCCCGGCTATCATTTTCGCTTCGTTCTTGGCCATTTTGTATGTGCTTTGTCTGCTGTGAGTTGGAGTTCTCAGAGTTTCCCCGCGGACACCCAGTAGCCACCGCGAGGCGTTCCCATATGGGAGGAAGGCAGTGAAGAGATTGTCCACTGACCATGCGTCCTTTCTGGAAGGATAAGAAGGCAGGGAGGGCGGATGCCTCAGGCCGGCTCTTCCGCCTTTTTGAGCTGTTCCCAGGTTCGGGAACAGGATTCTCTTTTCTTCTATGGGAAAAAGGTCGGTTTCCGAGGTACTTGTTCCCGTGCTCCGGAACAGGACTTCAAGAGCAAAACAGCAAGCTGTTCCAGCTGTTCCCTGCTGTTCCTGTTGTTCTGGAACGGCAGTGAAGTGTGCTGTTCCCGTTCCACACACTCTTAGTGTGGAACAGGACAGATCACGGTCAGCTTTCAGGCTCATATAGTTTGGCTCCTTTGAGGCCTCTGTGGGAGTGCCAGCGGCCTTCGCGTTCGCCACGATTCAGGAGGGCGACGAAGTTCTGTTTCCGGCCGCCGCCGAGGCTGTCCTTGGCCCATTCGATAATTTCGGTCTGATTCCTGCCAAGCCCTGGTCCTGCGATGTAGCTGGCCAGGGCCTCGAGGGCTGCGAGGTTCGGGTCTTCGGCCACGGAGAAGCCGCCAGCGTCGGGGTCGAAAGACAGGTAAAGATGGAACGGTTCGAAGCGGGTTTTGCCGGTTGCCAGCACGAAGGTTGCATCCGGGTCCGGGTTGATGTCGTCTTGGATCTCCTCCAGGCTGCCCTTACGGGCCCGGTAAAGCTTCAGGACATGATCGGCCAGGTCGGAGATCGCCGTACTGCCTTTATAGAGCCGCTCGTTTGCTTTGCCCGTGTGATGGATCAGGAAGATGTCGAAGCCGCTCTCACGTAGTTCTTTCAGCCGGCCCATGACGAGGGCCATGTCCTGGCTCGAGTTCTCGTCGCCGTCGTGGGCGGCCCGGAGGGTGTCGAAGATGACGAGGGATCCGGCCGGGAGCTGGCGATAGAGTTTGTGCGCCGCGGTGTCGAGCTTCGGAGGCGGGAGGCTTGCACTGAGGTGCCAGAACCAGACATCCCGGATGTCGAGCTTCTTGGCCCGGTCGATTAGGAGCGGGAGGGGGTTCTCGAAGTCGATGTAGCAGACTGGGCGTTGCTTCGTCGCCAGACCAAGGAAGGGCTCACCGCGGGAGACGGCGTTCGCCATGCCGAGCGAGAACCATGTCTTTCCGAGGCCGCCGGGGCTGTGGAGGACCGTTATGGACCGGCACGGGGCCAACTTCTCGACGGACCACGCCATCTCGAGTTGGAGGACCTGGAGCGCCGTTCCCGGCATCAGGAAATCATGGATATTGACGGAGCCCCGGCTTTCCTGCCGCCGCTCGATGAGCGCAATGAGTCGGCGAAGACCGTCCTCGTCGAAGGTGCCAGTCTTAAGATGCTCGTCGGCCAGGGCGGTAGAGGCGCGGAGAATCTCTGCGGAGGAGCGCTTGTCCCGGAGCTCGCGGACCGTGGCCGCGAATGCCGCCTGCTCGGGCCGCAGATTGCCGTTAACGAGCCCGGCGATGAACGAGGCTGAGCCATTCCCAGGGAGTTTTTCAACGAGAATGGCGAGCGGGACCTCGGGAAGCCGGTCCGTCTCCCAGAGGTCAGAGATCGCCCTGAAGAGTTCACGCTCCCGGCCCTCGGAAAAGTCGCCAGCCGTGAGGTCAACGCTTTCGAGGAGCTCGGGCTTCAGGATCAGGGCGCCGAGGATCCCGCGCTCGAGCTCGCCTCTCATCGCGCCTCCTCCTCGCGGGAATGTTCGCGCAGCCACGCCTCGATCTGTCGCTCGTCAAACCTGACCGCCCCGCCGACCCGAAGGCTCGGGATCCGCCGCTGAAGTGCAAGCCGATACAGGGCCGACCGGGAAATCCGCAGGGCCTCAGCGACTTCGCGGATCGTGAGTAGACGATTCACTTGGCGTCCTTTGAGGAAAAAATATCCGCCGGCACCCCGAAAGCCCGCGCGAAGAGGATTTTCTCTGTGTCTCGGAGCCTTCCATACCCGCGTTCGAGACGGCTGATGCGGGATGCGTCAATGCCCGTTCTGAAGGCGAGCTCGTCTTGCGAAAGGCTCGCCATCATTCGCAAAAGGCGTAACTGCGAGGACCCCCGCTGACGGCTGTATTTGCTTGTCCTATATCGGATCTTGACTTGCTCCATAATTTTATAGTACTACAAGATTGTGGCAATTCAAGGTACATTATCATGAAGAAACAGAGTAATTCACCCCTATTTTCCGACGTGCTCGTCTGGATAAAAAAAGAGTGCATGGGGAGCTTGCGCCCCTTCTTCGCACTTGACCAGTATTTAACATATATCCTCAATATCGACTTCTCGGGGCAGGGCCCTGCGCCAAGGGTTATCAGTCGGAAGAGCACGCTCGATAAGCGCCGGGAGGAGATTCGCACCGAATTGGTTGAGCCGCTATTCAATCTTCCAGGTCTCAAGGTTCGGTTTGAAGCGAATTGCCAGCAGCACCGAAAGGACAATGCATATTGCTGTGTAGAATTTTATCGAAAGCGCATAGAGAAGGCTCCCGCGCAGAATCTCGAGGCCATCCTTGAGGAGTTCCAGTCGGATTGGCAAAGAGCTCTCCCCGGCGCCGCTTTCCCGTTCGCCTGGATTATCGACCACAGGGATCCGGCAGCAAAAGAACAGGAAGATCTCGACAAGCGAATGGCCGAATTCGAGGAAAAGATCCGGCGGCGTAAAGACGAAGCAACTTCAATACCGGAACTTGACCCAATAGAAGAGGAATGGGATGCGATGAAAGGATGGACGAGAATCCAGAACAACCACCTGGCCTGGGCCCATAGGCTCGCCGAGGCGGAAAACGAAATAAAGCGGCAATATGTCCTCGACGTATGCAAGATGCCGCTGCTATTGATAATGAAGTCGGCTCGTGCTAAGCGCGGTCGACACCCGAAAGAATTCAACGTCTTGGTCTATCACATCATCAAGAAATGTACTCACTGGAAGTTTGACAAGGACCATAAACACATCATGCGCAAGGACGGTCAGCACCGACTCAAGACGGATTGGAAGCTCGTCATGTTCTTGCTTTTGGATCTCCACATCCACAGGCATGAACTCCCCGAACTCGCGCGATTCATATCTCGGCACAAGAAGGATCGGGCTGCCGTGGCCTTCCGAGCCCTGCAAGCATGGCTCCTAAATATCCGCAAGAACTTCCCGGCGATCCACGGGTGGTCAATGAACAAGGAGGGTTTCCCGATACCTGAAACGGGTTTCCGGAAGTTGATTGTCACGAAGAGCGGCGGCTTAAAAGGTGTGCAACTTTAGCCCGACCGTGCCTTTTTAGGGCGGGCAGAATTCCGGCAGCAATCACAGGCAAACTGCCAGCGCCCCGGCCCGCCGTCTACCGGAAGAGCCCAGACCCCCGGCGAAGCGACTGGGGATTGAAATGAGCGAGCGTACGCGAGTATGATTTGGAATGCGTCAGTAATTGCGCGAGCAGTTCTGGTTTATGGAACAGAGGCGAATATCTGATAGCGAAAAAAAGTGGTTTAGAAAAAATGCTTAAACAGAGAACTTGTCCCTTATGCGAAAATAAGAATGCGTGGGAATTGCCTGTATCTGGCCAGGATAAGTATGAGATTAGGTGCGAAACCTGCACAATCTATCATCTAACCGATGGTCCAGATGAGGGATTCATTAATCTTCCCAAAGAAGACCGTATGCTGCTCTCGGCTTACGTGCGTGAGCAATATCAGAAAGAAAAGATGCCCGTTCATTTGGACCAGATTGAGAATTTTAGAGACATCATCGACGACCGTAAGAGATGACGGGGGAGCGAAAACTCTGAACCTAGCCAACCGGGGCTCGTATTTCCGCAAAGACGGCATAGCAAATATAGGCTAGGCTAGCTGGATCGTCCCGGCTCGCTGTGAACGTCCCGATCACCGAGGACGTGGCTGCGTTCATCTTCCGCAAGAGCTTTGGCGGACCAGCCGACCCCGCAGCGCCAAGATATAAACGCACGGCCCGCGGCATTGAGCTCCAGCATCCGCCATTTCAAATCTCTCGCACCTGACCTGCCTCTATAATCTCGAGAACGCTAGTAACCTTCTATGACACTCCTCGTTTCGGCACGTATATCGATAGGTCGTCTGCCCCCGGAACTCCACTGACACCAGACTCCGATCAAGCTCCCTGGATTGACAGACTGGACATCTTAACTCAGTTATGATGAACATATGATTATTGCACTGTCGACACACCGCTTCCTTATCATAGTGCTTATCGGGTCTGGGTTTTTCCAGGTGTTCAAACTCATATAGTCCCACTGGACAGTCTATTCGCTCAGCATAATTGGCGCAAATATCTTTTAGCATAGTTCCTCCACTCATAATTCATCTTGACCTTTCGGCAGAGACAAGTCCTAGAATCCCCGTTTCCTTGAAAACCTCTTTGTGGGCCTCTCGGTTAATCCGTATCTCAGCCTATTTGCCATTTTCGCTATCTCCCTGGAGATCAAGAAGGGCCTGATAGAAACCCTTAATCCGCTCGTCGCATATCACCTCACGTGGATTGATAGGTCTAGCGAGGCTTATATCATTGAGCGACCGGCACCTACTAAGCGCTACATAAACTTGACCAGACGCGAATGCGCCACGTCCCAAATCGACACGAACATTTTCGAGGGTTTTCCCCTGACCCTTGTGGATTGTGACCGCCCACGCAAGCATAAGTGGAAACTGGATATAGTAGCCGGTAATCCGGGGGCGGATTGTGTCTTCCTGTTCGTCGTATTCGTATTTGAACTTTTCCCATGTCACCCTCTGCACGTCGTGAACCGTACCTGAATGGTCTGTAAGAAGTTCAACTTGGATGGACTCAGATTTAGTCCCGACCACGCGTCCCACCGTGCCGTTCACCCACCGTTGCTGGCTATCGTTTTTGGTAAACATGACTTGCGCACCAGGTTTCAAGCACAGATTGAAAGGAGATGGAAGGCGTGTTTTCTCAACAGCAAACGTCCCTGAGGTCTCGCCCATAAACGTGATGGAGTCTCCGGGTAGCATTCTTAGTTTTGATAAGTTAATCTCATCAGCCACGGCATTTGTGCATGTCAAAGTTAGAGTGGAGTCTGTATTATTGGCCTTATGCCAGCAGGCTTCATTTATCTGGGCAACAACTGGTTTTATGTTTTCCGCGAGGCGGATATGATTGAGCATGGTGATGAACTGCTCATCTTGCTGCCTAAATACTCTTGTTAGCTCAATGGCGACGATTTCACAGCCCTGAAGCGCTCTTGCGCTAAAGAAGAAAGGGCTTGTATATCGCATTGCTAGCAAAGCTGATTCTTCTTCCTGTTCCACCACTGGAGGAAGCTGAAACAAGTCACCTATGAACACGATTTGAACGCCTCCGAAGGGGCTCTCTCTGTCTCGGCCATTGGCTCTTAGAAACATGTCCATCGCATCGATTAAGTCCGCCCTAACCATAGATACTTCGTCCACTAGGATCAGATCGAGTTTTGTGTAAAGGCGTCTATCCGACAGGTGCTTGATATCGTCTTTGGTTATGATGTGCGGGGGAAAATGGAAGAACGAGTGTATGGTCGCTCCGCCAGCATTTATGGCTGCTACGGCTGTAGGTGCCAGGACCACGACGTTCTTTTTGAAGGAACTCCCAACGTAGTGGATTAGAGTTGTCTTACCCGTGCCTGCGTTCCCGCTAACGAAAATTATCGGCGTGCCTTCCTGAATTAGGGATATGGTTCTCTGGTATTCAGGCGTTATAACCATATCCGCAGGGGGACTTGGAACTTTGCCCCAACGAGGCAATGGACATCCTGCGTGGGTTGCGCGGCGGTTCAACTCCGCCACGCTCACAGGTTTGATGCCGAGCAGCTTCTTCAGCCCGTTAAGAAGGGCCATCTCTCGCGACTCCCGGCATAAAATAACCTACACCCCATCAATTTACAGCCTGTGAAGTGAGATTTTCAAGCCCCGAAGGTTTCTGGCGCCGGAGGCTTCTAATCAACAGAGGTATGAGGCCGGCGGAGAGGCCGAATCCTCGGCGCTCCCCGGATCACAATAGACACTGGTCAGGCGAAGGATTCGCCTCACGGAGATAAACGTTTGGTGGACCGCGGGATTTTCAATAGATTTTGATAAGATTCCGGTCGTGCTTCTCGGACTCATTCAACGAGATTAGCCTAATCTCAGTTTGAGACGCGTAGTCGCCATAAAGTCCACGGCTCTTCCGACACCGAACAGGCTATCACCGGTTCTTCTTAGGTGCGGTTAGCGCAGCCCGACATTTTCCAGCAGCATTGAATGAACATGCCTTGCACTTGTAAGCCCTCGTTGTCGGCCTGGGTGCTCTTTTCTTGGCCCAATAACCCATTGCCCAACTTAGATTTTTCTTGGCGGAGTTTAAGGAAAAAGGATAGAGTTCGCCATAGAGATCGGGGTCCCCTTGTAGATCAACCCTTTCCCAATTTTCTCGGCGCAATTTTGACGCCAGTTTTCGGGCTTCTGAAGCGATGAGGTCAGTCTGGTCAACTACTGAAAATTCTGGGGACATTACCATAATTCCACATATAAGACCCTCGGTATCTAGATGGTTCTTATTTAAGAGATAACCGTATATGTCCACTTGAATCCGCTGTGATGGAAAAACGCGCCGATACCTTGAAAATTTGAAGTCCAAGAGAAGAAGAGCTTTTCCTTGCCTAAATTCGACATAATCAGGATAGCCCTTAATAGCCAGCCCCTGAAAAGTGCCGCTAAATGGGGTTTCTGCTAAGGATATGGCCTTTCCACTTTTTATCAGTATTTTGATTTCCTGTTCGGTGAGCACCTCGGCTTCACTGAACGCAACCTCGTGTCCGATAGTCCCGAAACTCATTTCTTCCGAGGGGAAAACTATATTTGGATACCTAAAAGACAGATCAACGGCTTTTTCACAATACCACTGCTCTGCGATTATCGAGGCCGGGATTGGTTTAAAGTCAAATCTCGTCCGCATCAGTGTCTCTGCTGGGCTATTAGTCAATGCTAGGCCGATTAGATTTGGCCTGTCAATATGCAAAGGTGCTGAACGAGGCCCTCGGGGATGCTGGTTTCCTGGGCGCCCACCGGCCTAGGTGTTTGAAACGTAATGTTGCCCTGCATTAATTCAACATGGAAATGCGAATGACTAAGACCTAAAATAGGCCCTATAGAAAGGATATGTTCGGGGTCAAACTGCATGCCTATAAAGATATCAAGAAGGACAAATGACCTTGTGGATAAATACTATGGTCTCGTTGGCAGCGCAACAGAGGATTTATCATCGAGATGGAAAGCACATGGGTATTATATGACTTTTTCTCAGGCGGCAGTTTATCCAATATATTTCCGCAATACAAACATATGGGATTCTATGACGGTGCTTTTCTCAAAAGATAAATATGCCGGTGTAGATTTTCTAATGCGTCCGCTATTTGAGGGCGTTACCAAATTCGAGTGGTGTATGCTAGATTTGGACTCACGGGCATGGAGATTCCGGCTTACCACCTTTGAAAGCACCGTGGAATACTTACACAGTCGGACCAATGATCCTTCGCAAGAACGGGCAAAGCGCTTAAGTGCTGCAATCGCAAGTTTGAAAGAAAGGGGCATTCATAGAATGCCCCATATGAAACAAATGTGCGAGGAACTAGCCAATATACATGGGGACAAATGGTATAGTTTCTTTAGGTATTTTTCAAAGATAGTGCATGCAGAATTCGAGGATTGGGGGCGTTATGATGTTTCTCTGGGTGAGGCTGAGCAAGATGACGGGATCACGCCGAGCCCTGAGCATTCAGCTAATTGTAAAGCATTGGCTACGTATCTTCAGATGAGGAACATTATCCTAATGGGAACGCTATTTGAGCCAATGAAATATGGTGGTGTTGAGGAACTTGAGGCTGCGTGGTCGCTGCTTTTCTATTCGCTTTTGGAGGACGAAGAGGGTAATGCTTCTCAGTAATCAGGCCCCCTCGGGGAAGTCGAATCGTTGGCGCTCCCCGGGTCACGATAGACGCTGTTTAGGCGGTGGATTGGCCTCGGTAGGATAGACGCTCGCCAGGAGCGGCGATTCTCATCGCATCATAATAACCCGTAGTGTTGCCTTTCGTGTTGGGGGGGCTGACCACACACGTCAAAGGAGTAGTTGGTGCCCGGATTTTGGTGTCCACGTGGTGGCTAAATGGTGGCTAATGGCGGCAAAATTAGCGAAATTGCCCCAAAATTAGGACACGCAGGAGAGGCGCTCCAGAACTGTCTTAAGTTGCTGTATTATCAATTCATATGGGGGAAATTTACAGGAAGTCTGAAGGAAGCGGACGTTCTCGGGGTTGAACCTTTTCTTCACGGCCCCGTATAAATCATGTAGAATAAAGAATTGACCATGGCCAAGCTGCAGGTTCGGGAATCCCTATCCATGGCCTGGCTCTCCCTCCGGGCCAACAAGCTGCGCTCTTTTCTAACCCTCCTCGGAATCATCATCGGCGTCCTGACGGTCATCGCCGTCGTCTCGGTCATCCAAGGCCTGAACAACTACGTCTACACCAAAATGTCTTTTTACGGCGCTAATGACTTCTCCGTCCAGAAAGTCTCGATGATGGGGACATCCCTCAAGGAGTTCCGGGAGCAGCTGAAGCGCAAGGACCTGACCCTGACCGAGGTCCAGCTCCTCCGCGATCGCTGCAAGTCCTGCGAGCTCGTCGGGGCCACGACGAGCACCCAGCAGACCGTCAAGTTCGGCAACCAGTTCTTGAAGAACACGGAAATCCGGGGAGTGACCTATCTCGACCACGAGATCGGCTCGACCCTCGAGCTCGAGAGCGGCCGCCACATTCAGCGTCAGGACGAGACGAATTCGCGGCCCGTCTGCATCATCGGGTGGGATGTCGTGGAGAAGCTGTTCCCCTCGCTCGACCCCCTCGGACGATGGATTAAGGTCGGGAACCAGAACTTTCAAATCATCGGCACCGGTAAAAAGATCGGGAAGCTCCTGGGGTTCAGCCAGGACAACTACGTCCGGATCCCCATCACGACCTTTATGAAGACCTACGGCACGCGGCGGTCCGTCAGCATCAACATCCACACCCACTCCCAGGAGCAGTTGGCTCAGGCCCAGGAGGAGGTCCGGACCATCCTCAGGTCATGGCGGAAAAGGTCCTACAAGGACGCCGACGATTTCTCGATGGCCACCTCCGAGACGTTCATCCAGTTCTACAAGACGGCCACGTCCGGCATCTATTTCGCCATGATCGCCATCTCCTCCATCGCCCTGATCGTCGGCGGGATCGTCATCATGAACATCATGTTCGTCTCAGTCTCGGAAAGGACCAAGGAGATCGGGATCCGCATGGCCGTGGGGGCCCGCCGCCGGGACATCCTCTTCCAGTTCCTCATCGAGTCGTCCGTGATCTCAGCCGTCGGCGGGATCATCGGGATCCTTCTCGGCTTTACGGTGGCCAAGATCGTGTCGGCGACGACATCCATGCCTTCGAGCGTCGAGCCGTCGTCGATCGCCCTGGCCATCATCATGTCCTGGTCGCTCGGGCTGTTCTTCGGCATCTACCCTGCCAACAGGGCGGCCAAGCTCGACCCCGTGGAGGCCCTGAGGTCGGAGCAATGAGACTCCAGATTGTCCATGAAATCTTCGGCATGGCCGTCGACTCGCTCCGGAGCCACAAGCTCCGCTCGTTCCTGACCATCCTCGGGATCATCATCGGCGTCATGACCGTCATCGGCATGGTCTCGGTCATTCAGGGCCTCAACAAGTCGTTCATGCGGGAGCTCCAGTCGGTCGGCTCCGACATGATCGATATCCAGAAATTCGAGATTGCCGAGATGGGCCGCAGGAGCGAGGAATTGCGGACTCGGAAGGACTTGACCTTCGAGGACGCCAAGGCCATCGAGCGGGAATGCCCGCTGGTCAAGGCTGTGGCCGTCAGCATCTACGTCAGCCAGTTCGAACCCATTGAGATCAAGTACCAAAACAACAAGAGCGACACCGCCATGACCATCGGCATGAACGAGAAATGGCCCGTCGTCATGTCGCTCTATCTCCCCAAGATAGGACGGATATTCACCGAGTCGGAGATGACCCACAACGCGAGGGTCTGTGTCCTCGGCTCCGAACTCGCCGACGCTCTTTTCCCGAACCTCAATCCGCTCGGCAAGGAGATTCGGGTCGGGCCCGAGGCCTTCACCGTCATCGGCGTCCTCAACAAGAGGGGCCAGATGTTCGGCCAGAGCCGGGATAATTTCGTCGGCCTTCCGATCACAACCCTGATGAAATATTTTTCCTACGAAAAAGAAGGGCTCGAGATCATCACCGTGCCGAAGACGCCAGGGACCCTTGAGGAGACGATCCAGCAGATCAGCGACATCCTGCGGGTGCGGCGCAAGGTCCCGTACGGCAAGCCCAACGATTTCGCCATCATGACGATGGACACGCTCGTCAGCCTCTACAAGCAGATCACGGGCGCGGCCTTCCTGGTCATGATCGTCATCTCCTCGATCGGCCTCCTTGTCGGCGGGATCGGCGTCATGAACATTATGCTCGTCTCCGTCAAGGAGCGGACGCGCGAGATCGGGATCCGTAAGGCCCTCGGGGCCAGGGCCGGCGACATCCTCAAGCAGTTCCTGATCGAGGCCATCGTCCTGACTGGCGCCGGCGGGCTGATCGGGGTCCTGATCGGCTTCGGCATCGCCCTCATCGTCCGGGCGGCGACGCCGCTTCCAGCGGCCGTTTCGATGTGGTCCGTCGGACTCGGGCTGTCCGTCTCGATCGGGATTGGCCTGTTCTTCGGGATCTTCCCGGCACAGAAGGCGGCAAAAATGGACCCGATCGTCGCCCTCCGCTACGAATAGACTCCCCTCCCAGCCAAAAAAAGATGGTGCAAGAAAACGCGGCGACGGCCTGGTTGGCTCCCTTGCCGCCCGCGGCCATGGAAAATTTCCCGCCCAGGATCGTCTCCCCTGGCCTGGGGATGCGCGGAACCCTGATGATCATATCGGTGTTGGAGCTGCCGACGACCAAGATATTGTTCATCTTGACTGCTGTCCGACGTTCCGGATTATGACGGAAGTCTCGCTCATGGCCCCTTGAGCTTTTCTTCGCGAGTTTCAAGCCAGGTTCGGGCCGCGGCGACGGCCGCCCCGAGCTTGTCTTTTTCAGGAGTCACAAGCTCGACCAGCGACGGCCCTCCCCCGCCTTTGACCGGGGCCACGGCCCCGACAACGGGAATGAGGCCCCTGAGGTCGGTTGTTAGGGAATCAGCGCGGGCGAAGATGAGGTGGCCCTGACTTTCGCCGGCCGCCCCATAGACGACGGCGAACTCGCCGCTCCTGATGATATGGAGCGCCAGGAAACGGGCTTCCTCGGGCGTCCGGTCCTCCAGAACCCCGGAGATGATCTTGGCCGATGCTCCGCGGATGATCTCCTGGGCGTCGAACGAGGCGAGCCGCTCCTCGAGCCTCCGGGCCCTTTTCTTTATGGTTTTGCATTCGGCGGCCAGCTTCTCTACCTGGGCGGCTGCGTCTTGCGGCAGCACGGAGAAGGATCCCGCGATCGCCCGGAGGCCCCGGTCTTTCATCCCGTAGTCGGCCAGGGCCCGCCCGCCGCAGAGAAAATCGAAGCGGACATGGCCGCGGATTTTTTCGGTCCCAAGGACCTTGATCAGCCCGACCTCGCCCGACCGGCGGCAGTGCGTCCCGCCGCACGCGGAGTAGTCGTAGCCGGCGACCTCGACGACCCGGAGGAGGCCCTGCTTTTTCGGCGGGCGCCGGAGAGGAACCGCGTCGATCCTCTCCTCCGGGACGAAGTAGGTCTTGATTTCGCGGTCTTCCCAGACGACCGCGTTCGCCCGGTCTTCGACCCTGGCCAGGTCTTCGTCCGGGAGCGTCCGGAGGCCGATTTCCAGTGTCGAAACTTCCGGCCCGAGATGGAATCCCACAGTCTCCCCTTTCAGGATCTCGAAAAAAGCTTGGGAGAGGATGTGCTGTCCGGTGTGCTGCTGCATGTGGTCGAACCGGGTCGGCCAATCGATCAGGCCGCGGACCGAGCCGGCCCTCACCTCCTCCTTGAGGACATGAAGGATGACGCCGTCTGCCTCCAGGACCTGCAGAACCTCCACTCCGTCGAGGGTGCCCCGGTCCCACGGCTGGCCGCCGGATTCGGGGTAGAAACAGGTCCTGTCGAGGACCAGCGCCGGTTTTCCCTCATGAGTTCTTCTCTCCAGGACGGAGGCCTCGAACTCACGGAGATAGGCGTCTTCGAAATAGAGCCGCCTGGTCGGGGCCGGCTGAGTCTTCCCTTCCGTCTCGGTCATCGGCTCCTCCCTGACCCCATCTTATTCCATCTTGTTCTCTGTTCCCGCCAGGCCCAGGACCCGCGCCGTCGTTTTGAAGTGCGTCTTGGCCACCTTTTCGAGAATGTCCGGCCCCTTTTCGCGGACGAGCTTCACGGCCGCCGCCTCGACGAGGTCCGAAGCGCCTTTGGGGAGGTCGGCCCCGACCTCGCGGGAGAGAGAACGGAGCCGCGTCAGGAATTCGGCCCGGGCCAGGATCGAAGCCGCAGCGACGGCCGGGTCGTCCTCCGCCCGGGGCATCTGGATGAGCTCGATCTCTCGTCCCTTCTTAAGGAGGGCGTTCCGGACGAACTTCTCGTCGCCGAACTGGTCGGTGACGGCCTTCCCCGCGGGGACCCGCTCCAGGATGTTCTCGATCGCCCGGGCATGGGCCCAGGCCAGGATCCGGTTGAGATTCCGGAGTTTCCCGTAGAGCTCGTTGTATTTCTCGGGGCCGACGGCGACGACGGAATGGACGTATCCCCTTTTCAGAGCATCCGCGATCTCGCCGCAACGAGCGTCGGAGGTTCGCTTGGAGTCCTTGACGCCGAGCTCACGGAGAACGCCCTCCTGCCCCTCGGGCATGAAGAACGCGGCCACGACAAGAGGTCCGAAGAAATCCCCCTTGCCCGACTCGTCCGAGCCGATCCGGCCCGGCTCTGCTGGAAAAAGGCCCTGTTTTGTCAAGCGACCGGCCCCCCCTGACTCTTCTATTTTCTCTGATGGATGATCTTCCCGTCGAAGACGGTCATCAGGACCTCGACACCGTTGATCTCCTCGGCCGGGATCTTGAAGATGTCTCGGCTGAGGACGACGAGGTCGGCGAGCTTCCCCTCGGCGATCGAACCCTTCTCTCCCTCGGTGAACTCCGCAAAAGCGCCGTTGACGGTGTAAGACTTGACGGCGTCTTCGACCGAAATCTTCTGCTCGGGGACCCACCCGGCGGGGTTCTTCCCGTCCAAGGTCCGCCGAGTCACCGCGGCATAAATCCCGGCCACGGGGCTCAGGGGCGCCACCGTCCAGTCCGAACCGAACGCCAGGGTGGCCCCGGCCTCAAGGAGCGAGTGGAAGGCGTAGGTAGTCTTGGCCCGCTCTCTGCCGATTTTTTTCTCGGCCCACCTCCCGTCGTCGATCAGGTGGTACGGCTGGACCGAAGCGATGAGGCCAAGGCGCCCGAACCTGGCGATGTCGCTCGGTCTGAGATGCTGGGCGTGCTCGACGCGCCAGCGCCTGTCGCGCGGACCGTCCGCGGCGATCACCCTTTCGAAGATATCCAGGAGGAGGTTGTTGGCCCGGTCGCCGATGGCATGGATCGCGACTTGGAGTCCGGCTTTGTCGGCTTCGAGGACCCTTTTCTCCATGATGCCCTCCGGGAACATCTGTTCGTGAAGCAACCCCGAAGTCTTCGGGTCGTCGGCATAGGGCTCGAAGAAGCAGGCCGTCCCGGAGCCGAGCGACCCGTCGACGAAGCCCTTCAGGCCGGCAATCTTCAAACGGGGATTCCCGAAAGGCGACTTGATTTTCAGGCGGCTGAGGAGGTCCACCTGGGTGATGGGGATGTAGACATAGAGCCTGGCGCTGAGCTTGTTCCGCCGGTCAAGTTCCTCAAAGACTTCGAAACTCGAAGCATCGGCCATTTCGTGGACCGAGGTGACGCCATTTGCAGCGGCTTCTCCCAGGGACGCCGCGGCGGCCTGGAGCTTTTGCTCGAAAGACGGCTCCGGGATCTTCGCATAGACGAGCTCCATGGCCGCGTCCTTGAGGATCCCCGACGGCTCGCCCGTCTCCGGGTCCTTAACGATCTCTCCGCCGGGAGGCACCGGGGTTTCGCGGGTGATCCCGGCGAGCTTCAGGGCCAGACTGTTGGCGAGGACCATGTGCCCGTCGAAGCGGTTAACGCAGACGGGATTCGCAGGGGTCACGGCGTCGATCCATTCCCTCCGGGGAAGCTCCGGCGGGCTGAACTGCTGGTGGTCCCAATCGCCGTTGATCACCCATTCTCCCCGGCCGAGGCTGCGGGCCTTGGCTTCGATCTTGGCGACAAACTCTTTACGGCTCTTGGCCTCACGGAGCTCGACGCTGCTCAGCGTGAAGCCGCCGGCCAGGAAATGGGTGTGGCTGTCGATGAAACCCGGAAGAACGAGCTTGCCCTTGAGGTCGACGATGCTCGCGCCCTCCCCCGCGAGCTTCCGGACCTCCGAGGTCGTTCCGACACGGAAGATCCTCTCGCCGCGGACGGCCACGGCCTCCGCCCACGGCTGACCGGGATTCCCTGTCCATACCGAACCATTGATCAAGGCGAGGTCGACCATTTTTCCTCCCGGAGTCCGAGAACACCCCGCAAAAAGTCCCAGGGCCGAGAGCAAAACCGCGACCCAAGTCCGGCCCCGGCGCAGGCCGCGCAAACGTCGTTCAGACATGTCCATGAGTCGAAACCCATATATAAAGGAATTCACCATCGAAATCAATCGACCCCTCCCGCTCCTCGTGCAAAGACCGGCAGAAGGGACTCGCTCCTTCCGGCCGGTCTCCGATTTCGGGGGAACCGGCGGCGGCGCGGTTGGCCGCGATTCGCGGATGTGGTAAAATACCCGGCTTGACGGGAACCAGCTCCTGTCTCACGCTGGAGGGATAATGATCGACGCGACCCAAATCCGCAAAGGCATGATCATCATTATGGACGGCACCCTGTACCGTGTCATGGAAATGCAGCTCATCACGCCCGGCCGGTGGAAGGCCATGGTCCAGACCAAGCTCCGGAACATCCAGAACGGCTCCCAGACCGAGCATCGATTCCGCTCTGAGGAGCGGCTCGAGCAGGCCTACCTCGAAGAGGTCGAGATGGAATACCTCTACAAGCAGGGTGTAGAGTACTTTTTCATGAACCTCGAGAATTACGAGCAAATCAGCCTGACGGCCGAGGCCATCGGGGACGGGATCAAGTACCTCCTGCCGAACACGGTCATCAAGGTCGAGATGTTTGAGGGGAATCCGGTCGGAATCGACCTGCCCAATGCCGTTGACCTCAAGGTGATCAGCACCGAGCCGCGGCTCAAGGGGGCGACCCAGACGTCCATGTACAAGCCGGCCACGGTCGAGACGGGAGCGGTGATCCAGGTCCCTGAGTTCATTAAGGAAGGGGACATCATCCGCGTCGATACGCGGGACGACAAGTATCTCGAGCGGGCCAAAACGAAATAGGACCGCAGGATAGGGCGGCGATAAAGGCCGCCCGGCCGCTTGCCTCAATAATTCTGCCGGAATACCCCGACGTTGCCGTAGCTGTCCTTGACCCGCACAGTGATGAGGTTCTCGGCGCCTGGCGGGATTTTCACAGAGAACTTGAAGGCCTCGCTCTTCGAGTCCGCGATCCCGTCGACCGGGAAAACGACCCGCCATTCACCCGGCCTAACCAGCCACTTAACCTCCTCGATGGTTGAGAACGCATCTTCGGCCTGGAAGGAGACGTCAATCGCCGCCCCGTTCCGAACGGCGGTGAAGTTCTTGATGACGGGCAGCGAGTTGTCGATAACGAGGGGCGGGCCGACTTTCTCGGACTTGAGGTCGAGCCCCACGGGATTGGAGGGCGAATCGGATGCCGTGATCTTGACGGAGTAGGTTCCGTCCGGATAGGAAAGCGTGTCAAAGGCATAAAGGCTTTCGGTCCAGCCATCCTGGATGACCCGCCACTCGGCTTCGCCCTCCTTGCGCAGGGAGATCGCATAGCGGAGCGTGTCACCGTTCTCGTCCGAGGCGTCCCAAGTCATGGTCTGGAAGCCCTTGCGCTCGGTCTTCTTGGCCGGAAAGCTCACCTTGAGCTCGTCTTTCTTTGCCGGCTGTTCGGCGAGGTTCTTCTCGACGCCCAGGATGACGTCCTCCTGTTCGGGGAGCTTGAGGAAGACCTCGTTCGGCCCCAGGAGCTCGAGCCGGGTGATGGCCGGGGCAATGTTGGTTTGGAGGTAGAACACGGCGAGCTTGCTGATGACCGGCGAGACTTTCCCCGTCTGCGTCTTGAAGAGCGCCCGGACTTGGAGGAACCTGGCCTTGGGGCTCAGCACCTGTTCCTCTTTTTTCTGGTAGGGCGGGGACCATTCGCTCCAGGCGGCATTGGGCTCGAACGTATTGCCGCTCCGCGTCTGGAGCTGGAGGCTCGCCCCGGGATCAACGCTCCCCTCCCACCCGATCCGCCCCCATGAAGCCGGCGTCCGGGCGTCCAGGACGGAGCTCTGGTATTCTCCCGAGAGCCGCTGTTCGGTCAGGAGCTGGCCGAGATAGCAGGGGTTGTTGGAAAGGACGTAGACCCTGGAGTCGAGGGGGACGAGCTCGAAGACCTGTTCCGAGTCCTCCTGGAGAAGGAGCGACACCTTCTCGTCCTTGTCTATGGAATAGATCCTGCCCTTGGGGCCCGTGCCGAAAAGGACCTTCCGGTCGTCGGCTTTCCAGAGGAGCGTGTAGACCATCTCGTCGCCGGAGCTCCAGAGCATCCTGGCGACACCGTCACTTGATATCCGGTAGACGGCTCCCGAATCCTTCGGGGGAAAGGAGAGCCCCGGCAGGGGCTCGGTTCCCGAAGTTACCGGAAGGCTGGGCACGCTGACCGCACTGACCGTGACACTGACGGCTGCGCCCGACCGGGGCTGGACCGTCGGGACATCTTCCTTCTTGGACTTCGAGGGAGCGCCGGACGCCGCCGCGTAGATCAGGCCCTCGCGGTCCAGGGCGAGGCTCCGGACTTCCTCATAGGGCGTTTCGAAGACGATCGAGGCCCGTCCTTCCGGAGAGATGCGGTAGACGACGCCGTTGCCGCCGCTGCCGGCCAGGATGGCGCCGCCGCCCTTCCGCAGGCAGAGGATATGGTTCTCCGCGGCCTTGAAGATCATCCGTCCCTCGCCTTGGGGGCTGACCTCGTAGATGCCGCCGGTCTCCCCCACGGCCGCCCAGAGCTTGCCGGAATCCATGAATGCGAGGTCCCAGATGTATTTCTCGGCGGGGTCAAAAAAGGTTTCCCCTTTTAATTTGTCAGTGATCTTATAGACCTTCCCGTTGGGCGATGTCCCCGCGTAAAGAATGCCCTTCTGGTCCAGGACGAGGCAGGTCACGTCCATTTCCGGGACCTGGAAATAGAGCTCCGCCTTGCCGTCTTTTCCGATCCGGTAAACCTTGCCGCCGTGGCCCGTGCCGAGATAGGTGACGCCCTCGGCAGTCAGGAGCACCGAGAGGTAGAATTCCTCGGTCGGGGAGGCGATCCTGTCCTCTTTGGGCGCCAGGGCCAGGACGCCTTCGTTGGAGACCGAGACGCCGCCGAGCTTGCCCTTCAAAAAATCCTCCTTCGACCGGAGCTCCCACTTCTGAGGAACAACGGCCCTGAGGAAGAGCCCCGAGACGGCAACCCACAGGATTCCGAACAGGCAGAGCTTTCTCATGAGATCGGTCTCCTATCTTCTGATTTTGACGGGGATCACGGCGCCGCCCCGGAAAACATAGGGAACCGGAAGCTGATACTCGCCGAGCGTGGAGCGGGTGAGGTCCATCGGGGCGGAAGCCGAAGCCCGCGGCGAGGTGAACATGGACTTGAGGGTCGGGGGCAGGTTGGGCATCTCCTCGCCCTTGAGGAAAATCCCGGGCTTGGGGGCGAGGATCTTGAAGTAGATCCGGTTGTTCTTCCTAAGGTTGCCCAGGATCCGGAGGAGCTGGCTGAGGCTCCGGGGCACGAAATCCTGGATCCTGTACTGGGACCTCTCGACCTGCTGCATCGTGGCCGCGTCGCCGACGACGATTTGGAACTCGGTGCCGGCCGGAAGGGCGGGGGCGAGGAACGTCACGTCCTCGACCAGACTCTCCTCCCTTAGGGTCCGGTAATAGACCTTGATCTCGATTTTCTCCCCGGGGGAGGCCTCATACTTGTCCAGGAGGACCTTCTCGAGGGCACAAAGACGCGGTTCCTCGGTAGCCCGAACGTTGAGGTCAATCCGGAAAATCCCGACGTCCCGGAACTCGTTGTTGCCCAGGTAATAAACGACGGCCGCCATGAGGCCCGACAGGCTGGTGGCGGACGAGTCGTAGTT
>Ga0153916_10000945_pt1 | contig 20314 bp, 16 predicted proteins | sample Opewatmetagenome_FD_109642 | JGI IMG/M metagenome (GOLD analysis project Ga0153916, IMG submission 109642) | Freshwater wetland microbial communities from Ohio, USA - Open water 3 Core 3 Depth 4 metaG | ecosystem: Environmental > Aquatic > Freshwater > Wetlands | place: USA: Ohio, Lake Erie... | reverse complement strand
GCCTCGAACCCCTCGCTGAACAAGTCGTTGATGGTTTTAGTCTTGCCGACATAGGAATTGCCAACGAACGCAACGCCGGCTCTTTCCAGATCTTTCCACCAATCCATCACCACAGTTTTCGGAAGCTTAAAGTTCGGGATGCCATACGTCAGTAAACCACCCGGGGCTGGACGAAGGTCGAAAATGGTCACCCAATGACCACACTGGACCAGGCGTTCGGCGCACGCCAATCCGGCGGGACCAGCCCCGATGATCGCCACCTTCCTCCCAGTCGGGTAGGGTACCTGAAGCTTTACTCCCCCATTTTTACGCTCAAAATCAGTTGTAAATGCTTCTAACGCGCCGGTTAACACCGGTTCACCAGTCTTGTTGCGCACGCAGGCGCCTTCGCAATACTGCTCGTGTGGGCAGACTCTCCCACATATTTCCGGCATCGATGAGGTTTGCCGGTAAACGCGAGCGGCTTCGATGAAATGGCGTTGCTCGATTAACCATAAAGCATAGGAGATATCATTATGAGCCGGGCAAGCTTTTCGGCATGGGGCCGGGTCGGCACAATGGATACAACGCCCGGCCTCATACACAGCCCATTCAGGGTCCGGAGGGATGACTACATCCTCAAAATCGCCCACCCTTTCTGCGGCTGGACGGTGAGGCAAACCGCGCGATGAGAGGCGCATGCGTTCTTTTCGGTTGACGGTCGAAAAATCCCTGGCGATATCCATGTTAGCTAACCCAAGAAACCATTAAGATTGAATACGCCGATGGGCGACCCGGCTTAATAGAATGGGTCGCCCATGGCAGCGAAAGGAGGTAGGAGGATTAAGGGCGCTACGAATTAGCGCCAGCCTATTTCTCGCGTAAATACTTGTCAATGGAGGCAGCCGCTTTACGACCAGCTACCATGGCAGTAACCACCAGCTCGGGACCCGTAACGGCATCCCCACCCGCGAATACATCGGGACGGGAGGTGGCGCCGGTTTCCTTATTGATTACAATTAAGCCATAATTCTTCGTCTCAAGACCAGGGGTCGTCTCACTGATCACCGGATCGGGCCAGTACCCGAGAGCCAGAACAGCCGTGTTGGCTTCGACGATAAAATTGCTTCCCTCAACCGGTACCGGTCGCCGACGACCTTTAGCATCCGGCTCACCCAGCACCATCTTGATGCATTCTACCTTTTCCAGCCGTCCATCCTCCCCGGCAATGAAGCGTACTGGTTGGGTGAGGAACTGGTATATCGCCCCTTCTTCACGCGCCATCTCTCGGTCATGCCTGCCGCCGGGCATTTCCTTTTCGGTACGCCGGTACAGGCAGGCTACTTCCTCAGCTCCCAGGCGGAGGCCTGAGCGTAGGCAGTCGGAAGCGGTATCACCACCCCCGATCACCACGACTTTGCGACCGACTTCCGGCCGTGATCGCATGTCGGGTGGTAATAATTCATCTACAACATTGGAACGCGCCAGGAATTCGGTGGCTTTATAAACCCCGGGAAGGTCCTCCCCAGGAACTTCCATGGGGGCATCGATCTCGGTACCGATCCCTATAAAGACAGCCTCGTAGCCCTCCGCGAACAAGTCATCCACCTTTTTATCTTTGCCAATATAGGTATTAAAGACATACTTTACACCCGCACGTTTCAAGTCATTGATCCGGTCGAAGACGACTTCCTTCGGGAGCTTAAAATTGGGGATGCCATAGGTCAACAAACCGCCAGGGCCGGGCTTGGCTTCAAAGATCGTCGCCTCGTGACCCCATTGCACCAGTTGTTCGGCGCAGGCTAACCCGGCCGGTCCGGCGCCCACGATAGCGACCCGCTTGCCGGTCGCTTTCCCCACCGGGACTTCCACTCCGACGGTCGTGCGCTCGTAGCAAGTAACAAAAGCTTCCAGTGGTCCCGTCAACACAGATGCCTGGGATTTGAGGTGTGAGCAGGAACCCTGGCAGAGCTGTTCTTGCGGGCAGACCCGCCCGCAGATTTCGGGCATCGAGCTGGTTTTGCGATACAGCTTGGCTGCTTCCAGGAATTCACCTTGTTCAATGAGCCACATAGCAGAGGGGATATCATTATGCGCCGGGCATGCCAGCATGCAGGGGGCTGGATCGGGGCAGTGGACACACCGGGCAGCTTCGAGCATGGCCCGCTCGGGTGTGAGTGGGATGGTTATATCATCAAAATCACACAGTCGCTCACTCACCGGGCGCGTATCCACATCCATCGTAGGGACTTTCGCCCGCGCCTTCCGATCGATCGATAAAAATTCACCCGGAATAGATTGCATACCTGACACCTCCTCTATCGCTAGTATGATAATAGCGATAAGTTTAGTTTAATTTTAGTCATGGATGTCATGACTTTTATTTCTGGATGTCATCAAAATCTGTGACAGTTGTCACCGCGCCGCTTATCCATAAAACGGAATATGGATTTTACCAGGACTGAACAGCCGGCAACAATTCCTTGCTTTCTTGCAGCCACGTCATCGGGTTCGTGGTGCGCTTGAGATACCGAATCACACCGTTTTGATCCACGATGACGGAGGCGGTGCGTTGGATCCCGATGAAGTTCTTTTGGAGCTCAAAGCGATGATAGACCGCGCGTTCAGGATCGGCCAGGACGGGGAACGGCGTTTTGAGTGACTCCGCATACCTGCGGGCACGATCCAGTGTGTCGCCAAGAATAACCAGAATCTGCGCCCCGGCTTTTACAAACTCATCATTCATGCGCCCCAACTGGGCGACATGCGCACGGCACTGCATTCAGTTGTACTCGCGCACGAAGAATAGGACAATTTTTTTGCCACGATAATCGGAAAGCGCGATCTCGCCTCCAGTGTTTTGCGGGAGTTTGAAATCAGGCACAGAAGAACCGACTTCCAGTTCGGTATTTGGCATAATAATCCTTTCTTGATCTGCTAAAACTGGGAACATCGCGAATCGCTCTCGAGGGAACCGTAAACCTCCAGGTTATGAATCCCAATCTCCTGTCGCACACTTCAGAACGACGGGCTGCTGATACTTTCTGGTCCGGCGAGATAAAGTGGGGTTACCCATAACCGGATTTTAGCATTAAAACAACCAAAAGCAAGTTCAGGGAGGAGTGAGTGTTGGTTGAAACCGGGTACCGACAACTGGAAGGCTTTCTGGGTGGTAAGTTTCTTCCCTCACACACCCACTCACTTTTTACCCATACCATGGAATAGAGCAATGGAGGCTACTTCCGATGCCCCCAGCACTCCGGCGTGATCCCCCAACTCAGCTGGTACGACCCGCGCGGCTTGTGCCTGTGCGAGAAAGGCACGCTGTTTAATAATGTGGCGTACCGGCCCGAATAGCCTTTCGCCAATGTGCGCCAGCCCACCACCGATGACAACAAGCTCTGGGTTGAACAGGTTGACCAAGCTGGCCATACCTGTCCCCAGGTAATCCATAGCCTCGGATAGGATTTTCTCCGCTTCTACATCTCCCTCGCTCGCGGCGTCAGCAACCAATTTGGCGGTGATGAGGTCTATGTTACCATTGGCTAAATTGGCAATCCTTGTTGGTACGCCGCTGGTCACGATCTCGCGCGCCCGGCGGGCAATGGCCGATCCAGATGCCAGCGCCTCCAGACATCCTCGATTCCCACAGCCGCACAGCGGACCATCGGCTAGGATGGTGGTGTGCCCGATCTCGCCCGCCATACCGGTAGCACCATGATACAGAGTCCCATCGAGGATCAACCCACCACCGATGCCAGTACTGACCGTGACATAGATCATGTGATCCACACCCCGCCCGGCACCAAAGCAATGCTCGCCCAATGCTGCTGCGTTGGCATCGTTTTCCAGAGTGGTTGGAATTCCGAGACCTTCCTCTATCAATTGTCTGATAGGCACGCGATCCCACCCGGGCAGGGTGGCTGGGCTTAGCGTCACACCAGCCTCAATGTCGAGGGGGCCTGGCGAACCCACGCCCACCGCCGCCACCTGGCATTGTGCCAGCCCTGCCTTTGCCATGACTTCACGCGCGGCGTCGATCATGCGGTCGATGACTGCCCGTGGGCCCTCGTTTGCCAGAGTCTGGCGGTGGCCGTAGGCGATAATCTCACCAATGTGATCCACTACGGCAGCGCGGATATTAGTGCCGCCTAGATCGATACCAATGATGAAGGGTTCATATGCCATGCTTTTCTCCACACTGACTTTGTACTTTCACAGCATAGTCTAGTACGACGGTGTAATCAGGGCAGGGCTTAGAGAGACAAGTTTTTTGAGTCAATACTAGAATTGAACAGTGTCGGCTGGTTTGATATCCCAACAGGAGCATCCCGATACACTTCTCGCTAATTAACAGATGGCATTGATTCCAATCAGGCGGAAGTGTCGGAGGTAGAACCTTATGGCTCCCCTGACCCGATCAATGACAAATTGTTCTGCACCTTCTTCTGCCAAATCGAACCGATCCACGTTCTCGTAGAGCCTACTACGAGCGGCCTTTACATCCGGGTCATTATAGACGTAGTGCCCGCAGACCCGACCGATGAGCAGACGCAAAAACTGATCCTCTGCGACATATTTTCTAGGGAGTCGCCTGATCTCGTCGGTCATCCATTTCATCCAAGTACCATTGGTGAAGGTGTGCTCCAGGAGCAGTTCATGGAGATGCGAAGCATCTCTCTTCGCAAGCCAGCCTTCGCCTACCAGTTTCATCTCCATGTCAGCCAAAGTCAAACACGCATCCGTCTCCACCAGCCCCAACTCCGGGGCTATGTTCATGCCAGTGACTCCAATCTCAGGGTGTATCCGGCAAGAAGCGGCGCTCAGGTAGTCGCCATTGTGCTCCTTGAATCCGACACCGTATTTGGCAGCTATGGTGGCGAGTTCTCCCGTCTGCACTTTGTCGAAGTGCCCTACGTTACGATCCATACGACATAAGGTGCCGGTCTGCCCAACAACGCAAGTAGGTAACGGCAATCCCTCTTCAACAAGTCGCCTGGTGATTTGCTTCAAGAAGGACTCAAACGCCTCCTTGCTAGTGAGCCCTCCCCGGATATCTTCGGTGCCCAATTCGTAGTCAATGGGGGAACGCCCCAGCGCTCTCCGTGTTTCTTCACAGAACCTCTCGAGTTCAATAGTCCAATTGCAGAGATCCTCCTGAGTGCATGGGAACGGACACTTGGTCGTATCGATGTGAAGGTAATTGAAGCCTGCCTCGATATCGGCGCGGAACGATTCCCGCGCAATCTCCATGGCGCGTGCAATGGGATATCTCTCATCCAACTCAGCGTCGCGCTGCCAAGGACCGCCATGATCACGACAGATATATACAGGACCTTCATAACCCACTTGCTTCTGCAAGTAGGAAAGAAACTCGATGAAGGTGTGTTGGTCTATCCCGCCCATCAGATAGCCATATCCAAGGGACCGAAGATCAACCTGGTTCCGAGAGGCAATGAAGATGGCGGGACAAGAGTACTGTTTGCAGGACTGGAATGTGGCTTTCACCACAACCTCTGAGACTGGTCCGACACCAAGAAGAGTGCATCTGCGTCCAGCGTCCCTAAGTTTCGTCACAAAATCTCGCAGCATTATATGTTCGTCTTTCATCGAAACAGGCTACGAGAACAAGTGCCCACGAACCGCGGTGTAATGGTGAGGCAAGGTGCGATTGAAAATTCCGTCGCGGATGAGACGGGTTTCAACTTCCTGGCCGTAAATTGCTGGTCTGCTGACCATACCGAAGCTACCACAAATCCTGCGGCTTGGGGTATGGATCAAACCCCCTTCCACCGCAAATTCATCGTCCAACGCACCAAGGGTGCGAAACACAGTGACTGGCCCCGGGCTAAATTGCATATCTACGATCCCGGGCAATCCCGGAGCGGGATTGCCCTCGGGTGTACGCCCATCAACGTTATGGGGAATGAGCTTTGTCCCTCTTTCATCCGCCCAGGAGCATGCGGTTGGGCCACAGTGCCATATGGTAAAGGTATTTTGCCCATCATCCCAGTTGACGATGTCAACCAGGGTTGCCGGGCGCTCGGACAACTGGGTGGCTAACAACATATCCAGTGCCCCACCGGGATCACCTTCGCAGGCAGTGGGGACTCCAATCTCGTTGAGTATACTGACCACCGGGCACGGCCAGACATCATATAGGAGTTGCAATTCTGGCCAGCAGCGCACCGCAATGCTGCTGAACTTTTCCTCGTTGCAGAAGTCTTTGACTGCACGAAGCAGACGTATCTGTCTCAGGATTGCTTCGTGGGGAATCTCGACTATAGTGAACCTCTTCACCAGGTCTTCGACTGCTTCTTCGATTTCTTGTTCTTCATACGAAGTGACTCGCCTGACTATATCTTCAATCGGTATGCCTACAAACCTGATGCCGAAGCGTTCTTCCAGCACTCTGCGGTCCTTTGGCTGGATATCGATGTCGTAGAACTTTGGTACGATTCCTTCACCAAATAGACCGATCCGCGTGTTTGCAGTATTCTTGGCAGCGCCGATGACTCTAACTGCGGTCCGAAGACGTGCAATAAATCCCGGATCGTTTGGCTCACCATAGAGACTGCGAAAGCGCCAACCTCTTAAAGCCAGATTGCCAACCAGGAAATTGGCACCACAAAAACTGTTATGACCGATGTGGGTGTTGTATTCGGTTTCTCCCCGACTCCACAGGATCAAGGGAAGTTTAAGTGTATCGAAAAAGGCACTGGCAGCCTTTCCCTCCGGATAGGTTGCCACGTCGAGGATCGCAAGATCGGCCTCGCCGTTTAGTTTCTTCGCTGCCAAGACAGCGCCTTCGGCATCTTGGAACGTCTCAGGAAGTGCCAGTACCGTGGCTCCAAGACTCTTGCCGACTTCGTCCAGTTGATTGAGGCGGGTTTGATACTGCGATTCCTCGAAGCCCCAGAACGGTTTAAAGCTGATCCCCGCGATTCCGATCTGTATCTTTACACTCATTGCTGTCTCCTATGTTGGGCATGGTTCAAGTCCTCACAAGTTCTCGGAGAAACACTCCTGTCTGTCTACCGCATTGGCGTCCCCATCTAGCATTGCCGCCGATTGTGACAAGTTGTTTGTACGGTTGCGATAAAGCTCTCTGCCTCGTCGAGTGAGGGGAAAGTACCCTCCACGTGGATCATGAGCCCTTCTGGTCGGAGCTCTTCTAGGATTGCGTGCACATCCTCTGGAGGTGCGCTGATCCAGACAGATTTGCCTGCACGTTGTACCTTATTTAGCATCGCCAGCCAGGCTCTAGCCGGTGGGTTGCCATCTCCTGGCACCCACTGGATGGCATCGAGTTCTTTGAGCTCCAGCAGTGCATCCAGGTGCCGTATGGCATCTGGGCCATCGAGGTGATAGATAGATGTATTCAGCATCTGGCATTGCCTCTGGATGTCAGGCAGGCAGAACTCCTCGAAGTGCCGGGGCGATATCAATGCCGCGAAGTCACATTGTACGACATCGTGCCGACCAGTGGCGAAGAGCCCCATCCAATCTCCAACGAATGGGGTGTATCGCGTGATGATGGAATAGATATCATCATAACAATGCGAGTACACCTCTTCAAGGATTAGATATGTAGCAGCTTTAACAGGACCGGGGTTCTCGATCAGATCAAAACACAACTTTTCTGGAGAGCGCAGCAGGCTGACGATGTCGAGAGGAACCTGGAAGTCAGGTATTCCGACTAGATAGCGGTCGCGCCCTCTCTCAGTAGCGGTCTGCGCCATCTTTTTAGTCATCTGCCACCAGCGATTCTCTGGATCGAAATGTAGCCGGTAGGATTGCCAGTCATCGATGACCGGCTCATACCAGACTGTGTCCTCTGCCAGGGTAACATTGGCACCAAGATATGCTGCCATATCGGTGCAAACAAATCCAGGCACGTATACAGGCACAGCTTCTGCTAAGTAATGGTGGCTTCGGAACACCCACTCAGCTCGCCCGAGAACATAGTCGGGGTCGGTCTTTTTCGTCAGGATATCTACTTCATCATCTAGCGGTTGGATAGCGCCATTACGTATCGCGACCACCTGAAGCGCGCAACGCTCGGTGGGTTTGCGCTGCCAGAAAGCCTGGATGTGCTCAACCGCTTCAGCGAAGTCCGGCTTGTACTCCATATGCTGTGCTCCGCCTACGCATTGTCACAGATGCCCATCAGAAAAACCTATCCCTCGAACATCTAGGTTTACATCTGCCTCAGAGTGGTTGGCCGCGCTTACCACCCTGAGGGAGGTTAGCTGTCACGACAGTCCGACCCTCGAATGGAGGAATTTCCACAAGCCGTGAGTTGATCTCCCCCTTTTCTTCGGTAAAAAGGTAAAAGTGGGTAAGCATATCGGACGAGCCCCGGAAGGTTGCCTCCACCTCGCCCCCAACCGGTTGGAATGAGCATGATTGCAGACACGACGTACGTGTGGCGCGGACATAGCGGATGCCATCGTCCAGAGTCATGTAAATGGGATCATACTCAGTGATGCCCCGCGCGGTCTGCTCAACCTCTGATGCCCAAGCATCAGGCCTGATGCGATAGATGTGATCGGTCTCGTGAGTGAAAAGGATAGCCAAGGCCATGCTGTCGAGTGCCCGTCGCAATTGGCGGACTCCTCGACTGACCGTCGCCGCAATGTCGTTGTCGGGAAACCATTCGTAACCCGCATCGTCGCGGATGACAGTAGTGCACGAGAAGAAGCGATAGCCGGCCAGGTTGACAAAGTCGGCGTAGTATTCGGGCCGCTTCCCACGGCGTCTATCGTCGACGACCACCGTACCGGGCGTCTCGTGCAGACGGAAGGGCGCCATCTTGAGCCACGACGTGTGGAGTGAGAAGGATTCATCCATGTCCATCGTAAACTCGCCCAAGTCCGCCTGCCAGTGTTCACGGATATGCTCGACACTGTTGGTGCCGAACTCACCCCAGTGGGGGATGATGTTACGTGACATCGGGAGCGGTGCGTGCACCCTGTACCATTCGTCTACGGCAGCCAGACGGCGTTGCACCTCGTCATCCGGCCACGGCCTCTTTTGTAGGTGATCGTAGAATATGAACTCATCCAAGTCAGCAGGATAGGGAATTCGCCCATGGCGGCGTGGGAATTCGTCTGCCTCTTTACCCGACCGCTTCACCAGGGAATGATCATAGAAGTAGGGATTCTCAAAGCCAGGACGAAAGAGAAGGCCGAAGGCGTGGGGCGAACCCGTGGCCAAGCCTCGTTGGAAGAGATCCCTTAGCTCGTTCACCGCGCGTTCAGTGAGGTTGTATATGAAGAGCCCCAGCCACGGTTTAAAATCCTGCCGGTTAGCATCGTGGATCCAATATAAGGGACTCCGCTGCCAAAGCTCGCCTACGCCAGCCACATCGTCCACTCGCATGGTTACCAGTGGTGCCAGCCCGCGCATGGCGAACGGTTTGCGCGCAGCCCAAACCAAGCTGCGCCAGAGAACGTCATCTAAGCCTGCTAAAGGTCCCAGAACCTTAGAATGTGCCCAGCGGAGTGAAGCCCATTGTACGACGCGACCCTCCCCCATAGTCCTGGTTACGACGAGAGGTCGACCTCCCGCACGGACCAATACCTGGGCGTCACCGAAAGTCAAAGAGGGCACGCGCATCGGCGACATGAGGTTTAAAACCTCACCAAGTGCGTGCCTGGCGATAATGTAGTGAGGTCTCTCCGCGAACTCCAGTGTCTCCGCTGCTTTTTCCCCTACACTGACTATAGGCCTACGCCTTCCCTCAGTTGAGAAGCCAGGATCAAAGCTAACCAGACCTGTGCCGACGTCCACCGCCTCCAATATCGCCCGACGCTGACTTGGAGCCAGACGCCGTCCCTGTGGATCCAACTGCCTGTGTCCGATGATCAGTAAAGCGAAGTCGGTCAAGTGATCTGGCCATGGATCGCGCGCGATATCCACTATAGTGTATGGTACCCCCAGGTGCTCCAGGTAAGGGAACACTACCTGTTCAGCATCGGGATAGCCGACGCTGAACCAGTTAACCAGAACGAGCACATTCATGGACACCGGGGGATGTGTCATAGTCACCTCCGCTCTTTGTTCTTTGCCTTCATTGGCCTTTATCGAGGCACCCCTCAACCATCCCGTCCTACAAGGATGACTTCTACACCTTGCTTGCGCAGCGCATCTATGAAATCGGAGGGAGCACCATCATCGGTGATGAGCTGGTGAATCTGTGTGATGGGAACTATCGTAGTAAAGCCCACGTTATTGATCTTGCTCGAGTCCGTCAGCACCGTGACCTGATCGGTAGCTCTTACCATGGCTCGACTCACTTCAGCCTCCAGCACGTTGGAGGTGGTCACGCCGGATTGAAGGCTCAAGCCATCAGCTCCCAGGAACAGTCTGTCGACATGCAAATTGTGCAGGCCAGCCACAGTCTGCGGCCCGACCAGCGTCTGGTAGTCCGGCAGGTAGATTCCACCCAAAATGATCAGGTTAATGTCCCGGATCGGAGCCAACTCCCGGAACACAGACCAGGCTGCCGTGATCACGGTCAACCGCTTCAGTTCACCCACTTGCTGGGCGATTTCCTGTGCCAAGTTGAGGACTGTGCTACCTGAATCGAGGATAAGGCGATCACGTGGTCGGATCAAGCCTACAGCAGCTTGGGCAATCCGCCTCTTCTCTCCCTGGTGAAGCACCAGCTTGTGATCGTAAAATTCTTCCCCGGCTTCTTGCCGCACGGCCACGGCTCCTCCATGTACGCGCTTCAATAATCCATACTCCACCAGCTTTTCCAGATCCCGACGGATTGACACCTGGGATACACCAAATCGCTGGCTGAGCTCGGAGACGCGGACCAGGGAGTCATTTCTAGCTATCTCCAGAATGGTCATCCTTCTCGTATCGGTATCCCGCATTTCTTTCCTCCCCTATGAAGGGTACTATCTCGATTAGAATCGTACGGGCTGAGCCGTAAAAACAATATCGACAGTTTCTATATGGTAACTTTTTATTACGATTAACGATCGTATGTGCTTTAAAGCGCACATATATATAATACTATAAGTTGCATTTCTTGTCAATAATTCAACAAATTGTTGACAAAAACAAACTACAGGAGTACAATACAAAAGGATAGCGATCTCAATCGTATCTGTTTTTTGTGTTATCAATATTACCCAAGTACAAGCCTAGGCAGGACATACATTCAAGGAGGTGGGGCATAACGAGTGTAATGAGACAGTTCTTCGCTAGTTTTCGTTGGTTTTCCATTACTCGATAACAGAATACCTAAGAACATGAAGAGGAGACACCCATGGCTAAAAAATTAAGCAGAAGGGACTTCCTGGTAAGTATGGTAACGGCGGCTGGTGCAGGAGTACTGGCTGCCTGCAAACCACAGATATTGACGGAGACCGTCGTCGTCACGGAGAAGGTTGAAGTACCTGTCAAGGAGACCGTCGAAGTCCCTGTCAAGCAAACCGTCGAAGTCCCTGTCAAGGAGACCGTCGTTGTCAAGGAAGAGGTGGTTGCGAAGACAGCGGAGGAGCTGCTTCCAGCGCAGGATAAGATGGGCAGCCCTGACCATCCCAAAGGCTGGAAGACTATCCTGCCCGACCTGCCTGCGGGTACGCCCTTTGATCCGCCGGTCACCATATCTACTAGCAAGCGCATTAGCGTGACAACCAAATACTGCGGCAGCGATACCGTGGACAACAATCCATGGATGCGTATGGTTGAGGCGCTCTTTAACGTCAAGTTCGAAATCGCATGGACCTGGGGACCCGGGGACTCAATCGAGGAGAAATACAACCTAGCCGCAGCTGCCGGCGACCTGCCCGACTTCTTGGAGACCGTGCCTTTAGTCAACTACATAAAAATGGTCGAGGCTGGTCAGCTGGAAGACATCACCGATGCGTACGAGAAGTATGCCAGCCCACGCTGGCAGGCGACCTGGCGCGAATATGGAGAGCGACCCTGGGTTTGGACCAGGATCAACGGTCGTATCTACGGCCTACCCCGCGTGGAGGACCTTGCTCATAACGACTCCATCCTGTGGTACCGCGAGGACTGGCTGGAAAAGCTGGGCTTGAAAGTTCCTACAACATTCGAAGAGCTCCACGACGTGGCCCTGGCATTCGCGCAAGCCGACCTTGGTCAGGGGGCCGAGGGCACGACTTTCGGCCTGGCATCCAACGCCGCAGAGGCCAATTCCATGTTCCACACCTGGTTCGGCGGTCTGGATGCCATCTGGGGTGGATTCGGTTACATCCCCGACCACTGGCAGCCAGAGGGTGACGGCTTGATGTACGGGTCAATCCGGCCAGAGGTCAAGGAAGCACTGGCGCTCCTGGCTAAGTGGTACAAGGACGGCGTGTTCGCCAAAGACTGGTACACCAAGGGACCCTACAATACCCTGCTGGATGTCGCGGCCAATGTAGTCGGCCTGCACTTCACGCCATGCTGGGGCGCCTGGCCCGACAGCGTGACGAATGACCCCACGGCTCGCTGGAACTACGCCGATATCCCCGTCGGCCCTAACGGGTTTAAGCGACGCCACACGGAGAACAACTTCCGCAACGATGTGTTCGCTTTCCGCAAGGGAGTGGACCCGAGGTTGATCGAGGCGAGTTTAACCGTCGCCGACTGGTGGGACCAACTCTGGCACGAACCATGGCGACGTTTCCACGGTTGGGAGGGCTGCAACTACACTTGGGAAGGCGACAAGATCAAGCCCGGCGGTGAGGAAGCAGGCTTCATGGACTGGACGATCGGACCAATGGGCACGCCTGGCAGCAGCATGGTCGATCCCAAAGCCTTAGTCGACGAGGCCCGTTTCCAACTGGGCTGGGAGGAAATCCCGCCCGAAAAGCGCGACGCATGGCAGGAGCTTGTCCTGGAAGATCCTACGGGAACCGTAACTCTGCGTCGCAAGAGCCTTTTGTACATCGTCGACACAGCTGGTGAAGGTGTGATGACGCAGCTCCAAACCACTCCCATGCAGACGGAGATCGAAAAAGGCGCAGACCTGGCCAAGATACGGGACGAGGCCTTCATCAACATCATCATCGGGCAGAAGCCCATCTCCGACTTCGACAAGTTTGTCGAAGACTGGAAGAAACTGGGCGGCGACGATTGGACCAAGGAAGTTAACGATTGGTGGCAGAGTAAGGCGTAGCTTCTATAACAAACTGAGCGGTCACAGGAACATGACCGCTCAGTCCTTATCCTCTGGGCACCGGCATGATACCAGGAGCTGATAAAGCCCACCGCCGAGGAGGCTCATGACATCGATGCCAGATGCAGGAAGTTCAACAGCAACCATATCGAGACGGATCGCCAAGATAAGGAACTACATCGCCAGGAGCTGGCCTCTGTACGCCATGTTCGCGCCCGGGCTTGTCGCGCTCGCGATCTTCAGCTACTACCCGATGTACGGCGTTGTCATGGCCTTTCAGGACTACAACCCGGGGTTGGGGTTCATTAAGTCACCCTGGGTAGGCTTGGAGAACTTCCGCTCCATCTTCTCTAACCCAGACTTCTACAACATCTTGCGTAATACTTTCATCATCGCTACAACGAAGATTGTCACTCTACAGTTCGCAGCGGTAGTGTTGGCACTCCTCTTGAACGAAGTGGTCGTTATGTGGCTCAAGCGTTGGCTGCAGACTATTCTCTACTTACCCTATTTCCTCTCATGGATCGTGCTGGGTGGCATCCTACTCGACATGCTTTCGTCCCGCGGCGTTGTGGCGCAGACATTCAGAGCATTGGGTCTTGAGAGCCCCATGTTCTTAGGTAGCAACAAGTGGTTCGTACCTACTCTTATCATCACAAATATCTGGCAGAGTGTGGGCTGGTCGACCATAATCTACCTGGCGGCATTGACGGCCGTGGATCCACAACTCCACGAGGCGGCTGCCATCGATGGCGCCAATCGCTGGCAGCGGGTGCGGCACGTCACGCTGCCCGGCATTGCGAGCACGGTTGCGCTCTTGGCTTGCCTGAACCTGGGGAACGTTCTCCAGGCCGGGTTCGACCAGATCTTCACTCTTTACAACCCTGCGGTTTATGCCACCGGCGACATCCTTGACACTTACGTGTATCGCGTCGGTCTGATCTCGGCCCGCTATAGCTTGGGAGCCGCGATCGGTTTGTTAAAATCGGTGATGGGTTTCATCTTGATCGTGACTGCTTATCGTCTAGCTGCCAAGTTTACCGATTACAACATCTTCTGAGCGAAGAGCCTCAGGCAGAAAGGAAGGAATATGGTCGAGGAGAAGAATTGGGGCAGCAGGTTGTTTAATATAGCCAACCACGTATTCCTTATCCTGTTTGCGGCTGCCTGCCTATTCCCAATGATCCATATGCTCGCCGTGTCCTTCAGCGACCGGGCAGCGTCGACCGGGGGTTTTGTAACCCTATGGCCAATCCGTTTCACGACGGCTAACTACGAGAAGATCTTTCAAGCACGCACTCTCTACACAGCAGCCTGGGTTACTGTGCAGCGCACAGTGATCGGTACCTTGCTCAACCTTCTGCTTACGATCCTCACAGCCTATCCACTTTCCAAGTCAGCCCAGGTTTGGAAAGGGCGAAACATCTTCTTATGGATTGTCGTCTTTTCTATGTTCTTTGGTGGCGGCCTGATCCCTTGGTTCCTTGTTATACGCAGCCTGGGTCTGCTGAACAGCATCTGGGCGCTGATTCTGCCAGGCGCCTTGCCCGTCTGGAATGTGATCCTGACCATGAACTTCTTCCGGGACGTGCCTAAGGAACTGGAAGAAGCAGCCATCATCGACGGCGCCAGTCACTGGCGCATCCTATGGGACATCTACGTACCCATCTCGGCACCGGCACTAGCCGTGATGACCCTCTTCTCCGCTGTCGGTCACTGGAACTCCTGGTTTGACGGCATGGTGCTTATGTCCAAGACCACGATGTATCCCCTACAGACTTTTCTGCGCAGCGTCGTCGTTACAATGAACTTATCACAGCTGCTGACCATGGACCCCAAGACGATGTATGAGATCTCCGATCGTTCGGCTAAAGCGGCGACGATCCTCATTACGACGATCCCGATCTTGATCGTCTATCCCTTTGTGCAGCGCTACTTCATCGTGGGCATCAAGCTTGGAGCCGTCAAGGGTTAGGTAGTTTTTCCTGCTAGAGTATGTCTTAGGTTCAACCTTCGCACCGACCGAAACCAGACCGTGTTGCTTGGTTGGAGTTCATCCAATCCTGGAATGATAACTTACCCGCCCTGACGGGCATGTCCTTTCTATTGGACAGGCCTGGGGGCGCCCATTGTTTCACCCTCTAATTCCAGCCCGACTGACAATGCTGGCATATTCGGTCTCAGTAAGTGGCTTGAAGGCGTTAGGAAACGCAATTTCTCCGCGCTCATGCCGGACTATTCTTGCTTTAATAAGGCCTTGATACCGAACCATTACCGCGCACCCTAACCGGAAACTCGGAATCTGTTTATTTTCTACCAGATCATACGCGTGTGACCTGCTTAAATTATTTTAAGGAGAAACTGCTTGTCCCAACTGCTCATCTGATCCAAAAAAGACAACCCGATCTTCGAGTACAAACTTAGAACTTATTAACCATCTGCTTATAGTTTACCTACAATTCTTGCGTATAATGAGTGCCGTTGAATGCATACAAATTGCTTCTACATTTATGATCAATCGAATGGAGTTTACGAATGATGAACACAACAATTGAAATGAGAACACTGGGAAAAACTAGCCTTCAGGTTACGCCCATTGGTCTCGGTATGATGGAGTTTTCGGGCAGCAAGGGTCTGATGGGCATGGTTTTCCCGGTTATTCCTCAGGAAGAGAAAAACGCCATCGTCAAGGCGGCCCTGGATGGTGGGATTAACTGGTTCGATACCGCCGAGATGTATGGGATGGGAGTATCGGAACAATCACTGGCAACCGCCTTGAAAGCAGCGGGAAAATCCGCGCAGGACGTGGTAATAGCCACAAAATGGTTCCCTTACTTCCGGACCGCGGGCAACATTCCACGCACGATCGATACCCGGTTACGTTTCCTGGGCGGGTACAGCATCGGGAATTATATGATTCATAATCCCAATAGCTTCTCCACCCCCGAGGCCGAGATGGACGCCATGGTAGACCTGGTCGAAGCGGGTAAAATCCGCTCGGTGGGGGTTAGCAATTTCGATCCCGCCCGGATGAGGCGGGCATTTGATGCGTTGCAAAAGCGCGGGTTACCATTGGCTGTGAACCAGGTTCACTATAATCTACTCCACCGCGACATTGAAACGGACGGCGTCCTTGAGACAGCCAGGGAATTGGGGGTGACTATCATCGCCTATAGCCCCCTGGCATCCGGCCTGTTGACAGGCAAGTATCACCAGAATCCTGAATTGCTTAACCGCCAACCATTCTGGCGGAGATCAACGATGAAACGCAACCTTGAAGCGAGCCGTCCCTTGATTACCGCCCTGCAGGAAATCGGCGCTAAATATAATGTCACGCCTGCCCAGGTTGCATTGAACTGGTTAATCCATTTCCAGGGCGAGATTGTCGTCGCCATCCCCGGCGCAACCAAGGTTCGTCAGGCGGAAGAGAGTGCGGGAGCCATGCAGTTTCACCTATCAAAAGACGACATGGCTCGGTTAGATGAGCTTTCCCGCCCCATACGCCAGTCCTCGCCCAGGTGACCGCGCGGGTATTCCCGTAAGGGTTTTACGTAAGAGAGAGGTTTAGGGTGTCAGGGCTTTCAGACCTTGCGAAAATGCTGGTATTTCTGTGAACCGCCAACCCGTAGCAGGATAAAAATACGATAAAATAGACTTTTGCGAACAAGCTTTTTGTTTTTACCGAATTAGAGGAGAAAAAAGAGAATGAAGAGGGTTATCATTATTATCGTTGTCCTGGTTATCCTGGGAGCTGGCGGCTACTTTGGGTACCAGTATTACGTAGGAAAACAACGTGCGCAACAAATTGCGGATATTCAGACCAGCCTGATCGAGCGCGGCAACCTTACCGCTACCGTCGGCGCAACCGGATCGGTGCGTACCAATCAGACCGCTATCTTAACCTGGCAGACCTCGGGCAGCGTCGAGACCTTGAATGCTCAGGTAGGAAGCCAGGTAAATGCCGGAGATAGATTGGCCAGCCTGGAGCAAAATTCGTTATCCCAAAACGTTATTATGGCGCGCGCCGACCTGGCGAACGCCAAGAAGTCCCTGGACGACCTGCTCAATTCAAAGACGCCCTTTGCACAGGCTTACCAGGCTTACGATAAAGCCCAGCAGGCCATCACGGACTTGAATGAAACCACTGCTGTGCAGCAAGCCCAGGCGCAATTGAGGCTGGTAAATGCCCAAAACGCATACGACGAAGCCAAGCGCAGGCGGGGTTATTTAGATTACGCTCGTGCGAGTAAGGCTACCATTGATGCCGCCGAAGCCCGCTACAACCTGGCGCAATATGCCGTGAATAGGGCTCAGAGGGCTTACAACCGATTATCAGGGCTTAAAGAGACCGATCCTCGCCGGGCAGCCGCTCTCGCCAAGTTGGCAGACGCCGAGAAAAACCGTGATGTCGCCTTGCAACAGCTCAATTGGTACAAGGGTTACCCCAGTAAGCTGGATATCGCCACCGCCGATGCCAACCTGGCCTCTGCCCAGGCCGAAATGGATGACGCCCAGCGTGCCTGGGACCGCATCAAAGACGGGTCCAACCCGGTCGATGTGGCGATGCTGGAAGCCCAGTTAGCAGACGCTAAGCGCGAATACGAGCATCTAAAGAACGGTCCCGATGGGAACGACGTGGCCGCCTTAGAGGCCCGCATCGCAGCCGCCCAGGCCACCCTCGATCAGGTGGATTTGGAAGCCCCCTTTAATAGTAGCGTCACAGAGGTGAACATTAAGAAGGGTGACCAGGTCAATCCGGGCAAGATAGCCTTCCGGCTCGATGACCTCTCTCACCTGCTGGTGGATGTGCAGGTCTCAGAGGTGGATATTAACCGTGTGAAGGTAAGTCAGCCGGTTAGCATGACGTTCGACGCCATCCTGGGAAAGGAATATCGTGGGGTCGTAAGTGAGGTAGCCCAGGTAGGCAGCCTGGCTCAGGGGGTGGTGGAGTTTACGGTCACCGTAGAGCTGACCAATGCCGATGCGGACGTCAAACCGGGCATGACAGCCGCGGTGAATATCGTGGTCGACGAGATTAAAGATGTTCTGCTGGTGCCAAACCGTGCCGTGCGTGTGCAGGATGGGGAACGGGTAGTATACGTGATGCGCGGCGGTCAGATGCAGCAGATCAAAGTAAAACTGGGGGTCTCTTCAGAAACTTCGAGCCAGGTGCTAGAAGGTGATCTCAATGAAGGTGACTTGATCGTCTTAAACCCGCCGGCGGTATTCACCCCGGGTAACCAGCCCCCGTTCATGATGGGCGGGAGATAGCCATGGACGATTGGGTCATTACCGCTGAAGACCTGAGAAAAACCTATAAGATGGGCGAGGTGGAGGTGCACGCCCTGCGTGGCCTCTCCTTGAAGATCGCCCGCGGGGAAATTGTAGCGATCATGGGTCCGTCTGGATCGGGCAAATCCACCCTGATGAACATCATCGGCTGCCTGGACCGCCCCACCACCGGGGAGTATGTGTTGGATGGGGCACGCGTGTCAGACTTAGGCGACGACCAGCTGGCGACCATCCGCAATAAGAAAGTCGGCTTCGTCTTCCAAAGCTTCAACCTGCTGCCGCGCTCCACGGCGCTCGTTAACGTGGAGCTGCCTCTGCGCTACGCCGGTAAAATGAGCGACCGGCGGGGGCGTGCTCGCCAGGCTCTGGAGGCGGTAGGTCTGAGCGACCGGATGACCCACCGTCCCAACGAGCTTTCAGGCGGGCAGCAACAGCGTGTAGCGATCGCCCGCGCTCTGGTGAACGAGCCGGCAATCATTCTGGCAGACGAGCCAACCGGCAACCTGGATTCGCGCTCGGGCAAGGAGATCATGGAGCTACTCTTGAGCCTGAACAAAGAGCGCGGTACCACCTTATTGATCGTCACGCATGCCCCCGACGTAGCCGAACAAACCCAGCGCATCATCCGCATCCGCGATGGCGTGGTGGAGGAGGCTGCATGAACTTGTGGCAATCTTTCTTGGAGGCCATGGAGAGCCTCTCGTCGAACAAGATGCGCTCCTCGCTGACCATCCTGGGGATCGTGATCGGCGTGGCGGCGGTGATCGCCATGGTCTCGATCGGGCGAGGCGCCCAGGCTTCGATCACCGACTCCATCCAGGGGATTGGCACCAACCTGCTGTTCGTCATGAGAGGGAACATGTCGGAGACGGTGCGTAATCCCAAGCCCCTCACCTTACAGGACTCGGAGGTCATTGACGATCCCTTCACCGCCCCCCACGTGTTAGGCGTCGCTCCGGTCATCCAAAACAGCGCCGAGGTGACCTACGGGGGTCAGAGTGAGGTCACCAGCGTTAACGGGGTAACTCCCGATTACACGCGGGTGCGCAACTATCCCGTCACCGAGGGCGAGTTTATCAGCCAGGAGCACATGCTGGGTCGGGCGGCAGTAGCCGTGATCGGGGTGGATACTGCCGACAAGCTGTTCGGGCGTAAAGCCGGTGTCACCGGCGAGACCATCCGGATCGAAGGGCAACCTTTCCGGATTATCGGGCTCCTCAAATCTAAAGGTGGATCGTCCTTCGGGAGTGGCGATAATATTGTCCTGGTGCCCATGACCACCGCCCAGGCACGCCTGTCGCGCCGCGCCAACCGAGACCAGGTGGATATGCTGATCGTGCAGGCGATCAGCGCCAAGGATGTGCCTGCCGCTAACGACGAAGTGGCTCAAATCCTGCGCACCCGCCACCGCACCGCCATCGGAGAGGATGATTTCACCATCTTCTCTCAGCAGGATTTCCTGAACACAGCTGGCGTCATCACCAACGTATTGACCATCTTCCTGGGCGGGATCGCCGCCATTTCGCTGCTGGTGGGCGGGATCGGCATCATGAACATCATGCTGGTATCTGTCACCGAGCGGACGCGCGAGATCGGCTTGCGTAAGGCGGTCGGTGCCCATAAAATCGATATTTTGATCCAGTTCCTGACCGAATCGGCAGTCTTGAGCCTGATCGGCGGAGTGATCGGGATCGCCTTGGGCTGGGGCATTTCCTATGTGGTCGGGCGGATCGCCACTGCCAATAACGCCCCCATCAACCCCACCATCGGCGTCGACATCGTGCTGCTGGCGACCCTGTTCTCGGCCGCGGTAGGGCTGTTCTTCGGCCTCTACCCCGCCAACCGCGCCGCCAACCTGGAGCCGGTGGAGGCACTAAGGTACGAGTAATCGAT
>Ga0153916_10000944_pt1 | contig 20315 bp, 13 predicted proteins | sample Opewatmetagenome_FD_109642 | JGI IMG/M metagenome (GOLD analysis project Ga0153916, IMG submission 109642) | Freshwater wetland microbial communities from Ohio, USA - Open water 3 Core 3 Depth 4 metaG | ecosystem: Environmental > Aquatic > Freshwater > Wetlands | place: USA: Ohio, Lake Erie... | reverse complement strand
GTGATATTAATTGAATGTATTAGACTTGTAAAGTTAAATACTTATTGTTTAGTTATGAATTCCAGGAGTTTTATATCTTCGAATTGAAAGATTTAAAAGAAGGAGCTATGTCCAGAAGAAAATGTATACAAATTGTAAGAGGACAAAACGCGATTGATGGAGCTGGTGTTCATTTGCGTAGAGTTCTGGGATTGAAGACAGTTGAGGATTTTGATCCTTTCTTAATGTTAGATGGTTTTGATTCTACCAATCCTCAAGATTACATCAAAGGATTCCCGTGGCATCCTCACCGTGGAATTGAGACAGTCACCTATCTATTGCAAGGAGAAATAGAACATGGTGATAGTTTAGGTAACAAAGGAATCATAAGAGATTATCAATGTCAATGGATGACAGCGGGATCTGGGATTATTCACCAGGAGATGCCTAAAGCCTCTGAAAGATTGTTAGGCTGTCAACTTTGGGTAAATCTTCCAAAAAAGGAAAAAATGACACGACCAGCCTATCGTGATATTAAACAGCAAGATGTTTCAGTGGTTCAAGAAAAAAACGCAACTATAAGAGTATTATCCGGTAACTACCATAACCATCACGGGGCAGTGAAAGGTGAACACGTAAAAGTTCAGTATTTGGATGTAGTGTTAGAACCCATTAGCGATTGGCTTTATCAAGAAACCTCCAATGATCAAACCTTATTCCTCTATCTTATTGAAGGAACTTTAGCAACAGATGATGCACTGGTTAATTTTGAAGAAAAAGCTTGTGCAATCCTAATGTCAAGTTCATCAGCAAACAACTCTGACTATGATGAAATTCTGGTTAAAGCAGGAACTAAAGGAGCAAGATTTTTCCTCTTAGCCGCTAAACCACTTAAGGAAGCAGTTGCCTGGGGTGGACCTATTGTTATGAATACGGAAGAAGAATTAAAAAAAGCCTTTAGAGAACTTAATAATAATACCTTCATTAAACACGAAAAGCCACAAGAATTATGAAGATCTTTGAAATAGAAGAAGCATTTACAGAGCTAGAGCGAGGAGTAAATGCAACACTAGAGACTTATTCTAATGTTCACCGGGGTAGCGGGCACAACTCAATGGTAACTACACATTTATTCGAGCAGGCCAGGGATATTATCCTGGAATACATGGGCCTGAAAAAAAGCAGATACATGGTCATATTTTGTACTCCTAGAAGAGAAACATCCCTCAAAGCACAACTTAAGCCAGGAAATTATCGAAGTGTATCAAGCCAGGATATAGGTCTGTCACTAGGTGTAAGGGCATTGGCTGTTAAAAGAAAAGCGTTGCCCAGAGGCACTCCTTTCCAGACCGGTGGAGGGACGACCAGGCTTGTTTCTCCAGGTTGGGTCATCTGGGCTCATCCACCAGACAGGTTCGAAGCCGGCACGCCCGCAATCGTCAATATTATTGCATTTGCCAGGGCACTCCAGCTTATTAAGCATTTCGGAAATGACACCTTCCAGGATGCAACCGCTGAAAAACTAACTGCCGTTGAAATTCTATATCATGACGAACTAGAGGGATATTCTGGACGAAAACTGTTGGATGAACTCAGGCAAACCCTGATAGGTCTCAGAGTTCTTGTCCCGACAGTGGAAGGCGCCAGGCCTTATATTAATCTGGACAACGGCGCCAGTACTCCTACATTTACTCCGATGTGGAATACTGTTTGCCAAACATGGCGCCAACCCAGACAAGTCCAGCAAGAAATCATTCATGAGGTCAAGTCCATTTGTGCAGAGGTACTTGGCGCCCCCTTGACTACCTATGATGTAATCTTTACTTCCAATACCACTGAGGCTATCAACCTGGTAGCCGAAAGTTTGAGTCGTGAATTGAAACAGGGCACAGAATCCGTTGTGCTCAATACCTTTCTAGAACATAACTCGAACGAGTTACCGTGGCGCATGATTCCCCACTTTTCGCTGATCCGACTGGAGGTGGACCAAGAAGGCTTTGTAAATTTGAACGAGTTGGACACGATATTATCCGCATATAATCAGAAAGGTCAGCACGGAAAGAAGCGAATCAAGCTTGTGGCAGTGAGTGGTGCTTCGAATGTCCTCGGAATATTCAACAATTTATTGGAGATTAGTCAAATTGTTCACCGATATGGGACACGCTTGTTGGTGGATGCTGCACAGTTGGTCGCACATCGTAAGGTCGAAATTGAAAGATGCGGGATTGACTATATCGCCTTCTCTGCCCATAAGGTGTATGCACCATTCGGTTGTGGGGTGTTAGTGGTCAGAAAAGGACTGCTTAATTTTAATTCCGATGAACTGGAACTGATCCAATCGTCCGGCGAAGAAAACGCAGGCGGAATCGCCGCGTTGGGCAAGGCGCTTGTACTTTTGGAGCGGATTGGCCTGGACTTGATCCAGGAGGAAGAACAGGCTTTGACAGAAAGGGCATTGCGTGGTTTGACGCAAATAGCGGATCTCCAGATATACGGGGTTAAGGACCCGGACTCACCCAGGTTCACCCAAAAAGGTGGTGTCATTGTGTTTAGCCTGAAGGATATTATGGCAGACAAGGTGGCAAAAGAACTGGTCGAGAGGAGAGGGATCGGTGTGAGATCCGGATGTCACTGCGCTCATATGTTGGTCAAGCGTCTTGTTAATATTAGTCCACTGCTGGAAAGATTTCAAGGCCTGATGCTAACCCTGTTACCTAAGATCAACCTGCCTGGCATTGTCCGGGTGAGCCTGGGCATCGAAAACAGTAAAGAAGATGTAGACACATTGATTAACGTGCTGAACCAAATTGCCCGGCAGCCCCGGACTCAGGAGCACAGGCCCTTAGCTTCTACGGATGACGGAACACCCATCTTGTCGCGGAGAGATGTACAACAACAGATGAACGATTTCGCTAGGGCTGCGGCTCAGAGAGTCTATACTTAGCTCTAATGGAGTTACATCAACTACTTTTCAAAATATTCATGTATTAAACGATTTATCCTTAATATTACATTATAATCTTCAACTTATTCTGATTAGTTAATGAAGATCAAAATACTATATTATCTGCTTTTCTTACTCATAGTGGCATTATTTGTTTCGGGTTGCGTTAAAGAGGATTATGATGTTATAGACCCTGAAAAAGAAGTTTTTAACTTCGTGGTTACCGATTCACAACTTCATCACATTAATGAAAGTCGCGGGGAACAGTACAAGATTACTGATCCAATTCCCGAATTAAATTTTGCAGGTAATATATACACGATCGACCGGTTCGAAATTCGGGGCGATAATACCCTTAATTTCACACGTAAAGGATTTAGCGTAAATATGGATCGTAAAATTACACTCTATAATACTGATGAAAAAACAGAAGAAAAATATGAGGAATTTAAGTTATTAGCAATGGGTTACGATTATACCTACATCGAAAACAGCATAGCGGTGGGAGTATTTAAAGAAGTTAACTTATGGCCGGTTTACAATTTTTTCACCGAGGTAAGACTAAATAATCATACCCAGGGTTTATATCATTTTATTGAGGATCCTTTTGAATATTTTATCGAACAAAAAAATGCTTCAATGGTAATACGCCGCGGTTATGAACATGTGATAAAAAAATATTCCTTAAGCACTGAAAGTCAGTACGATGCATCTGAATACATTGCACGCTTTAAAAAAATATACTCAAATCTTACAAACTATTCCGGACAACAGATATATGATACTCTTTCAGCCTATATGGACCTGGAACAGTATTTTAAAAAGTTGAGTATCGACATGCTAATAAAGAACGGTGATTATACCGATGAGATTATTTTTTATGCAAAAATCAAAGACAACAATGAAATATTTGGAGTATTTCCGTGGGACCTTGATGATATTTTTGCCGATCAACCACATGAAATAGGAAACTCATGGGCGGTAGGTTCAATTTTTGGTCCCAGGGAATATTCCAGTATGGATGATGTAATTGCTGATGTGGGTTCGAAATTATTATTTTCCATCGAAGATGATCTGGACTATAAAATTGCTAGGGATAGTGTTCTATATCAGCAATATCTGAAAACCCTGCGGAACGTTATTGAAAAAATTGATATAGCTACCATTGATAAGATATTTGATTATACTAAGAAACACATTGGTGCGTTTTATGCTAACGATTCTATCATAGCCCAGTCGAGATTTGATGTTGACGAGACCAATTATAACCTCTTTATAAATAATCTTGCCGTAAAACGGCAAATGCTAAAGGATAGAAGAAACTGGATAATCCAGGAACTCGACATACAGCAAAACCAATAGATATGAAACTTAAAAATCTATTGACCTTTTTAATATTATTACTTTTTGTATCGGGTTGCAAGAAAGAAGATAATAAAATAACCGAACCCCCTGAGGGATGTATTAATCTATCGGAGCTCGAAACAAAGCAGGATTATTACCTGCCTTTTGCCCTGGCAAATGATACTAATAACATTCATCTGGCAATACTAAACAACGATACCATAGATTTCTCATACGGGAATTTCATTGAATTTAAGGATAATGGATTTTATGAATTGATTCTGATATATAAGGAAACTCAACAAGCAAATGATACCTTCTTATTTACTACCAAGACTGAAGAAAGAGAAAATTCCGAATGGGGGATAAGGGCATGGTTACCAGCGCCTTATGAAACCGTATTACTGAGTTCAGAAGATGTAGAAATTTACTATCCTCACAGGTATACCGACTCAATAAAAGTGCCTTTTATTTTTTATGTAAAAGAATCGGGAATAATTAAAGCTATTTATTGTAAAGGTATAAGTCCTTCTTCGGGAGACACTTTCAACATCAAACAGGGTGTAGGTTCTGTGAATTTGGTTGCATCAGCAATCTCAAACCAGTTGAACTTCATAGTTGGCGGCAAACAATTGAGCGCAACATCTGACAAAATATCGGAACCTCAAACAGAATTGCAGGGTACAATAAACACAGATATTGAAATTCCAGCAAATAGTCTTGTAAGGATCCATAGCAATCTGGAAATTTCACCTACAGGATCTTTGACGGTTCGTGAAGGTGCGGTAATACTTATTGATGAGGCAATCGATATTAATGTTAACGGTCCTATAGTTTTTGCAGGCACTGCCGAAAATCCGGTATTTATTACATGCAGCCGGAATAATAAATACTGGGGAGGATTTATCACACGCGTATCTGATGGTACCATTGAAGCAGAATATACTATCTTTTGCCAGAGCGGATACCATGATTCGGAAGGCTATAATTGGGGTCATTCAGGAAGACAGGCATTGTTTTATACAGAAAACAGCACACTTATACTGGATCATTGTTTTATGCTTGATCATATTGGTCAGATTTTTTATCCGCAATATGCCACACTTATACTCGATGACATCTTAGTACAACGTGCACAAACTGGAGGTCAGATTAATTATTCTGATTTAACTTTACGAAATTCTATATTCACTGATTTCCCTGATGATTCCAATGTTTTTCAGGATAAGGACAACGATGCCTTATACCTGAGTGCATCTGATGCTGAAATTAATAATACAACCTTTATGTTTGCCAAGGATGACGGATTGGATTCAGGAAATACTGAAGGAGATGAAATTATTCTTACAAACTGTAGATTTGAAGCTTGTTTTCATGAAGGTGCTGCCTTATCAAGTGGAAATACAGTTATCAGAAATCACACCTTCAGGGGATGTGTTTTTACCAACTGCGGACAGGGTCTGGAACTAGGATTTAGCTCCCCGAACCATTTGGTAGTAGCTGAGAATTGCATGTTTCTGAATAACGGGATTGGAATACGATATGGAGATAATTATAAGTGGTCGGATGTCGGTGGAAAAATGTTTATTAAAAACTCTTTTTCTTTATATAATGATAAAAATGTATGGAATATGGTCCGGAAGATTTGGAAACCGAAGCTTGAAAACCTGAGTTTTGAAAATACAATGGTTTCGCAATTCTGCCCTCAATATCCTGAACTCGAGATAAAAAATAAATAACCGCTCAAGGGACAAGCCCAGCTGGATCCAAAAAAAGTCTTAAAGCTGTTTTTACTAATTATTCCAGGGAACGAGCTTCGAAGGATAAAAATCAATTCCCATTGCTCTAAACCGCTCCCCATGCCGGCTGAGCCTTTCTCTGTAATCATTCCAGTCTCTTTTCAGGATGGGAGTCCATCCTATTTCAGCGATACCGGGAAGCCTTGGGAATACCATATACTCTATCTCGTCCATATTGGTGATAGTTTCTGACCAGAGGGGTGCTTCAACTCCCAGGATATTTTCTTTCGTAATTCCCGGTACAAGTGAAGTGGGATCCCACATATATGCATTGTCAACTTCAATATAAGCTGCCCAGTGAAGACCAAGCTTTGTTGTAGAATCATATTGCATGTCGAGATAAGCTTTTTTTGCAGGAGAGAATAGTACTTTAGCACCTTGCTCCACAGCCATTGTTGCATTTTTGGCCTTATCCCAGTATTGTGCAACAGAGCCTTCATTAAGTTTTGTAGTAGCGATCTCATCCCAACCTATGACTGTCTTTCCATGCGATTTTACGATATTCTGAACTTTTTCAACGAATATAATGTAATCATCATGTTTTGTTGCGCGAGATTCATCTCCACCAATATGAAAATATGGTCCAGGATTAAGAGCAACCAGTTCTCTTACAACATCATCAATAAATTTATATGTTACCTCTTTCTTTACGCATAAAGTGCTGAATCCTACCTTAGTACCTGTATATAACTCTGTCGCCTTGCCGTCGCAGTTTAGCTCAGCATAAGAGGCAAGTGCCGCATTTGTATGCCCCGGCATATCAATTTCAGGAACTATGATGATGTAATGTTCCTGTGCATATTTTACAATATCAGAATACTGTTCCTGGGTATAATAACCACCGACACTACCTCCTACCTGCGTACTACCACCATGAGTTGCAAGATTTGGCCATGATTTGATCTCGATCCTCCACCCCTGATCGTCAGAAAGGTGCAGGTGCAGTGCATTCATTTTATAGTATGAAATTAAATCTATAAAACGCTTTACATCGTTTATATCAAAGAAATGTCTCGATACATCAAGCATCGCTCCACGGTAATCATATTCGGGCCGGTCAGTAATTGTACCTGAAGGAATCAACCATGAACCCTTCTGGAGTGTTGAAAGTTCGATTTTTGCAGGCAGGATCTGACGTATAGTCTGAATACCGCGGAAAATTCCAACCGGCGTGGTAGCTGAAAGATGCAGATTTTTTTTGGTAATAATAAGCTCATAACTTTCATCGGCAGGATTTGTTCCGTTGTCTGATAAGGTAAAGTAGATATTGCCCGGTCTGGGAGCTTGAGTCGCCTGTTTAACTTCAATCTCAAATCCGGTTGCTGGCTTTAACTTTTCAGCCAGAAATTGTCCGATCTGCTTTAGTTCTTCAGATTCTCCAATTATATAAATATCTGTATGCGGATTAAGTTTGAAATAATCTCCAGTTGCAGTTATAGAAACCGGTGCGGGAATAATGCTTTCTTTTGACAGGTCTGAGGGTGATTCCTTTTTGCAGGAACTCATAGTTAACAGCAATAAAATCGCGATTGAAGCTGTTATTACGAAGCTTTTTCTTGTATTGAACATGTTTCTGAATTTTAAAATGGCCAAGATATTAATTTAATTTTAACTTCTATCTCTATTCTATCATTGCCAGGCTGAACGGAACAATTTCATATTATCTAATGACTTTTATAAAGCAAAAGAGATAATTAAGGAAGGCGAATTGGCAGCAATGAATGTTTTAATCCATTGACCTAATTAGGTTCAACATGAGTTGTTACAGATAGGTTTTCATAGTTTTTAGACAATTCTTTCTCAATCATATCACAAAACTTATGGGCATCTCCGACAGATACATTTTCAGATATTATGACATGCATATCAACAAACCTGTAATTACCTGCAATACGGGTCCTCAGATCATGATAATTCACTTTCATTTGACTTAATTTCCCTTCCAGAACTTTAATTTCATCTTCACTCCATGCTGTATCGAGAAGAGGAGAGAATGCCTTTTTAAGTAAGGAGTACGATTCGTAAAGTATCAGTATGGCAACACATATAGCTACAATGGGATCTAACCATTTAATACCGGTTATAAAAATAAGCACTAATCCAACTGCAACCCCGAGCGATGTATAAACATCAGTCTTTAAGTGCAGTGCATCAGCCTCAAGTGCTATTGATTTTGTTTGACGGGCTATTTTATAAAGCTTATGCGATACAATCGAATTAATAACAGCAGAAGCAAACATTACAAGTGCACCTATCCAGATTATTTCAAGCTCATATGGCTTACCGGCCAGTTTTTTGACCGCTTCAATAATGATCAATGCAGCAGCGAAAAAGATCAGAATTGCTTCAATGACTCCGGAAATATTTTCAATTTTCCCATGACCATATGGATGCCTTACGTCCGGAGGATTATCGGAAACTTTGACTGAAAAATAAGCTATCAAAGCTGCTAAAAGGTCCATCGAAGAATGTATAGCTTCGGAAATAATACTGACCGAACCACTTATAATACCTACCACCAGCTTCATAATTATTAAAAAAGTATTTGAAGCTATTGATAAACGAGCGACTTTTATTTTTGGATTCATTTAGTTTATTATAAACTTTAAAGCTTAATATTCCACAATATTATTGTACAGGTTTTGCATCCTGTTATCTGTTTCTGCAATAACATCGGCACACTCTTTCAGTTCTTTTAGTACAGCCTTTGTCTTTTTGCCGGTAAGCTTATATGTAAGTTCATGCTCAAGTGAAGCCCAAAAGTCCATGGCAATCGTACGTATCTGAACTTCAACCTTTACAAGCTCAGTACGATCAGATAAAAAAACAGGAACTGTCACTATCAGATGAAGGCTACGATAACCATTTGACTTAGGATTTTTAATGTAATCTGTCCTGCGGATAACCTCAATATCATCCTGAGAAGTGAGCAAGTCTGCTATAAGGTAAATATCATCGATATAAGAACAAATAACCCGTACGCCAGCTATATCTGTCAGATTTGTTTTGGCAGATTCAACATTTAACTCGAAGCCTCGTCTTTGAAGCTTGTAAAAAATACTCATTGGCGTTTTAACACGACTCTTTATCTGGTGGATTGGATTACGGTCTTTTGTATATTTGAATTCGTCATTTAGGTTTTCCAGCTTTGTAGATATTTCACGGATTGCTGATGTGTAAAGATTTTCTGTTTCTACATAGGAATTAATTATTTTGACCATATCAGCAGGCAGAACATCACCTGTTACCCCATCAAAAATATAAGAAGCTTTTGAACGTTCTATTTTATCCATTTACCTGTATTTATAGTTAATTCATTTAATTTTCTAACAGATTTTTAACTACTCATTCTAAGAATCATTCCTTGTACCATTAATTTTTAACAGTTTAAAGATATCGACAACAAGCCAATGTTTTCCATCCATTGCTGTAAAACTGAAAGCGGTACGTATAGCTGGCACCAGTAACACAAGAAGTGCCAGACCAGCGGAAGCCAGTATAGCGCCGATCATAATACCCCTGGTCATAAAAAGAATCGTAATCAGTTATTAACGACTATTTTTCTAAGCAATTCTGTAAGAATGGCAGTTTCAGTTTCACTAAGACCAGAGCTGATTTTTTCTTCCATACGTTCATAAGCAATTTCACGAAGAGCTTCAATTTTAGTTCCTTTTTTATCGATATGCAAGTGCATGCTTCTTCTGTCCTGATCTGATTTTACTCTTTTGATATAACCTTTCTCAACAAGTTTATCAGCAAGCACGGTCACAGTCGGTTTGGTTAAATCAAGCTCCCTGGCAAGCTCAGTTAAGGTTGGATTTTTCATTCTGAAAATCACCTGAAGATAACGAAGCTGTTGCTGAGTGAGATCAGTGAAATCAGCCTGACTGATTGTTTCTTCCAGAACTTTTTCAACAAGATCAGAAATGTACGAGATGGCTTCAGTAAGGTTTGACATTTTATTTTTTACAAATGTAGTTAGAAATATCTAATTATTAAAAATTTTTGAATTTCTCTGATGAATTCATTCAGATGGATTTCATACCATGAAATAAATACGGTTGTTGTTCATATAAATATGTCCAGGACAGTCAGAATAATCATGGCTGTTAATCCTAATATCCCTGATCCTGTACTCATCAGTTTGTAACCCTGTTTTACGTTCATATTACTCAATTGAGTCACCACCCAGAAATAACTGTCATTTGCATGGGAAACAACACATGATCCTGCGCCGATAGCAACAACAACCATAGCTTTTGATATTTCGGAATCAAAACCAAGAGGCGATATTAATGGGGATATCATAGATGCAGTTGTAATTATTGAAACTGTTGAAGATCCCTGTGCTGTCTTAAGAGCAGCAGCTAATAAAAACGGAAGCCATAATCCTAATCCTGAATCCCCAATCATTTCTCCAAGAATCGTCCCCATATCTGAATTTTGAAGTACTTTCCCAAATGCGCCTCCTGCACCTGTGACCAGGATTATGATAGAAGCACTTTTAAGCGATTCTCCTACCCATCCATCCGGAGCCAGCATTTTCCTTTCAAATTTTGCAGGTAATGTGAATGATATTATCATCCCGATAAGTAAAGCCACAACCGGATTGCCTATAAAACTGATTATGTCTTTTATTTTTCCAATACCAAAAGGGTGTGTGGGAAATTCAGCAATAGAATTAAAAACGATTAAAACGATTGGTATTATTATAGGCAGGAATGATTTCCATGCGGGAGGGGTTGTGATGGAGGTTCCCGATGGTGTATGATTGATGTGATCATTGTTTAGTTGAGGATCCGGTTCAATTTGAACTTTACCTGCAATTTTTTTTGCAAACAGGGTAGTTATGATCAAAGCAAAACCACTAACCACCATGCCTAATAAGATAACAAGACCAAGATCGGCGTTAAGAATTCCTGCAGCAGCAATAGGCCCCGGTGTTGGAGGCACCATTGTATGGGTACTGAGTAAGCCCAATGCCAGGGCAATAGAAGTGCCAGTAAAAGACAGACCTGCCTGCCTGGAAAGTGATTTGTTAAGCGGGGATATAATAATAAATCCGCTATCGCAGAAGACAGGTATGGACACTATGTAGCCAATGATTGACATAGCAGTATAAATTCTTTTTGGCCCGATCAATTTGAGAATAATGCCGGCCATTGTCTGAGCACCGCCTGATTTTTCAAGGAAAATCCCAATGATAAGACCAGCAATAATAATAATACCGATTTTACCAATAGTACCTCCGAATCCTGTTTCAATCGATTCAATGATTTGCCCAACAGGCATACCTGAGAAAAGTCCGAATAAAAAGCAAGCTGTTAGCAGTGCTAAAAAAGGATGTAGTTTTAATCTGGTGGTTGAGATGACAATAAAAACTATGCAAATTAAAAGAAGTATCGCAACAAGCATAAGATCTGATCGTTACTTTTAAGTAAATAAAATAAGAACAGGAATTTTAAATCCGGTTTGTTTATATAAACTTACATAAAATATTTATTTTTCACTAACTACATTTCAAATGATATATTTTATTGATTGAATAATTAAAAAAACTCAGTTTTATATGGTACTTAATAGATATTACCGAAGGAATGGGACATGAATGTGAGCTGGTAGATGAGGATAATTAATTTTTTTCTGCTTTTAATATTTGTATTATATTGCCTCGACAAAATTCCTAATGCGAGGCTTATAAAATCCATATTATTTGTTTTTATAATAGTGACACTCATAGTTTCTTGTACAGGACCAGAAAAGAAACCTGACATTACTTTTCCGCTGAAGGAATATGTCATGGCCGAGGATGAGCCATTTAGCTATAAAATAGTTGATACTATAGCAAAGCCATCTGAAGAGTGGTTAGTTAAAGCTGCTTTGAAAACAGGGTCAGTTATTTCCCATGTCAGTAATATCCCCTATCAACCTGTCAGCCTCATTTCATTTTATCATGCGGTTATCACAGATACCAAGATCCCGGAATTCAACTGGGATATCAGTAGCGACACGATTTATCCTTTTGCTTCGTTTGAACCGGATACAATTCATTAAATTTCAGCCAGTTTCCGCCGTTCTGCTTCTCGTTTTTGTCTCCAATCTTCTTCCGTTGAAGGTGGTGGACAAAGCTCTTCAGAGCTTTTTAACACCAGAGTGATTGCTTCCTCCGAACATGTGGAAACGCAGAGGCCGCAGCCGTAACAGCTGGCTTTATCAACAACGCTGATACCATCATTTATTGATAATGCGTTAAACTGACACCGGTCAATGCAGATTTCACAACCGGAACATAATTGATCGTTTACCGTTGCATAGAAATCTGAACGGCCAATGGAAGTCTTGCTTCCATATTCAGCGATACTACGAAGAAAACCGCAGGAACAGATACAGCAGTTGCATATATAGGTTACCTCTTCACGGGTATTACTAGTTGAGTGAACGAGTCCATCCCTATCTGCCTCTGCCAGTATATCCATGGCCTCTTCGCAGGTAATAGACCGGATGTCATCCTTCCGATCAAAGGCTTTTGGTCTGATAGAAAAAACAAGGCAGTTTTCAAGCTGATGTTTGCAACCTTGACCGATAAGTCTTTTCTGTACACGGCATATACAATTCAATACACCCCATGATTTTGCCGCATTAAGGTAAGTGGATGCTTTTTCATAGGGCATAACATCAATATTTACCGGAATAGTCTTTTCAATAGGAATGATCCTGTGATCAGAAGGTTCAATGGTCATTGGCTTATGAAAAGCCTCTTTATAATATATTTCAAATAGTTCAGCGAACTCTTTGTCTATCTTTGCATTCTGGCGTTCGTAGAATCCAACCACAAATGGGATCAATCCAAATGTTAATACGCCACCTTCTTTTTTTTTAAAATCAATCAAACCCTTTTTAACCATACTAATCAATAACGGTTTCACCTTTAATTCTTCAAGATTGCTGTTTTCTGCAATCGTCTTAATGGTTTGAGGGACCAGGCTCATTGAAGAAGCCAGATAGGCTTCTTCAGGAGAGAAGAGTTTAGCAAGTAAATTTAGCTCAACGCCACTTTCGGTTAGCGGAAATCCATTAGGGATTTTATCAAGTCGATTGGCGAGTGAACGATATGGGTTTTCCATACTAACAATATTTCAGTCTTTAATGAATAAACGAGATATTTGTATTTCCGAAGAAAAAAGTCTCAGTATATAAATTCCTGGAGAGTAGTTCTTTACATTTATACTAAAGCTAAAATTGTCGATATTTTGATTATGAACTTCATTGCCAACAAGATCTGTGATCCGGAGTGTTTGATCAGAGTAAACATCCGGAACGAGGCAGTATAAAAAATCCCTGGCAGGATTTGGCCAGAATAGAATTGATTTTCCATCGGGAGATGTTCCGGTATTTGATAACCAGGGTTCCATAGTAATGTACAGAGAAGTATCCCCGGTTAAATAAAGCTCCCCTGTTTCATCATAATAACCTGTCTTGCTAATACGATAGTAGTAATTTACAGAAACGGGAAGCTGCCTGAAATGTGCCAATCCCAGTGATGTTGTTATCAGGGAATCCCCGTTTATTCTAACTATCGCATTGTTAACCGGAGCGGCGGCACCTTCTTTTAACCAGAACTTTATGTACGCCAGGATTTGAGTTAAATAGAAATTAATCGTTGTGTCGGATGTTATTGTCACCGTTCCTGTTTCTTCAAGGTAGGATAATTTGTCAATCAAATAATCATAGTTTCCTAAATAGACAGTGAAAAACACTTCACCTTGTTCATTTGTCACTTTTGTCTCTGAACCTAAGGTTACATTTGCCCCCCAGAATACATCGAACGTGTTTTTATCGAACAATTTAATTGTAACATCAAATTTCTGGCTGATCAGATATACTGTAATTGTTGTATCACTGTATATTACAATTTGTTTTGGTTCTAATGGAAGAAACAGCTCCTTTTCAACACTAAGGATGAAACTTTCAGGGATATCATTAAATGTAACAACACCTGATCCATCCGTTGTCTTGCTTTCCTTATAGATATGTACCGTACAACCTGGAATTACTGCACTTGTTTCATCATCTTTTACCACGATATCAATGTCATAATTATGAATGGTTACTGAATCCTTAAGTCTCCGATATAATTGGTCCTGGTACAGCGACCAGGGTCTCAGGTCATCTCCCTCTCCAATACCCTCTGTGAAATCACGGGGAGATGTGTCGTAGGAATACCCGTCTGAAGTACCGGTCATCGGATCAATCTTAACTGCATTCGCAGGTCCGGAGGTACCAATGATGTATCCCCATCCGAATTGCCTCGATTCAATTAAATAATCTCTATCGGGATTATATGCCGTACCTTTCAGATTATAAAAAACAGATTGAGTTGAAGTATATCCGTGAATGGCATCACCTCCGTATGGCCTGAAAGAAGACTCGAAGTAATCCCCGTTTGACTCACACACATCGAACATGTTTGCCATGCTGAGGTACATGTGGAAATCGCTGGAATATTTTGAATTTTCGGCAAGGCAATTATGGATGACATTTCCGTTGCTGTATGGGAATTTAAAATCATAGTTATGCCGGCCATGGTTTGCGATGCTGTTTTTAATAAGACAATCATTTGATGACAGGGTGTACATATAACCGTTACCTCCGCCTCCTTCATACTGAGGTTTCTGGAAGAAACATGAATCAATTGTGATATTACGGCAATTAGAAAGGATCAGGCAATTGGAAAGAATATGCACATCTTCCGAATTTACTGCTGGTTTATAGGTTTGAACATTTCTCACCCAGCAATTCTGGCTGTACTTGAACTGAATGACCTGTGAAAAATGTACATCCCAGGCTCCTGTTCCGTTCGTGGAATATGATTCCTCATCCCATCCTGTTTTGGGATTTTCCCTGTTACCCATCGAGAGATTCTCAATTCCGCATTCACTGATATGTTTATTCGCATGATAAATCCTGGAATTATCTCTGGTTTTAAGAAAATACCTTGTAGGCACATCAATAATCAGAAGGTTCCTTACTGCATCTATAGAATCAATCTGACGCATAAAAGCGACTCCATGGATGGCAGAGGCAGTCCATATTCCGGTCATTTTGTGCTCTTCAATCCATTCATCGGTGGGAGAGGAGGAAATAATAATATAGTCGCCTACATTAAATCCTGATACTGAAGTAACAGGAATAATACGGGTTGGTTCTGTCAGATCAACAGTAATATCTGTTGTCGTTCCGGCCGGAGAGAACCACCCAGACCAGTTACTTCTGACATGTATGATATCTTTATTGCGCATATAAGTTTCATCATGGAACAGAAATGTGGAATCCGGTCCTGCGCCACGTAAAATTGTACTGTCGTATTTAATATGCAGACCATAATCAGAGTCAGACGGGGTTTTAATCCTGTAAGTCCCGGTGGGCAGATAAACAACACCTCCACCTGCTGAACCAACATCATCAAGGGCTTGCTGAATTATAGTGGTGACATCGGTTACTCCTGTATTGTCAGCATTATAGGGTGGCAGGGTTACATCAACAATATTGGTTGTTATATATGGGACTTCTTTTTCACCATTATGATATCCGGCATAGGAGAAATCATGTAAAAATCGCCCCTGGTTGTCTTTAAAACCAGGTTTCCAGTTTTCAGGGTAAAGGGAACTGTGCCAATCATTACTGGTTTTGAAATTATTTGATTCAACAGTTAAAACATTTGGATTGTTAAATACATCTATGATGTGATCATCGGAATTCTGATCGAAAACAAGATTGCTCCAGGACATAAAGTAAGACCACGGAGCATCAAGTTCAAGACATTCATCCGGATCAGGGATTGGGCCGTTTTCAGTCATCGCGATAAGTTTCTTACCATTGGTAAGCCTGTACAATACATCAAACGCGTATTTCTGATGGCCATAATTATAGCTTCCCGGGTATGAATCATGACCGATAATATCCACCTTATCATTACCCGGATACCAGTCTGACTCCGGCGTTGACCAGACCCATATCAGATTATGAAGCTGATGATAATTTTTCATCCGGTCAAACATAATGTTATAAAGTGCTTTACAGGCTTCAGGGCCTTTTGCACCCCACCAGAACCATCCTCCGCCGGCTTCATGCAAAGGCCTCCACAGTATTGGAATTCCTGCACTCTGAAATTTTTTCAATTGATAAGCAATAGTATCAATATCCCTGATAATATCGGAATATTCCTGCGTTCCCTGTGTAACGGCTTTTGTAATATCAAATGTAGTATAGTCGGTATAAAAAGTATTGGTACCTGCTGAGCCACCGCTTGGGGAACACCAGTGCCATTGATATGCCACAATGCCTTTCTTACCGGTGCTGTTGTACCAGTTTATCAGCTGGTTAACCGAACCGTCATCATAAATACCAAAAGTATGCCCGCCGTCTTTCCATATATATGGATAACCTTCTGTAAAGCTGTTGAAATCGGCATTACGTATAAGAGGCGACTTACCAGTCAGGTTTTTGACCTGGTCATAATTATCATGAGACTGACCGGAAATAATCCTGTCGCCAAACTGTAACAAAAGCATATTATACAAGGCTTTAGTAGCTTCAGTGGCTGATGAATCAACGAGGATCGGAGAGATGTCATAAGTATTTTTTGTAGCAACAAAAAGAAGGAATTTATCAATATCCGTCCAGCCCCAGTTTTTGCTTATAGTAAAAGTATTAATCCCCTGTTCGAGCAAATAACTACCGGCCTGGATAAAAGTAAAGGAGTCAGTTGCAGGAAAACTGACAGGTGAAGAAGAGCTGCTATTAATGATTAGATTCTGGTATTTATCTCCATTTGGCCCATTATACTGAATCACCAGTCTATAATAATCTGTTTCCGGCACATTAATGCTAACTGTCACCTTATCACCTGAATTATCAAATCCGGTTACATACCCGGTTCCTGAATAACCGGGATTGCTTGAACCAACAGTTACTCCCGTCAAAACTCCATCTTCTGCCTCAGCTTCAGCAACAATATCTCCAAATTGCGCATATGGATCAGTTGAACGTTTTATTAAAACTGCACTAACAGAGAGGGGAGCCAGGCTGATATTTGCTTTATTATTTGATATTTCGATTTCACTTTCTTTGAGGGCATTATTCTGATGAGATACAAAAGTTTCATTTTGAGGAAGATTTGAAAGGGAGTATATTTTGTAGTTTCCTTTTTTAACAGGGAGATTCTTAATATTCAGTTCAATTTGTTTTGTTGCAGAGGTATGACGATTAACAAGGAAAACAGTCATTGAATCATTCGCTGTATTAATTGTCGGATAAGCCGAAACAAATTCCTCCTGGTACGATTTTGCCTCAATAAATGATTCCTTACCATAGCGGCTGAAAAGATGAAGTACTTCGTACATGCCGGTTTTCCAACTCCAGGGGGTAAAGATTTCAACCCCATGTTTTGCAAATTCACCCAGTGTTGAGGCATACCAGCACGCAGTTACATTCTGATTACTGCCGTTTATTCCTATTTCTGAAACTGAAAATGTCACTCCGTGATTTGGACCCAGATATTTTTCCAGCCATCTTCTGCATCTTTCAAAGATATATTCTTTAGTTATGTTATTATCCCAACCTCCTGAGCCTGAACGTTTCACTCCGTTAGCTCCCGGATAATTATAAGTGGTGTCAAAATAAACACGATGAAGTTGTACAAGGTCTGCCGCATTTGTTTCACCAGGATAAAAATGGATATCAAGAACATCCAGCAATCTTATGCCTGTAAGAACTTGTTCTTCCGCGACGCGAAGAATAAAATATTCCAGCCAGACGTATTCCTTGCCTTTATAACTTACTTTTGAACCTTTCCAGTTATACCATTGCCATTCGTTGCAGGGTATGGGCCCTACCAGTTTAATTCCAGGGAATTCGGCACGGGCTTTCTTGGCAACGTCAAAATACATCTGCATGAATTCTTCAGCACTGGGTTGCACAGGCCAGACATCATCATGTGTTCCATCCCAGATCTCAGGTTCATTATCCATATTCCAGTAACGGATCATGTTTGTATCGAGGCCGACACCACCCTCTCCAAACCAGTGATCAAGGATACCGACAGTTGAATCGGCCGACCAGTCCTCAAGATAAAGCTCAGGATTACCTTCAACCAGGGCATTTCCTCCACCTGCAGGATTTACTGTACCACCGCCGGCAAGATTCTGCCCGACACCATCCCACCATTGAGAGCCATTATAATTCCAGTCGCTGAAATTGTGATTACTAGTTTTTGCCGCTTTACCGATCAGTTGAAATCCCCACATTCCCTGTGCGGAAGGTATATTTGCCTGTAAACTTGTGGCTGCATAATCCCAGTCATGTTTATATACATTGTTATACCAGTCGGGATGGCTTGATAATTTACGCCTCCAGTTATATTTTGTCGCATTATTCCCACCATTTTCACGGAACATCTTTATTCCAAGATCGCGCAGGCGCTGCCACTCCGTTGAGCTGACAGGAGAACTCTTATTGTCGGACAGGCAATTGTTTTTGCCGTAAATATATGGTGAAACAGGTTTCTTATCCGACCCGGCATCAACGATAATAGTAACGACCTCCTGGGCAAAGACGCTGTAACTGAGGAAAATATGAAAAATTGCTATAAAAGCAATAGAGAATATCTTTCGCATCATTCCATTTTTCCTCTTAACAATTCCCGTGTTTTTATTCCTGATTCTTTCAGATCAGCATCTGTCCAGTTTCCCTCGGAACTTGCACTTTTTGTTAACATTGAACAAGATTCATTTTTATCAGCGATTGACCAGAATACCATGCTGATATGGTTATTTTGCATCCAGTCTATCCAAATATGCCAGGAATCATAGTTTATTGGACCATCTCCATTTGCCGACATTCCGGCACATTCAGAGACAAATAATGGAATTCCTTTTTCAAGTGCATAATTTCCCCTGTCCCGCAATGATTGTCCATGCGTGTCAGCATAAAAATGGAGTGTATACATAATATTATTATATCCCTCAATTGGATTATCTGCAACGATATGGACATCCTGGTCCCAATGAGGACTCCCGACAAGTATAATATTATCCGGATCATAATCACGGATAACTTTAATCACATCAACAGAATATGATTTAATGACTTCCCAGGAATCATTTACTGGTTCATTAAAAATCTCATAAATAACATGTGGATAATTTCCGTATTTTTTTGCCATATCTGCAAAAAAAGTTTTAGCAGCTTCAAGCTGAATTCCATGGCTATGAAAGTCAATAATTACATAAACGTCATTCTCAATAGCTCCATTAACAATGGCTTCAATGAGTCCTTTGGACCAGTCTGGTGAATCCAGATAACTGTTTTCAGGTCCAACACCCATAGCTGCTCTTACCACAGTACATCCCCAATCATCACGCAGCCATTTCACTGTTTCCTTATTATAAAACCGGGGCCACCAGTTATGCCATCCATAACTTACTCCCTGGAGCATGACGGTGTTTCCATTCTGATCAACTATCCTGGTACCTTCAACTGATAAACTACCATGTTCTTTTACCGGCTGGGCCTGAAGAAGGATTATAGTAAAAGAAAAAAGTAAAAACAGAGTACTGATTTTTTTGTATTTCATGATATTCAATTAATAATTATTTTCCTGGTGAATTTTTGATTATCCATTAAGGCATGAATAATATAAATCCCGGATGGCATTCCTGAAGTCGATATTTTAATATTCATTTCAGGGTTTGTGAGTGAACGAATTAATGATCCGGTGATATCGTATATCTGAACTAGACGAATAGACAAATTATTGTCGTAACTGAAAATTAATTCACGATTCTGGTTTAGAAAAACTTTAAATGAAAAATTATCAGACTCCGGAATTTCAACAGTATTCGGTGATTCAAAAACTATTTTGTCTATATTAAATAAAGGTTGTCCAATTACTGAGAAACGCATTATTTGTTCTCCTTCAATTAAATTCATGGTTGCAGAAACACTTTGTGTATTTAACCAGCTAGATGTATTAGGTGCAATTAATATATCTGATTCAGCTTCACCTATTTTTAACTGAAAAGTCCCTCCACCTTCCAATGAAGCAAGGTATGCATTCATGATGTATTCACCATCACTCTCAACGTTTACTGTATATTCATACCATTCTCCTGGTATCGCATTACCAATATGATACCCATCTCCAAGTCTGTCATAAATATCTACAGCTTCATCGGGGCGGTATGCACCTG
>Ga0153916_10000942_pt1 | contig 20318 bp, 15 predicted proteins | sample Opewatmetagenome_FD_109642 | JGI IMG/M metagenome (GOLD analysis project Ga0153916, IMG submission 109642) | Freshwater wetland microbial communities from Ohio, USA - Open water 3 Core 3 Depth 4 metaG | ecosystem: Environmental > Aquatic > Freshwater > Wetlands | place: USA: Ohio, Lake Erie... | reverse complement strand
GTCGGGTGGCGACGGTGGTAAAGGACGTGCGGGCGGCCGGGGTATACGAGGAGCGGTACGCGCTGGCGGACGAGGCCGGGAGGCCGCTGCCGGCGGGGGTATACCTGTATCGCCTGACCGCCGGGACCGACGTCGCGACGAAGAAGATGGTAATCGTCCCCTGAGCTAAGCTGTAGACGCCGCGAAACGGGCTCCGTCGCTCCGGCGGGGCCCTTTGCGTTCATATCGCACGTGCTGGCTGAGGGTTGCCGGGCAGACTAAAAAAACACTTGACGCCGAGTACGCGGTTCGTTATAGTATACGGGTAAATAAAAGAGCGCCGCGCCAAGCCGCGAGGCGCTTACAATTGAATATAGACCTGGGGTGCACGGAAGGCGGTGAGAAGCCGCCGCGGCCCCGCCACTGTAAGCGGTTACGAAAGCCGGCACATAAAAGCCACTGGGAAACCGGGAAGGCGCCGGCCGTTAGGATGACCCGCGAGCCAGGAAACTTAGCCTCAGGTCGCCTGTCCCCGGTCGAAAGCCGGGAAGACCCCTACGACGGGTAGGGCGACAAGGAATAGCAATTTATCGCGCCGGCCGTCGGGCCGGCTTTTTTTATGGTTAGAAGAATGTACGCGGACTTTTTCGTACTGGCGGCCGTCGCCGGTTTGGTGGTTGCTTGTGGCAAACCCGCGGCGCGTCGGACGACGGCCGAGACGAGGTTGTTTAGGGACGACTTAGGCCGAGAGGTCGCGGTCCCGGTCGCGCCGCGCCGTATCGTCTGTACGTCGCCGGAGATGACAGAAATCCTCTTCGCGGTGGGCGCGGGCGCGCGGGTGGTCGGCGTCGTACGGGGATGCGATTGGCCGCCCGCGGCGCGCGATTTACCGTTAGTAGGCGACTTCTCGAACGTATCGCTCGAGCGAGTCGCCGCCCTAGAGCCCGACCTCGTTATCGCGACCGGCCACGAACAGCAGCGGATCTTGGCGCAGTTGGAACGACTAAGGGTGCCGGCCGTCGCGTTCCTTGCGGGAGACGTTGCGGGCGTCAAGCGCAACATCCGGGCCGTCGGGGTTTTAATGGGAGAGGAGGAGAAGGCGGCCGAGCTTGTCCGCACCTTCGACGCTAAAATTTTCGCGATAACTTCCGCGGTGGAGAAGGTGCCGGCGGCGGAAAGGCCGAGGGTATATTTAGAAATATCCCCGGAGCCTCTCATGACCGTGGCCGAGGGCTCTTTCGTGCACGACGCCATAATTTTGGCGGGCGGCATTAACGTCGGCGCGGGGCTCCCGCGGCCGTACTCGCGCATCGACTCGGAGGCCGTGATCGCCCGCGACCCCGAGGTAATAGTTATATGCCACGGCGCGAAGACACCGGCGGCCGTCGCCGCCAGAACCGGGTGGCGGCGGATAACGGCCGTGAGAGATAACCGGATTTACGAGGCGGACCCGGATTTGGTTTTGCGGGCGGGCCCGCGGCTCGGCGAGGGCGTCGCGTTGCTCCACGAAATTTTTTATCGCAAGCCCCGAGGCGTGGAGGGCAGATAGTGCGACTAAAAATTAAAACTTTCGCCGCCCTTGGTTTTAGCTTGGTGGCGGTATGCGTGGTCTCGGCGTTGATAGGGCCTGGCCTTGGGCCGGCCAGGTCGGCCCGGGCTTTGGGGGCGTTTTTCGCCGGGGGCGTGCTCCCGGCCGACGAATACGCGGTTATGCTGGTTCGCCTGACGAGATTAGCCGCGGCGCTTTGCGTGGGGGTCGCGTTGGCTACGGCGGGGACGGCGTTGCAGGCGTTGCTCCGCAATCCGTTGGCGGACCCGTATATCCTGGGAATTGCCGCGGGCGGCGGCTTCGGCGCTGCGGTCGCGACCGCGTTGGGGCTTGCGGGTGGCATAGCGGCGTTTTCGGCGGTTAACGTCTGCGCGTTCGCGGGGGCGCTGGCGGCCGTGGCCGCGGGTTTCATCGTCGCCCGGGCCGCGGGCATACTATCCGTCCACGCGTTGTTGCTGGCGGGCGTTATGGTCGGCGCCTTCTTCACGTCGCTTATTTTATTGGTGCTGGCGGTGGTCCCGGCGCGGGACCAACACGCGGTATTTCTGTGGCTTATGGGCGATCTGGCCAGCCCCGACATAACGCCGTTGAAGGTCGGCTTTACCGCGGCCTTGGTCGCCGTATGCGGCGGCCTATTCGTCGTCCTGGCCCGGCCGTTGGACCTCATCGCCCTCGGCGAGGAGAGCGCTTTTCACCTGGGCCTCTCGGTGGAGAAATTCAAAATTTTGGTCTTGGGTTGCGCCGCTCTCGTGACGGCTTCGGTGGTGGCGTTGGCGGGGCCGATCGGTTTCGTCGGCATCGTCGTCCCGCATGCGCTGCGGCGCGTCATGGGGCCGCGCCATCTGCCGCTTTTGACGGCGGCGGCTATGGGCGGGGCGACGCTGGTGGCGGTCGGCGATACCCTCGTGCGCGTGACCGCGGACTACTTGAGCATGCCTATCGTCCCGGTGGGCGTTTTCACCGCGTTGGTGGGGGCGCCGTACTTCTTGGCTATATTGCGGAAGAAGGGTTATTGACGTCGTGGACGCATTAATCGAAGCGGCGGACGTTTATTTCTCTTGGCCCACGGGCCCGGCCGTAAACGGCGTCAGCTTCGCCGTAAACCCGGGCGAAATGGTGGCCGTCGTCGGCCCCAACGGCGCCGGCAAGAGTACGCTGCTGCGGCTGCTTTCGGGATATTTGAAACCGGCCGCCGGGGAAGTGCGTTTGGCCGGCAAGGATATTCGGCGATACGGCCGGCGCGAGGTCGCCCAGCTCGCCGCGTTCGTGCCGCAATACAGCGAGGTCAATTTGCCGTATAAGGTCGCCGAGCTCGCGATGTTGGCCCGGTACGCGCGGCTGGGGCCGTTTAGGCCGCCGGGCGCCGTCGACCGCGCCGTTGTCGCGGAGGCCCTCGCGTTTACGGGCGTCGCGGCGTTGGCGGACCGGCCGGTAAGTCAGCTTTCGGGCGGCGAATTCCAAAGGGCGGTCCTCGCGCGGGCGCTCGCCCAGGGGCCGGAATTGATTTTTTTAGACGAACCTACCGCCCACCTCGACATCTCGCACCAGATTCAAATTTTTTCGCTCCTGACACGCCTGAACGCGCGCGAGGGTTTGACCGTGGTGGCCGTACTTCACGACCTCAATACGGCTGCGGCTTATTTTCCCCGCGTGCTCCTTATGGCGGAGGGTCGGCTCGCGGCCGACGGCGGCCCGGCGGACGTATTCGCCGAAGGTCTGTTATCGGCAATTTACGGTTGCGCCGTTAAAACGTATACGGCGGAAGGTAGGAGATTTATATTCCCCGAAATGTTATCCTAAAACTAGGAGGAGCGAAATGGTAAAAATTCTCAGCGTTACGTTAGGTATGACGTTACTTGCGGTGGCGCTCGCGGTTAACGCGGACGAAGTAAAAGTGGAAGACATAGAGGTTTTTCCTGGCGACCCTATCGTGATAACGGCGATCGGCGAGCCGGCGCGCGAGTCGGAGGTTCCGTTCGGGGTAACCGCCTTGACGGCGGAAGACTTACAGTTGCTAGCGGCCGAGAATTTGGCCGACGGCCTGGCACGCTCCGAGGGGGTGTACGTGCGCGAGTACGGCGGACCGGGGGCGAACAAGACGGTGGCCGTGCGCGGGGCGTTCGCGAAACAAACGCTCGTTATGGTAGACGGCCAACCCATAAATAACCATCAGGGCGGCGACGTGGACTTCAACGCCATCGCCTTGGAGGATGTCGAGCGCGTGGAGGTAATGGCGGGCGCCTCGTCGGCCCTTTACGGCGCCAACGCTACCGCGGGCGTCGTTAACGTTATCACCCGGGGGGTTCCGGCGGAGCCCGGGGTTACGTTTCGCGGCGAGTACGGTACGTACGACGACGCCGGGACCGCGGTCGAGGCGGGGGTGCCTTTCGGCAAGACCGGAGTGACCGGCGGCGGTAATTACCGTCGTTCTGACGGCTTCCGCGAAAATGACGATTACGAGGGCGAAGGCGGGCACCTAAAACTTTCTTACGGGCTAACCGAGGAGGCGACCTTGTCGGCCCGCGGCCAATATCAGGCGTCCGAGTTGGGCGTTCCGGGCTCATTATCTTACCCGACGCCGAGCGCCCGCCAGGAAGATCGTTTCGCCAGCGCGAACGTGGGTTTCGACGGGGCGTTAGGAAAAGCGTGGTCTACGGAAACGCGCGTATACGTTAAAAACCAGAGGAGACATTACTTCGACCCGGCTCCGGTAGTACCCGTGGACGATACGCACCGCAACGGCGCCGCCGGCGGCCGCAGCGTTGTCTTCCGCCAAATAACGTCTTGGAACCGAGGGGCCCTCGGCGGTGAGTTCCAGCGGGAAGCGACGGATAGTACGAGGTTGGGCAAGCGCGACGGCGTAACGTGGGCCGTTTTCGGCCAAGAGGACCTACGGTTCGATAAGTTGACGACCGTTTTCGGGGCGCGTTACGATTCCTCCGGGATATACGGCGACGCCGTCTCGCCGCGCGCGGGCGTCAGGTATCGTTTTAACGACTACGTGAGCGGCCGCGCCTCGGCCGGGCGCGGCTTCCGGGCGCCCACCTTCGACGAGCTTTTCTGGCCGCGGGACCAGTGGGGCGGCGGCGGAAACCCGAACCTCAAGCCCGAATACAGCTGGTCCTATGAGGTCGGGCCAACGTTTCGGTGGCTTTCGCACTTGAAAATCGAGGCGACTTATTTTTATTCGATTTACGAAGACCTGATAAGCGGTTGGCCGCCGGCCAACGTCGACAGGGCTTTTATCCGCGGCGCCGAATTCGGTTTTACGGCCGCGCCTTTGCCGTTTCTTAGCGGCTTGGTATTTGACGCGAGCGGTACGTACCTCCAAACGCGCGACCGGGAAACGGGGGAACAGCTCGACTACCGGCCGGTGCATACGGAGTTCGCCGAGCTCCGCTACCGCCGCGACGTCGTCGTCGGCGCGTTCGCGGTGACGCCGTCGGTGTCGACGGAAATCGTCGGCCGGCAACAATATACCGACGGCCCGTTTAAACGTTGGCTCGACGCGTACGCGCTGTTGAACGCGCGGCTGGCTTTTCAAGTCTATTACGCCGAAATTTACGTCGCCGGGAAAAACTTGGCCGATAAGACGTACCAAACGATTTACGATTACCCGATGCCGGGCCGGGCGGTCAGCGCGGGTTTCACCGTCGGTTTTTAGAAGCGACGTAACCGCCGTAAGCCGGCCTTCGGGCCGGCTTTTTTGTAGCGGCTTAGCGTTTTCTATTTTAATATATTCGGCGATGCGGGAAGCCGTCATAAGGGTTCTCGTCGTCGCGGCCGTCGTCGCCGTGGCCGCGGCGTTTGTCTTATTGCAGGCGCGAACTTTTCCGGAAGGGTTTAATCCCCTTGGAAACGTTTTGGGGAAGTTGTGGCACCTGGGGTTATTCCTCTTTTTCTGGGTGGCGGTATACGCCGTCGGCCGCGGCGTCGAAAAACTCATATTCGGCCGCGCGTCCGCGCCGCCCGACGTCGCCGTGGCCTTCGGCATCGTCGCCTTCGTCTTATGGGCGTTTGCTTTGTGCGCCGCCGGGTTGGCGTACGTCTGGGTCGCGAGGGTGTCCGTAATATCGGCGGCGCTCGCGGGGATAGTAGTTCTAAGGGGGGAATTCGGGCGCGTTCCGTCAAGGGTAAGGCGGTGGCTAGCCGAGTTGGGGTTGCCGACGGCGGCGCTCCTGGCCGGCACCGCGGCGCTCGCGGCGCCGGTGGCGCTCTCCGCGGCGCACCCGCCCACGTATATAGACGCGTTGGTGTATCACCTCGCCGTTCCGAAGGCGTACGCCGCCGCCCACGGTTTTGTATACTTGCCGTGCAACGTTTACGCGTCGACGCCGATGGGGGGGTCGCTGTTCTATTTGTGGCCGTATTTGTGGGACGGCCTTATCGCGGCCAACGCGTCGCACCTGGTCGCGACGGTGCTCGCGGCCTCTTTGACCTATCGCGTCGCGCGCCGTTGGCTGAGCCAATTCTACGCCGCGTTATCCGGCGCTTTCGTTATTTTGTCGCCGGTAATATTTATATCGATGGGGGGCGCCCACAACGACCACTTTCTGGTCTTGTTCGTCGCGGCGGCGATTTATGAATATCTTAACGCCGAAAACGCTCGAGCGGGGGAGAGGGGCCGGCGGTCGGCCTCGGTGGGAATCTTCATCGGGGCCGCGCTCGCCGTGAAGTACACCGCCGTCGCCGCGGTGGCGGCGTTCGTCGTCGTTTTCGTTTACGACCTGATAAAGAAGCGCGTTCGACTCCGGGACGTCGCGATTATCGCCGGCGTAGCCGCGGCGCTTTTATTGCCTTGGCTGGTGAAGGCCTACGTCGAGCGCGGCAACCCGGTGTTTCCGCTTTGCTACGACGTCTTCGGCGGCCGGGACTTCACCATGGAACAAGCGCGCCGGGTTACGTCGTGGCAAATGGGGATGGGGCGCGGCCGCGGCTTTTGGGACTACGTACTCTTGCCGTACCGGGTCTCGGTCGCGAGCGGCGTTATGTACGAGGATTTCGCCGGGAAATATTTACCGTTTCTGCTGCCGCTCGCCGCGCTGGGGGCGGTTTTATTTCGAAAAGGCGGCCGCGTCGTCGCGTTCGGGTGGGTCTACCTCGCGGCCTGGGCATTCGGGCCGCAGCAACTGCGTTTTCTCGACGGCGCGCTACCGGCGTTCGCCGTGGCCGCGGCCGGTGCGTTGGCGGCCGCGGATGCCGCTTGGGGCCCGCGGCTCGCGCGGATTTGGCGGGCGTTGGTCGCGTTGGCGTTTGTCGTCGTAGCCGGGGCCGCGGTCGTCCCGGCGGACCTGGCGACGCTGCCGCGGCAGTTATACTTAGGCGGCATGCCCCAACAGGAGTTCCTGCGTCGGTGGGCGGCGTTTTACCCGGCCCAAGAATTTATGAACCGCGAGCTGCCGGGCGACGCTAAAGTTTTGTTGTTATACTACAATGAGACGCTTTACCTCGAACGGTCGGCGGTATACGATTCGTTTCTGAGCGCGTCGGCCATATTAATTGGCGCGGAGAAGGCTCGGGACGAAGCCGACCTTTACGAGTTGGTTCGCGGTTGGGGCGTCACCCACGTTCACCTTTACTTCCACGGTGAACCGCGGGCCGAGGGTTTCTACTCCAAGGATGCCCTCGCGCGAATACGGTCGTTCCTCTCTCGCTACGGCGTCGTTTTATACGAAGACCCTTATAGTAAGGTCTACGAGTTGATATAGCGAGGTCGCCCTACGGACGGCCATATGTCGGGATTTAACGTTAAACGAGCGGGTTGGGCCGTAATCGTATTGGGCGTGGCGGCGCTCTTCGCCGCGCTTAGCGCCAATACGCCGCGCGAGGGCCTTAACCCCCTCGGCGAACTTGCCGGGAAGTTGTGGCACCTCGGCCTCTTCTTGGTTTTTTGGTTAGCCGTATACTCCTTGGGGCGCGGCATCAGGAGGTTGTTGTTCGGCCGCTCGCCGTGGCCGCCGGACCTCGCCGCGGCGTTGGGGGTGGCGGCCGTCGTCGTATTAACGTTCGCGACATGCGCCTTGGGTTTAGCGTACGGTTGGTTAGTTAAAGCTCTCATCGTCGGTGCCGCGGCCGCCGGGGCGATATTTTTTAGGCGCGATTTAGCGCGCGTTCCCGGCCGGCTTAGGCGATGGTTGGGGGAGTTAGAGACGTCGTCGGCGCTACTTTTAGTCGGGACCGTCGCGGTGGCGCTCCCTTTCGTGCTCACCGCCGCCGAACCGCCTTTTTATTGGGACCCGCTCACTTACCATCTCGCGGTGCCGAAGGCTTACGCCGCGGCTCACGGCTTCATTTATTTGCCTTACAACGTTTACGCGTCAATGCCGATGGGGGGCTCGCTCTTTTACTTGCCGCCCTATTTGTGGGACGGCTTGATCGCGGCCAAGGGCTCGTACGTCGTCGTTACCGTATTGGCGTTGTCGCTGACGTACCGGCTCGCCCGTATCTGGCTAGGTCAATTTTACGCCGCGTTGGCGAGCGCTTTCGTTATACTCACGTCGCCGGTTATAGTGACGATCGGCGACGCGCATAGCGACCACTTCCAAATGTTATTCGCTGTGGCGGCGCTTTACGTTTATTTTAAGCGGGGCGATTACGGCGAATTGACGACGAGGCGGAGTTGGCTGGCGTTGGGGACCTTCGTGGGGGCGGCGCTGGCCGTTAAGTACTCCGCGTACGCTGTCGTCGCGGCGTTCGTGCCGATATGGGTTTACGACGTGATAAAGCAACGGGTCCGGTTGTCCTGGGTCGCGAAGGCCGTAGCCGTCGCGGCGGCGCTCGTTCTACCTTGGCTCGTTAAGGCGTACGTGGAACGCGGCAACCCCGTTTTTCCATTTCTCTACGGTGTATTCGACGGCCGCGGTTTTACCGCGGAACAGGCGGACCGCCTGATGGCGTGGCAACTGAGCATGGGCAAAGGGCGGGGGATGGGGGACCTCTTACTGTTGCCCTACCGCATCTCGGTAAAGGCGGACGTAAGCTACGAAGAATTCTCCGGTATCTATCTGCCGTTTTTATTGCCGTTGGCGGCGTTAGCGGCAGCGTTCTTCAGGCGCCCGGGCCGCTTGATTGCGTATGGTTGGTTATACCTTTTGGCGTGGTTTTTCGGGGCGCAGCAACTGCGCTTTCTGGACGGGGCGCTACCGGCGTTGGCGACGGCCGCGGCGGCCGTCGTCGCGGCGGTGGACGTACGTTGGGGCGTTTGGCCGCGGCGGCTTTGGCGGTCGGTCGTGATAATCGGCTTGTTTTTGGTGAGCGTCCCGTATTTCGCCGGGGCCCTTTTGAACGCGACCTCGGACTATAGGTATCTATTCAGGCCTGACCGGGACCAATTTTTAAAGTCCCGCGTCGGTTTTTTCGCGGCCCAGGATTTCATCAACAAAGAACTCCCGACCGACGCCAGGATATTGATGGTATTCACCAATCATACGCTGTATTTGGAACGCGACGCGGTATACGATTCTTTTCTCGAGGCGTCGCCGTTGCTTCTCGCCGCGGAAAAAGCCGAGAACGGCGACGAATTGAACGCGCTGGTGCGGGGTTGGGGATGCGATTACGTACACATCTATCACTCGTACGAGCCTAAGGTATGGCCTTATTACACGCCGCACGCGCGACAAGTATTCTACGATTTCGTGCGGCGGTACGGCGTCGTGGTATATCAGGACCGGTTGAACGAGGTTTACGAGTTGGCGGGGGGGGACCGGTGAAGAAATACTTTTGGACCGTCGTGATAATAATCGCGGCTGCCGCGTTTTTAGCCCTCAACGCCGTCGTACCCCACATTTACCGCAACATGGTCGGGCCGTTTTTGCCGAAATTGTGGCACCTGGTCCTTTTCGGCGCGATGTGGCTAGCGGCGTATTTTCTCGGGAGGGCGGTCCTCGGGGCGTTGGGGTACCGCGTCGGCGTACCGCCGGAGCTCGCGACGGCCGCCGGCGTAATGGTTTTCAGCCTGATGGCTTTGGCGCTGGCAGCGACCCATTCGGCTTACGGTTTTATAGTTAAAATAATAACGGTAACCGTTTTAGTAATCGGGTTCTATCCTTGGGTGCGGCGCCTTAAGGGTGGGGCGACGCGCGTTCGCCGGTGGTTCCAGGAACTGGAAGCCGGGCCCGCGGCCTGGCTCTTTTTCGGCGGCATATTGGCTTTCCCGCTCGCTTTGGCGGCGGCGCAACCCCCGATATATTGGGACGCCCTCACGTACCATTTGGCGGTGCCCTATAAATACGCGGCCGCCCACGGGTTCGTATATCTGCCCTACAATATTTATTCGTCGATGCCGTTGGGGGCGACGATGTTCTATCTGTGGGGAACGCTGTGGGACGGCCTGACGTGCGCCAACGGGTCGTATTTTGTGGCGTCGCTTCTGACGGTCGCGCTCGTGTACCGGTTAGCGCGGTTTTGGCTCGCGCAATTTTACGCCGCCGCGGCCGCTTTCCTGGTCTTCTTTACGCCCGTATTTTTCGTCGTTATGCCGGGGGCGCACGTGGACCATTTTTTAATGTTGTACGTCGTCGCCGCTTTGTATATTTATTTTTTACCGGAAGCCGCGCGCGACTATGGGACGCGGCGCCGCCCTTTGGCCTTCGGGTTGTTCTTAGGCGCGGCGCTGGCGGTCAAGTATACGTCGATTTACGTCCTGGCGGCGTTCGCGCCGATTATGGTTTACGACCTCGTGCGGCGACGGCTAAGCCGGCGCGACGTGGTCAGCATATGGGCGGTAGCTTTTGCGTTCGTAGCGCCGTGGCTCGTCAAGGCGTACGTCGAGAGGGGCAATCCCGTCTTTCCCCTCTTATACGACATTTTTGGCGGCCGCGATTTCTCGCCGTTGCAGGCGGAACGTCTTATCTCGTGGCAGCGCGGCATGGGGGCGGGGAGGGGTTGGCTCGATTATCTATTGTTGCCTTATCGCATATCGGTTAGGGCGGATTTCGACTACGGGTTTTTCGCCGGGATCTACTTGCCTTATCTTTTGCCGTTGGCGTTGGCGGCGGCGTTGGTTTTCCGACGGGCCGGTCGGCTCGTGGCCTTCGCCTGGGCTTTTGTCGCCTGTTGGTCGCTGGGGCCGCAGCAGCTCCGTTTTTTGGACGGCGGCCTGGCGCCCCTGGCCGTCGCGGCTTCCGGTTCGTTGGCTTTTGTGGAGGGTGCTCTGGGGGCGGCGGCCCGGGCCGCGTGGCGTTTCGCGGTCGCGGCCCTTATCATATTTACCGCCCTGGCGTATAACGTCGGCGGCGTTTTCCATACCCTCGAGGGGTTCGATTACCTCGCGGGCGAAAGCCGCGAGCAGTTCCTGGAAACTAAATGCGGCTTTTATATGGCGCAGAAATTTATAAACGAGAAAACGCCTCCGGGGTCGAAGGTACTAATGGTCTTTACCAACCATACCCTTTACCTCGAGCGCGACGCGGTCTACGACTCTTTCTTCGAGGCGTCGGCGTTTTTATTGGCGGCCGAAGGGGGCGCGGACGCGGCCGGCCTTTACGCCCTCGCGCGGCGCTGGGGTATAACGCACGTCCACGTATTTCATATGTTTGAGAAAAAGGCGTGGCTTTCGTACGCGGGACGAACGAGGGGCGTTTTCTACGAGTTCATCGAAAAATACTGTAGGCCCCTATACAGAGATCCGGCGAACGGCGTTTACGAGGTATTGCCGGTCGAATAGCGGCTTGCGGAACAGGCCGGCCTATCTTAAGATTTAAAAGGGTCTTGTCGCCGACTCGCTTGGATTTACGATATGAGAGGAGTAGGTTATGGCCGACGACTACGGTTTAAACGCTCTCGGCATAAAGCCGCAACGAAACGTATACCGCAATTTGTCGACGCCGGTATTGGTCGAAATGGCGCTCCGGCGGTGCGAGGGGGAGCTCGCCGATAACGGCGCCCTCGTCGTCCGGACGACGCCGGACCGGACGGGCCGGTCGCCGAACGACAAATACATAGTCCGGGAACCCTCCACGGAAAAAGATATCTGGTGGGGGAAGGTAAACGTCGGGATAGAACCGGCGGCGTTCGACGCCCTATTGGCGAAAGTCGTCGAGTACCTCGGGCGCAAGGACCTTTTTATATTCGACGGCTTCGTCGGCGCCAACCCCCGCTACTCGCACGGCGTTCGGATAGTCACGGAGAAAGCCTGGCATTCCCTTTTCGCCCGTACCCTTTTCCGCCGCCCTTCGCCCGAGCAACTCGCGAAACACAAAATCCATTTTACCGTAATCAACGCTTGCGACTTCCACGCCTTGCCGGAAAGAGATGGCGTCCGGTCTTACGTCGTCGTTGCCGTCGACTTGCGGAATAATGTCATACTTATTACGGGGTCCCACTACGGCGGCGAGATGAAGAAGAGCATTTTTACCATCATGAATTACCTCCTCCCGGCGCGGGGGGTTTGCCCTATGCATTGCTCGTGCAACGTCGGCGCCGACGGCGACGCGGCCCTTTTCTTCGGCCTCTCCGGGACCGGGAAGACCACTCTCTCGGCCGACCCCAAGCGCCGCCTCGTGGGCGACGACGAGACCGGGTGGAGCGACGACGGGTGTTTTAATTTGGAGGGCGGGTGTTACGCCAAAGTCATTCGGCTTTCGGCGAAGGACGAGCCGCAGATTTACGATGCTATTATGTTCGGTTCGCTGTTGGAAAACGTTGTCGTGGACCCGGCGACGCGGGTCATCGATTACGACGACGGCAGCATCACGGAAAACACCCGGGCGACTTACCCCGTCGAGCACATCCCGAATTGCATAACGGAAGGGGTAGCCGGTCATCCCCGGAACGTCTTTTTCCTGGCCGCGGACGCCTTTGGCGTCCTCCCGCCGATCTCGAAGCTTACCCCCGAGATGGCGATGTACCATTATCTTTCGGGTTTTACGGCGAAACTGGCCGGCACCGAGTCGGGCATTGACGAACCGCAGCCTACTTTCAGCGCGGCCTTCGGCGCGCCGTTCCTCCCGCGGCATCCTACCGTCTACGCGAAGCTTATAGGCGAGCGCCTCGCGAAGCACAAGGCCAACTGTTGGCTGGTCAATACCGGGTGGAGCGGCGGCCCGTACGGCGTGGGCCAGCGGATGTCGATCGGCGTGACGCGAGGGTTGCTCTCCGCGGCCCTCGAGGGTTCGCTCGAGCGGCAGCAGTTCGAGCCCGACCCGGTATTCCGGGTCCTGGTTCCGCGGGAATGCCCCGGCGTACCGACGGAGGTATTGCGGCCCAAGAATACGTGGAAGGACAAAGCGGCCTACGACGCCCAAGCGTCGGAACTCGCGAAGCGCTTCGCCGAAAACTTCCGGCAGTTCGCGGGTATGGCGAGCGAGGGGGTAAAGGCCGCCGGGCCGAAGGTCTGAAATATCTTACGTCGGGGATTGAAAAAGCCGCGCCCCGGGGGAGCGCGGCCTTTCGTATTTTGGGGGTCGTTAATCGGCGCGGGCTAAGGCGCGACTCAATTTTTCTTTCATCTGCTTACCCGGTATGAATTTTACGCGGCGCGTGGGGGCGATTACGATCTCGGTATTGGTAGCGAGGTCGCGCGCTACTTTTTTCTTAGTTCGGCGCGCTTTGAATACCCCGAAGCCGCGTATTTCCGTTTTTTCGCCCGCGACGAGAGCCGATTTTATTTCCGTTAAAAGTTCGTCTATGACCGCTACGGCGCGCTTGTGCGTGATGCCGGTGCGCAGGGCGACTTTCGCGGCGATCTCCTTTTTTGTCATCGCACTCACCCGCCGGGGCGTCACGAGTGTATGGCGGTATACAACTGCCGGAACTCCTCGTTGGTTATCAGGGCTTTATTGACGAGGTGGTACGTTTCCAGCAGTTTGTCCGTCTTGCGCATCCGCTTGGAGAATACTTCCGCTACCGCCAGCAATAACTTTACCCCCACCGGCGGATACTTCTCGACTATTTGTTTGAAGGTGACCCGCGGCAGCGACAGTAAGACGCAGTCGTCCAGCGCGGTCGCCGAGGCCGAGCGCGGGTATTCGTCAATAAGGGACATCTCCCCGAAAGCGTCGCCCGGGCCGAACTCCGCGAAGGTTATTTCGTTGTCGTCGAAAATCCGATAAACCTTGACGCGGCCGCTTTTTATGATGTACATCTCGTTCCCGGCGGTACCCGCTTCGAAAACGATTTCGCCGCTCTTGAGCCGCATTTCCGCCGCGTCGCTTAAGACCTGCTGCGATTCCTCGGGCGTCAGGTATTTGAATATTTCAATATTTTTTTTCTTCTCTTCGTTCGCCATATCCGCCCTCGCTGAAAGCGGGTTCGTTTCTTGCTACTCTTTTTATCATAACCTAATCCGATACGCAACTAAAAAATGGCGGGTTGCCGCGGGCTCCGGCGACGTCGGCTCGGGACAAATCAGATTGTCGCCGCGCCGTCTTTGGGTTATAATCGCGGCGTGGAAATCGCGGCCCAGCTAGCCGTGCTCGTTTGGTCCTTTAAGGCCGGGGCCCCGGCCGACGCGCCGCCCCTCGTCGCCGAGGGCCGCGTTTTCTACGCCGTCGCCGATAAGAAGATATACGTCGTGCGGTTGGACGACGGCAAAGAATTATGGTCGCGGCGCTTTAGGGCGCCGTTGCCGGTAACGCCGGTTTTAGAAGACGAGCTGGTTTATCAGTACGTTCCGTACCCCGAAGGGTACTTATACGCGCTGCGCGTTGCGGACGGCAAAGTAGCGTGGCGGGCACGGGCCGGCCCGGGGGTCGTTTGCCCCGCGGCCGGTGACGGCGTCGTGGCCGTAGGCCGCGGCGACGACGCGGTATTTTACGATTCCCTATCGGGAGAGGAAGTGGCTCGCGTAAAATTCGACGAGGCCGTAGTCGGCGCCGCCTACGGCGGCGGGGGCGCGTTTTTGGTTTGGACCGGCGGCGGCCGCGTTGCGGCGTGCCGCCCGGGCGAGGCCGAGCCGGTATGGCGTACGAGGGTAGCGGCGAGCGGCGTTTTCGGCGCGGTAGCTTCCGGCCGTGCGTACCTGGCGGCCGCCTCGGGCGACGTGGCGTGCTACGACGTGTCCACGGGCGAGGAGGTTTGGCGCGACGAGTTAAATGAACCGTTGGCGGGCGCGCCCGTCGTCGCCGGAGACGCGTTGTTCGTCGCGGGGCGGCGTTCGGTATTCGCCTGCAGCGCGAGCGGGGGGGAAGTCCTGTGGACGTTTAACCCCGGCGGCAACGTGGTCGGCGTCGCCGCCGCCGGCGGCCGCGCGGTCGTAGCTTGCGAGGACGGCCGGCTCTTCGCCGCGTCCGCCCAGGGGTCGGAAGAGTTGCTTAGGCTTGACGGTTACGCCGCTGCGGCGCCGGCGGTGGCGGCGGGTTTTTTATTGGCGGCGGACGGCGAAAACCGTTTACACTGCTTCAAATTTGAGTAAGCAGCGTCGTCGCGCGGCCGTAAAAAATAACTTGACACCGTGGGGGGGGTGTGGTAGCGTTTCTTAAGACGATGCGAAAGGGCACGGCCGTCGAATCGGCGCGTAAGCCACAAAGAAGCGACGACGAACCTCAAAGCCTTCATTTTTACCCAGGAGGGTGACAAGTGATGAGGCTGAAAAAGGGATATATATTGTTGGCGGCCTTCGCGGTTGCTATCGGCGTCAGCGCGTTCTTCCTCGCGGCGTGCGAAGAAGATACCACCAGGTCGACCAGGCCGAAGGTCGAATATAAAGACCAGACCTTCGCCCTCCTGGTCTGCGACGGCAACGGCAACGCGCTAGGCACCGTCCCGACGGCGAACTGGGACCACGACGGCGCCGCGGTCTGCACGTTGGACTGGAACGACGACGGCTCCGGCCCCAACAAGGTTCCGGTGACGTACGTATACGATGAATATCCGCTGGTGGACGGCGTCGCCGAGCAATTGGAAAAGGGTGTCCCCAGAGGCGGCGATTTCTGGCTGTGGGAAACGACGCCCTGGACCGCGATTACCACGACGCCGGTGGTGGGAAAGGGCAGCGACGTAAAGAAGGTCGAGGTCAAGGCCCTCTACACGTACGTCAACCCGCCGCGCATCTGGTTCTTCTTCCGGTGGGAAGACCCGAGCCATACCATCCAACCGGTACAATCGAAAGAGCAGTACGGGAAGGTAGCGCCCCTCGGCGGCACGCATCACAATTACTGGTATCAAATGGGCGGCAAGGAAATCCCGGGCGACGGCTTTGTGGATGGCCGGGTGTGGAAATCGCACGAGGACTGGCTAGCGCTGGTGTGGTCGACGTGGTTCCTATGGAACACCAACAACAAGAACAAGGATTGGCGGCGAAAAGAAAACCCGGTCCCGGTATCGCCGGCCGACCCTGAAGGCTACGATTGGATGCTCGTGGAGACGGTACCCGGTTTCCAGACCAAGGGTATAAACGCCGTGAAGGGCAGCGGCGACGTCGTATATAAGACACCTGTCGTTAACAACCGGACCGAGCCTTTGAGCTCCCCTTACGGCGATAAATATTATCCCGGCGCTTTCTGCGACATGTGGTTCTTCAGCGCCTCCAGGACCAACTACACAGCCGCCGGCGGCTGGTTGGATACCGAGGCGGCGTACCTGTTAGATTGCTACGTAGACCAAAAGGGGTTCAAATACCCGCCGGTAGGTTCGAACGACGACAAGGCTTCCCTCGACGAGTGGCTTACGCCAGACAGCGGCATAACGGGGGTATACGCTAACGGTGGCTACCGGGCGTCGCCCGCCAGCCAGGCGCCCAGCGACCCGGACGTAAAATATAACCCGCCGGGCGCTTATTACATATGGAGTTCAGAAGGAACCGCGCCCGACTTTTCGAAACCGGCTCCCTGGCGTGTAGGCGGCGGCGCCCGAATTGCGGGCTATAAGCATAGGCCGGCCCTCGGCTCCGTGGCCGACATAATCTGCCGTTGCCAGTGGCAGCAGCCCAACCGCCAATATTATGAGCCTTGGGAAGGTCCGAATGGCGAAAGGCTCAAGAAAAATTGGTACGGCAAGGACTGGAACTACACGCTCGAGATCATGCGGGATATCGGGTCCATAACGAAGATAGACCCGACGGAGGATGTCCTGTTAGGGCTCTTCGACCCGCACCCGGGCGAGTAAGCGCCGCTCGAGCCGCACGTCGCGTTTGACGTCAACGCCCCCGCCCGGCGCCGCACCCGGGCGGGGGCTTTACCCGAAGGGCGAAATAAAGGACCGGGAGTCGCGCTATGTCCAATATGTGGGCCGCGGTGGTCGAGATAGGGTTTCTGGGCTGGGTCGGTTCCACCATCGCCTTTATCTTCCGCGCCATAAATAAGGAAAATAAGTTCGTCGGCAAGAAGGCCCTCTTCTGGGGGGTGCTGGTCGGCGTCTTCTACGCCCTCTGGATCGTGGGGTTGGTTAACGCGTGACAAATTAACTAAAGGGAACGCCGTGGGCGGGTTTTGCGCGTTCCTGTTGACGCGGGATAAGGGAGTTTCTTAAAAGGGGTGATGGCAATGACATTCGGGAAGAACATCCTCGTCGCGCTTGCCTTTGTCTTGGCAACAGGGGCCGGCGCGCTTTTAATTTCCGGTTGCGAAGACGAAGGCGAAGGGCCCACGCCGCCCAAAGTCGAGTATAAGGACCAGACCTTCGCGCTTCTGGTCTGCGACGGCAACGGCAACGAGCCGGCCGGCTGGGACCACGACGGCGCCGCGGCCTGCACGCTGGATTGGAACGGCGACGGCTCGGGCCCCAACCGCGTTCCGGTAACGTACATATACGACGAATATCCGCTGGTGGACGGCATCGCCGAGCAATTGAAAGAGGGCGTCCCCAAAGGCGGCGATTTCTGGCTGTGGGAAACGACGCCGTGGACCGCGATTCCCGCGAAGCCGGTAATGGGAAAGGGCAGCGGCGTGGCGAAGGTCGAGGTCAAGGCCCTCTATACGTACGTCTATCCGCCGCGCATATGGTTCTTCTTCCGGTGGGAAGACCCCAGCCACACTATCCAACCGGTACAACCGCTAGCGGAGTACGGGAAGAAAAAACCCGTCGGCGGCACCCATCAATATTCCTGGTATCAAATGGGGGGCCGGGAATTCCCCGGCGAAGGTTTTAAAGACAACCGCGTATGGGCGTCGCACGAGGACTGGTTGGCGCTGGTATGGTTGACGTGGTTCGTCTGGAATACGGAAAATAAGGGAAAGGCCGACAAAGGGCGCCATAAGGCCGCGGACTTAAACGGCCGCGATTGGCGGTTCGTCGAGACGGTGCCCGGATTCCAGGAGAGAGGAATAGACGTATGCCGGGCTACCGGCGATATCGCGTATAAGACGCCTATCGTCAATACCAACGACCCGAACTCGCCGTATTACGACAAATATTTCCCGGGCGCCTATTGCGACTTCTGGTTCTTCTCGGCGACCCGGACCAACTACAACGGCCGGGGATGGGAGGGTTCGGCCTGGATGTTAGATTGTTATATAGGAAGCAAAGGCTTCAAAAAACCTCCCGTCGGCTCGAATACCAACCCGGCGTCGCTGGAAGAAACGCTGACGGTCGACGCCGGCGTGTCGGGTTACGAGGCCAACGGCGGCGTTACCGGTTACCCCGCGTATGGGGGCGTCGACCCCAAATATAACCCGCCCGGGCCGACGTATTTGTGGAAGCCGACGGCCACGCCGTTTCGCCCCCCGGAGCTCTGGCGGGGCGGGGGAGCTATTATACCGGGGTACCTCCACCGGCCGCCGTACGGCTCCGCGGCGGACGTGCTTTGCCGCGCCCGGTGGCAATTCCCCGGCCAGCGTTATTACGAGCCGTGGGAAGGGCACGGAGGCGAAAGGCTAAAGAAAAATTACTACGCCAAGGACTGGAACTACACGCTCGAGGTGATGCGGGAGATAGGAACCGACGCGACGGTCGACCCGGGCGAGGACGTTCTTCTTGGAATATACGAACCCCATTGACGCCGGCTAAGATATCTGGTATCGCAAAGGGAAGCGTCGCGCTTCCCTTTTTTTGCGGTGCCGCGGGGCGATTATCGGCGGGGTAGGGTTTAAAGCGGAAGTTTGTGTATATTTTCACTTGCGACCGGTAATGTTTTCGCGTATAATCGATGTTACGTTAATTAACCGCTCTTTGGTGACTCACTTTAATTTAGGAGAGGCTATGGTCGAGATAAAAGAGCTCGAAGAAATAAGCCGCAAGATTCGCCGAGACATTATGGTCATGCTGGCGGAGGCGGGTTCGGGCCATTCCGGCGGCTCCCTCTCGGCGGTCGAAACCCTCGTCGCGCTCTACTGGAACATCCTCAAGCACGACCCGAAAAACCCCGCATGGGAAGGGCGCGACTGGTTCGTGCTGTCGAAGGGGCACGCGTGTCCGGTCCTGTACGCGGTGCTGGCCGCCTGGGGGTACTTCCCGCGCAAGGAGCTTTGGACCCTGCGCAAGTTGGATACGATCTTGCAAGGCCACCCCCACCGCCTGAAGACCCCCGGCGTCGAGTTTTCGACCGGTTCGCTGGGACAAGGCCTTTCGCTCGCGACGGGCGCCGCTATGGGCCTTAAACGCCAAGGCAAATCCAACAGCGTCTTCGTATTGACGGGCGACGGCGAACAGACCGAGGGCGCTATTTGGGAGGCCGGCATGACGGCGGCCCATTACCGCCTCGATAACCTCTGCGCCATCTGCGACCGTAATTACTTGATGATCGACGGGAATACCGAGGAGGTTATGGGCCTCGACCCGCTCTCGGACAAGTGGCGGGCGTTCAACTGGCACGTGATTGAAATCGACGGCCACGACCTCCGGCAGATGACGTACGCCTACGAGCGGTTTCTCCTGGAGAAGAATCACCCCACGATGATAATCGCCAACACCATCAAAGGCAAGGGCGTCTCTTTCATGGAGAACCAAGCCGATTGGCACGGCGCGGTGCCGAAGAAGGGCGAACAGGTGCAGCAGGCGCTCGCCGACCTCGGCTTCGCGGCGCCGTGGGCCGAATATATGAAGCACGATTTCGACTGGGTCGGCTAGCCATAATTAAATAATATACGTTGAGGAGACAACGATGGGCGATATACGCGAAGATGCGCATTTGGTCAATTATCGCAAAGGCGTCGACATGGTGCCCAGCCGCGACGGCTACGGCTACGGCTTGCTATGGCTGTGCGAACACGACGAAAGGGTTGTCGTATGCGACGCCGATTTGGCAAAGTCTACGCGGACCATATGGGTGCGCGATAAATTTCCGGAAAAACACGTCGACTTCGGCATCTCCGAACAGGACATGTTGGCCGAGGCGGGCGGGATGTCGCGCACCGGCCTGGTGCCGTTCGTGACCACGTACGGCATTTTCGTCGCCGGCCGGGCGTGGGACCAGATCCGCACGTCGATCTGTTACGGCGACCTGAACGTCAAGATCGGCGGCGCGCACGGCGGCATTTCGGTGGGCCCCGACGGCCCGACGCACCAATCGCTGGAGGAGATACCGCTGATGCGGGTTTTGCCCGGCATGACGCTGATCGTGCCGACCGACGCCCCCGAATGTAAGAAGGCCACCATCTGGGCCGCGACGCACGAGGGCCCGGTATACTTGCGCTTCGGCCGCGAAGGCGTCCCGGTCATTACGACCGAGGAGACGCCTTTCACCGTGGGCCGGGCCGAGGTATACCGCGACGGCGACGACGTCGCTATCGTGGCGTGCGGGCCGCTGGTCTACGAGGCGTTGGTGGCGGCGGACGCGCTCCAAAAAGAGGGCATCGACGCGCGCGTCATTAACTGCCACACCATCAAGCCGCTTGACGTGGATACGCTGGTAACGGCGGCCAAGGAGTGCGGCGCGATCGTTACGGCCGAAGAGGCGCAGATATACGGCGGCCTGGGC
>Ga0153916_10000941_pt1 | contig 20318 bp, 20 predicted proteins | sample Opewatmetagenome_FD_109642 | JGI IMG/M metagenome (GOLD analysis project Ga0153916, IMG submission 109642) | Freshwater wetland microbial communities from Ohio, USA - Open water 3 Core 3 Depth 4 metaG | ecosystem: Environmental > Aquatic > Freshwater > Wetlands | place: USA: Ohio, Lake Erie... | reverse complement strand
GGGAAAACAGAATACTATGTGCGGATCTCGATTCACCCTCACAATTAGATTAATTTCACCTTCTCAGGTAAGAATGGCGTAACTTTTTGGATTTAATTACGACTATTTAGTCGGACGAATGATGATGCTTACCTGTCAAAGCCTTGGAATCTATAATAAAATTGTGTTCCAGCAACGTGGAGAAAACCAACGGCTAATGTCAGATGAATCATCCGAGATAGATCGCCTATCCACACTTGATCCCCAAATAATCACCGCGATCCATGACCAATATTTCCCAGACGTTTATCGTTTCGCCCGTTTCCGGGTAGATGATGAAGTAATCGCTGAGGATATCGCAGGTGATGTTTTCGTATGCCTGCTCGAGGCTGTTCATAGCGGTCGGGGACCGACCACCAATTTGCGTGGCTGGTTGCTGAAAACGACCGCTAATATTGTGAACGATCATTACCGCAGCTTGTATAAGCATCCCGTGGATGATTCATCCGAGCTACAGGAGAATGCAAGAGATTTATTCATCTCGCAAGATGATCCAGCGAGGATCACAGACGAGGCAGAAATGCGACGGTCCATCCAGGCAGCTATGGAAACATTGACCCATGCGCAGAAGCTTGTCATCACGCTGCGTTTCGGGAACCGATTTTCACTTGAAGAGACGGCGGAATTGATGGGTAAGAATATCAATACTATCAAAGCTTTGCAATTCCGTGCTTTGATAGCCTTGCGACGGAGAATAGGTAGTGATTTAACATGAATCGACGACTGGCAGATGCACTCGAGACCTGTATCAAATCCTTGCAAGCAGGCGTAACCCTGGAAGAATGCTTGAATCAATATCCCGATGTGGCTCCACAATTACGCGACTTACTGAAGACTGTAGAAATGATCGAGTGCTTAAGGGTGGAAAAAATACCGGTTGAATCAATGACCCAAAACCAGCGTGAGCTGTTATCACATGCGAAGAAACTGGTTTCTCAGGAGAAACCTGGCAAGTGCGTGGCTGTGGCTGGGAGAATATTGGCATTCAGATCAATGATCGTACAGACCTTTCGCCAGGCAAAACCAATCATGGGCAGATTGGTGATGGCTTTTGCGATTACAGGGATTTTGATCATATTCTCAGGCAGTTTGCTTATTGTTTCTGCAAAATCATTGCCTGGTGATTCTTTATACCCCATGAAACTGGCTGTAGAGAATATCAGGGTCCACCTGGCTCCGAGTGAGGATATACGATCTGAGTATGAAGATCATTATAGCCAGCAACGCGTGTTGGAAGTACAGAGTTTACTCGGGTTAGGTCGCAAACAAGAGATCAGCTTTGAAGGGATCCTGAATTCGATGGAAGATACCGGCTGGGTCGTGAACGGTATTACGGTTAAGCTCCAGCCCGAGACGGTTATCATGATCGGAAATAATGCGATACGATCAGTGGAACCAGGGATGAAAGTTGAAGTAGATGGAATAACAAATGAGCAGGGATGGGTGCAGGCTGAAGAAATCCACTTGCGGGAGTACCATTATTTCGGGATCGTCGATGCAAAGGGCATTGATGGTTGGGAAATATCTGGGATCAATGTTCGCGTATCATCATCAACTCACATCGACTCCGGGGTCCAGGTCGGTAATGAAGCGGAAGTTGTAATTCGCGCAGAGGATAATGGGATGTTTGCAATGGCAATCCTGAGCGTCGGTCAGCAGAAACCCGGTTCTGCGCCTCCTCAATCATCGACTGTCGATACCAAAGCTTCAGAAGGAGATTTCGCTGAAGATTCAGAAGAGTTACAAATCAGCGGGAAAGTGGTGAGGATCAGCCCATTTTCTTGGACGGTGGATGGGGTAGATGTGTACATCGCTAACGACACGCATATTGCAGATGACATCAAATTGGGCGACAATATAACGGTCATTTATGAAGTGGAAGCAAACGGCTCATTTACGGCGCTCGAGATTGACAAGAGCCGTCTCAGCGATCAGAACGATGATACTGAAATGCAACCAACCCCAGAGCCGGGAGGAGATGACGAAGGGTTGAGTGACATGTCAGATCATCCCTCAGAAGCAGAGGAGACTGAGGCCTACCCAAACACCCCAGATCACGAAGAAACTCCCGTGCCAACAGAAAGTGAATTGGATCCTGATTGACCCGGTGATGATGATCCAGGAATAATTGGGGACATATCCGAACAAGTAAATGGAAATAAGTTTACAACGTTTTCAGCCAGGCTGGAAACGTTTTTGTTTTCATGACATATGACACTTGCTTGTGGGTTTGAATTGTCCTATAGTCCAGATGAAATTTCATCAGGCGTTGCCATAGAAGTAACTACAATCCTTTTCCTTGTGATAAGGACATAGCTGTGCATGGATAGAGGTGATTCTGCACCGATGAGGAGGGAACATGCTGCTTGAATCATACCGGCCGAAACCCAAGCTGGTAACCAAATCCTCAAAAGTATTGAAACCGTGCTTCCCGGTGATTGATGCGCATAACCATCTGGAATTATTCAGCGGAGAATGGATCAACAGACCGATTCAGAAGCTGATCGATTTATTGGATCAGGCAGGGGTGAGGATGTTTATTGATTTAGATGGAGGCTGGGGTGAAGAAATATTGAGCAAGCACATTGAGATATTCAAGGATAAATATCCAAGTCGATTTCAGGTATTTGGTGGGGTGAATTGGGAGATGTGGAAAACCATGGGCGATGATTTTCCCGCATGGGCTGCATCACGTTTACGCGTTCAGGCAGGTATGGGTGCTGACGGAGTAAAAATTTGGAAGAATTTTGGATTACGGGTCCGTGATCAGAACAATACCCTGGCGGCAGTGGATGATCCACGCCTCAAACCCATATGGGTAACTGCGGGCGAGCTGAGATTGCCGGTGATGATTCACGTGGCAGATCCGGTGGCTTTTTTTGATCCGCTTGACGAAACCAATGAACGCTGGGAGGAGTTGAAAAGCCATCCGGATTGGCAATTCACCAGTCCTCTGTACCCGCAGTTTTCAGTTATTATCGAGCAATTTAGCCGCCTGGTGAAGCAGTACCCTGAGACGACATTCATTGGCGCGCATGTAGGCTGCTATGCGGAAAATTTATACTGGGTTACGGATTTATTACGTGATTGCCCTAACCTATATGTTGATATCAGCGCCCGGATTGGTGAACTGGGTCGACAGCCATACTCTGCCCGACAATTCTTCATCCACCAGGCTGACCGGATTTTATTTGGCTCAGATTTTGGACCAGATTTAGATGCTTATCGCCTGGCTTATCGTTTTTTAGAAACCGATGATGAATATTTTAATTACAGCAGCACAGAGATACCGCAACAAGGCAGGTGGTTTATTTACGGTATCCATCTTCCCGATGAAGTGCTGGAGAAGATTTACCATTCGAATGCGGAAAAAATATTGTTAGCAAAATAAGCTTTAACGAAGCAGGTTTCGCGTTGCATCAAACCAGATGAATTTTCTTGTGGTGAATAGTCCAATTAATGTTGTTCTCCAGTCGGGGCTAGACAAACAATCGATCATAGTATATTCACGGCAAGTGAATAGGACGATATCACGAAGACTTTCTCATATTTATCCATGCTGATATATTCGTCATAAGCGATCTATTGGCGTAGATCTGCTTGGCGATTGGCTGTGCATAAGGTCTGATTATCATTTTTAGCTGGGTTACCCTCCCATCCGATTGGATTTAGATGAACCAACATTCATAGAAGGTTGGAAATTGTGATGATTGAAATATAATAGATCACGCAGAGTAATCCGGTCGCATTCAATTTAGATTGTCTATACCACCTTCACCTTGCAAAACTGTTATATAATTTTATGTAACGATTAACCTGATCATCTCGTTTATCCATCAAAATAGGGTTTCATGTTTATATACGAGGCAGATAGCATTGGAGGTAAATTTTGCACATTACTGTTAGTAAGGATTGAGGAGTTCAAGAAGAGCCTTTCCGAGTGGTGATATTAGCAACAGATTATTTTGGATCATAATATCTGGCAAAATGGATCCATTTTTATCCACTTAGAAGAAATTCCAGGCTTTCAAATCTGTGAAGGTTTCTTTACAATAAAATCAAGTCAAATATTGTTAATTATGATATTATTTGAATGTCAATAAACAGAGGACTTAGCATTGACCTGGCAGTTTACATCAGAATTATTGATATCATTGCTCGCAGCCACCATTGCGTTTATATTGGCAATTGTAAGCTCGCGTTGGTGGAAAACCCCAGGGATCGTATATTTCACGATGTTGATGGTATCCGTGGGAGTTTGGGCATTGTTTTCGGGTCTCGAAGCAGCTTCGGTTCAGATCCCTGAGAAAATCCTCTGGGCAAAAATACAATATATTAGCATTGCTTTCATTTCCGTGTTCTGGTTTTCGCTTGTCCTGCGATATACCCACCAGGATCGCCCGTTTTCTCCATGGTGGGTTATTTCTTTAATGATGGTACCTGGGTTAGCTGCATACGTTACCCTAACCGACGATAGACATCATTGGCTGTGGGAAAGGATCGTACCAACTTCGAGTGTGCCAGGTGCAGCTTTGAATTACACCGGTGGTTGGTGGTTTGATATCTCAGCAGGATACTTTCTCTTCGTCTTAGTCGTTGGTGCGATGGTATTAATTCGCAAAACCCTGCTGCGTGATGACGTAGCAGGTGGCAGGGCATTGCTCCTGCTGACCGGTATTATTCCACCGCTGATCGGTAACCTGATCTACCAGGCACAATTGTATCCGGGGTTAAGTCTCCGCGTCATGATCATGGTTGGGTTGGTAATCAGTGGATTGATCTATATCTGGGGGATTTATTATTTTCAGGCCATTGAAAATGCATCCTTAGCTCATGATGTGATCATTGATAAGATGAGTGAAGGGGTTATTGTCTTGGATCAACATGATCACATCCATAACATCAATTCGACCGCTTTGAGCATGCTTGGTCTGACCAAGCGTTCTGCTAAACGCAAAACACTGAATGATATTATAGCCATCTGGCCCGGGATCGCAGATACATTCAGGATCCCACATGATTTTGAGACCGAGGTCAAAATAAATGGGGATGTCCCACGAACGTTGAGTGTGCGCACGACCAATCTGAAGGATAGCAATGGCCTATCCACAGGGCGGATGGTCGTTTGGAGAGATATCACCCAGTACAGGCAAGTGGAATCAACCCTGCGAGAATCCGAAGCCCGGTTTAAAGCACTGTTTCAAGGTGCGCCTGATGCAATCATCATCACCTATAAGAATAACCGTGTCGTACTGGTGAATAACCAGGCGATTACGTTATTTGGCTATTCAATGGATGAGCTGGTGGGAAAGTCGATTGAGCAGGTCATCCCGGAACGATATCGCGAAGCCTATTACAAATACCAGAAAGCCTTCATCGATGAGATCGAGACACGCCCGGGAATAAGCCTGCCATTGAATGGTATCAGGAAGAATAAGCGTGAAATACCGATTGAGATTGCCTTAAGTCCGGTGAAAATCCCCACTGGGTACATATTTACGAATATTATCCGTGATCTCACCATCCGTAAAGAGGCTGAGGAACAGCTGCGACTGCAGAGTGTCGCCCTTGAATCTGCGGCTAATGGTATCTTGATCACCGATCGCAATGGGAATATCCAATGGGTCAATCCGGCCTTCACCAAAATGACTGGGTATTCAGCCGATGAGGTGCGAGGCAAGAATCCCCGCTTCTTGAAATCAGGGTTGGTGCCACAAGAGAGTTACCGTGATCTATGGAAGACAATATTAAACGGTGATGTCTGGCATGGAGAACTGATTAATCGAAAGAAAGATGGCAAAATTATCACCGAAGAGCAAACCATTGCTCCGGTGAGGGATGGCTCAGGGCAAATTATCCACTTCATTGCGATTAAACAGGATATCACCGAGCGCAAGCGCGCGGAAGAAGCATTGAGCAAGCGAACAGACCATATTGCTACCCTAAATAGGGTAATGCAATCATTGAGCTCGACCCTCGACATCTCCAAAGTATTAGATACATTATTGACGGAGATCCAGCAAGTAGTTCCTTATGACAGCGCTTCAGTATGGCTATGTAAAGATGATTTGATTGAAATAATCGCAGTCCATGGATTCTCAGACCCACAGTCATTAATTGGGATTACATTTTCGTTGAACTCTGAGGAAAGCCCCAATAGTATAGTGGTTCGCTCACGCACCCCCTTGATCGTTGGGGATGCCTATTCAACTTATAGTGCATTCCGAAAGGGCGTGCATGCCAAATACCAACATCGCGGTTGGATGGGTGTGCCGATGATTATTGGTGATCGGGTGATCGGAATGCTGGCATTCGATAAAAAAATACCCAATTTTTATACCCAGGAACAATCGCAATTCGCGTTGGCATTTGCAGCCCAGGCTGCCATCGCGATCGAGAATGCCAGGCTGTATTCTGATGCGCAAAAAGAACTATCCGAAAAAATCGTAGCTGAGGAGAAATTATTAATCTTACAAAAGGAGCTCGAGGAGCAGGCGATACGCGATTCACTCACAGGACTGTACAACCGCAGGTTCCTGGACGAGACATTGTCGCGTGAATTGTCAAGAGCAGAGCGGGATAAATACTCGGTTAGCGTGGTGATGCTTGATCTGGACCATTTTAAAGTTTTCAATGATACCTATGGGCACGATGTGGGTGACATGATGTTAAAGCAATTGGGTAAATTGCTGACCTCCCAGGTGAGGGCGGGAGATATTGCCTGCCGGTATGGGGGTGAAGAGTTTGTTGTGGTCATGCCAAAAGCCTCGTTATCCGTCGCTCGCCAACGGGCAAATGATTGGCGCATGAAGTTTGAAAGCCAGATCCTGATCCATGAAGGCGAAGTATTGAACGCCACCCTCTCTGCTGGTGTGGCAGTCTACCCGATGCACGGAATTAGCAGTGAAGAGATAATCCGTAAAGCCGATCAAGCCATGTATGCAGCTAAAGCAGCAGGGCGTAATCTGGTTATCACTGCTGAGTGAGTAATCAACTCCAAGACAATATGCAGACAAAACTGAATCACATCTTTTTAACCACCAAAGGAAATACGGATATCCTGGATATCACCCAGCAGGTGACTGAGTGCATCCGCTCGAGCAACCTTTCCAATGGATTGGTGACCATCTTCTGTCCATCGTCCACCAGCGGGGTGACGACCATCGAATATGAACCAGGTGTCTTGCAAGATTTACGGAGGGTATTCGAAAAAACCATTCCACAGGGAGAGCTTTACCAACATGACGAGGCCTGGCACGATGGAAATGGTCATAGCCACATCAGGGCCGCAATCCTCAAAGCAAGCCTCACGATACCGCTCGTGGATGGGCGTATGACACTCGGCACATGGCAGCAAATCGTATATATCGATTTTGATATCCGACCGCGGAAGAGGGAGATAATCATTCAAATTATCGGTGAGTGATCTACCGGTTAAACAATAATCCAGGCAGTGAATTAAGCGCTTATCACTGCCTGTGTTTTTTTAATGATGTCCCTGCAATCACACAGGAATTTCTTCATCTGCGCGCATGGCATTAAATGCTGCGATCGCCACTTCAAGCATATCTTTGCCCGGCTCGCGCGTGGTTAAGCGCTGGAGGGCCAAGTTGGGCTTGACCAGAATGCGGACAAGTTTGGTGTCAAGGTGATTGGCAGTCCAACGGATATATTCATAAGCCAGGCACGCCAGGATTGGAAGAAAAAGAATTCGACTGGCCATGCGCCACCAGAATGGGAGTGGACCCAAGAGTGAGAACAGTAAAATTGATAGTAATATGAGGCTGAGCAGAAAAGCTGTCCCGCAACGGGGGTGCTCGACAGAGAAATTTTCCACATTTTCAGGTGTTAGCTCAACCCCAGCTTCATAAGCATTAATCGTCTTATGCTCCGCACCGTGATACGAAAAGACCCGTCGAATATCTGGAATTTGTCCAACAGCCCAGATATAGCCAACCAGTAGACCCAACCTGATTACACCCTCGATTAGGTTTCCCCACCAGGAGCTAATCCTCAGTAGCCGTTCCGAAACCTGCCCTAAGGCAGCAGGCGCCAGGAAGAAGAGCCCGACACCAATCCCCAGTGATAAGAGCAGGGTTATGTAAAGCACGGGCCCTTCGATTTTTTCGTTTTCTCCGGTTTGCGTATTGGCTGAGATGGTTAGAGCGCGTGTCCCCAGAATCAATGCGTCCAATAACATCACCACCCCGCGTAGAAACGGGATCTTGATCAGCTTATGTTTGTATAACGCCCCAAGGGGTTCTTTGTGAATCGCGATATTTTTATCAGGGGTACGCATCGCAATAGCGACGGAATGTGTACCCCGCATCATCACACCCTCGATGACTGCCTGACCACCATATAATGGAAAACGAGATTTTTCAGCCATATTCAATCGGTAATATAGAATTCAATAAAGTAAAATCTGGCGGTCATTCGGCCAGATTGAAATAGAAATGGATAAACGCATCAATCCCTCGATACCAGGTCGGTATATGGAGCTTTTCATTGGGAGAATGCATGTTGTCATCCGCCATCGAAAAACCTGTATTGACAGTTTCTATGTGTAATATTTTTTGGAAATCTAGAACGACAGGGACACTTCCACCCTCGCGTTTGAATACAGGTTTTTTATGCCAGACAGTCTCAAGCGCCTTGGCTAAAGACTTTATGTAGATTGAATTTCGATCGGAGATTGACGGAGGTCCACCATGCATAGGGATGAGGCGCCAGCGGATTTCTTTCGGTGCATGAGCTTCTAAGTAGGATTGCATTTGTTGGTAAACATCCTCGGGTTGTTGGCCAGGGACCAGGCGTGTAGAAATCTTAGCCATTGCCCAGGCTGGGAGGACAGTCTTTTGCCCCTCACCGATAAAGCCCGAGTAAAATCCGTTCACATCCAACGTTGGACGAGCTCCGAGTCGTTCAATGTTTGTGAAACCGGCTTCTCCATACAATGCTGGAGCACCAGTTGCATTAAGATAATATTCATCACCGATCGGAAATCTAGCCAGCTCATCTCGTTCTTCCGGAGAAAGGGATGTAACCTTATCATAAAAACCAGGTAGGGTTACTCTTCCCTGAGCATCATGCATCCCAGCAATCAGCTCACATAATGCTTGGGCAGGATTGAGCACTGCGCCACCGAAAATCCCCGAATGCAGGTCATGATCAGGCCCAAAGACACGTACCTCCATGTAAGCCAATCCTCGGAGAGCATAGGTTATGCACGGAAAGTCAGGAGACAGCCCTCCAGTATCCGGATTGATGGCAAAGTCACACTTCAGCAATTCCTGATGAAGCTCTAAAAATTGTGCCAGGTTTGGTGAGCCAATTTCTTCTTCACCCTCGAACAGGAATTTCAAGTTGATTGGTAAGCGACTGGTCTTAACGACGGCTTCGAGCGCATCCAGGGCAACCATCACCTGGCCTTTCATATCTGCGATCCCACGGCCATAGATGTAATCGCCGCGAATATCTGGATTGAATGGGCTGGAAGTCCATAAATTTAATGGATCAACAGGCTGGACGTCATAATGACCGTAGATCAAGGCAGTCGGTGCGGTATTGCCGGCTTCTAACCACTCGCCAAAAACCACGGGATGCCCAGGCGTCTGGAAGACCTGCACATGGTTTATACCCAGCAGGTTTAGATGCTGTGCTAACCATTCAGCAGCCTGCTGAATGTCTGCTTTCTTAGTGTCATCGGTTGAGATCGATGCAATTGACCCAAAATTTTTCAACTCATCCATGAAATGGGCAGCATTTTCGTGTGCGTATTGGATCGCTGATGAACGTGGATCTGTCATGAATACTCCTTACGTAATGGTTGTGATGGTGTCGTCAATGTAGATGATGCCTTCGGAAATGATTTCAGCACGTAAGCCGCCCCGGTTGGACATGGATGTTATCACGCGTGGGTCTGTCCGGTCAGCCAAATATTGGCAGGGTTCGCATAGGCGTACACCTATCAACTGGACGTTTCCTACATAAAATTTGTGGTCAACCAGCTCATTTAAAGCTATTCCCTGGGTGATAATATTGCGTCGTGTCTGGTCAGGTGTGATTGGAATACCATCTTCTTTCTGCATGGATTCGATGGCCTCAATTTCAATCAATGTTATCTGGCGCCCTGGTTTAGCGTGCCTTGACGGCAGGTCATTCCTTCCATAATACCTGTCGCCTTCTATCCCCATTCCAGGCACAGCATGAGCCTGCTTAACCGAGATTGTAGGCTCACCCCGCTGGTGAGCGATGTATATTCCTGTGACTGTTCCGCTTGTCATATTTGCTTTCTGAGATGATATTTATTTATAATGTAGTTTCTCAGCCTATATATGAATATATTTCATAATCATAATTTCATAACATGATTGGAAATTTCGCCAAGATGTTCAGGGCTGGTTCCGCAACAACCACCCACGATTTGTGCACCTGATTGCAGCCAGGTTGGAACCAATGAACCCATTTTTTTAGGGGTAATTTCATAAACTGTATTACCATTAGTATCTATATGCGGGAGACCTGCGTTAGGCTTGAACCAAATGGGTTTGGTAGTCACCTGTCGTAGTTCAACCAGGTTCTGCAGGTTTTCTTCCAGGCTGCGTCCACAATTGATCCCAAGCACATCCACTGGTAACCCTTCCAGCTCCTTCCCAGCTTGAGAGGGACTGGTTCCCATCATCGTCCGGCGTCCCCGGTCATAACTGAGTGAGACCACCAGGGGTAAATCAGTAACCGACCGGATGCCGTGTATCGCGGCTTTGACTTCCCCGAGATCAAATTGTGTCTCGACGACCAGCAAATCTACTCCTGCCTCACTCATCGCCCGCGATTGTTCTGCATAGGCAATCCTGACTTCATCCGGGTCAAGGGGACCATAAGGCTTTAATAATTGCCCCACTGGACCCAATGAGCCAGCAATATATGTTTGAGTACCCCTGACCGCTTCCTGGGCTAGCTCAACTGCTTTTCGATTAACCTGATCGGATTTTCCCGCCAGCTGTGTATCTTTCAGGCTTATGGAGCTGGCATTAAACGTGCTTGTTAGGATGATTTGGGCACCGGCAGAGATAAAATCCTTGTGTAGCTGGATGATCTGCTCCGGCTTTTCCATTACCCAGGTTTCTGCAGTCGATCCACTGGGTAGACCCCTTGACATCAAGGTTGTGCCGGTAGCTCCATCAGCGATCAGGTGTTCGTTATTTCGAATCCGTGACAAAAATTTTTCTTTCGGCATAGGCGTTTATTTTACCCTTATTTTATGAGGTTTTTGTGGATAAAGGTTTGTGCCAGGGTTGTTCGGGAGTGTTGGCATTGACGAACATCAAATAAAAAACCAGGAGTATCGATGTGAACATGAGGATAAAACCAACAAAACCGAGGTTATCCAGAGGATTGAGTATGGTATAAGCAATTTCCTTGATTACAGATTTGGGTGCCAGGAGGATGTCCCAGCTATTAAAGCGACCGAAACGCCCCAAGTACACGCCTAGGCTGCCCAGACCTAACGCGAATAAGGCAAATAACCAGCCAATGATTTTTCCAAAAAAACCTTCAATGATGATATGGATGCTACGTAAGGAAGCAATGGCGAGGAAGCAACCGGTGAAGGCAAAAATCGCGATCAGGCTTATATCAAACCATAAGGGGATTGGTGGACGAGCTTCAAGGTGATAGAAGTCAGTGACCATGTACGGGGCATTCGGGAAGAAAACCAGCCAGAAGAATCCCAAAAGAAAGATGAGAGCCCAGCGTCGGCGGTTGGCATGGTACACCGAGGAGGCGATGACACTGAGCATATAGGGCAGCCAGGCAAGGAATAAATTAGTTAACAGGTTCGAGTAATTATTTGTGCCGCTATAAAAAACCCGGAACGTGAAAAATGAGCCCGCCAAAATGGAAGACAAAATAAGGGGGAAAAAGGAATGGGATCGTAAAAAATGATTAAATCTCGCCAATGGTGAGCTCATACGATATGCCAAGCTTTGATTATACGTGATTTTATGGGCTTTTTTAATCTGTGTTAAAATTTATATATTATGAATCGATAGCCGTTGGAAAGTAAGGGCTATTTTCCAGATTGAAAGCTATATTAAGCTGGAAATTATTACCGGTTTCATCGATCCATCAGTTGATTGGATACTTACCAAAAATACCAAACATTGAATGAATGTCAGTGAGCACAAATCGTGATGGAAGTTCTTAGACCTCATAATCCCATCACTCGTTTAATTCACGGCTCAAGGTATTCCCATCCACTTAAATATCAATAGATACCAATATTATTGGAAAACGACGGATGGATATCCTCTCGCTAAAAAGGCAGTCACCATGACACCTCCACGTTGGCTTGAATGGGCACGCGAAATACAAGCATTGGCGCAGACGGGTTCGCATTATGCTGAGAACGACTATCAGCGTCAGAGAAATCAGCGTTTGCTGGAAATCGCAGCTGAGATTGTGAGTGAGCATTCGAAGATCGAATACGGGCAAGTACTACAGGTTTTTAGATCCCCGATTGGCTATGCCACTCCTCGCGTGGACGTGCGGGGAGTTGTTTTTCAGGATGGGAAGATATTACTTGTGCAAGAGCGTATGGATGGTGGCTGGACATTGCCGGGAGGCTGGGCGGATGTTGGGGACGTCCCCTCACAGGCTGCTGAAAGGGAAGTTAAAGAAGAAGCCGGCTTCTTAGTAAAAGCGCGCAAAGTAGTCGGCGTTTATGATACTAACCGGATTGGACAATTGGAGCTCTTTCATGCTTTCAAAATAGTATTTATGTGCGAGTTAATTGGCGGAGAGGCTATGATTAGTGAAGAAACTTCCGCGGTGGCATTCTATGGACAAAATGAGTTGCCCGCCGTCCTGTCGGGTGAGCGCACTCGATTACGCCACATTCAAGATGCATTTGCCTGTCATGACGACCCAAACCGTCAAACTGTCTTCGATTGAAGCACGATTTCACGACCCTGATCGAAGGAGATTGCAGAAGCAGGGTGTGAATTTATAATTAGCTAATGAGGCGTTCAGTATTTCGAAAAGCAACGGAGTTATAACTATGCCAATAGATGATCCGGTTCTTGCAATCCTGGGTGGGACAGGTAAGGAAGGCACTGGTCTGGCGTTAAGATGGGCAGCTGCAGGATATAAAATATTGATAGGTTCACGTCAAGCAGAACGAGCGGGTAAGGTTGCTGAGGAAATTAACCAAAGACTGGGGAAGAAAGTAGCTTTTGGCTCGGAAAACAGCCAGGCAGCCCAACAGGCTGATATCTGCGTGCTGACTGTTACGCATTCAGCCCATCAACAAGCTTTGGAGAGTCTAAAAGAAGACCTGGTTGGAAAAATTCTGGTCGATGCCACTTCGCGGGTTGATTATCGCGATCCGGTACCTCCCAAGCCACCTTGTGCAGCTGAAATAGCACAAGATTTGCTCGGACCATCTGTACGAGTTGTAGCAGCCTTCCAAAATATTCCTGCGAAATCGTTGCCCACAGGTATCGGACAAAAACTGGAAGCAGACGTACTCATCTGTTCGGACGACCTACAAGCTGCGGAAGAAGTGGCTCAGCTTGCCAATGCAGCCGGTATGAGGGGTTATTACGCGGGTGGATTGGCTAACGCGATCATTGTTGAGGGTCTGACCTCCATCTTGATCAGCATCAACAGGTATTATGGGGTAAAAGATGCCAGTATCAGGGTTACTGGAATACCAGATAGTGGGTGAAAGGCTCACTATATGAATCTTGTGCTCATTCCTCTCCCGAACATCCCGATGGTCCACACAGGTGATGACCTGGTGGAGATCATCACGAACGGATTAATCCAGGCAGGTATCAGCCTCGTGGACGGTGATATCCTGGTATTGGCTCAGAAGATTGTCTCAAAAGCCGAGGGTAGATGGGTAAACCTGGCAATGATACAGCCTTCAGCGAAGGCGATCGACCTGGCAAAAGAGATTGAAAAAGATCCACGCTTGGTTGAGCTGGTATTGAATGAATGCAATCAAGTACTACGGACTCGTGCCGGAACGATCATCGTCGAGCACCGCTTGGGATTTGTATGTGCAAATGCCGGTATCGATCATTCCAATGTTGCCGGAAAAGGAATTGCTGAAGAAGAGTGGGTACTCTTATTGCCTGAAAATCCAGACGGTAGCGCGCATGATATACGTAAACGGCTTGAATCGATGAGCGGAGCTCAACTGGGTGTGATGATTATAGATTCCCATGGGCGCGCATGGCGCCAGGGGGTGGTGGGGGTGGCGATTGGTCTCTCTGGTCTGCCCGGATTAATCGATCTGCGGGGGAAAAGCGATCTCTTTGGATACACCTTGAGGATCACCACCATTGGGGTTGCAGATGAATTAGCTGCTGCTGCCTCATTGGTTATGGGCCAGGCAGACGAAGGCACTCCAATTGTGCACGTGCGGGGTTTTCCCTATACGCTTAGGGAGGGTAATATCAAAGAGCTGCTACGCCCGAAAGACCAGGATCTATTTCGATGAATCATGAGTTTTGGGATTTCATCCAGCAGCTGGTTAATGACAGTCACATCGTGATAGATCGCCCCAAGGGTTCCACTCACCCGCGCTATGCTGGTAAGAACTACCCTGTTGATTATGGTTATCTCCAGGACACGATTTCGATAGATTTGGGCGGAGTGGATATTTGGATAGGATCACTTGGTCAACATGTAGTGATTGGTGTGCTATTAACGGTTGACTTATTTAAAAAGGATACTGAACTAAAAATCATATATGATTGTTCCGAGGACGAAATCGAATCGATCGTAAATTTTATCAACAGCGATCAAATGCGCGGAATTGTTGTTAAGAGAGGAAGATAAACAGGAGCATTTTTATGGCGTGGATACCCGAAAGTTATTCGGATTTGATCAAAGATGAGACCAAGGCGTTTGGATGTCTGGCAACACTGATGAAAGATGGCTCACCACAGCTAACACCAATCTGGTTCAATACCGATGGAAGATATATTTTGATTAATTCTGCTGTAGGTCGGGTAAAAGACAGAAATATGCGCAGAGACAGGCGGGTAGCGTTCGTGATCATAGACCCTCACAATCCATATCGGTATTTGCAGATCCGGGGGAAAGTGGTCGAGATAACTACGGAAGGGGCGAGGGAACACATCGATGCCCTGACGAAGAAATACCGTGGTCTCGATAAATATCCAAGCCGATCACCGGATGAGATCCGCGTGACCTATAAAATACTTCCGGATTCTGTGAGCGAACATTAGGTGGGAAATTTAGTCCAGTGTAACTTTACGGTTCAGAATGTCTGATTTGACCTTTGTTGCCTTGGCAGGTGGAGTAGGTGGTGCAAAACTGGCTGATGGATTGGCTCAGGTGTTGCAACCAGAGCAGTTAACCATCATCGTCAACACTGCGGATGACTTTACGCATCTGGGATTGAGGATTTCACCTGATTTGGATACTGTATGTTATACGCTTACGGGATTGGCCAATCCAATCACTGGGTGGGGTCGTGATCATGAGACCTGGAACGTATTTGATCAGCTTAAACGATTGGGGCTGCCCGATTGGTTTCAATTGGGTGATACCGACCTTGCCACGCATATCGCACGGACCGCTTATTTAGCCGAGGGAATGTCACTCACACAGATTACCCAAGAATTTTGCGGGAAGATGGGTGTGCAAGGTAGAGTGCTACCGATGAGCGACGATGCAGTTCAGACTCGGATTATCACCGATGAAGGTGAGCTGGAGTTTCAAGAATATTTCGTCCACCGAAAATGCATGCCGATCGTCAAAGAAATTCACTTTATTGGCGTTGAAAGCGCAAGTCCAGCCCCTGGTGTGGTGGAAGCTATCGCTGGAGCAGATGCAGTGGTCATCTGTCCTTCGAATCCTTGGGTCAGCATCGATCCCATCCTGGCGGTTCCGGGCATTTTGAATGCGCTCGAAGGACAATTAGTATTGGCTGTCTCACCGATCATTGGGGACCAGACGATTAAAGGCCCAGCTGCAAAAATGTTTTCGGAGATGGGTATTCAACCCTCAGCTTTGGCGGTTGCGGAGCACTATGCCAACCTGATTGATGGAATCGTGATCGATGAATCTGATGACGGCATGAAAGTTAGCATCGAAGCATTGGGTGTACGGACATATTCGACCGATATCCTAATGCATGACCGGGCTGATCGTGGTAGATTAGCGAATGAATTGATCGCATGGACAAAAGGTTGGAAGAAGGTGAGTGCATGACCTTATGGGCGATCGTACCAGTAAAACCATTGCGACGCGGTAAATCTCGCCTGTCTGGCGTCCTCAGTCTCGAGGCACGGACAGCTTTAAATCATTACTTGTTATCCAATACTCTCGAGACGTTGGCTTCTGTGACTGAGATCGAGCATTCGTTAGTTGTCAGTCGTGATCCCGAAGCTTTGACCATTGCCCGCGAGTACGGTGCGCGTACAGTCCAGGAACAGGGTACACCTCAGCTGAATATTGCCCTCACCCGGGCAACATTGGTGGCACTAAGCCATTCCGTACAGGGGGTGATCATCGTGCCGGCTGACCTGCCGTTACTCACCGCAGATGATATTCGCGAAGTGGTAAAACGCGCTGTCGACCCACCCGTGGTTGTGATCACGCCGGACCGGCACCGTCAGGGCACGAACGCGATGCTCATCTCACCACCTGGATTGATCCAATACGAATATGGACCTGGATCGTTTCAAAAGCATTGTAAGCAGGTGGAGAAAGCAGGAGCGAGATTGGAAATATGTGAGCGCGGGGCAGTAGCTCTGGATATCGATTTCCCCGAAGATCTAGAGCTGGCAGGTTATGAGCTGATGGATGCAGAAAGATTGAGTCATCTGAATCGATCCCTTTGAGTTTTGGATGAGGTCATTATTGCTGACTGTATATACATCTAATGCTTTCAGGGTAACCAGGTCTGGTTCGGATAGCATTTTTGATCTGAGTAATTATTTGCACTCCTTTGATGGCATGTGATAAAGTCACATAATGTTGTAAAATGGATGTACATCCATATTTTTCGGTTCCAAGCAAGAGATTGTGAACTAGATGATTGACATATCATTTCAGGTTCTATGAAACAACCTAACTCAAACCATTGCTTTGTATGCGGTAGAGATAATAAATTTGGTCTCCATCTGGAGTTCTATGAAAATGCACCTGGTGAAGTGGTCGTAGAATATACCGTGCCTGAGCAGTATCAGGGATACCCAGGTGTGGTACATGGAGGTGTGGTGGCCGCCATGTTGGACGAGGTGACGGGAAGATCGCAAATGGGCGGAGATCCACCTCGCTTCATGTTCACTGCCAGGCTGAATGTGCGTTACCATAAAAATGTCCCTGTTGGTCAACCTTTGAGAATCATCGGGCGGGCAGGAGCCAGCAAAGAGAGAACTGCAACTGCTACAGGACAGATATTTGGACCGGACGGGGATCTATTGGCAGAAGCTGAGGCTTTGTTAATCAATGTGCCCGAAGGATTAGTGGATCAGGTTGACCTCGCGGCACTCGGCTGGAAAGTGGATTCGGATTGAATTGAGAGGACCAGTCGAAAAACGAGGTATTTATGATCATCGAATATCATCGTCCGAAAAGTGTACCCGAAGCATTAACCCTGCTATCTAGGAAGCAACCAATTAGCTATCCTCTGGCAGGAGGCACTGTCATCAATAGTGGGATGGAGGGTGCCATCGCGGTCGTAGACCTACAAGCCCTTGGATTGGGAACAATAACAAAAAAAGGTAACCTCATGGAAGCTGGAGCAATGGTCACGTTGCAAGCGTTGCTGGATTTCCCAGGCTTACCTGAAGATGTTTACACAGCCATTGCTCGTGAGGCGACGTATAATTTACGTCAGATGGCAACCATCGGAGGGACGCTCGTAGCTGCAAGCGGCAGATCTCCGTTGATCACCGTATTGCTGGCACTTAATTTAAATATCGAATTACAGAAATTGGACACAAAGCCAGAACAAGTGAAGATCGGAAATTGGCTGCCCTTGCGGAATCAATCCAGACCCAACACACTGATCACTTCAGTGAGCTTCCCCTTGAATGTTAACCTCGCCTATGAATATATCGCTCGCACACCTGCAGACCAACCCATCTTATGTGCTGCGGTCGTACAGTGGGCATCGGGGCGGACGCGTCTGGCTTTGGGAGGTTGGGGGGTTGCGCCTGCTCTGGCTTTTGATGGTCCTGGTCCTGACGGATTAGAGATAGCTGCCCAATATGCCTGCAGCATGGCTGAGGATCAATGGGCGAGTGCTGAATACCGTCGGGAAATGGCTGGTGTGTTATCCAGAAGATGCCTTAAACGCCTGAGCGAAGCATGATATACCAGCGAGATGGCTCTTTCGTTATGCCAGAATATCCGCGGAGTAAATTAGTTCGTGTATTACGCTTTTTTATCGCGTGATTAATTATGGTCACCAATCAATTGCCAGTAGATCAAATACTAGGGGGTGATTGTATCCAGGTGCTGCGGACACTTCCAGAAAAATCAGTTGATTTGATCTTTGCTGATCCCCCCTATAATTTACAGATCGAGAAGGATCTCTGGCGCCCGAACTCCACTCGAGTGAATGGTGTGGAAGAATCGTGGGATCAATTCGCAGATTTTTCCTCTTACGATTGCTTTTCCCAGGCCTGGTTGCTAGAATGTAGAAGGGTATTAAAAGATACCGGGACGATATGGGTCATTGGCACGTACCACAATATATTCCGCGTGGGAAGGATCCTGCAAGACTTGGGATATTGGATCTTGAATGATATCGTCTGGGTCAAGAACAATCCAATGCCTAATTTTTATGGGGTGCGTTTCACCAATGCTCACGAGACGCTCATCTGGGCACAGAAGGTAAAAGGTGCTAAATATACCTTTAATTACCGTGCCATGAAATCGTATAACCAGCCAGGAAGTGAAAATGGTGGGTTACAGATGAGGAGCGATTGGCGCCTCCCTCTATGTACGGGTAAAGAACGCTTGAAAATCAATGGTGAGAAAGCTCATCCAACCCAGAAACCCGAAGCCTTGCTGGAACGGGTAATCATTTCAAGCTCGAACCCCGGAGATATCATACTAGACCCGTTTTTTGGAAGCGGAACGACCGGTGCTGTCGCCAAGAAGCTCGGGCGCCACTGGATCGGAATTGAAACCGAGAAATCGTATATATCCATCGCTAAGCAACGGATCCAAGACGTATCAGCAAATACAAAATCGGATGATAGACATATTGATGCGTCCTCCCTGAAGGTGAAGAGGATCCCGTTCATTAATTTATTGGAGAAGGGATACCTCGTAGCTGGTCAAACCTTGTACTTTGGCAAGCAAGGTGCTGTTAAAGCTATCATTCTACCTGATGGTCATATCCAACATGGGAATGTTTCTGGTTCAATCCACGAAATCGGGCGTAATATCCTGAGGGCACCCTGTAATGGCTGGGTGACATGGTATTATATTAATCAGGCGACTGGAGATAAAGAACCAATAGACATTTTACGACAGAGGTACAGGAAAGAAATGGCGCAGGACGATTTTTCTAAGCACACCAACGGTGAGGGAAGATGAAAAAGGGCTCCCAATTCATTATCGGTATTTTTATTTGTGTCGCCGTGATCGGTATTTCTTATGTTTGGCTGACTGCATTGATAGATTCTGTTTATGCCTACCGATCACCTTTACATAATTCCCCACCCGTGCCTGGTAAGGCATTAGGTGACCCGAATACACGTTCAGTGGTCATCGTGCTGGTCGATGGATTACGCTATGACACATCGCTGGATTCAAATGTCATGCCTTTTCTCAATCAGCTAAGGATTGCAGGTGCATCATCATTGATGCATAGCCGGGCACCATCCTACTCTGTGGTTAGCTATACTACCCTGTTAACTGGAGCCTGGGCAGATATCAGTGATGGTCCGGCCATCACCACCGAGTTTGACGATATACCTGCATTTACCCAGGACGATATTTTTTCAGCCGCTCACCGTGCTAATTTGTCGACCGCGATCTCAGGTTTTAACTGGTTCGAAAAGTTAGTCCCCCAAAGTGCGGTTGATGCTAGTTTTTATACTGCAGGAGAAGATCAGGTTGCTGACCGGCAAGTGACAGACGCAGCCCTCCCCTGGTTGAGGGAAGGCAAATATGGCTTGATGCTGATCCATCTGGACCAGGTGGATTATGCCGGGCATTATGAAGGTGGACCATACGACCCTCGCTGGGATGCAGCTGCGAACCGGGTGGATGGATTG
>Ga0153916_10000940_pt1 | contig 20325 bp, 21 predicted proteins | sample Opewatmetagenome_FD_109642 | JGI IMG/M metagenome (GOLD analysis project Ga0153916, IMG submission 109642) | Freshwater wetland microbial communities from Ohio, USA - Open water 3 Core 3 Depth 4 metaG | ecosystem: Environmental > Aquatic > Freshwater > Wetlands | place: USA: Ohio, Lake Erie... | reverse complement strand
TGGATGACTGCCATCATTCTGCTCCTGGTCGGCGCTGTCTTGGTCAAAGCGCTTGGGGTGGAACTACCTCGCATAGTGAGCAGTATCTTGCCTTGGATACCTTCTGTTGCCTTAGCTAAAATATATAGGTCTGCTCTAGCGGAGGTCGTTTCGAACGCACAGGTGTGGACCAGCTTCGGGATAGTTCTATCCATCTCGCTATTACTCTATGTCGTCGTCATATTTATCATGCGTCGCTCAGATCGATAATTCAAATTGAATGCAGTACGAATGATTGCGTACTGGAGAAAGAGGGAGATCCATCAATAAATTGGTGCTGGGAACAGAATCATCGAGAAATCGGCGTTGAGTTTCATCGCCATAATGATAAAAATCTAGTAAACTAGCGTTAGTCGGAAACTCCAATCGATTGGTTGACTCATCCAGCATAGCTTTATATGATTTAAGTTAGGAACGACATTGAAACCTACGGAAATTATCGCCCCGCTAACCTGATAGGATGCTGGACTGGATCTAGGGTAACCGGTTACGCCTGACACCCAGAGAGGAGGGATGATACATGAATCGCATACATCGCCGTACGGTGATTATCGTCCTTGGAATATTACTCCTTCTCTTCATCGTCATTGGGCCTGCTGCTCCACTTTGGGCTCGATTGAGCGCACAATAGCTTCAGAAGCTGCTGGGAATACAGAAGTGTGCCTTCAACCGGATGCCGGGCAGGTCAAAACCATAGCTGCTTCCATTTTCGGGGGTCGGTGAGCAATATCAGGTGATTCTCAATCCACGTCCCTATCAGACCGAAGACGATTACTGGCGCATCCGCAGTTTTCTGCGCCAAGTTTTTATGCTAAATAACCGCCACATGTATAGTTGGCCGGTGGCACGGCTGGATTATTGGCGCTGGCACAGCATCATGAACCTGGGTGATGGCAGTCTCGAAACGGGCATCTATCTATGGGAAGACCGTGATGGAGAAATCATAGCAGTGCTCAATCAGGAAGAGTATGGCCAGGTATTCCTGCAAGTCCACCCTGCTTATAAGACCGATGAATTAGAAGATCAGATGATTGCCCTTGCGGAAGAGAAACTGCGGTCACGAAGTCGCAGGGGTGGAGAGGTAGTATGGTTATGGTCCGATTCAGGTGATCACCTGCGGCAGGAGATCCTTCAAAAGCGAGGATTCACACATATATCGGAAGAGGATGAGCACCAGTGGCTGCGCAACCTGGAGCTACCTATCCCAAAAGTGACGATGGGTGAAGGCTACGATATTCGCTCCCTGGGCGACAGCTCTGAATTGCCCTCCCGCAGCTGGGCCTCCTGGCGGGCCTTCCATTCTGATCAGCCGGACGAAAATTATGCCGGAGATCACACGTGGTATCTGAATATCCAGAATGCACCTCTTTACTGCCGCGACCTCGACCTGGTTGCGATAGTTCCATCGGGTGAAGTGGCTGCATTTACAACCATTTGGTACGACGATGTCACACGTTGCGGTTGTTTTGAGCCGGTAGGCGCAGTGCCTGAGCACCAACGCCGAGGTTTAGCCCGTGCCCTTATGTATGAAGGCATGCGCAGGCTGAAAACCATGGGTGCGAACCTGGTTATGGTCAGCGGGGGAAGCATCCCGGCGAATGCCTTGTACCAATCTGTATTGGGACCAGTCTATGATGTCTATCAACCGTGGGAAAATAGATGGCCTTCTATGGAAATAAAGCCAGGTAATACATAGTTCACCTTCTCGCATCAAAAAGGATGAGCAATGAAGAAAACAATACGCCAGTTACAGGCAGAAGAAATGTTGGAAGCTGTGTATGCCTTGAACTCATACTCCTTGCACCCCTCGCCTCCGTTGCAGGACAAGGACGAGTGGATGGAGAGGGTCCGCGCCCGGCAGGGGATAATATGTCAGGCTGTGTTTGAGGATGAAATCCAGGTAGCTAATGTTGTGAGCACACCGATGACGCAGAACATGCGCGGCCAGCTGTACGCGGCCTCTGGAGTATGGGGGGTTGCCACCGCTCCAGGCGCCCGGCGCAAGGGCTACTGCCGGGAAGCGATGACCAGCCTGCTCTCGGTAGAGCGTGAGGCAGGGAAAGTATTCTCGAATTTATACCCGTTCAGGGAGTCGTTTTATGAGAGGTTGGGTTATGTGGCCTTCCCGCTGATGAAGATCGCCCGGTTTCCAGCGCTTTCCCTATCTCAGTTCCTGAACATGGATTTGGAGGGTGAAGTCAGGCAACAGTATATCGGAGAAGCCTATGATGCATACCGCGAATATCTGGCGGAGATGCGTACGCATACTCACGGCATGGCGTTTTTCGACTTTGGTGACCGGGCGAGTGCCAACCGCAACCTTCTTTGGGCTGCCCTGGCTGAGTGTGGTGGAAAAACTGAAGGTTTGATGCTCTACCGGTTGCAGGGCGAGGAAGTGACGAAATATACTTTCTCCGCCATTCGCTTTTACTACCGCACCAGCCAGGCGCGCTGCCTGCTGCTTAACTGGATTGCCCGCCATATCGATCAGGCGGAACGGGTTGAGCTGTGGCTTCCACCATTTGAATATCCCGAGACATGGCTGGCTGATGCCCAGATGAAAGTAGAAACCTCTATCCGCCCAGCCATGAGCCGGGTAATGGATGTAGAAAAGCTCGGTGGGATGGAGGTGGGTGAGGGACAATTCACCGCCCAGATTATCGACCCAATGTGCCCATGGAATGAGGGTGTGTGGAGTTTCGAAGCGAGTGATGGGAAACTGCAGGTATCCAAGGGGACTAGGGCAGGTTGTAAATTGACCATCCATGGCCTGACTGCCCTGATCGCTGGGGTGCATGACCCGCAAGATATCCCCCTGCGCGGTTGGGGGGATCCTGATCCTGATCTGCAATCAATCCAGCGGAAAATGTTCCCCAGGATGATCCCTTACATGCACGAAAACTTTTAATCCATTGGCAGCTATGCATTGGGCTGGTCAGGCGTAAACTTCATCTTTAATTCAATATAGGAGAAATGATGGAACCAAATGAGCAGGATAGGATAGAAGTTGAGCAGACCATCCATACGACTATCGGATGGGCGCTGACCAAGGACATCAACAAGCTGTACTCTGCAGTAGCACAGGATCAGGATTTCTTTATCTTCCATCCCGATTCGAAAAGCACGATCATCGGCTTTGAAGCCTTTAAACGTTACGGGGAACCTGCTTGGTTGAATGAATCCTTCAAAGCCACAGACTATGCCATCAGGGAATTGCGGCTTACCTTTGCAAAAATGGGAAACGTTGCCTGGTATTCATGTTTTTTGGATGATCATGCAGAATGGAATGGCAAACCCATGGGTTGGGATAACTGCCGTTGGACTGGCACGTTAGAAAAGCGTGGTGGTAAATGGGTGACCGTTCAGATGCATTTCTCCTTCCCAAAGGATGTGTGATTGTTGGCTGCTTCACGCTTTGCCACCCATCAGGAGAGCTGGTGCCGGAGAGCAGATGCAATGACCCACTGAAATGAACTATATAGCTTGCGTTCAAGTATAAATAAAGTGGGTTGAAATTGGTGAAAAAATGTGGAGGAGATATGGATAGAGAAGGATTTCGTGAGCTGCTCAAGGGTCGCCAGCTGAGCGAGGCACAAATCGAGGCTTCGATTGCGATCGCTGAACGATTTGAAGGATATATCGCCTCCAGGGATGGTAAGCCGGATGCTGCTACAACCTGGGAATTCTGTAAAGTCCTCATCGAGGAGCGACAGAACACTTACGCCAACCTCATCGCCCTGGCGCGTTATGGACGTTTTACCAGGAATAATGATATCTATGTTGCCATCCTGGAAGTACTGGATGGTGCAGAAGTGCAGCCCAACCTGTATCAGAAAGTGGGTGTGCTATTCGGGAGTGAGGTGCGGAATGAAGTCTTCGATGGCATTGGCATCTCCCCATTAGGGTTGCCCCCTGCAGAGAAACCCTTCGACATGTTCCCTGTGATCGATCGGCTTGTAGAAAAAGTGGGTCATGAGCCAACAAAGCGTATGCTTTCCGACTGCCTGAGGGATTTACCTGAAGAGCATTTCCTGGATGAGCGCGCAAAATTTACCCAATCACCTTCCATAGATGATTATTTGATTGCCAAGCATCAGGGATTGGTTAATGAGTTAAAGCAATGCCAGCGGGATGGTGTGTTGTTCTATGCCCAGGAGATCACAGATGAGGTGGTGAAGTATGTCCAAGAGCATCCAGAGACCGAATGCGGCGTAAGGGATGGAAACGTTTTATACATCACCAAGATCCCATACGATGCCATCCATTATCTCTCTGAGGCTAACCCGGTAATGAAGCGATACTACGCCTGTCATTGCCCCTGGGCACGAGAAGCGATCAAGATTGGCAATATCCCCCTGAATCCGATTTTTTGTAATTGTAGTGGTGGCTATAGCAAGAAGCCTTGGGAGGTTATTTTTGGGCACACCCTCGATGTTGAAGTGCTTGAATCAGCAATTATGGGAGATTTCCGCTGCCGGTTTGCCGTCTATCTACCTGAAAACCAAGAGATGACGTAAGCAGCACCGGTTCGTGCTCAAGAAAATGGAAGAAATCTCGGGAAATACTGGCAGGTAATCCGGTGTGGAACCTGCCAAGCATATTGCTGGTACCGCATTAATTGGTATGCCTGGGTACACGGGGTAAATGAAACTCGTTCTATTGGGCTGTTAAATCCATGACATTGCTTAGAATACAACTTGAAAAATGAAGGATTACCGCGAACTTACACGGCGTAGCCGCCTGTACAGGCTGAGGCAATTAGCCAAAACCGCCCTGCATGCCTATGCTCTAGATACTGCGCAACTGAGTTTCATTAAGGATGAAAGCAATATTATCTACCAGGTAGATTTGCCTGACGTGGCCCCCATCAAAAGCAATTCCAGTCCTTACCTCCCCAACCGCTACCTCCTACGTATCCACGCCATGGACGATGTCGATGCCATTGCCTCCGAATTGACCTGGCTGTCAGCGTTGGACAAGGAGGCTGGACTTCCTGTGCCAGCTCCAGTCTCAACGCCGGATGGGAAATTACTGACTACGATTGTCACCCCTGGAATGCCGAATGGACGCGTGGTCTCACTGATGCGCTGGCTGGATGGACGACGATTATTACAAGGACTGCATCCACAACACCTTAAAGCTCTGGGTCAGGTTGTGGCTCAAATGCATGACTTTTCTGTCAGTTGGCAGCCTCCCGATGGCTTCTGCAGGCCACATTGGGATTGGGAGGCGCAGCTTGGGGGAAGCCTGTTCAGCCACTCCATTGAAGAACTGGTTGAATCCATGCCTGTGAAATGCCAGCAGCCATTTCAGATGATCTCCAGCCTGGCAAAACAAACCCTGGCTTCACTCGGGAAAAGCCCACAAGCTTATGGGTTGATCCATTCAGATCTGTACCCGGAAAATGTGCTTTTCAAAGCTGGAAAAGCCTATCCGATCGATTTCGAGGACTGTGGATTTGGATATTGGATGTGGGACATTGCCATTGCCCTCAGCCAGTGGGCCTGGGGAAATGACTGGGAGCGGATGCGCGATGCATTCTATGAGGGTTATAGTCAATATCGCTGTTTGCTTTCGGCGCAATGGGCACAGCTTGATCTATTCATAGCAACCCAATTTGCCACCATGGTGTTGTGGGCATCGGCTTTCCTGAAACATGATCCACTCCGAGAAGCAGAATATACTCCCTGGCGTGATAATAACATCGCCAAACTCATGGGTTATTTTAATCGCTGAATTGAAAGCCTTCCGCGATTAAATCTTCTCACTGTTACATAACTCCCCCTAAATCTACAGATTTGGCGTTTCCTGCCGTATTTTCCATCACTGGCTTTGGCAAGTAGACTATGAGGTTAATGGCTAACGCTCGGTTGATCATTAATACCGAAGAGTCTTCTCATCCTACAGACCTTGTAATTCAACCAAATAAGAGTTATATTGTCATAATATAACCAACCGTTTTATTCACACGTAGTTATCAAGGAAGGAGAGCTATGGATAACTATCACAATCTCATTCAAAATATCCGCCTATCATGGAAAATAGGACTGTCAATCCTGATCCTCATCGGTGCCTTATTTTCCACCCAAGGACTGCACATCCAATCTGTCAGTGCAGCTCCTGCGATCACCATTAAAGTAAATACGACAACAGATTCGAACACCTCGGATAATTCTATCTCCCTGCGCGAAGCCATCTTGCTGGTCAATGGTGGCACCGGGGGCGACGGTCTTGTCACCGGCCTCGGACGACCGCTCAGTTTAACCGAAAGTGGGCAGATCACTGGTGGCGTAATCGGGGCAGTTGGAGTACCAGCTAATATAGTCTTTACTGATCTACCAGGAGCCCCAACCATCACCCTGACGGGTGGCACAGGCACTGCCAATGAAAGCCTCCCGCCCATCTTGCAAAGCGGGATCGTGATGGATGGCTTGAGTGGTGTCGGGATCCCGGTAATGATCGATGGTTCGGGCGCGGCTGTCCCGCCCGACAGCGATATCCTGTGGCTGGGTTGGGCGACCGACTCAACCAATGCGATCCAGGTCAGCGATATAACCATTCGCAATATCTTTATTACCGGTGCAAAACGGTATGGGATCCAATTGAATCCGGCCAGTCTCTCGCACATTACCAATTGTACTGTTACCCAATCCACATCCTTTGCAATCTTCATCCAGGGGAAGTTTGGCGATGCTAATTCGAATACGATTCAAGACTGTAATGTGGGCGGCAATGCCTCCCTCGGCATCGTGCTCAACCGGCCTGGTGCGAACCATAATACTATTATTAATAACCAAATCGGTACAGATGCTGAAGGCACCAGTGCCTGGCCCAATACCGGTGCTGGGATTGCCTTATTCACTGGCACAGACGACAACGAGATTACGGGTAATCTGATCTCGGGAAATACCCTGCAAGGGATTTATCTGTCTGGCACAGTTACCGATCCGGTCAGCCATAACCTGATCACTGCCAACCGCATTGGGACGACAGCCGATGGAATCAGCGCCCTGCCTAATGTCCAGGGGATTGTATTTGATGATTTCGTGATCCATACCAGGGTGGGCGACACTATTAAAGGAAAGGGAAATATCATTGCGTTCAACACGGAGTCCGGGATCGTTGTGACCGGAAACAATACAATCAGCAACCAATTCTTCAGGAATTCAATCTTCCGGAATGCCTTCCTGGGGATTGACCTGCTGGATGATAAACTCCCGACTGAGGGTGTCAGTGGTGGCACTGTGGGCCCGAACAGGTTAGCCTTGCGGCCTACCATAACCGGTGCTCAAGTGTCTGGCTCACTGGGTTTGTTTACAGGTACTGCCAGCCCCAACTCAACCATCGAGCTGTTCGTGGCGGATCCGAGTCCATCGGGTTTTGGCAGCGGCCTGATTTATTGCGCAACTACCATAGCAGATGCGAGTGGAGCCTTCAAATTCTCTGGAAGTTTAGCCTGTGAACCAGGATCCGCACTTATAACTGCTACCTCCACATTGATTGATGGCTCAACTTCTGAATTTGGGAATAATATCCAGACGACAAAGTTACCTTTATTCTTCTTGCCGGTTATCCTGCATTAAACTGTGTTTCATTCCTACCACGCGCATGTTTTGAATTAAGTGTTTAGGGAAAGTAACTTTTGGGTGTGATCAGCGCAACCGAGGACGTCGCGTTAACTGTCTCGGTTGCGCTTTTCCGATGTGGAGAATGACGGAATCTGTATCAATCCTTTTTCCGAATAGAATAGCTGTCGATAGGCCATTCAGGCCCATCGAATATAAAAAAACCGAGCTTACACCCTAGCGATTTAGGATAAATTAGAGTATAATAGTCCATAATAACTTCAGCATTCTAGTCTGAAAGAAACATCATCAACCAAATCATGAGGGGGTATTAACCTTCTCAAAATCAAGGAGAAAAAAACATGTCTGATATGCAAACTGACGTCAAAAAGGCTACCGGAATAAGCATGGAGGCGATAGCCGCACTGCGTATGAAAATACGCGGCGATATTATCCAACCTGGTGACCCTCAATATGAAACGGCTCGCAAGGTTTATAACGCTATGATAGATAAGCATCCGGCGCTTATCGTGCGATGTGTCGATGCTGCAGATGTGAGCAGCGCGATTGAATTTGGGAGGGAGCAAGAGCTAGACGTAGCGGTACGGGGCGGATCACACAATGGACCTGGATTCGGCACCGTTGAAGGGGGCTTGGTCATTGATCTTTCACTTATGCGGGGTATTCGAGTCGATCCTGAAGAGAGGACTGTGCGCGTTGCGGGGGGTGCCATCTGGGGGGATATCGATCACGCCACGTACCCATTCGGTTTAGCGGTGCCTGGTGGTTTCATTTCAACCACTGGGGTTGGTGGATTAACTTTGGGTGGAGGCGTAGGTTACCTTGCTCGCCACTATGGGCTGACTATCGATAACCTGCTCAGTGTAGATATGGTCCTTGCAGATGGCTGTTTCGTCACTGCAGATAAGGATCATAATGAAGACCTTTTCTGGGCAGTACGGGGTGGAGGCGGTAACTTCGGGATCGTAACCTCGTTCCTGTTCCGAGCAAATCCGGTCAGCACAGTTTATGGAGGCCCCATGTTCTGGCCATTGGAAGCTGCAGTTGACCTATTTCCTTACTGGCAGGACCTCATCCTGCACGCCCCCGATGAGATGAATGGATTTTTTGGGTTTGGGACCATACCACCCGTTGCTCCCTTCCCTGAGAAGTACCACCTGCAGAAGGTGTGTCTCATAGTATGGTGCTATACCGGACCGCTGGATAAAGCTGAGGAAGTTTTTAAACCCATTCGTTCTTTTCGGCAGCCGGCGATAGATTTTGCTGCACCGATGCCCTTCCCAATTTTACAGAGCTTAAACGATGCTATGTATCCCGAGGGATATCAATGGTATTGGCAGGCAGATTTTTTCAAGCATTATGACGATTCAGCGATCAAGCATCTGCTAGAGCGGGCTAATGCGCTTCCTACACCATTATCTCTTATCCACATATATCCTGTAAATGGCGCTGCAGGGAGAGTAGGCTACAAGGAGACACCTTGGGCATATCGAAGCGCAAATTTCATCCAGGACATCATCGCAGTCGATCCCGATCCTGCAAATAATGAGCGTATGATCAAGTGGTCTAAAGATTCTTGGTCTGCACTACACCCCTATTCAGCGGGTGGTGCATATTTAAACTTTATCATGGATGAAGGAGCGGACAGAGTTAAAGCAGGTTATGGGGAAAATTATGATCGTCTGGCACGAATTAAAGCCAAGTACGATCCGAATAACTTCTTCCATATTAATCAAAATATCCTTCCCAAAGCTTGAGAAGGATATTCGTAAACGTCTGAGTTCATCAGCCAGCTTCTTGATCGAAGCTGGTTTTTTTATGACAAGAATGTTTTACATCCTCTTCCTGAGGTTATTGCTGTGACCGGCTTTTATTTAATAGCCTGCCCGAAATCGTCCTTTACTTGCTTCCAGTTAGACTGGGTTTGAGTAGAAATACTGGCTAATGAGGCAGCTGTTCCTTTGCCTCTCGGGCCGCGGATTCCATGTTTTCAAACATCGCTTTAGCCTCATCTGCAGTCAGCTTGGCGTCAAGCAGAGGCAGGTAGATCTCCTCTTCCTTGGTGAAATGCAGCTTCACCAGCGCATAGAGACCGTATAAGACCCGCCGTAATGCCATCGCCTGGTCAAAAGTGACCCAAAGCTGGGTTTTGTGCACACGCAGCCTCCCTAGCTCTTCCGTCAACCGGCCCACTTCCACGTGGTCACGGCTCATGGTGGCTGTCGCCTGGGGAGAGCCCATGGCTTTTTGCACCATTGGGTAAAGCGCCTTATCTTCCGCCTGGGCGTGTGGAATCAGCTGGCGCGTGAGGAAGTTGTATGCCTCTTCTATCCTGGTTTGAGCCAGGCTGCTGAGACTTTCGTTGACTGCGTCTGCGGCCAGGCGTAGTGTTTCAACGCGTGGGTATAACTCTTTGTGCTCATCTCTTAAAGGTTGGGTTATGCTTGCCATTGGCCTATCTCCTTCGAGTGCAGATACTTATCTATATCATACATCCATTTATCTGATTCGTGACCTATTCTCAACAATATCAGGTAACAATCACAGCTGCTAGAATCATTTACTTGAAAATGACTTCACCCTCTTCCATGCAACAAGGATAAATACCAGCACACCAACCAGTTCCACCAGCCTGGCAGCCAGCAATAATCCTGGTGCGGAGACGAAGGCATCGATAACCACCATCCCAATTCCGATGTTGATCAGCCAGAACGCGAACCGGGTGAGGCGTTCGTTTCCACGCGGCTGCGCACCAGATAGGCGCGGTAAAATCCAGAATGCCACCCCGATGGCAAGTTGCACGAACCAACCCATGAGCAGCATTTCTATGTGCGCAGGGAGGAGTGTCCATGCCTGCGGGTATAGCCGCAACCCTTTGTTGGCGAGCAAGAAGGCTCCCAGGGTAAATCCGATCGCCAGGTATATCAACGAGGTGCGTACGAACCAGGCACTCAGGCGCGGCATTTACTTTTCCTTCACCCTGCCCCAGGAATTGATCACGAATGCCATCCCTCCCAGCCATTGTAGCCCTGCAGCAAGTACCAGCAGGATCGCCCAGATAGAGGCGGGAGTTCCAATCACAGCATTAGCTGGCTCGCTGATAATGCGTAACAACAACCCCACATTCAGGAGGATATAGCTGGCCCATCCCAGGCTCAGGCTGCGGCGAGGGCGGTCAAGCGCGTACTTGGGGAACATCCAGAACACCACCCCGATGATCAGCATGGTGATCCAGCCTCCTGCCAGCAGGTGAAAATAGGATGGGTCGATAGCGCTCGCAGGCAAACTAAAATCCCATACAGCCTGAGCTCCGAGTAACACCCCCAGGAGCAATGCCAGGAAGAAGTATACGAAAGAGGTTCTTATAAACCACCTGGTTAGCGGTGGCATAACCGTCGTTCCCTCCCATTTGATTGTACCGTATTTTCCACATCTTTCTGGTGCAAGGTGGATTACTCGGCTAATGGCGGTATAGTAGTGTGCCCACCCAGCTCTCCCAGCTCGGGAATTTCTATCCCCTGCATGCCCAACATGACTGCCAGCTCACCTCCATGGTGGAGGTCATGCGCCAACACCCGCCAGAGCGTCCATTGGTAAGAGAGACGATAGTGTTTTCCCTGGTATTCCTCATCGAATGAGCCGGCCAGATTCTGTACCGTCCATTCGCCTAGCGTATCATCTACCAACTGCCAGCTCTTTTCCAACCAAAGGATGATTTTTTCCTTATCTTTCGCAAATTCATCTTCCGATCCAAATTTCATGATTTCCTGAACCAGCTCGAGGCTACCCGGCGCTTGCATGCGGGAGAACCACGAGATGCGTCCAAAAGCAATGTGGCTGGTAAGCTCACCGACCGAACGCATTTTGGGCGACGGGCGCCAGGCGAGCTGCTCTGTCGTGAGAGGTTGGACGGCATGCAGGATGCTTGAGTGGTATCCCCCCCACCCATCGAAGATTTTTGCCAAAGAAGTCGATTGGTCTGGCATTTTTAGCTCCTTATCCGGCTTCGAATGGTGTCATTGGATGAAAATCGATCCTAGCTCGCTGGATATAACACAGAATTCTTCAAGTTGGTTCTCTTATATATAATACTCACAGAACGGATTATATGTCCTTATATTCCAAAACAACCTTCGTGTTTAGGAATTTTCCTATGCGTTCCGCTTCACCAGTGATCCCTTGCTCCATTTTCTTCGCAATCGAAGAGAATAGCGATACCATGACGACAATCTGGCCAGGTTGAATTTTGTACTCCCAGGTGCCCCTGATAAAACCATCCACCAGCACGATGGCACTGATCCAACCCTGCGGGCGATAGACTAATTTCTGAAGCTTCATAGGAAGGAGGGCGTCGATCTCCTTCCCGCGCCCCAATCCCATGGTGTAGGCATCGAACAAGGGCAATAAGCACACTGTGCCCATCGGCTCGAGCGCCTGAATGGGCTCAATGGTATCTCGTAATGCATAAGCAGGCAGGCCTTCAACATCCACCAGCTCAAGCTCACCTGCCAAGGACTTGAACAGCTTCCTGGTGTCTGCAATCCTGGCACCCCACCACAAGACGAAGTCTTCCACCGTGGCCGGCCCGAAGGCTCGCAGGTAGCGCTGTAGCATCTCTTGCAGGGCAGCATGTGGCTCGATGGACTGCCACTCCCCAATCCAGGCATTCGGCCTGACGAAGGTCACATTCTGACCCTGGCTGGGTCCAAAACACAGGTCACCGCGCCAGGCTAAAGGTTTCAGAGGTGTCCCCCAGCCTTTCGTGACCAGCAGATCGTATAGTTCTGGCGATTTGATCCGCGTGGATATGATTGATGCAAACTCCTCCCGGCGCATGGGATGATCACTCAGGATTTCTGGACTGACAGCCAGGTAATCCTCAAGCTTAGCCTGGTTGACACCATAATAGCTGAAGTAATAAGTCCATTGCGGATGTTGGTCAGCTTTCGGGCGGCGATATAGAGCGGGAACTCGCAAGCGGGAATCAAATGCAGAGCAGCGCGCATCGCCCAAGTCTTGATCAGGGTGCGGTTCTGCCACAGGGCAGATTGCACATGGCAGGGAGATATTCCATCTACGCGTGCTCCGATCGCCAACTCGGCTGCCGACATCACCTGGGCTTGAATTCCGCAAGTCCGGATCACTGCCTGGATGAGATCATCACTCGGCAAATGTCTCGATAAGCTATGCTGTGCCAGGCGCCAGGCGTTAACCTTGTCCCAAGTGAGGGTTCTCACTGCCCTTTATTCTCCTTACACGGTCAATTCTGAGACCTTTGGATATCTGGGCTGAGATGGGCAGGAAACAATGGCAGATTTATCTCATCAGCTAGGGCTGTCATTCCAACGAAACCTCGTTCGGTCCGTCGGAGTAGATATCATCTTCATTTTGCGCCTGTAATTTGTGGCTGGCTGCCTTGTCCACCAGCCAGATTGGGTGGGAACCATTCGGGCGGATCAGCTGTGCGGGTAGTTGGTGAGGCTGGTAAGGCCCCTCAAGTACTTTGACCAACACTTCAGCCTTGTCCAAGCCTGAGACCAGGAAAACCACCTGGCTGGCCTGGTTGATGAACGGCGCGGTGAATGTCACCCGGTGCATGCTCAGCTCTGGTATGTAGACCTCCGATACCCAGTGCTTCTTTTCGTTGAGAACCTCTGTGCGGGGGAATAGCGAAGCAATGTGGCCATTCTCACCCAAGCCCAAGAGGACGAGGTGGAAATTGGGGTTTCGCGTGCTGAAGAAATCCCTCATCTCCTGCTCGTATTGGGTCGCGGTTTCTTGAGGAGATCCGTTACAGCGTATTAGGTGGATTTGTGAGGGTGGGATGGGCACATGCTCGAGCAGTGTCTTGCGAGCCATCAAGGCATTGCTACGCAGGTCATCCTCAGGCACACAACGCTCGTCGCTCCAGAATACGTTCACCTCCTCCCAATGAATGCGCTCGCGGTAGGGCGAGGTGGCTAAAATCTCATACAGGCGGCGTGGAGTCTCACCACCTGAGAGGGCAACACTGAACCGGCCGCAGATCAGGCTGGCCTGGCGAGAGAGGACGGTGAATAGTTCAGCAGCTGCCTGGCTGAGAGATTCCAAATCATTGTAAACACGGATCATTTTATTCTCCTGGTTTGGCGGGCTCGACGAAAACTGGCTGCAACCACTGCCGGCCATCTTGGGCGATCAGGGCTTCAGCACTGGACGGCCCCCATGTTCCGCTGGGATAATTGGGAAAATCAGATGGGGCAACACCGCTCCATGCGTCCAGAACAGGTGCTATGACCCCCCAGGCACATTCCACCTGGTCGGCGCGCATGAACAGGGTGGCGTCAGCGAGCATAGCATCCAATAATAGAGTTTCATAGGCTTCCGGGGGTGTGGTATGGAATGCTTCGGAATAACGGAAACGCATCTCTTGTGAGCTTAATCGCAGGTCAACCCCAGGGATCTTGGCCTGGAAGTGTAACCCAATCCCTTCATCCGGTTGGATATCGATCTCGAGCAGGTTGGGTAACCAATCCTGGTTTGCTGAGGCGGGAAAGGATTGGTGAGGAACCGGGCGAAATTGGATGATCGCCTGGGAAATTCTTTGTGACAGCCTTTTCCCAGTGCGCAGGTAGAATGGGATATCCTGCCAGCGCCAGTTATCGATGAATAGCTTGAGGGCTGCGAAAGTTTCGGTGTTGGAGGCCTGATCAACATCGGGCTCACTGCGGTATCCGATCACACGTTCCCCTTCGATCCATCCAGGGCCATACTGCCCTCGTGAAGCGTATTGGTGCAGGTGATCGGTTGGGATGGGCCGGATGGCTCGCAACACATCGACCTTGCGCGCCCGGATCTCGTCAGCGTTGAAGGCTGCCGGGGGTTCCATGGCGATCAGCGACAGAATCTGCAGCAGGTGGTTCTGGATCATATCACGTAGGGCCCCCGAGCGATCATAATATTCACCACGATGCTCCACCCCCACCTGTTCAGCCACCGTTATCTGCACATGGTCGATATACCGGCGGTCCCAGATTGGCTCAAAGAGGGCATTGGCAAAACGAAATGCGAGGATATTTTGAACTGTCTCTTTGCCAAGATAGTGGTCGATGCGGTAGATTTGCGATTCTTCCAGCGTCTTTAGCAAATTGCGGTTAAGCGTTTGCGCCGAAACAAGGTCATGCCCGAAGGGTTTCTCGATCACCACGCGGGTGCGTTTCCGGTCACTGACCAGATGTGACTGACCCAGGTTATGGACAATGGTCTCGACAGCGTTCGGCGGTGTAGCCAGGTAGAATACTCGTTCTGGGGGCTCATCCCAGGCTTTATTCTGGGCATTCAATGCTTTGGTCAGGGTTTCGAAGGTGTTTATATTGTTAAAATCTCCCGCCAGGCATTTTATGAGATGGCTAGCGAAATCCTTCCAGGAAGCTTGCCTGGCTTTGCCTCGCCGTGAGAACCGGTTCACGCCATCCAGCAAATGCTTGTGCCATTCCTCATTTCCGATTGGTTTCGCATCCACACCATATATAGCGAACTTCTCCGGCATAAGCCCATCGAGGAAGAGATTGTATAGCGCAGGAACGAGTTTTCGCCAGGTAAGGTCTCCAACCGCACCGAAGATGACCAATTCTGCAGGTAGTAGCTTGGTTCCGTTTGTCATCTTATTCCCTTTCGTTTGACCAGTGAGTGTGGAATACCCCTCGCTGATCGACCCGCTCATATGTATGGGCACCAAAGTAATCGCGTTGCGCCTGGATCAAGTTGGCAGGCAGGTGAGCCGAGCGTAGGCTATCGTAATATGCCAGCGAAGCCATAAATGCTGGAGCAGGCAGACTCAGCTCAGCAGCAGTCTGTACCAGCAAGCGCAGATCACTCAAATACGTAAAGACCGCATGACCCAAGTAATCGTCCAGCAACAGGTGGGGCAAGCCTGGTGCCCGGTAGAATGCATCATGAATGGGCTCCAGTAATGCCGAACGGATGATGCACCCTCCCCGCCAGATGCGCGCGACCGTGGAAAGGTCCAGGTTATATTGGTAGGCCTGGGAGGCTTTATCAAGCTGTGCAAATCCCTGCGTGTAGCCGATGATGATCGCCGCATATAATGCCCTTCTGATATGTTCGATCATATCCTCCCGCTTGCCGTGATATTGGTGAGATCCTGCCGCATAACGCTTCCCCAATGCCGTCCGTTCGTCCTCCAACCCCGACAGGTTGCGCATGGCGACGGCAATATCGATCGTTGGGGTTGGTATCTGAAGTCCGAGAGCATCCTGTGAGGTCCACATGCCCGTACCCAGCTGTCGCGCCGCATCCAGCACCACATCCACCAGGCGTTTACCGGTGATTTCGTCTACCTTGCGAAAAATATCCGCCGTGATCTCGATTAAATAACTATTCAGCTCCACCTGGTTCCATTGGTCGAAAAGGTCCCCCAGCTCATCATCGGTCAGATTCAGGCCACGTCGCAAGAGGTCATAACTCTCGGCGATCAGCTGCATCATGCCGTATTCGATGCCGTTATGCACCATCTTGACGTAATGCCCTGCGGAGCCTGGGCCAAGATAGGCTACGCATGGCTCACCGTTCACCTTGGCAGCCACTGCCTCCAAAATCGGCCTGACACGACTATAGGCTTGCTCGGGCCCACCCGGCATCAGGCTGGGTCCATGTCTGGCACCGGCTTCCCCACCTGAGACGCCCATGCCAAAGAAATGCAAGCCCTTCGCTTCCAGGGTTTTTTGGCGTAAATCGGTATCGGTGAAATGCGAATTACCCGCGTCGATAATCAGATCACCCTGTTCAAGGTGAGGCAGCAGGTCGCGGATGACGTTATCCACAACCGGACCAGCAGGGACGAGCAACATCACCGCACGGGGTACCTGTAACAGGTTGGTAAAGCTGACAACATCGGTCGCGGATTGAATTGGAAGCTTGGCTGCCTCCGAATTCAAGAGCTCCACTTTTTGTGGGTCTTTATCGTAACCAGCCACAGGGAAGCTGTGTTCTGCCATGTTGAGCAGCACGTTACGACCCATTACCCCCAACCCCACCATACCTAGCTGACATTTTTGTTCAATCATTTTTATTCCTTTGGGAGGAGACTACCCAATCAATTTGATTTTAATCCGAGAGCAGCCAGTTGCGCTTTCGTGGAGGGATAATCAAAATGCAAGATGCCATGGATGCCAAGGCTGCCAGCTACCTCGACGAACAAAGGCCGGTCGTCGATATATACCACCTCATCCGGTGATGATTGGGATACATCCAGAGCAATGCGGTAAATATCCAGATCGGGCTTGCGGTAGTGGACGAAACAGGATGAAACAAAGCTATCAATCACCTGTGCCAATTTGAAATGACGAATGCGATAGGCATTCACCTCACGGCCCTCGTTGCTAACGGCAATGGTTTTCAAGCGGTATTGGCTTTTTAGCTTCTGGATCAATGTGATCATCTCGTTATATGGTTGCGAGCGCGAGAGCATGAAAGCCTTGAACTCTTCAATGGAAAAAGGGCGATCCAGGCAAAATATCACCCGCTGCAGATACTCGTCAAGGCTTAATTTCCCTTCTTCATAAGTATCATAGGTCAGGTGGTGGCGTTCCTCCATGTCGGTGTAATCCAGGTGAAATGCATCCGCTGCCTGTTTGCGCGCAGCATGGTCCCAGCCATTGGTGAGCAGCACTCCCCCGATATCTAGGAACAGAGTGGTAATCGTCGTCTCTGCCATTCTCAGCAACCCTTCTCCAAGGCCTTGTTCTCTGGCAGAGGTAGGATCAGCCGCACCACCCGGTCGAAGAAAATGTAATCCCACGCCCAACTGATCAGGACGGAAAGACGGTTACGGAAGCCGATCAGCCGATAAAGGTGGACACTTAGCCAGATCAACCAGGCAAAGAAGCCGGTAAACGCATACTTGCCCAGCCGTACCACGGCTGCATTCCTGCCCGTGACCGCCATGATACCCGGATCGCGAAACCGGAATGGTTGTGGTTGCGCACCCTTAATTTGACGGAGGATATTCGCCGCTGCCCATTCGCCTTCCTGTATGGCGACCGTCGCAATCAACTGCAAGGGGTGACCATCCTGTTCCACATGTGCCAGGTCACCGGTGACATAAATCTCAGGGTGATTTGGTACCTGTAACGTAGATAAAACGTCCAACTGCCCGTTCGAGCGGGTGGGAAAATCCCAGCTTTGAGGCAAACTCACTCCGCCCACACCGGCTGTCCACACCGCTGTTTCAGTGGGAATCACCCTGCCATCCGTCAGCGTCACTGCCTGCGAGGTAATCCGGCTGACGGCCGAATTGAGCCGCACATCGACTCCCATTTGTTGGAGACGTCGCAAAGAGTAAGTATGCAGTGACTCTGGTAGACCGGTGAACAGGCGGTGACTGGCTTCTAGCAGCAAGATTTGTACCTGGCTGAGATCAAGGCTCGGATAGTCTCGCACCAGGGGATGTCTCACCAGCTCTGCCAGGGCGCCGGCATACTCCACACCGGTCGGCCCACCCCCCACAATGGTGAAGGTGAGCATTTGCTGGCGTATTTTCGAATCTGGCTCGAGTGTGGCTCCCTCGAAGAGGCACAGAATATGGTTACGCAACAATACGGCGTCATCCATGGTCTTCAAAGGAAAGGCATGTTCTGCTGCGCCAGTTACACCGAAATAATGGGCTTTGCTCCCTACAGATAGGATCAGGTAATCGTAGGGGAAACTTCGCCCGTGGGTTAGAACCTTGCGTTGGGTGGCATCGATCCCAGTCACCTCACCCAGCACAAAGCGGATGTTTGGGTACTTATGCAGGATGCTGCGTACCGGGTAAATGATATCCTCAGGCTCGAGCTCGGCTGCTGCCACCTGGTAGAGCAAGGGCAGGAAGGAATGGTAATTGTTTCGATCCAATACCCACACGTCCACAGGGGCGCGAGCAAAGGCCCGCGCGGCCCACAAACCGCCGAAACCTGCCCCCACAATCACCACTCTTGGATAGCTATTCATTGCCATATCACCGCCCAATCTTCAGCTGTTTTTCAAGAAATGCGCGCAGTGAGACGGCGTTGTTGCGTTCCAATTCACGCGTGCTAAAGAGCAAGGTGATGTCTCCTTTGCGTGCGGCTTCCACCAACGGCTGCCAGGCTTGGGGGACGCGGTTCAGCTCAGCGAAGTAGCGCTCATTGAATTCACACCATTTATCAGGATCGTGCCCATACCAATGGCGCAGCTCATTGCTGGGTGCCACATCCTTATACCAGGCTTCAATTTTTAATGCTTCTTTTTTCATCCCCCGCGGCCACAGGCGGTCGACCAAAAACCGCTGCCCATCGCCTGCTGAGGCAGGGTCATATACCCTTTTTATGTGGATCATAAGAATCTCCTATGTTTGCAGTATCTCGCGCTTCAAGGCTTGCGTCAGCCAATCCTCATACTCATCTACTGTCCAGCCGGATCGCCTGACGAGCTCATCGAATACTTCCGGCAGACATAGAGCTTGTAGGATGGACGCGGCATGGGTTGCATCCAAGCCGGGATGCAGGTGAGGCTCCAGGCTTTTGGCGAAGGTTTGCAAACCCTCGCGCCGTCCCATCAGCGCCTGAGTGAGCTCGGCGGCTGCTCTTGGATCAGCCGCAGCCGCTCCGGTGTAGATGGCTGTCACCTCAGCGCCCATCTCCCACTGTTTGCGCGTGGCTTCCGCCAGCTGTTCCAGCCGTTCTTCCGGGTTGGAGGATTGCTGGCTGCTATTCAGCAGTTCGCGAATATGGGTGCGCTCGTGCCAGGCATCCCGGATAGCCCGCAAGATGCCGCGTTTCGAGCCGAATATGGCATACACCGTGCTGGTCGCCACACCTGCCCGTTCCGCGATGATCTCCATGGTAGTACAAATGTAACCCTGTTCCAGGAACAAGGCCTGCGCAGCGGCGACGATCATGTTGCGGGTTTCTTGGGCTTGTCTCTGCCGGTGGGTGATTTTGGTTCGGTCATTGACATTATTCATATAATGTAGTATACCTATATTCATTAGAGTTATACTATATTATATTAGAGGTGAATAGAAATGTCAAGTGAAGAGGGATTCAATACCATCGTGATTGGCGGCGGTCAGGCTGGTCTCGCCGCGGGTTATTATCTCACCCGACACGGTGGAAACTATATTATCCTGGATGAAAATATTCTCACGGGTGAGTCATGGCGTAAGCGCTGGGATAGCCTGCGCCTGTTCACCCCCAGCCAAAACAATTACCTGCCTGGAATGAAATTCCCCAAGCCCGATTTTTACTTTCCCACTAAAGATGAGGCGGCTGATTTCCTGGAGACATATGCCAGGCATTTCAGTTTGCCGGTAAGACATGGAGTGAAAGTGGATGCCCTCAGCCGCAATGAAGCCGGGTACCACCTTTCGGCTGGGGAGACCCATTTCCACGCTCGCAATGTGATTATCGCCACGGGAGCTTTTCACACCCCTCATATCCCCTCCCACGCCCGTGAGCTGGGTCAGGATCTTTTCCAAATACATTCTGCTGCCTATCACAACCCAACTGATGTCCCGGTGCAGGATGTGTTGGTGGTGGGGGCGGGTAACTCAGGAGCCGAGATCGCCTTCGATCTTGCCAAGGCCGGCAGGAAGGTTAAGCTGGCGGGGCGCGATGTGGGATGCATCCCGGCAGATAAGCTGGGTAGATTATTGGGTGGCAGGCCATACTGGTGGTTCCTC
>Ga0153916_10000939_pt1 | contig 20334 bp, 15 predicted proteins | sample Opewatmetagenome_FD_109642 | JGI IMG/M metagenome (GOLD analysis project Ga0153916, IMG submission 109642) | Freshwater wetland microbial communities from Ohio, USA - Open water 3 Core 3 Depth 4 metaG | ecosystem: Environmental > Aquatic > Freshwater > Wetlands | place: USA: Ohio, Lake Erie... | reverse complement strand
TGAGCCTCGGGATTGAAGCCGATGACACTCCCGTCCCGATCATCGCCTTGTCCAGACGGACGGAGAAAGAGATGCGGGAGATCCAGAAAGGCTTGATGCGGCGCGGGATCGCGGTCCCCTACCTTAGGTATGCGGGCGCCCCGCCGGCGGGCGTGCTCCGCCTGGCCGTTTTCTCCACGCACACCACCCCCCAGATCCGACGGCTTCTCGAGGAGCTCTCCAAAGTCCTCTAGAGTCCGGGCTCGGCCTTATAGGTCCAGGTCCCCACCCGATGGTCCTTCCCCATCGCCTTCACCCGGCTCGGCTTGCTCCATGGCCTCATCGACGGATTGGTCGAAGTCCTCGCCGGCATCTTCTCCCATTTCCTGGCCCATCTTTTTCATCCAGCGGGCTATGCTCTTGGGGTCATTCTCATCGAGGCCGGAAAGTTTGGCCGGATCGGCCAGGCTTTCCATCCGGCTCTCCTCGGAACGGGACACAGCCACCCGGCTGACGAGCTTCTCCAAATTCGGGCTGCCGCATTTCTTGCACCTCGGCTCCAGCGCCGACTTGACCGACAGGGTGATGAACACGGATTTCCGTCCGCAGATGCGGCAGCGGTATTCATAGATCGGCAATCCCGGGCCTCCTATTCTTCGATCTGAGCTCTCTGCTGGTTGATCTCCCTGAAAAAAGCGGGGGCGAACTTGGGCTTGCGGTCAAAGGTATACAACCCATTCACTTCCTGCTCGACGTCATAGAGCTGGGTGTAGCAGAACCCGGCCACTCTCGGATTGAAGAGCAGGGCGTCGGTCAACCCTTTGTACCGGTTTTTGAATTCCTCTTCGCCACGGGGCCGGTCGCCGTAGCCCCACGCCTTATCGTCTTTCTGACCGGGATTCCACCAGATTCCGCCATATTCGCTGACAAAATAGGGCTGCCCTGCATAGGGCATATGCTGATCTTTGTCGCCGTTCACGAAGACCTCTTGGGGTGAGAGGAGGAGGCCGTCAAAGGCCGCCTTGAACTTGGGGACAGCTTGGTCATAGTTATGGGAATCATAGACATCCGGCGACGCCGCGTGATACCCGCCGGAGCTGTCAATGACGAGCCGGGTCGGGTCGAGCCTCTTAGTGAGGTGGAAGATCCCCTCGATCGTCCCGGGATAATTTTCGCCCCAGCGTTCGTTGAAGGGGCACCAGCCGATGAGAGCCGGGTGCATCAGGTCCCGCTCCACGGCCTCGCTCCATTCGCGGCTGAAGATGAGGAAGGCTTCCGGCCGCGAGAGGTCGAGTCCCCAATCGGCAAACTCGCCCCAGACGATGTATCCCAGTCGGTCGGCCCAGTAGAGGAAGCGGCGCTCGAAAACCCGCTGGTGGAGGCGCGCGCCATCGAACCCCAACTCCTGGGAGATCTCGATGTCTCTTTTCAAGGCCTCATCGGATGGCGCCGTGTAGATCCCGTCAGGATAGAAACCCTGGTCGAGCACCGTGCGCAAGAAGAGCGGCCGGTTGTTGAAGAAGATCTTATAGCCGCGGGCCTCGATCTTGCGCAGGCCGAAGTAGCCGCCGACCTTGTCCTCGACCCGGCCCTGATGGGAATAGGCGACCTCAAGGTCATAAAGGTAGGGCGCCCGTACCGCCCAGGGCTTCGGGTTTTTGAGCTTGATGGTAAAGGCGACGACCTTCTCCGCCGCCTTGGCCGCTTTGAACACTTGCCCGCCACGAGGATCGGAGGCCGTGATCACGACCTCTCCTCCCTCGGGGGCTTGACTGAGGTGAACGCTGACCTGGGCCTCGCCGCTGTCCAGGTTGGGGACGACGGCATATTTCTCAATAAAGGGTGCGGCGACGGGCTCGAGCCAGACCGTCTGCCAGATACCGGTTGTCCGCCGGTACAGGCAGCTGTAAGGATACAGCCGCTGGCACTGCTTTCCGATAGGCTGAAGTCCGCTGCGCGTGTCATCAAAGGCGCGGATGACGAGCGTATTGTCGCCGGACGCCAGGTTCGCGGTCAGGTCGAAGTCGAAAGGCGTATAGCCTCCGGTGTGTTCGCCGACCCGGTGACCGTTAAGCCAGACCGTCGTCTTGTAGTCGCAAGCCTCAAAGTGGATGAGGACCCGCCGGCCCGTCCATGAGTCCGGGAGCGAGAAGCTCCGCTTGTACCAGACCGCGGTCATAAAATCCGGGTGGCCGATCCCGGAGAGCGGACTCTCTGGGGCGAAAGGCACCAGGATCTTTTTATCGAACCCTTGGCCCTGGACGAACTGGCGTTCCTCGCCGGTATTCGTAAGGTCGATGGCAAAATCCCACCAACCGTTGAGGTTCAGCCAATCGGCCCGGACCATCTCCGGCCGGGGGTATTCAGGACGCGGCACATCCGCAGCGGAGAGGCCGCCGACGATCGCAAATAGCATCCCCCCCATCATGACAGGTAAGGCGAGTGACCTCATGGCTGAGTATTTCATTTCCCCTGCTCCTTCCCGTTCGATATTCGGAGGCCGCAGTCCACAAACTTGCCCAGGAAGCCGAGCGCTTCGTCGGAGCGCCGGAAGACCGGAATGCCCTCACCCTCCAGCATCCTGGCCAATGGGTCATAGAGAGAGCCGGCATCAATATTGACGACCACCGGCTTGGCTGTCCGGCGGAGGATCTCGACAAGGCGGCGTCCAATGCTCCGGGGATCGGTGATGTTCTCTGGGTGTGATTCCGCCGGGGCCAGCGTCTGCAGCGCCGCGGTCATGGGCACGGGAGAAACGACGGCGCAGTCGACATTCGGGTCGGCCAAAAGAGCTTCCACGCAGCCGGCGAAGGCCGCGTCGTCGGCCACCGGAGTGATGTCGAGCGGGTTGCGGATATCCTGCAGCCGGTCGATGCCCAGCGGCTTCAGGATTTCGGCGATCCTCGCTTTGGTCGGCTCGACGATCGCCGCTAGCTCCAAGTTGAACCCGTTGTGCAGGCTGTCCGCCAGGATGACGCACTCGAACCCGGCATTGCTGATCAGGCCGACCTTTCTTCCGGAGGCGGCCTTCCCCGCCAGCGCCGGCAGCGTCCTGATCGCGTTCTCGAACTCCAGGAGGGACTCGGCGATGAAAACTCCGGCGCTCTCCAGGATAGCCCGGCAGACCTTATAATCGCCGGCCACAGACGCCGTGTGGCTCGAGGTCGCCTTCCGGCCTTCCGGAGACCGGCCGCTCTTATAGACGAGAACCCTCTTCCCCGCACGGACGATCTCGGCTGCCGCCTTGGCCAGCTCGAGCCCGTCTCCCGGCTGAAACCCCTCAATGTAAAGAGCGTAAAGCGAGGCGGAGTTATGAGTCCGGAAATAGTCCAGGTAATCGGATGCAGCCAGGTCGATCTGGTTCCCGAGAGAGATGGCATAGAGGGGCTCGACCTCGGGGATCTTGCTCATCCGGGAGGCCATAAAGGCACCGCTCTGGCTTATGTAAACAAGCCGGGGGCTCTTTTTCCCCGGACTGGCCAGCTTGTAAACGGGAATGAAGGTCGTATCGTAATGCCCAGGGCCGGAATAGATGCCCATGCAGTTGCCTCCGTTGACGACCGGAGTAAGTCGTTTCTCCTTCCGGCTCTTCTGCAGCAGTTCCTTGATAGCCTCTTCGATGCCCTCCATGCCCTGCTTTTCACCCATCCCGCCGGCGATGATGATGACCGAACGGGCCTTTTCTGCGGCCACGAGCTCGGCCATGATCGCGGCGCTCTGGCCGGCGGCCAAAGTCAGGACGAAGAGGTCGACGGTCTCGGGAAGGTCCGCGATCGCCGGAACGCAGCGACAGCCTTCGACCTCGGCGATTCCTGGTTTGACCACCCAGATCTTCTCTCTGGGGAATCCTTCCCGGAGGACGTTGTTAAGGATCAGATGACCGAGGTTCAGCCGCTCCGACACACCGATGATCCCGATCGATGCCGGGTGGAGGAGGAATTCGATCCCGGCGGACAGGCGCGGCCGCGACAAGAGGCGGCGCCGCGAAAACCGGCACGTCCCGTCGAGGGGCAAGAACGCGCCTTCGCGGACAACGAGAGGGTTGACCTCAGCCTCCTCGATCACATAGGCCGATTCCCGGGAAGACGATGAAAAATGGGCGGCCAGCCGCCGGAAGAGCTCGAACGCTCTGACAAGGGCTTCGCCGGAGGACGGCGCTGGGTTCCCCCGGAAGCCCCGGACGAGTTTTTCGTAAAAGGCCAGGGGCCTGAGCAGACCTTCGATCCGGCCCCGACCCGGCAGATGGGCCGAGCCGATGGCCAGGGCTGTCTTTTCCTTCAGCCTCTCATTGACATATTCGACATCGAGCCCTCCCAGACCCATGGTGACAATGGGCCCGAATTCCCGCGAATTCCGGATCCCGATCAGGAGCTCTGACCCGAATCCGAGATCGGTGAAGGCGACTTTTTCCAGGACGAGGACACCTCGGATATCCGGTCCGGAGGCCCCCATCGGTGAGAAATTCGCCGGGACTTCGGCGAGCATCCGGGCAATCGCCCTGTTGACTTCCAGGGCAGCATTCCTGACAAAGACCACTCCGCCGACATCGCTCTTGTGGACGATCTGGGGCGAGACGATCTTGAGGACGACCTCATCGCTCTTCAGGGCAGAGAGCTTCTCCCGCGTCGCCCGCTCCCCTTTCCGGACGAAGAAGAAACGAGGCGGGTCAAGGCCGAAGGCGCGGAGCAGGGCGTAGACCTCGTGCTCGAGAAGGAAGTCCCGTTCCTCCTCTTCCGCCCGTTCAAAAATCCTGTCAGCCCGCTCTGGCCCGGCCATCGTCTTCCTTCTTCGCTTCATGCCGAGGACTTCCCCTTTCTTACGACCGGCCGGATGCCGGCACATAATCAGCCGCGGCGGCGACGGCCTTGCCCAGAGCGAAGGCCTTGAGGTTGGCCGCCACGATATTCTCTCCGTGCCGTTCGAAGAGAGTCCGGATGAACCGGGTAAGGCTCTCTTCCTTGACCATGAGACGTCCCGCCGCCGCGCCCAGAAGGACCATATTCTGAGTCCGGGAGGAGCCGGCTTCCCTTGCCAGCTTCTCCGAATCGATGATGAGATGGCGAGGGGCTTCCCGGATCTTGCGCAGGAGAATCTCGACGTCCGGGTAGTCCCGGATATTGACGAACGGCACCCGGCTGGAGATGACCATCCCGTCGGGACGCAGGTAGTCCAGATAGCGCAGGGCTTCCAGTGGTTCGACGCTCAAGATGAGGTCCGCTTCGCCCCGTGGGATGAGGTCGCTCCAGATGCGCTGCCGCGAAAGCCGGAGATGGGACTGGACCGCCCCCCCGCGCTGCGACATGCCGTGGACTTCGGCCTGCTTGACCTCGAGTCCCTCCTCCAGAGCTGCGCTGGCGATGACATAGGCGATGGAAATGATCCCCTGCCCGCCCACTCCAGCCAGGATGATATCCTGCTTCATCTATCCGCTCCTTCTTTTTTTCTTGGCTTCTTCGAGACATTCGCGGACGGCTACGATCACCGAGAGACCCCGGTGCTCGATCTCTTCCTTGATGACCAGGACATTCCTTTCCAGGTTTTTGGGGAGCGGCTCGATGACCCGGATGTGCTCTCTGGCCACTCCGAGCCCCTCGATCATTTTCAAGAGGCGGTTTCCCGAGGCATAGCTGGGCTGGCCGCCGGTCATCGCCACGGTGCCGTTGTCAAGGATGAACACCGTCATGTTGGTATCGGCCGCGGCGGCTTCCAGGAGCGGGGTTAGGCCGGAATGGCCGAAGGTCGAATCGCCGATCACGGCGATCGAAGGGTGGATCCCGGACTCGGCTCCGCCCTTGGCCATGCCGACCGAGGCGCCCATGCAGACGCACGTCTGGACAGCCCGGTACGGTGGATAGGCGCCCAGAGTGTAACAGCCGATGTCGCTGAAAACATTGCCCTTTGGGTATTCCCCCACGGCCTTGTTGAGGGCCTGAAAGGTATCCGCGTGAGGGCATCCGGCACAGAGTTGGGGGGGACGGGCGGCCAGCTCAAAACCGCCGAGGCCGAGCCTTTCCAGAGGCTTCAGCCCAAGCGCCGACCGCACGGTTTCCGGCGACAGCTCGCCTGTCCGGGGAAGGTCTCCGCTGAGCTTGCCCCTGATCGTCTTGCCCGGGATACCGAAGAGTCCCTGCAGGGACCTCTCGATCAAGGGAAAGCCTTCCTCGACGACCAGAACGGTCTGGACGTGTTCGACAAGGCGTCTAATGAGCTTCTCGGGGATGGGATAGGTGCAGACCTTGAGGATCGACGGAGAGTCCTCCCGGCCTGCCAGGTTCTCTTGGACATAGTTGAAGGCAATGCCCGAGGCAAGGATCCCGAGCAACCGGTCCTTCTCGTTAAGCTGAAGCGAGTTGAACGCGGACTCCTCCGAGAGCCGGACCAGAGCCGCCTGGCTGTCGAGGAGGGCCTTGAAGCGCCGGCGGGCGTTGACGGGCAAGAGGGTCCAGTCCTGGCTGGAGCCGTGTCTCAGCTCGTTCTGGCCGCGCGGCTCCCGCGGCTGGACAGTCGAACGGCTGTGGGATAGGCGAGTCACAAGTCGGATCATCACCGGAAGGCCGAACCTTTCCGAGATAGCGAACGCCTCTCGTGTCATCTCATAGGCTTCCTGATGGTTCGAGGGCTCGAAGCAGGGGATTTCGGCGAAGCCGGCATAAAAACGGCTGTCCTGCTCGTTCTGGGAGCTGTGCATGCCGGGGTCGTCCGCCGGGACGACGACCAGACCTCCGTTGAGGTTGGTCAGGGCCGAGTTCATGAACGGGTCGGCGGCGACATTAAGACCGACGTGCTTCATCGAGACCAGAGCGCGCTTGCCGGCAAAGGAAACGCCCAGAGCTTCCTCGTAAGCGACCTTCTCGTTGACCGACCAGGAGGCGACGAAGGACTGAGATTTGGCCGCGGCCTTGATCAGGTACTCCATGATCTCCGAAGCGGGGGTCCCCGGATAGGAGTACCCGGCGCTCAGACCGGCATGGATGGCGCCCAGGGCGACAGCCTCATCGCCCAGGAGGATCTCAGGTTTCATGGTTTTTCCTCACAAGGGGAAAGGGAAGATGAGGATACAATCCCGGCGAGAGAGTGTCAAGCCGCCGGGCAGCCATCCGGACCGCGACCGCGGATTGAATACCTATAATTCTTATCATTCCGATAAAATTTATGTTGATTTCCTGCCGGGTCTCTCCTACAATAGCGGACGGGACAAGAACATCTGCGCATCCGCAAGGAGGCTGCCATGATCAGAGTTTCGACCAAGGGCCGGTATGGGACCCGGCTCATGCTCAACCTGGCCCGCCACTATAGCAGCGGCAACAAAGCCGTCATCCTCAGGAACGTCGCCGAAGAGGAGCAGATTTCCATCCGCTACCTCGAACAGATCATTATCTCCTTGAAAATCAACAAATTGGTCAAGAGCATCCGCGGCGCCGGCGGAGGCTACACGCTCGCCCGAAAGCCCGCGGAGATCAAGATCTGCCAGATCCTGGAGGCGTTGGAGGGTTCCTGCGGGCTGGTCGATTGCGTCGACGACAAGGACTTCTGTGACCGTCTCCCGACATGCGCTGCCCACGAGATCTGGAAGGAAGCTAGCCAGATCCTGAAGAATTATTTCGAGCGGGTCACGCTTCAGTACCTCCTCGACATTTGCCAGAAAAAGCAGAAGGCCAGGCCCAGGGGGCGGAGCTAGCCGGACGGCGTCCGGCCGTCCCTTCCGGCGCAGGTCATGGGCTCGGAACGCGGCGCTTTTTCGGACGATTCGCGAATTCCCCCAACGAAGCGATTTTTCCCTCCCCCCTTGACAAGAGGTTCCGCCTAGTATATAAAATCTATCTTTTTTATGGGATTAATATAAATAGTAGGGTTAATCGTCCGGGAATGTGATCCCGCGCCGCGGGAACAGCAGATAGATCTCGAGGAGGTGAGACTTTGTCAGCGAAAACCAGAAGACCGTTGCCCCGGCACTCGCTGCACTGGCTCGGAGTCCTCGCCCTTGTCCTCGCGTCCGTTGGACTTCTCACGGCGGCCAGACCCGCCGGACAGGAGAAGGACGCGGAGACCTGCGGCACATGCCATGAGGACTCCGTCAAGGCCTTTGCGCTCAAGCCCCACGCCCAGATCGGGGACAAGAGCTGCACGTCCTGCCACGGCAGCGCCGAGAAACACGTGGAGGGCGAGGGCAAGGGCGGCATCTTCGCCTTCGGCCCAACCGTGGCTCCCCAGGAGAAGTCGGCCAAGTGCTTGGCCTGCCACAACAAGGATAACCCGCAGTATGGCGCCAGCCCCCATGCCAAGGCGGCCCTGGACTGCACGACGTGCCACAGCGTCCATGGCGACACCGCGCCCGCTCTTCTCAGAACCGGCGTCAACATGACCTGCTCCGTCTGTCACCAGGATGTCTTCGCCCAGTTCCAGACCAACGAGCGGCATCGTCTCCAGGAAGGCGTGATGACCTGCACGACCTGTCACGACCCCCATGAGCCCGCCACGCGGACGCGGCTGGCCGGGTTCAAACAGGAAGAGTGCCTCCGCTGCCACACCGACAAAGGCGGTCCGTTCCTCTACGAACATGAGGCCTCCCGCGTCGAAGGCTGCACGTCCTGCCACGAGGTCCACGGCTCGAACAACCGGCATATGCTGACCCACCAGAGCACTGCGGACCTGTGCTTCAGCTGCCATGCCGCAGCCCCCTCCTGGCACGGCTTTTTCTCCTCCCAGGACACCAACTGCGTCACCTGCCATGCTACGATCCACGGCTCGAACTTGAGCAGGCGATTCCTGAAATAGGAGGATCCCCATGAGAAAAAAGAACATCCTGTTGTCATTCCTGGGAATCGTCCTGGCGCTCACGGCCGCTTCCTCGCTCCAGGCCCAAGGCAAGTTCAGCGGCGATTTCCTGTTCGGCTTCCGCTTTGTCGACACCTCCGGCCCCGGAGCCGAATCCAAGTACAAAGAGGACCTCAACCTCCGGCGCGGCGCCCGTCTCTCCAGCTTCAACCTTTCCTTCGCCCCTGAAAACGGCCTGAAAAAGGTCTTTGACCGGCTGGACGTCCGAGTGCTCAACCTGGGCGGCGACCCCTACGAGTCGATCTCCGTCGGCCTGCAGAAATACGGCAGCTATCAGATCCAATACGACCGCCGCAAGTCCACCACCTTCTATCAAGACCTGACCCGCACGGACGGCGGCGCGCTCTATGACCTCTTCGTCTTTGACTTCGACCGCGTCCAGGACAGCGGCGCAGCGAAGGTCTGGCTGAGCAAAGAGATCGGCCTCTCCTTTGACTTCAACCGCTACACGAAAAATGGCTTGAGCTCCACATCCCTCGACATCGAACGCGTCGAGTTCGAGTTCGACAAACCCGTCCAGGAGGAATCCCGGGAAGCCGCCTTCGGGCTCGACCTCCGGTACGGACGCTATTCCGTCGTCCTCGAAGAGAAGTTCCTTGATTACAAGAACGAAAACAGCTCCTTCTTGCCTGGTTACGCTGACGGCGGACCCGACGCCGAGTACCCCTCGGCGCTCAACTCTTTCTTCATGGATCAGCCCTACGATCTGACCGGCAACCGGCATTCTCTCCGCTTCACCGCCCGGCCGCTCGACCGCCTGCTCGTCAGCGGCTCCGGCCAGATCTATAACCTCGACGAGGACCTGGACTATACGGAATCGGCTGCCGGGTTGAACTATCTCGGCCGCAAGTTCCAGGTCCTCGATAGCGGCACGGGCCGGTTCGACCGCAACTTGCAGCTCGCGCAGGTTGATGTCGATTATCTTTTGAACAACCGCTTCTCCCTTGTCGGCGCGGTCCGGTACCACAACCTCGACCAGACCGGGGAAATGATCATCAACGGCGAGACCACGTCCCAGGACTTCGGCTACAAGACCTGGGGGGCTGATGTCGGAGTCCAGTATGAGCTCATGCCCGCGCTCATTCTGACTCTTGGCTACCGCTTCGAAAACCGAAACCTCGAAAACCTCGAAACGGTCGACTATGATCTGGACACGACAAAGAACGGCGCCTTCGGGAACATCCGCTGGGACCCCTCCCGGGCGCTGAAGCTCACGCTCGACTACGAGCACAGCGGCACCCAGAACCCCTATACGCTGATCGCACCGACTTCTTACGACCGGCTCCGGATGACCGCCAAATACCAGGTTGGCGCAGTCAACGTCAGCGCCACCTACCTCTGGAACGGCACTAAGAGCGACCTCGGCACCAGCGAGGTCCTTCCCTTCAAAACGAACCGGAACCAGTTCAGCCTGCGGGCCGGCTACCACGCCGAAAAGATCAAGGCCTTCGCCGGGTTCACCTACCTCCAGTCCAAACGCGAAGGCACTCGCACCGTGGAGTATCCCCCTTCATTTTCCGGACCGGGAGGGTCATTCCTCTGGGACATCCTGTATGAAGGCAAGGGCAGCATCTTCGACGCCAGCCTCAGTTTCGAGCTGAGCCCCACTCTGAAGGCGGGAGGCTACGCCCTAGTTTACAGCAACACGGGCTCCTACGAAGTCGGCCGGACAACCCTCAAATTCTATCTCGAATACAACCTCATCAGGGGGTATGTCGTCCAGGCCGGCTACCGCTATGTGAATTTCCGGGAAGAGCTTGGCGGGTTCAACGATTACAAGGCCAACATCGTCGAGCTTTCCTTCGGCTACCGCTGGAAATAGACCGGATCAAGGAGCGAACATGTGGAAACGATTATACCTTCTCGGGTTCCTGCTTGTCGCCTCCGCTCCCTTCGTTTTCTTGACGGGCGCAAGCGCCGGCAAGCAGGCCCTCAGGGTCCAGTCCAAGGCCGACCATGCCAGACGGCTCTGGGAGACCTCTCCGCACGCCGACAAGACTGCCGAGGCCTTCAAGCATTGGGATGAAGACGGGTCCATCCCGACAAGCTGCGCCAAGTGCCACAGCACCCCGGGCTACAAGGATTACATCGGCGCCGACGGGTCGGCTGCGAACGTTGTCGACCAAGCCGCGCCTCTCGGAACAACCGTCGAGTGCGCGGCCTGCCACGCCGACCCGGAAAACGGGATCGTCCATGATCATACGGCCGTTGTCTTTCCTTCGGGCGTAGAAGTCAAGGACATGGGTCCGGAGGCCCTCTGCATGGAATGTCATCAGGGGAGGGCCTCGACCAAGTCGGTTGACTCCAAGATCGCCAACTCGGGCGTGACCGATGAGGATACCCCGAGCTCCACGATCAGCTTCACCAACGTCCATTATTTCGCCGCCGCCGCGACTCAGTTCGGGACGGTCGCGAAGGGCGGATACGAGTATGCGGGAAAATCTTATGACGCCCGGTTTGCCCATATTCTCGGCTATAACGCCTGCCAGACCTGCCACAACCCCCACTCTCTCGAAGTCGATCTCGAGGCCTGCAACACCTGCCACGCGGGCATCAAGGACCCGAAGAATATCCGCTATCTCGGCTCGCTCGAGGACTATGACGGCGATGGCAACATGACCGAGGGCATGTACTACGAGATCGACACCCTCAAGGGATATCTCTATGAGGCTTTGCGCACTTACGCCCGGCAGGTCATCGGCAAGCCGATCGTTTACGATGCCGACTCCAACCCTTATTTTTTCAATGATAAGAACGACAACGGCAGCGCCGACTCCGATGAGGTCGATTCAGCCAATTCCTATAGGAGTTTTTCGGCCCGTCTTCTGCGGGCCGCCTACAATTACCAGGTATCGGTGAAAGACCCGAATTCTTTCGTCCACGGCGGAAAGTATATCATTGAGCTTCTCTACGATTCCATTGAGGATTTGAACTCCGCGCTCCAAGGCGAGATGAGCGCCAGTTCGGTGCACCGACCAGACCCAGTTCGAACCTTGCAGGCGGTCCAGCCGGATCCGGCCGACAGAAGCCGGAATGTTCTCCGTCCGAGGGGAAACTCCCTCGAAGCGAACCTGGGCGCGGGGCGGGATGACTCGAGCTTCCTTCAGAGCCAGACCGAGGGTCAGGGAGCGCTCCACAGGACCGACGAAGGCCACTTCGACGGCTCCTCGATGGCCTTCCGTGATTGGGACGCCGACGGCGCCGTGCCGACGACCTGCGCCAAGTGCCACAGCGCCGAAGGTCTTCCCTATCTCCTGCAGAACGGCGCCATCGACAAAGAAATGCCCATCTCCAACGGATTCCTCTGTACGACCTGCCACACTGAGCCGCCACATACCCACCCTGCGGGTCCGGTCAAATTCCCGTCGGGCGCTGTCAAGGACCTGGGCGACGCTTCCAACCTCTGCCTGAACTGTCATCAGGGCCGCGCCTCCAAGAAGACGGTCGACTCCTCCATCGCCGGCGGAACTGCACCCTACCGCTTTACCAACATTCACTATTTCGCCGCGGCCGCGTCCTATTTCGGCCACGAGGTCCAGGGCGGGTATGAGTTCAACGGCAAGACCTACGCGGGACAAAACCCCTACAGCAGCCACCTGGGTATTTTCACCAACTGCGTCGAATGCCACTTCGGCACCAAGAGCTTCAACCGCAAGCAGGATGCCTCGGACGATATGTTCCATAATGCGTCCCCGAGCAAGGAAGACTGCTCCGCCTGCCACGGCAACGATATCTCCCAGCCGTCCCCCGGCGATGCCGGTCAATTCGAGTTCGAAGGCATCCGGCCGGCGCACATCCCCGACTATGACGCCGATGGGAATACCAGCGAATCGCTCCAGGCCGAGCTCGATGGGCTGGAAGACGCACTCTATGCCCAGCTCCAAGTTTATGGAAACAAGGTCGGCCTGCCGGTCGTCTACGACGAGAACGCCTACCCCTATTTCTTCAACGACCTCAACGGCAACGGCGTGGTTGATCCTGACGAGGCCAATCGCGACAACGGCTACGCGTTCGACGCCCCCACGCTCCGGGCGGGCTATAACCTCCAGTTCAGCAAGAAGGAGCCCTGCGGCTATATTCACAACGCCATTTACTTCGCCCAGCTCCTGGTGGATTCCATCGAGCATCTCGGCGGGGTAGTGACCAAGTACACCTGGCGTTAAGACGAACGGCGACGGCTCTTCCTTAGAGGACGTCCCCGCCGAATCCCCAAGGCGGCATCTTCGGATGCCGCCTTTTTTTTCTTTTTTTTCCTTCTTCTTTGTGGTATAGAATACCGCGCCGGATGCCGGGAAAGGGCATAAAACAAGAGATGGAGGTTAAGGTGAAGCAGAAGACCCTGTTTTTCAGCCTGGGATTCCTGCTGGTTGCACTTTTGGTTCCGCCCCTTCTCAGCCAGCAGTGCGTCGAGTGCCATAAGAAGACCACCCCCAACATCGTCAGCGATTGGCAGTTGAGCAAACACAGCCAGAACGATGTCGACTGCACCGCTTGTCACGGCGAGGACCATAAGGCGGCCAACGACTATGCTGTTGCCCGAATCCCCACCCCGGACACCTGCGCCCAGTGCCACGAGGAAAAGGTGGCCCAGTTCAAGAAGGGTAAGCACGCCCTGGCCTGGGCGGCCATGAAGGCCATGCCCACGGCCCATGCCCAGCCCGTCGCCATGATGGAAGGGATGAAGGGCTGCGGAGGGTGCCACAAGCTCGGCCTTAAGTCCGAGGCAGAGAACCGCGAGCTCCAGCAGGCGGGGTCCGGATTCGGCCGCGCCTCCTGCGATGCCTGCCACACCCGGCACATCTTCTCGGTTACAGAAGCCAAGCAGCCACAGGCCTGCCAGACCTGCCATATGGGCTTTGACCATCCTCAATGGGAGATGTACTCCGCCTCCAAGCACGGCGTCCGCTATCTCCTCAAGCAGAACAAGACCCTTCCTGAGACAGTCGCGGCTCCCTCCTGTCAGACCTGCCACATGCAGGAAGGGAACCACGAAGTCCGGGCCGCCTGGGGGTTCCTGGCCGTCCGACTTCCCCTGCCCGAGGACAAACAATGGACGGCAGACCGCGCCACGATCCTCCAGGGTTTGGGCGTCCTTGACCCGTCCGGGAATCCAACCGGACGGCTCGAAGTCGTCAAGGCCGCCGATGTCGCGCGGCTCACCCAGGAGGCCTGGCAGGCTGAACGCGACAAGATGATCAAGACCTGCAACCGGTGCCACAGCATCAACTTCGCCAAGGCGGAGCTGGCCAGGGGCGATGATATGATCAGGGAAGTCGACCACCTCATGGCCGAGGCCATCCGCATCGTCGCCGGTCTCTACAAGGACGGGATCATCCCCAAGCCGGCCAGCTATGCCTACCCGTTCCCCGACCTTCTGACCTTCCATGACGCCCCGACCGAGGTCGAGCAGGAGCTCTTCGTCATGTTCTTAGAGCACCGGATGCGCGCCTTCCAGGGGACGTTCCACGCCAACCCGGACTACGCCCTCTGGTACGGCTGGAGCGAAATGCGGCGGTCGCTGAAGAAGGTCGAGACCATGGCCGCCGAGATGCGGAAATAGCTTCGCTCTCGCCGTTTTCCTTGCAAGTCATTGAGTATTCCGATATTATTTATAGTGATTAAGAGGAAAAAGAAGGTATGCTCAGGGCTCTGAAAAGCTTCTTCACTTCGATCAAGGTGGCCATCGTCTTCCTGATCATCCTCATCGCCGCCTCCATCCTGGGGACCTTGATCCCTCAGGGCCGGAGCAGCCAGGAATACCTGGCCCGGTACGGCCAGCTCGCCGGCCTCTTCGAAAAGCTCCAGTTCACCCGGCTCTACCAGTCCTTCTGGTACATCGTGATCCTCGCCCTGTTCAGCCTGAACATCATCATCTGCACCCTCGTCCGCCTGACACCCAAACTCCACCGAGTTTTCCGGCCGAAGTGCGACCTGGATGCCAAGAGTGTCCAGGTCCTCAAGGTCAAAGAAAGGGTCAAAATGGCTCTCGCGCCGGACGCCGCCGTCCCAGCCGTTAAGTCTGTGCTCGGCCGGCATCACTATCGCGTCCACGAGCACTCTGGGGAGAAAAAGCACTGCTTGCTCGCTAGAAAAAGGATCCTAGGCCTTTTCGGCTCCGATATCGTCCATGTCGGCCTCCTGATCATCCTCGCCGGAGGCATCATCAGCGGCTTGACCGGAGTGCGAGGGAGCCTCACTCTCTCCGAAAACCAAACCCTTCCCGTCCCCCAGGCCGGCTTTTCCGTCCGCCTCGATAAGTTCATTACCGACCTTTACCCCGACGGAAGCGTCAAGGACTGGAAAAGCGAGCTGACGATCATCGAGGCGGATAAACCGGTCCTCCAGAAGTCCGTCGAGGTCAATCATCCTCTGAGCTACAAGGGCTTCGTTTTCTACCAAAGCGGCTATGGCTCAGACTGGGAGAACCCCGAACTCCAGGTCTGGCTGAGAAAAAAAAGCGATCCCGGCTATCTCAAGACCATCCGGCTCGAGATGGGCCGGCCGGCAACGGTTGAAGGGGAGAACATCACTCTGACAGCGGCCCGCTTCCTGCCCGACTTCGTCCTGGATGATAAAAACCAACCCTCGAGCCGCTCCCCCGAACTCAACAACCCGGCTGCCTTCATCCGGGGCGAGAGCGGCGGAGCCGAGGTCTTTTCCGGCTGGATCTTCGCCAAGTTCCCCGACTTCGCCCAGATGCACCAGGCGCAGGAAAGCGAGTTCAAGCTCGAGCTCAAGGATATTAAGGCTCCCCAGTATTCCGTCCTGCAAACGGCCAAAGACCCGGGAGTCCCGCTGATCTGGGCCGGCTGCGCCGTGCTCATGCTCGGGCTTTTCCTGGCCTTCTATTGGCCGACACGCGAGATCCGCCTCGTTCTCGAGGAGAGCCAGGGAAAGACGGAGATCAATGCCGGCGGGATCTCAGCCAAGAGCCGCGAGGCCTTTCAAGCCGAATTCGATGGCCTAATGGATGCTTTAAGGAAGACGAAATGAGCGAATCCACGATCTTCACTCTGACATTCATCCTCTACATCCTGGCGGCTTTTTTCTACCTCGCTTATCTTTATTCCAAGCGTGAGGGCCTGGCCAAGTTAGGCTCCGTTATAGCCCTATTTGGTCTGCTCCTCCACACCCTTGCCCTGATCCTGCGGACCGTCCAAAGCGGCCACGCACCTTTCACCAACATGTATGAGTCGCTCTCCTTCCTGGCCTGGGCGACCGTCTTCGCCTACCTGATCATCGAGTGGAAGTCCAGAGTCCGGAAGCCGGGCGCTTACCTGCTTCTCATCGTCATCGCGCTGATGGCCTTGGCCTCGTCCCCTCTGATGCCCAAGGACGCCACCCCGCTCGTGCCGGCTCTCCAGAGCTATTGGCTCTGGCTCCATGTCTCGGTGACCCTGCTCGGCGAGGCCTTCTTCGCCGTCGCCTTCATCACGAGCCTCATGTACCTCCGGGCCGAGTCCCTGGAGAAAAAGGGGCTGGCGCCGAAATCCGGCCTCACCGCCGAGCGGCTGGATTCCATAAGCTACCGGGCCGTCTCCGTCGGGTTCCCGCTCTTCACCCTGGGAGGGCTCGTCTTCGGCATGGTCTGGGCCTATAAGGCCTGGGGAACCTACTGGAGCTGGGATCCCAAGGAGGTCTGGAGCTTGATCACCTGGTTCGTCTTCGCCCTCTACCTGCACACCCGGATCGTCATGGGCTGGAAAGGGCGGCGCTCGGCGGCCATCGCCATCATCGGCTTCCTGGCCGCACTGTTCACTTACTTCGGTGTAAACTACCTTCTGGCCGGGCTCCACTCGTACGCCTGAGCCAAAGGATAGGATAGGTCAACCTGAGGAGCACGGACATGCCTCCTGACGAAGGGAGATCGGGCGATTTCTCCCCAGGAAATGTGAAGAAGAAACGGAAAACCCCGAAAAAGCGGCTGCTCGTCGTTCTCGGGATCCTGGTCTTTGTCCTCCTCCTTTTCGCCGGGACGGCCGAGTACACTTCCCAGCACAAGTTCTGCTCCGTGTGTCACTACATGAAGCCGTTCTACAAGAGCTGGGAGGAGTCCGCCCATTCCGGGATCGAATGCAGCAAGTGCCACTATCCCCCGGGCGTGAGGTCCTTCTTGCGGGTGAAGCTCGAGGGCCTTAACCAGGTCCTCCGCTACTGGACGAAGCTCTACGTCAAATCGAAGCCCTGGGCTGAGATTCCGGATGAAAGCTGCCTCCGGCCTGGCTGCCACGAGAAAAGACTCCTCGAAGGCCGCGTCCAGTTTAAGAGCGTCGTCTTCGACCACAAGGTCCACCTGCAGGACCTGCGGCGGGGCAAGAATCTGCGCTGCACGAGCTGCCATTCCCAGATCGTCCAGGGCGATCACATCACCGTTACCGAAAGCTCCTGCTTCATCTGCCATTTCAAGGCCAGCGAGCACTATCCGGCTATCGCCAGCTGCTCCCACTGCCATCTCCGGGACGATCTGAGCTCGGAGAAAGCGCGTTTCAACCATACGGTCGTCTTTGAAAAAAACTTCGGCTGCGACAAGTGCCACAGCCAGATCATCCTCGGCGACGGCGCCGTTCCTCGGGAGAACTGTTACAAGTGTCATTTCGAGAATGACCGCCTGGCGAAATATGAGGAAACCGACCTGATGCACTCGACGCATATCACGGCGCACAAGATCGAGTGCAACCAATGTCACCTCGAGATCCAGCACAAGATCGTCAAGGACATCGAGACGATCGCCGACTGCCGGACCTGCCACACCGGCTTTCATGAGGCCCAGAAGATCCTCTACACCGGGCAGGGCGGGAAGGGCGTCGCCCACCCGGAGCCTAACGTGATGCTCGAAAAAGGGCTGAGCTGCAAGGGCTGCCATATGTTCCACGAAGAGGCTGGGGGTAAGCTGGTCAAGAGCGACACCCTGGTTTCCCGGGAAAAGGCCTGCGAGTCCTGCCACGGAGAAGGATTCGGCCGCATCCTCAAGAACTGGCAGATCTCGACCGAGAGGAAGCTCGGCGAGATCAAGGCCGTCTACGCCAAGGCGGACGGCGAGGTCAGCGCTTCCCGAAGTGCGGAAAGAGCCAAGGCCCGTGAGCTTCTCCAGGAGGCGGCCTTCAACATCGATGTCGTGGAAAAGGGGAAGGCTGTGCACAATATCACCTATGCTCAGGACCTGCTGCTAGTCTCTTTCCAGCGCATCGAGGAGGCTCTCCGTTCAGTCGGGTCTTCGTACCGCCCGCCAAAGCTCCTGGTTGATACGGCAGCCGCCCCGGGTGAGTGCTCCCAATGCCACGCCGGGATAGAAGAGATCAACGTCGAGATATTCGGCCTGTCCTTTCCCCATAAGTCCCATGTCGTCGGAAAGAAGATGGAGTGCGGTCTCTGCCACTCCAGCACCCGGCGCCACGGCGAGTTCATCGGCACCAAGAAGAGTTGCGCGGCCTGCCATCACGAGGCCGCCCGCAAGGACTGCGGGAGCTGCCACTTTTTCCAGAAAACCATCTTCGCTGGAGGAACATTTGAGGGGTTGACCGTGCCCCAGGACATGATGGCGGAGGCTGGAGCCGATTGCGACGGCTGCCATGAGCGCAAAGACGGCCGCATCAGCCGCCCGGACTCCTCTGCCTGCGTCAACTGCCATGAGGAAAGCTACAAAAAGACATTCGACGAATGGCGGGCGACTTACCGAGAAATGCGGGTTGGCCTGGACGCGGCCCTCGCCGCTAAGAAAAAGCTCGGTCTGAGCGAAGAAGGGAAAGCGCGTCTGGGAGAAATCGAGAGGGCGGTGGGCCGGCTCGACCAGGATGGAAGCTCGGGAATCCACAATTCCCAGTTTATTCAGGACCTGTTGACAAAACTCGCCAAAGACATAGAATCTATTAGCTAAAAGAGAGGGCATGGACAGACGGGCATTCATCAACCTCTTCCTGGGAGGATCACTCCTCGGCACCGTCGTCTCCTTTCTCTATCCCGTCATCCGCTACCTCATCCCGCCTCGCCAGGCTGAAGCCGCCGCCAAGAGGATCCTGGCCGCCAAAGTGGGCGAGCTGGCGCCGAATTCGGCCAAGCTCTTCCGGTTCGGGTCGACCGCCGCCGTCCTGGTCAACACGGCCGACGGCCAGCTCCGCGCCTTTTCCGCCGTCTGTACCCACCTCACCTGCACCGTCCGCTACGAGGGCGACACCGGGACTCTTTTCTGCCCCTGCCACAACGGCCGCTTCGACCTGGCCGGGAATGTCCTCTCCGGGCCGCCACCCAGGCCGCTGGAGGCTTATGAAGTCGAAGTGTCCGGCGGCGACATCTATGTTTCGAGGAAAGCCTAGCATGGCCAGGTTGTGGGAAAAGACCCAGGCCTACCTTGAGCCTCGCTTCATGCTCTCTGCGGTCCGGGACTTCGCCAAGAAAAAGAAGGTCCCGGAGCACAAGCGCTCTTTCTGGTATTTCTTCGGCGGCATCTGCCTTTTCCTCTTCATCATCCAGGTCCTGACCGGCATTCTGCTCTTGCTTTATTACACGCCGTCGGTGGACGCCGCCCACGAGAGCATCCAGTTCATCATGAGCCAGGTCAAGTTCGGCTGGCTCATCCGTTCGGTCCACAGCTGGACGGCCAACATCCTGGTTGGGGTTATTTTCATCCACATGTTCAGCACATTTTTCCTCAAGGCCTACCGGCCCCCCCGCGAGCTGACCTGGATAACCGGGTTCCTTCTCCTTGTCCTTTTCCTCGCCTTCGGGTTCAGCGGCTACCTACTGCCCTGGAACGAGCTCTCCTTCTTTGCCACCCGCGTGGGCACGGACATTGCCGGAGTCATTCCGATCATCGGGAAGGCTCTCAAGACGTTTATCCTGGGCGGTCCGGAGGTCTCAGGGGCCACCTTGACGCGGTTCTTCTGGCTCCATGTCGCCGTCCTCCCGGCCTTCGCCCTGCTCATTATGGCTATCCACGTCATCCTCGTCCAGACCTTGGGCATGAGCAGGCCGGTCGGGATCGGCGAGACCAAGGAGATCTCCTTTTTTCCTGAGTTCATCCTCAAAGACTCTCTCGGCTGGCTGATCATACTGGCGGTCGTGGGCGCTGTTTGTGTCTTTCTCCCCTGGGAGGCAGGCCCGAAGGCCGATCCTTTCTCCTCGACGCCGCTCGGGATCAAGCCGGAGTGGTATTTCACGTTCATGTTCACGACCCTCAAGCTCGTCCCCGCCCACGTCTTCACGATCGAGGGCGAGGTGCTGGCTGTATTGGGCTTCATGCTGGGCGGACTCCTGCTGATGCTCGTCCCGTTCCTGGACCGGCGGGCGGCCCGGGAAAAGAGGAGCCCGGTCTTCACGGTGATCGGTCTGGCTATCCTGGCCTATATCGTTGTCATGACCGGACTGACATATCTGGCGCCGAACATAGGAAAATGAATACGCCGCTCGGAGTGTTCATGCGAGAAGTCAAGCGCCGAGGCTATCTCACAGCGTTGGCGATCTTGGTCATTTCCGCGCCGCTGCCCCTTTCGGCCCAGCAAGATTCCTGTGTCGAATGCCATCTCA
>Ga0153916_10000938_pt1 | contig 20335 bp, 36 predicted proteins | sample Opewatmetagenome_FD_109642 | JGI IMG/M metagenome (GOLD analysis project Ga0153916, IMG submission 109642) | Freshwater wetland microbial communities from Ohio, USA - Open water 3 Core 3 Depth 4 metaG | ecosystem: Environmental > Aquatic > Freshwater > Wetlands | place: USA: Ohio, Lake Erie... | reverse complement strand
TGTAATGTTTGTAATTTAAAATCGGAAAACGAGAAATTGAAAGAAGCGAGAAAAAGCAAATTTATAGTTCCAAAATGGGCGTATAAAGACATAAAAATGGAGGACGAGTTCTAAATGACCGACATTGCCAAACTACGAAAGGAATTAGGCGAATTTATATCGTATAAAATTAGTCTTAATAATTCGGTTAATAAAATGGATATCAAAATCGTAACGGATAAATTCAACGAGTTGGAACAGTATTACAAGGACAAAATAGAGAAGTTAGAGAAAGCAGATAACCTAATAGAAAAGAATTACCAAGATATAATTGAATCGTTAAGAAAGGAAAACCAAGAACTGCACATCAAACTAAAAGCAGAAACCGATTCAAATAATCGAACATTAGAAATTGCTCAAATGAAGATGAAACAATTAGAATTAAAAACTGAAGACTTAATCATAAAAAAACAAAATAATATCGAAGATCTTTTAAACAAAAAAATAGAATTAAAAAAGGAAAACGAGAACCTTAAATTAACTTTAGAGTTCTGTAAATTTGAACGAGCTGAATTCAAAGATAAATCAGATTATACTATAGATGCATTGCAGAAGGAAAACCAAGAACTTAAAACGAGAAACAATAACTTAGAATACAACTTCGAACATTGGGAATCTATGAAGTTGATAAACCAACAGAATACGATTGAACAATTGCAGAAGGAAAACTCCGAACTTAATGCTCAGATTATCTTTTTTAAATCAAATGTTCAAGGCGTACAAATAAAAAATCAGAAAGATACAATAGAAAAACTATTGAAGGAAAGCGAGGAGCTGAAAGCGAAGCTGGACAAGGCAAGAATCCGAATAAGCAAGTTAAACAACCAGGTCGCCGAGCTCGAAGGAGAAGTAGACGACGAGAGAGCGAAAGAGCCTTTTCCTTTCGACGACTTAGATTAAATTTTTAAAAATAATTTTAAATCCTATTTTTTTATTTGCTTTTTTATTTATTTTATAATCCAAATTCGCGCAACAAACTCTTTTTTTGAAAGTCTTAAATACTCAGCATCATATATTATATTAGAACATAGTATAAAATAATATGGACGTGAAAAAAATGGAATATAATAAATTAGAAAATATAGCAAAAAAATTACCATTTAGTTTAGCATGTTATTTGTGCTCGAATGGTAATAAAGAATGCGAAAAAACTAACGCAACTTATACGCATTCTGAGAAAACTGAATTATTAAAAAAGATTATAGGTTTTATTCCTGAATATGAAACTGTTTATGTTTTCTTGAATAGACCGTGTAATCGTTAATAAAGAAGGTGAACTAAAAAATGTTAGCAGAGTTTAACGAACAAGAAAAGCAATGGAAAAGAAAAGACGGGAAAAAATGTTATAATTGTGGGAACTCGTATTCCACCAGTCCTGAACTCTTCGAATGCGAGTACGAAAACGGCGAGAAATATTTATATTGTGCCGTGTGTATTGGAGAATGTCCGCTTTCAAACGAACCAGAACAAGTAAAAAGTATAATACGGGTGAGGTAAAAAATGGAAATAATCTTAAAAAACTATAAAGAAGCGAAAAAGTGGCGTAAAACAATAGAAGGATACTTTTTGTTAGATATTATCAACAATTTAATTTCTAAAATAAAAAAAGAGCGTGAGGAAAACGGTAATAAATAAATGTTGCAGACGCTGCGAATTTGTGTTAAAATGCTCGTTAATACGAAACAAAGATATTGATGTTAACGAATACTATTGCAATAAATTCAAAAATCATTTTAATTCTAATGTAAAAATAGGTTCGTTAGGATTCGAGGTGAAATAATTAATGGGAGAAAATAAAGGCATAATGGTTTCGTTTTGGATAGACGAGGAAAAGTTGAAACGTTTCGAAGAGGTCATGAAAAGCGACGGATACGACAATCGAAGCGAATACATTCGAGATATAATAAACAAGGTGATCGAGTAGTGCCGGGAATTAGCAATTTAGACAAGCCGAAACCAGTTGCGTACGTTCCACGACAACCAAAAGAACCGATATCTACGAATTCTATGATTAATCGAATGATAGGGCACTTAGATCCGTTAGGATTGTTAAACGCAGATCAAAAACGACTAAGGGAAATTCTAACTTCCGAAGCTGGTTTTGACAATCGGAACAAAAGATGGCAATACGGAATAGTTCGCATTGTAATCGATACTTTGATTGAGATGGGGGCGATTAGATAACGCGAGATAAGAACGTGATATTAATATGTCCTAAATGCAGTAAACGATATTCTTGTATTGGCTGGTTAAAACGCCATTTACAACAGAAAGAGCACGGAATTGTTTGGATCACATATTACAGTTCTAATGTACTGAAAGAGATCAAATCGGATATTTCTGCTATGAGATTAGAATTAAAAAACTTGAAAAATCAGAAAATTGTCGGAGTTAGAGATTCAGGAGTAGATCGAATAAAACGAGAAGAAAAACCCGAAATTACCCCTGAAATGCACATTAATTTTACGTTTGTTATTAAAGAAATGAATTTAATATTTAGCAAATGTTCTTGCGGAGAGCATTTGATAAAACCGAGCGAAACATTATTAAAAAATTAGGAGGTGAAAAAAATGGGAAAAGTTATAAGAGAAAATAGCGATTGCACGATTAGAATTATCGAAGAAGATGAAATTACCTATATTGTAGAAAACGACAATGATGATACAAAATTAACATACGAAAGAAAAGAAGATGCAATACGAAAATTTGGATATTTAACGCGCAATCATAAACAAGAATAGTTATATTTAGCGATAAGAATATATACCAGTTTAACCTAATTTAAATTAACGGAATTACGCGAATAGCAGGTTTTGACTCGACCTTAAACAAAGATATTCAAAACTTAAAAAATTCGCAAAGTGTAATTCTTTTTTTATTCTTTTTTTACTTCAGTAGTAGCGTTTGCGACGTCAGTATAGATCGGCGCAGTTGTACCGTACGACACGATAATTTTAGGCGCTTCTTTTGGAGCAGTTCCTTGTTCTGTATTAATTTCTTCCCACGCTTCTCCAACTCGCATAAGCGCTTTTATAGCTATGTTCCCGAATTGTTTTATTTTTTGTTCGTTCGTGAGTTTGTCGTTTAACCAAACGTCTTTTAATTCCGTTGCTAATTTCTTAAAACTTTGCGGATTGCCTGCAATTACGATTGCCAAGTTAAACGCAATGTAAATAATAATCTTCCATATATCCGAAAGTTTTATTATATTTGTGCTGAGAATAATAAATACTACTAACATTGTCATAAACAAGATTATTTGTAATCTCGTTATACTTTCTTTATTTGCCGAGTCTCTCAATATTTTTAAAACTGTCATGATTTTCCTCCTTCTTTAATTTTTGGTAACTTTTCCAATTCTTTTTGAAATTTTTCGTAAATTTCTCTATTCCTGATGTACTGTAAAATAACTTTTAAATAAAATAAAATTGTTAAAAGTAAAATAAAACCGATTGCTATTACAATTATTTCTCCCGCAATTATATAAATTATAGGGTCGTGTTTACCGTTTAACATGAGATTGAACACGAAACCTAACGCTCCGCAACTTAATATCGCTAAAACTAAGAGCATTACGGGCAAAATCATTTCGTTGTCGCGGTTAATTTTACCTTCTCCTCTAATTTCTTTATTCTGTCTTCTAATTCTATTAATTTTTTTTCTATTTCTGATTTTTCAGGAATAACAAATCGTTGCGGAGAATCTTTTAGATTGATATTGTTTACGAAATCCCACGAATCTCCTACAAAAACATCTTCTAAAATCAAGTTTAAATATTGAATTTGTTCTAACTCTTTTGGAATCAATAGAACTCCGTCTTCGGCAGTTCTTTTGTTCCTTAAATCGCCACATACATCCCAAACCTTTTCGTTTCTTATTCCATAGTACATTTAATCACCTTTAATAAAATACTATATATCTGTATACAATCCCGTTTTTATTTGGTGTTATATCTAAACCTCTATCTGCTACATCGAATCCCGTAGCAGTGATTCTGCAACTGAAATTCCATACGTAACGAATTCCGTTAGTTCCTTCTGCTAAAGACGAATCAGTAACTCCGTAGTCTAATTGAATGACGTCTTCAATCGCAGCGTCTTGAACTGAACTGTTTATCGCTATAAACACAAATTTAGGTCTCCCCGAACACGTTATAGATTTGTAGTTTCCAGCGTTCCAATTCGCTCCGTTTCCAGTTCCGTCTCCCGTGTATGTTCCACCCTCGACTCGGCATATTTTATTGGTCGAGAGATTCCCAGTCGTTATAGCAGTCGCCCTTAGTTCGTTTACTGGAATCTGCGTTAATACGGTACCGTCTCCCGTACTCTGTGTAGTTCCCGAATAGTAACTCGCTCTGAGAGACTCGTCTCCAGAATTTATTAAATGGTCTTCCCATTCGTCGTAAAGAACTATTGTATCAGTTAAAACCATGTCGTAGTAAATATCGTTGATAGGATCGTATTTCCATTCCGAGATTAGAGCTTGAAAGCTCGATATAGTGAGCGCTCCGTCCGCCGAAGTAAACTCGAACGTGACCGTAGTGCCGGGTTGTAAAAATCCCTTACCTGAAATGCCTCCGATGCAGACGAATTGCACTAACGGGTTAAAGATGTTGTACCGATTCTGCGCTAATTGAGCCGCTTCCGTATCGTTCATGAGGTTAGGGTCTTCCCAAGGAATTAACGCTCTTGGGTACGCTATTAATTCTTCCGCGCTTGTAGTTACTGGGTACCTTCGATACACTTCTCCTAGACTGTTTACTCCCCCGAAGACTTCCGCGTATGTTATCCCAGTCTTTTTCTGAACGTAACAGACGGGATCGTTAGACTCTCCGCTTAAAGCTAATAAATTGCAATCCGCTTGCGTTAGATTTACTCCAGAATCGGTTAGATTGTTATACGCTTTTGTTGTTGTTAAACCCGCGGGAGTAGTGTAAGTAACTTGTCTTTCGAGAAATCTCGCAAGGTCAAATATTTTACACGCTAAACCTTGCAGAGTATAAATGTAATGAGTTGCAGTTGCAGTAATTGAACTCGACTGATAACAAAATTCCATGTTATTATCCAATATATCGATTTGTTTTTCGTCCGTAGTGTTCGCGACAGAGTACGCTTTAGAATACGCTCTAAATAATAACTCGTCTTTGTACGCTTCGCATTCTATATAATACACTCCTTTATTGTCTCGTTCTGGACCGAAACAAAAACCTTTAAATCCTAATACTGACGAAGAATCGTAGATCTTAATCATATCTCCTTCGTAAAAATAGATTATGTAATCGGGATGTATTACAAGATCAGCGGAACATTCGCACGGATAAATTCCGTTTTCGACCGTAGTCGTAGCAACGTAGCGAGGCGATTCTGCGAATACATTCGTTTGAACCCAGATTGTTTTGTCTGCAAAAATGAGATAATTGTCCGTAATTGCGTTTATGTTACTATTTTTGAGAATAGTTTGAAATTGTAAAATACCAGGTTTTCCGTTCTCTTTTAATTCGTAGATACAAGAATAGTTATTCGCGTCTTTTGCTATGTCAAACGCTTTCTCTATTTCGTTCGGAGCAGTTCCAACGCAATTGCGATCTAACATTAACGCAATATTATATTCGTTTATCTTCGTAAATGTATCAGTGCTGATAGAATACGAACACAAATAATTTTTATTGTCGTCTGAATATTTTAAAACAAAATAAAGAACATCAGATCCGTCGTAGGAAATGCCCTGCATGCTTTTAGAAGTTGGTAATACTGTATTCGCACCACAATCTTCAAGTTGAGTAAATGCGTGAGTTACAGAATTCCATACCCAGATTTCCACGTTTTCGTCTGAGAAATTCCATAAAAAATAAACTAAAGTTCCAATTATAATTATATAAGACATATCCCACGTATGTCCTGCACTTGCGCCCATATTATTGTTCCATTGCGTAGCTGTTGTAGCAAATTCTACAAATACATTTCCTGCGTTAGTATAATTATAAAAAAGATATTGGGTCGCACCAATTATAAAACAATCAATAAAACTACAATTTACATAAGCAGAAGCAAAACTTACTGCATCTACTTCTGTTGTCACGTTTATATTATAAAGAGCAACTATTGCACCTGCTCCCGTTTCGATCCGAAAAGCGTAATATAATATTCCATTTGTTCTATCGTACCAAAAACTATCTATGTTCCCGTCTATCAATGTGTTTATTTTTGTATTTGTACCCGTAGCAATTGTATGCCTCCATACCTCATAAGGTTGATCGCTTCGCACGTAAAATAATTTAGTACTTGTCTCAGCAATTGTATGCGTGTTGTAAGGTAAGTACGATAAACTATATCCCGAATCCTTGAATTTGTAGAGTTTACCAGTCGTTTTCTATCAACCTCACATTTATTTTGAAAAATACTAACGTTTCTATTGTGCCAAAATATACTCCTAAAAAAACATCGCTTGAAATTAAATTAAATACAAATAATAATAATAAAAATATTAAAATAATTGCAAAACTTTTAGAAGCAAAATTATAACATTCTTTTTCTATTGTTTCTATCGTTTCTTTATCACCTTTATTTAGAATTAAAACAATTGCGCCCACGTCCAGCCTACGTTTATAAAAAAATACTTGTTTTCTCGCCAATCGTACTGAATTCCAGGCGTAGCGAAACATCCTTTCGAATACTCGCGGTCAGTACTACCTTCCTTAAACGGCCAATACGTATTAGTATCGAACTTAATTGTCATGTAAAGATTTTTAGTCGTTTTTTTAGCTTCTTGATAACTTTTCCAATATTTTAACGAAGTCATTAAATTTCCTATCGTAGCAGCGCTTAATACTCCAAAAAACCTTAGATAATTCTGATACAATCCTAACGCTAAACCGAAATTAGTTCCACCTGGCAGATACGTGATCTTCTTTCCGTCGTCGCACGCGTCCATAACAGATTCAGGTATAGCACAACAAACGTAGTTCGTGCCTTCGGTCTTACCGGCTAAGTCTTGCAAATCCATGTCGTCGTCGGTTTTCCAATCCATAACGTAAATATATCCCGAAAGTAAGGGCGAAGCAGGGGGCATTTTTTTACATCACCAAATACCTAATATTTTTTTCTTTTTCGATTTTCGAGATCTGCCTTGCGTTAAAATACCTTCCCACGCGTTCCAACCGCCACCACCGCCTCCACCTCCTCCGCCACCATTACCACCTCCAGTGCTGCCTCCTACGAGAGAGATTGTTCGCAACACTTCTGTTACCTTGTTCATGTCAGCGTCGAGAAGAGTAAGAAATTTTACGACCTCAAAAAAACCCTTGTCAATTTTATTTCCCGTCAAGATCGTTGCGCTCATAACATCGTACATTCCTTTATCCACGCCCGCACCCCATTTCTTTAGCCATTCCCAATAATCAAACGCGGTGTTAATACCGTTCGCAATTGCGGGGATGTAGTCCGCGCACACTTCCAATAGATCTTCGCAAATCGTGATAAAATGCTTCCAGTCTATTTCCGCCCATAGCATTTGAAAGAACGCGTCTATGAACGACTGAGAAATGTCTTTAAAGGGATTAGTAGAGCGCATGCTTCCGAGTATGTTAGAAAACTCCCTTAAAGCTCCGCTCTCTACGGCTTTAGACATCGATCCAAACATGGACGTGATCGCCTTAAGAACGGATTCCTTGAAGTTAATTTTCTTTTCTTCTTCGGAAATAGAGGATCACCTAATTAATTAATCGTGTTCGTAATATACTTTCGTTAGAGAGTTTTTCTCTTCGACCGTGAGACTCGATGTCTCGTCCTTCAGCTTGAGCGTTATTTCTACGCCGTTATACCAACTTCCTTCTTCTTGAAAAACCTCTTCGTACGCTGGATCTACGTACATTTTATCGAACGTGAACTTTAAATAACGATTTGCTGACTCGTAAAAATCGCATATATAATCTAAGTCTCCCGCGTAAGACGTGTGAACTAAATCGCTTATAGTATCTAATTGGGTGTCTGTATAATCCGTTAGTCGCAATCCTAATTTGACTTCAGGAACAAACGGAGGAACCACTAACCCGTTCGTGTAATATCCGTTAGCGTCGTAAATTCCCATGAACGCTTCGCTCCAAGCAATATGTAGATTTACGCTCACTATATCTACGTTGATCGCTCCAGTGTTGTAAGTGAACGCCGACGCTCCAGAAGCACTTTTGTAATCGAACCAAGTAAACGGTCGTAAAGCCGACTGAGAGAGTTCTGCCGGAGCAGCTAAGTTAGCTCCCGCTCCCGTGAACGCGAACGCTCCAATAAACGTTTGTCTCGCAACCGTATCTTTTTCTGAAACGGAAATATCGAGACTTCGGGGAACGAATCCCATTACGTCTTTTCTGCGCTGTGCCGAACCACCTTCCTTTTCCATATGAAACGCTAATCGAGTGGGTGTTGTAGCGGTAGATTTTGTAATAGTATGAGTGTAAGGATCTCCTACTCCGGCGGTCGTACAAGCTCCCATTACGTTATAAGCTAAGATACCCGTTTGTACGTAATGATCCGAAACGAACGACCCTTCGTTCCTTCCGACTGATATTCTTTTCTGATAATGAGAAGCGGTCAAGGGATTAATAGATTGTGTGAAAGGTTTCGTGTGGATTACGTTCCAGGAAATAGGCCAGTCCACTGCTTTTAACTCGCCAACTACTAACGCTGCCTGCGCGTTGTCCCACGCGGTAAGTCCAGTTGCTCCGTTGGTACCGCACGCCATGCTTAGTTGGTATTGATCTCTAGCCCAGTACGTTGTAATAGTTTTTCAGCTCTTTTAGTTTTTTTTTTAATTTAAAATCTAATTCTTTAATTTTGCTCCTGAGAGCGTACATTTTTAACTTATTAACTCGATAATATTGCAGTTCGTTTTCTACTAATAATTGATCGATCATAAAAATAACAATAAAATAATTAATTTAAAATTATAACGTTCGAGTCACGATCTCGATTGTTTTGTCTTTTCCTTCTATTTTCTTGATCTTGTTAATTAGTTTGCGATTGGCTTCTATTTTTCTGCTCATGAAATTAGACACGTTAGAACTAATAAAATCCCACGGGTTCGTAGTTGCGTTCATTTTAGCTACGGCGATTAGTTCTATTAGGCATTCTTCGGAAAGCTGCTCCAAGATAGGTAATATTGCGGTATTAGTGCATTGGGTGGTTGCGTTGTCGTTCACCTCGAAATTTAATATTTCAGCCATTCGAATTCCTACTAAGGCAAATCTTGCGGTTTCTAAAGTCGTGTCCCAGATGGACTCTGTGTCCGCTTCGGTCATGTAATTTGAGGCTACCAATTAGAATCACCTAAAATGATGTATTCCTTTCTTATAGTCTTTTTTGAATTGTTTTTTAGACATTCCAAAAGATTTTGCTCCAGCTTTTATACGAGCTCTTTTGGTTTGTGGTCCTTTAAACGCTTTAATTTGCTTTTTAGTTGGCTGTGGCGTTTACTTTCTCCTCCGAGTAGTCGGTTTTTTTCTTAGCGGTTTTTTTCCTCTTAGAAGGCGATTTCCTTCTCGTATTACACATTTTTATTTCTTCAGCCCGTTTTTGTTTATAAAATCTCTAAAGCCTTGCGTAATCTGACCTTTCCAGATCGCTTTTTTCCCAGTTTCCTCTTCGTACGAACTAATCCAAGGCGCTGGAATGGAATCTACGGTTAAGACAGCCGTCTCGATCGCTTTAGCCGCGTCTTCTGCTTTTGCTTTTGCAACCTCAATTTTAGCGTCCACTTTTTTAATAAATTCGATTTTATCCAAAACAACTTTTTTTGTTACGGATATGGGTTTTATTCTCGACGTAGTGAGTCCGTCCGCTTTTTTCTTCTTCTGCGCGGCCTCTAACTCGTCCCGTTCTTTAAACTTAGCGAGAATCTTGTCGTATTGTTCTTTTCTCAACGATTTTTCTACTTCGTTTGTAACTAAAATTTTATCCTGATCCATTTTTTTTTTCACTTCTGATTTATTTATTTGTTAACGTAATAATAATAGTTTATAGCTGTAAAAAAATTTATAGCGCTGCTATTCGACGCTATTAATTAGATTTAATTTTTTGTACTGAAACTAATATTTTTATTTGAATCGTTTTACTGTTCGCAACCGTCGTTTCTTGAAACGTTAAACTGCTCTGAATCGTGGTTAGCCGCGGAACATCCCATCCGACAATAGGTTTGTACCCGTAATGTATGTAATCCCAGTATTCCGTAGCAAAATCCTCGTCTCCGTTTAATATATCTTCGAACTTCGATTTTACGCAAGTCAAAACAACACCATCTCCAGCTGCTAAAGTAGCACTATTAGCAAAAGAAGGTGGACCAATTAGTACGAATCGATTTTCTGGGAAATACAAAACGGAGTTATTAGATTCGTTGTAAGTTGCTGTGATCGTAAGATAAATCGTGCCTCCCGCTCCGTTGTTATCAATAGTTATATTTCCTTTAGCGTCCTGACCTCCAGAACCCCAATCGCACACGTAAGCGTGTAATAGTCGTACGTAAGCGCGCTTCGTGAGGACTGCGGTCGTACCCGCCAAATTCACGACCTCTACGGTGAGTTTTGCGTTAGCAGAAGAATAAATTTCCTGAGGATCTACTGATACTCCTATAATTGCGACTTTCCGAGCGTCTCCCGTTCCCGCGTCCGTATCGTTCGCTTGCGAAGATAGAACGTAAACTCTCGCGGGAGTAGCAGTTCCGTCTAACACGTTGTTAGCAGCAGTCCCCAGAGTTTCAGTCGCTTGAGTTGCGCCTATCCATATTATTTCAAAGCGTTGACCAGATCTATCTCGTAGTGCAAGAGTAACGCAATCCGAAGAATCGTTAATAATTAGATCGGGATTCATTAGTCGTTCCCTAACGTAAGCAGGTCCTACTATAGTAGATTACCTCCTTACGTATTAGTGTCAATAGTGCATTTAACGATTCCCTTTAACCATTCTGTTCCGTCGTTTCTTGGTTTAGGTCTTAGAACAAATCTTGTTTGATAGTGCCAGACCCAGTCTTCTGTATTATTGTCAAAGAACGCTCTAATACTAATAGGCGTCATAGTGTAAGCAAACGCGCTCGCGTCAACCATGTAAACGTCAGAAGCGTCAATAGTAGTATCGCTATCGACCCAAGGACTCCAAATAATTGGATACCCGTAAGCTCCTTGAGTTACGACGTTAGCAGAGGGAACTGCAGTATTGGTCAAAACTAATCCCAAAACTGGTTTTACAACCGGATTTATTAATACTATTTTTGGTCCGTAAAATTTCTTACTAAGTAAGATCTGTTCCATTTGGGCTAAATCTTTCTGTTGGTTAGTGGATACATCCCATGCACCCGCTGTGGTGACTGGAGCGCATTGTTCTGGGCGTTCTCTTGTTCCAGCTGTTGCGTTTGGATAATCGCTAAGACCGTACATTAACGGTTTCAAAGAACCTTCGAACGATAACAGATTAATACCTTCGATAAAATTCTGACCTATATCAGAAACGTGGCCCATCGCGTTGACTAAATCGCCCGCGTAATATTCGTTAGCAATTCTAATCGAATCGCTGACCGAGGGCATATCGAGTTCACGCGCGTATTTTCGAGCGTACTTGTCGTTGTATTCTATCTCAGAACTAACGTTAATAGTCTCTTCTGGGTGTCTAATTCCGTCGATAACTGCTTTCTGACCGAAAGCAGCGTCTTCCGCTTGCATCCAACTTATAATGGACGCGCCCGGATAAACGGCAAAATTGGTCAAATAGGTCGGTAATATCTTAGTAATCTGAAGCGCAATATTAGTATCTAATCTATAGTTTGTTGTACTCATTTATTTTACACCCCTACTATGTATGCTACTGTAGTATATACAGCGTTAGGATCTGTTAAGAAATACGCTTGTCTAAGATAAATACGGTTAATGATCTGAGTACCTGTCGCTCCGTTCAATCCTACGCTTGCACCAGCGTTAAAGCCTAAGTTATCGGCTTCCGTGGCCAAGGTCGGTTCTACGACCACGCCGTAGACTCCAGTTGCTTCCGCTGTTAACGGTGCGTCTGGTTGTACGTCTGCTGGAGGGTCTGCTACGTTAACGTTTCGAACGTAAGCTCCAAAATTTAGATGATAAGGTAGAGCTGGTGCGTTGTCGTACTGTGCGTACGCTGTATCGCAATCTGCGATCTGATTTTCGTCCAATTCTACAATAGCGTAACTGTACGGAGAATCGTTCCCGTGTTCCGTGTAATAATCTTCCCCGCCTGCTGTAGCAACGTGAATTACTCCAAGACCAGGACCAACATTAGCACTTGTCGTTTCTCTAATCTCGTAAACAGGTCCTAAATTGTGCGGTCCTTTCGCGAACACGTGTAAAGTAGCGTCGCATACAATTTTGTCTCCTTCGTCTTTAATTGTTACCATTTTTTAATTCATTTCTCCTAATTTTTTGTTTTTCTCAGGATTGAGTAACACGCTTGCGGGAATTATCCAGCTTATTTCGCCGGTATATTGATTGAATTTCATGTATTTTTCTAATCCAGATTGAACTGGACCTAGTGGCGTTGGTATGCTTCCCGTGTTGGGTTCGGGTGCTTTCGTCTTTTCCGTTTTCTCTTTTGCTTTTAAAACGGTTAACTGATCTTCTAACGCTAAATCTTTGATTATAGCGATAGTTTCTTTGTCAGCGCGAGATTTGTAGGATTTAACTAATTCTTCTAAAAGAAGTTTGCTTTTATCCTTTTCGTTCTGCACGCGCTTACCCGCCCTCTTTAGTTTTTCTTCGTTGTAGATTTCGATGTTCGTCTTCTTTCTTTTTTCGGTCGGTGCTGCTTCGGTAGTCTCTTCTAATTCCTCAGTAGGTTTCTCTTCCTGAGCCTTGTTATTAGACATTGTATTACAATTATATAAAATTAGTTATAATGTATAATAATGCGCAGAAGTTATATTTAAAGATTCAGAAAACCTGTTCGCTCCCGTCTACTTTTATAACTTCGTCTAAATCGGGCACGAAAGGCTGTCCCGTTGGCAAAGTTTTAGTTATCCAGTACGGTCTTCTAATTCCCGTAAGCCTATCTTTTTTGTAACCAAACGCTTTCCAGTTAGTAAATTTACTTAAAGGAAAGTTATACGGAGTTATGGGTTTCGTTTTATCGAATTTGAAACCTCGATCCGTAGGTTTAGTTTTAATCGGTTTTATTCCCTTGATTATCTGCTCCAGATTCGTTTTCTCCACCCTCTTCTTCTCTTTGCGTAATTTGTCTATAAACTGTGGCTTGAGCTACTTGTTCCTCTTCCGAAAGAGGTCTCAGTTTGTCTTTTCCTTCTAAATCGAGTCGCTCGTTCATTAGTCGAACAATATCCTCGTTTCTGACTAACCCAAATAACGCTTGTCTAATTGCTAAGACTCCTTGCATTAAACTTAGAAAAGCTGGTTTAGAAGGGTCGGCAAAATCGCAGTCTTCGGACGCTCCTAGAGCGATCCAGATCGGTAAAAATTGCGTTCTTTTGTACACCTGATCTTCTTTAACGGAAGCTTCCCAGTTCGATATAGCGGTCTCGCTCGCGCTTAAATATCCCGCAGGATCTCCTTCTAACATTAATTTGTTCATTTGCGTAGCTCTTGCAATCATAGCGTTAATCCAATCTAATATTGGGTACGGTTCCCAAGCGTTCTGTTGCGGAGACATGTAATCTAAAGCGTCTTCTGCGGAAATTATGACTAATCTGTCTTTTTGAGGTTGTGCAGCAAAATCCGATTTCACTTGATTCCTATTGGTCGTGGAATTGTCTTTTAACGCAACTACGGGATGCGCTAATCCTTGTTTCTCGGCGTAAGGAACGTACGCTTTTAGAATGTCGTATTGACCGTGAACAGGATCTATTAAGTCTAAATATTTGGGTAAACCTCGAATTCCTTTAATTCCTTCCCTTGTTCGCATGTGAAAAAAACCGTATTGACCTTTAATGGGTCTCGTTAAGATTCGCTCTCCGCGATGATCTAACTCGCACGGATACGCGGGAACGGCGACTTCAATGCCTTGAGTTGTAGTTTCGTTCGTATCGTACTGGATTTTAGCCTCTAAGGGATCTCCGTAAGGAGAAGTTTTAGTATATTGAAATCCAATACCTTGAATTCTTGGGTGCCACGCCTCGCACGTGGGAGGGTCTCTCGTAGCGTCCACTATTACGAGACCAAACCCGTACGTGTCCGTAATAGCGTCCGCGTCGTGCAATTCCAACAATCGATCGGGTAGTATAGTTTCTTCGTTTAAACCGTTGCTCCAGATCGTTTTTACCCCTAACTTAACTATTGCTTTAAAACCAGGATACCAGCGGTAAGTGTCCCAGATGGTCTCAATTGTTATATTATCGCCTATTTCGCGCCTGATGGGAGCGGTTCCGCCTACAATATCGCCGATAACAGTTGTTTTTACTACTATATTATTTCACTTCTTTTTTTAAATAATTTTGTCAGCATAATATCTTACAATAATTTTGATTTAGTGTTTTCTATAACTAAAATGACCTCTTATAAAATAATAAAAAAACCTACCTTTTGAACTCGCTTCGCTAAACGCGACCCATAAATCGTACGGTACGCTAAAGAAATCGTAAGTATCTCCCGCGCGTCGTTGTTTGTATCCCCAGAACGTAATAGTCAGCATTTTTGTTTTAGGATCGTAAATTGATTTCTTGATTGCGGTAGATTCTAAACTCGGTAGTTGTTCGGTAGCGTAAGGTTTGTAAGTCACCATTGGAGAAACTGCTTTTGTCTCGTATCTTGGAGAATACACTCTCGCAACTTCTTCTCGCTCTTTAGATCTCTTCGCTCTGAATCGCGTTATCGGTTTAGCGATCTTTCTTAATTTTTTAGGTTTGCTAATCTTTTTTGGTTTGTTCGTTTATTATCATCTCCTCTATTCTCTCAATTTAATTCCACAATACGGACAATACGATATTCTTGTATAACCGTCTGTTAATCCATCGTAGAGAAACCATCTAAAACAACTGCTACTATAATATATTATCATTTCAGCATCTAAATTCCCACAATTATGGATCTCTAACTCGCTCGTTATTTATCCCCCTTATTTAACGGTATATATTGAGAATATAAAAAACCCATATTAAAATAATATCTTCTTGATTTATCGTTCATGATATTATTTCCACTCTCCAAATGTGAATCTTGTCTCGCGCCTATTCTCCTCGCTCGCAGCGTGTAGAAAAGCGTCTAAATAGTGTGGACTCGAAGCAGCGTCCTTCTTTAGTTTCGGAGTCGGGCTCTCGGGGTCCCATTGACAATCTTCTATTTGTTTTGCTACTTCGGGAAATCTTATTTTGTCCACATATATACATACCCCGTTCTGAATTATAAACGTAGCGATTTTAAGTTTATTAACTCCGGCTGAATCCCATTCTTCGGAATGCCAATTTTGATCTGGATAATTGAACATGGTCTCCGATTTCTTTTTCTGAACCCAGCGCACGTATTCCTCGTTTATGCCAGAGCATTCGTAGTTTAGATGGTTTCCGTGCGACGCTTTACGCTTTATCGTATCCCATTGTTGATTCGTCATTTGAACCGCGTAGCCTTGTCCTAAGTTAATCTCGTCCATTACGACCGCGTTAGTTAAATCTTTCGTCCATTTAATAGAAACTAACATGTGTCCGGCGACGGGATTCCAGTCCAACCCTGAAAGTAAAGGTTGATCGCTAATTTTCTGTAATAACCAATCTGGATACGCTCCGTATTGAACGTTCTGGAACACGGCACCTAACGGTAGTTCGAAGCTGCATTCGTATTCTTGGCGATAAAACCATCCAGGAAGCGTTTTTTTTTCTTCTTCGTAAAACTCGCGGTTTTTAGCTAAAAACTCAATTTCTTGCCATTGCCTCTTGAAAATAAATTGTTCTCCTGTAATTATTTCCTTTAATTTTAATCTATCGTAATTTTTCTCGAAAATGCTTCCCTTGACGGGCGTTGATATGTGATTCTTTATCGCTAAATCGGAAGCAGATAATATTCCCTTTCCCGCGTTGTAAGCTGCTTCTTCTGCTTGAGCTTCCTCGTCGTAGGTAACGTAATCACCACGTGCAGATCGAGCTTTTTTAGGCGTAAGATTCTTTAACCATAATGTTCCTCCTCCTTCAAATGCGATAAAGCGAGTCATCTGATGACGAAGTATTTTACTTAAAAAACTATCGCCAATAATATCTTCTAAATATTTTTTAGGTTGTTCTAATTGATCTTGTCCTGCTGAAAACCAAACTCCGTTAAATCCTACGTACGCTAAATAAATGTTAAAGATCATCATATCGAGCGTTTTAGATCCACCTCTGGTTCGCATATCTAAGGCTTCGCGTTGATCAATTGGTCTATTAATAAGATCAAGTTTCTTTTCCGCGAATCTAATTTGCCATTCTTCCCATTCGTAAGGATAATCTATACAGTTCAGAAAGTCTCGGTAATGCAAGCGCACACCTGCACGATAATGTTCTGCTAAGATCGTGTCAATCCTTTCCTTAAGTTCAGAAGGGCCTCCATAGGCATTTGTCGTAATTTTTCCATTGCCTCTTTTTCAGAAGTAGTTTTAATATTTAATTTATCGCTTTTATCTAATAGTTGTAATAATATGTTAGCCCAACGTACGTCAGGTATAGGTTTGTTGAGTTCCCTCACTGCTGTATTCAGTAGCAGTTCATTGGGTTCGTCAATAAAGGATGTGGTGGATAAATTATGGCTTTTTTTGGTAGATTTGGTAGTTTGATTTTTTTCTTCAGGAAGCGAATTTTCACCCCCTGAAATTTGATCCGATAGTTCTTTTTTTTTTCTTAAAATATCGCGGGGCTTGTGGCACGAAGGACACCTTTTACGCGGCCTCGTTTGTGCCGGCGAATCGCCTTCGTATTGCACTTTACAAAATTTACAATAGAACGTAAAATGTGCCATGTCATGATCTAATTATAACTATCGTTTTAAGACTATTTAAAATTAGCTGTTAAAGGCGTTAAATAGGCAATAAAAAATAAAAAAAAGTTAAAATTTAAATTATTAATTCTTTTCGATCCATTGTTTTATGTGGTGTAACGCTCTTTTTTGGCCATTTGAGAATTCCATATTTCCGTCAACATCAGTAAAATGAATTTCTTCTGTGTTAGCTTTTTCTATTCTTTTATCTATTTCATCTATTATCTTTTTTTTTTCTATGCTCATATTGCGGTCGGTAGGGTGATTTTCCCTATAAATACCGTGTCGGTCTTGCAAAAAGCTTCCTCCGAGTTAGGTACCGATTTCCGCTAATTAGTTAAAAAAGTGTTAGCGCCGGACGAAGATATGAAAAAAAAGAATTAGAAATCCAACAATGATATTATTGAAAAATGTTAATCCAAAAAACGGTTGTCCGGCGCTTTAGGGTAAATAAGGGTTTGAAAGAACAAAGTTTATGTCAAAAGCAATGTTCTACTAAAATTAATATTATTTTTTAAGTATATAAAATTATGTTATCGTTGCGTTAATCTGTCTTTCGATTTTTCGAATGGCGGTACCCCGAAATAAAAAATTTTAAAACGGAAAAAAAGCGGGTTTGCACCCCTTATAATAATATATATATAATAATAGCCCTACCCTTTGCACTAAAAATGATTCGTTACTATTTATACTTTCGTTCTATTTTTCGAACGGCTAATTACAGATTATTATTAATAATTATACGCTATTATTTTTTTTCTCAGGAGGAGAAAACGAAGCTGCGAGCGGTACACCTTTTCGATTTTTCGAAAGGCTGGCGGTATAGTCGTTCGATTTTTAGAAGGAAAGCTTAAATAGCGGTATAGCGGTATATTAATTAACATAAAATTCGGTATTAAAAAATATGGAAAATAAAGTAGATTTGTTTAACAGATTGCAACAAATCGTTCAATTGCGAAAGCAATTTAGGAGCGAGAAAACATCAATCTCGCTCAGGCGGGGATTAAAAAACAAGTTGTACGACCTTATCGACGATTTAAACAAAAAATGCGAAATAGGCCACAAACGAATAACTATGAGCGATATATTCGATTTTTTAATTTCTAATTTGATAAACGCTTGGGAAAGTCAGAAAAAGGAGGCTGAGAAATAATGAACGAGACGGAATTGTTAGAACGAATAATCACTTTCGGAGACATAGCGAGGAAATACAAGTTAAGACACTGGAAGATCGTGAATTGGGACGAGTTTGGAGACGAAATGAAAGCGATAGTGAAAGCGTTTGACGATCACAAGAGATTTCCTAAAGAATCGTTGGTAGTTGCAGAAATTAGGAAAAATCCAAAAGAAAATAAAAATCAAAAAACTTGTCCTTATTGCGGAGTCAGGTTTTATTTCAGACAAGTTAAAGTAGCAAGGTTTGAGAACGTAGCATTAGGATTAAAGATGCACTTCTGTAGCGTAGATTGTAAGCTTCAATGGATCTACGCTCAGCAGAAAGTAATGTTCAGGGAGGCGTAATCTATACGAACTTCGAAGAGTTTAAGGCTGCGTACGCAAAACTAAAAAGCGAATGGTACGGCGAGATTAAGGTAGGAAAAGCAACTTTAAAACAATGGAAAATAGCGAGATTAAGATTTATAAACGAAAACAAGCCTAAAGATTGGGTAGGGCGAAAACACGTTGCCGACCTGAAGAAAAGGAAAGCGTTGCACGAAAAAACGCTCGAAAAGACTAAAGAAGAAATTGCAAACAAATTAAAACAAAAAAAACTAATAGAGGCGAATAAATAATGGTAGACAAGTTTGACAAGGAAAAATACAGGTTGGAATGGAAGAAGAGAATAGACGCTCTAAACGAGCTGTTCGACAAGATCTTAGAAGAGTTCAAGGAAGAGACGGCGATACCGATTTCTGAGAAGGAACAGAACAAGATCTTAAGAGAGAAATACAAGAAGAACAAGAAAGACGAGGAAAGTAGCAATGCTGATTTTATAGCTGAGAACGTGTTTGAGACGTTAAAGGCGTTTAAGTTCGAGAACGAGACGGGATTAGTGTGCTGGGTGCCTAAGAAAGCCGTTAAGAACGTGAAAGGAATGAAAGTCTGGGTGGAAGACTGGTTCAAATAGAAAGTTCAATGGAAAGAGGAGGAGAAGAAATAGATGTATTATTGTAAAGATTGTGTTTTCTTTTCTCATTATACATATGGAATAGGATTAGGATTAGGATACGATTATTGCGTTTTAGGAAAACAACCTCATGTAAGAGAAAATCAGATTATTTGTGGAAAATTTCAGAAAAAAAACGAGGTAATAACATAGATGTTCGACTTGTTGAGAGATTTGATAAGAGCAATCGTAGAATATTTAATTGAAAAGGTGACGCAAGACGACTGATAGTTTTAACGAAACAATTCACGAATTTGTAGAACTTTTCAAGCGACTGCACGATTCTGCGTTTAAAAAAGAATTTGATAAAAAAATAGAAAACTTAATAGAACAATGGGAAAAGGAGGACGATTAAAACGAGCAAGACTAAAAAACTTGAATACGATATACTAAACATAATGATAAAACATAAAGAACCGATTAGTGTTGTTGAAATGGCACTTGCATTAAGAGAAAAAGGATACGATATTACAATAGAAGAATTAAAAGAAATCATAAAAAAAGTGTTTAGAAAAGACATTAAAAAATTAGAAAAAGAGGACGACTAAAATGGCTGAGAAAGAACCTATTTGCCCAGTTTGTTTGAATCCACTTGTATTTGTTAAATCCCATCTAACATTGGATTTGTATATAATGAAAATATATAAATGTGAATCATGTGGAGTTAAACTTGGTATTAAGGAGGAGAAGTAAATGACTAAAGAGAAGGACAGGTTCGAGGAATTGTGGAATAAATTCGATTTTCTATTTGGAGAAATATTTACCAATAAAGAACATTATCACGAATTTCAGAAAATGCTGACCATTTACCGAGAGCTGAAAAAAGAAAATAATGATTTAAAAGAACAAATGATGTCAGGAGGAATATTATGACCAACAAAGATAGGTTCGAGGAATTGTTAGACGAAATCGAACAAAATACGAATTTAAATTGGAAATTGTACGAACCTTACAAAGAGGAACTAAGAAGCATTTACCGAGAGCTGAAAAAAGAAAATCAAAGACTAAGTGCTGGAATTGAATTAATGGGCAACGAAGTTCAGAGATTAAATAATCTTTGTAATGTTTGTAATTTAAAATCGGAAAACGAGAAATTGAAAGAAGCGAGAAAAAGCAAATTTATAGTTCCAAAATGGGCGTATAAAGACATAAAAATGGAGGACGAGTTCTAAATGACCGAC